>Ga0255187_1000042_pt1 | contig 29145 bp, 43 predicted proteins | sample Miss_Cont_RepA_8_FD_183642 | JGI IMG/M metagenome (GOLD analysis project Ga0255187, IMG submission 183642) | Freshwater microbial communities from Mississippi River, Louisiana, United States - Miss_Cont_RepA_8h | ecosystem: Environmental > Aquatic > Freshwater > River | place: USA: Louisiana...
CGTACTGATTAACCTTGCCGAATCCCGAAACAACATTCTCAGCGAATACAATCTCGTAAGGAACGAAGTACCAAGTGAATTTAACCTTCTGCTTAACAATCCTAAGAACGATACCTCCACCGTTCTGATTGGTAGCTGGAAGGTCGTTGGGAACTGCACCGCTCTGAGTCTTAAAAGTGAACTGGCCTTGAGGGCTTGTTAGGAACTCAGTATTGGGCTCAGATTCAATATCGACGAATCTTAAGTATTCTCTCGGATCGGTAAAATTGACGAAGTTATCATTTATGTCGTAGTACCATTTAACTTGCTGCTGCTTACCCTTTAGGTCCGTATCGTTCATTAGAAGATATGGACGAGGCTCAAATTGAACCGTCACCTTGTACTTCTGGTAGAAGACGAAGTCATAAATATAGTTGACTGATTTGTCACGCTGGTAATTCTCACCAAGACTTCTGCCAGCTGGCTGGATTCCTTCAATGTTTGTTATCTTTGAAGCGAATAGCCAATCATAATATGGATGCGCTGCCGGGAGTCGCCTTACAAGCCTTCCAGTACCATCTCCAGCCTTATAGACGCTTCCAAGGATATCACTTACCAACGCTCCAAGATTAGCACGATCAATGATGAAATCCATCGTCGCAGCACCGCCATCGGTCTGAAACGATGCGCTGGATGGGCTAGTCCTGTCGATTAGCTCATAGAGATTTCTTGATGAAGGTTCAATTGCCATTATCGAACCCCTTGCTGAGGTGCATTCTCTCTTCCTTGCCCTAAGAACCAGCCAACCATCTTTCCTATGCCTTCAGCCATGATCTTTGTGTTGTTGGCGGTTTGCAATGCTGCATTTTGCTGAGATTGACCGAATGCAGCTTGCATCATATTCTTTCCAAGATCGGCTATGCCTGAATATGATGCCTGCTTTGCTGCTGCTCCAAATGATCCACCTTGGCCACCAACTGGCATTGGCTTTTGGCCTTCTATAAGTCCATCAACCACCCTCTTGAATTCTTGTCCACTTCTTGCAGCACTTTCAGCAACAGCTTCTGAAGCTGCCCTTATTGAATCAGCCTTCGACTTGCTGACCCAGCTTACAACCCATTCGGCTGCATCCATTATTGCAACTGTGACTATTTTAATTGCAGTCATAAATAGGTGAACCACTCCAACTACGATTTGCAATGCAGTTGAAAGCGAGTCGAAAGCCATTGAGATTACTGGTGCGCCAACTGAAAATATTTCTGCAATATCCAAAAAGAGAGGGGCTATTGACTCAAGTACAGGAATTAACGCCCAAATTGCTTTTGCCCATAAAGCTATAACCGGGATTGCTATTTTAACCATAGCATTCCCGAATTGGCTCATCACGGGAGCCAGAGTTTGCATTATTGGAAGAAGTGCATCAGCAAAAGCCCTGACTATCGGAATTGCTGCTTGAATTATCGGCCTTAATCCCATCCCGACAACCGCCATCAAATCTTGAAACGCAAGTGCCAATTGCCCCATTAGCGCAGGGTCTAACATTGCAACGAATTTTGATGCGAAATTCGTTATGGACATGAATGCGTTCGGTATGCCCTCCAAGGACTTTGCAACCGACATGAATATTTGACCGTAATCTATTTTTTCTCCACTAATAGCCTTCTTAAATACATCAATAATTCCAGCAACTGGTTTCGATATAGCCTTTGAAAATCCAACAACGGCAGTGAATATTCCACCTTTAAGAGAATCAAGCAAGGAGTTTATTCCTGACTTTGCATCCCTTTCGCTATCACCTCCACCTCCACCTTTTTTATTGGAAATCAACTTTTTAATTGCAGCCAAAAGTTTTTCACAGCAGTCCGAATCTGCTAGCGAATTGAAATTCATGTTGCTTGCTTTAAGTGATTTCCAAAGAACAGATTGTATGTCAAGAAGACTTCTTGAAATGTTCTCAAGAAGTGCTGACTGATACAGCAATTCGCTTAAAACTGCTCCAAAAGATGCTGGGCCAGAACCTGACATTTGGATTTGAGAAACTATATTGTTACCAACCATTACTAAAGTTGAATCTAGGTCAGAAAAATTTCTATTTATTTCAGCAGTTAAATTGGTAATACCGACATCAATAAAATCCAGACTAATTTGAGAATTGTAAGTAAAATCACGAATCTCGCTGGCTAGATCAGCTATCCTCTCTAGATTCTCCGCTGGAGTCGCCATGCCTATTCTCCCACGCTGCTTCTAGCTCTTGAATCGACTTTCCAAAGGCGAGACCCATCTCGAAGAACTGCTGCCTTGCAAACGATTCATTCTCTCCAAAATGCGGATCAATCTTCAGTGGTACGCCAGTCTTCTTATTCCTTGGCCTGTAATATATAAGCGACACTTGCCTCATAGTCAGCTTGGCCACTTGATCCATCGACAAGCAGTATGGCTCATCAACCAATCCAGCAATAAGCTGTGGCCAATTTGGCGTTATGTCTTCGCCTCCTGAGCCTTGGCCTTTCCCATTGCAACAGGGAATGACCTCTCAACAACCATCTCTACTAGCGAAGAAATCTCTGAATTTTCATTGATTAGCGTACTTGCATCATTGGCTGAAATGCCAGCTAAAATTGAAAACAGGGTGGAGATTCCCCACAATGTCCTGAGCAATTCAGATGACTTTTTACCACCGAATACGAATTCACCGTTCTTGATTGATTCGATGACTTCAGCGATCTGCTTATCGTATTCTTCCTTATCAAGGAATTCCTTGTACTCACGAATCTTCTCAAGCGACTTGCGCTCAAAAGCCCTTTCAAGCTCAGATTGCTTCTCAAGAGTCAGAAGAGAAATCTTGTACTTATTCCCCTTGGAGCATACCCATTCGATAGCTCCTCCAGACTGTCCAATGGAATCGGAGAGGGTGTGGATTCCCATTTCAATCATCCTTTCGGGTGGGGTGCGTAATCAACTTCCGTAGACAAGCAAGCAAATTCTATATCGTATTCTAGCAGATTTCTGACTGAGTTATCGTAATTGGTGCTGATAACTACTGAATTGGTAATTTGGAACAATGTGCGTTTCTGGCCAGCTTGATTGGTGTATTTGATTTCCAACTTGCCCTTTTCGTTAATGATCGGCACTCTTGGACCGTCATTGATACTTAGAGTATTATCTAGGAATAGATAACCGTGAATCGTTACTTTGGTTTCACGCATCCCGCCATTAAGCATCTGCATTGGGATGCCATAATTTTTCCACGCTGGAACGGCAGATAAATCGCCATTGACTATATTGCCTTCAATATTGGCATCACGGAGCGATTTGATATTGGAGATGTGAATAGACTCGTCCTCAATCTCAATGCCCCATTCATCGGCAAAGAGAGTGAGGACGGTCCCCGGACGAGTCTCGGAAGTGAAGACAACGCCAGAACCCTTACCTGAATAGAAGGGCATGGCTTATCCTCATTACGCCTGAGCGATGGTCTGATTCTGGGCAGCTTGAATCACACCGCTATTGTCCATGTTTGTTAGCGTTCCAGTGAATTCAAAGGTCGGCTTTTCACGGACATTGTTGCCTACTGTCACACCAGTAAGAATCACGCTAAGCGAGAATCCAATAGTGCCAGTCTGCAATAAACCAAGCTCAACAGGAACAACCGTACCAGCTTGGAAAGTAGTCAGAACTCCAGCGTCAGCAATACTCTCATACGGTCCAGAAGCAGAGATAGTGCCACCCCTGATACCAGACATAATCGAGTTCATGCCATAGGATTCAAAGTTAGTGGCATCAACTTCTTCAACCTCAAGCTCCATACTCCACTCTTCAAGAGGGATGCGGACGGCAGGCGATCCAACAGTAACGAATCCAGTCTTACCAGCGTAATAAGCCATGATTACTGACCTCCCAAGAAGGCGATTTTGTAAGTAGCACCAGCGGAACTAGAAAGAGTAATCGTCTTATCAGTGCCACTGACCGTCTGATGGGTAGGCGTTGTGAACATGAATCCCGCTCCAGCCGGGATCGAAATGGTCGGGCTTGTTCCACCAAGGAACCATTCAAGACCATTCGTTGCGCCGGGAGCGAATACAACCGTTCCAGTGGAGGAAGTGACGATGACCGCAAAAATCCTCGTCAGGTTAATTGCGGTTCCCAAGAAATCCGTAAGTCCAGTGGTCAGATCATAGGTATACGATCCACCAGCTGAGAGAGTTCTCTGCTCTGCGAATACGATATTTGCTGGAGTAGCACCAGTAAGCGCAGGAGATACTGAGAGCGATACAGCATCAGCACCTTGGGCGACAGGATTGAATCCGGTCAGCGTTTTCTGCTGATCCCAAGCGACATTCATCAATGTCGATGCTGAGTTGAGTGCCATTAGCTCACTCTCTCCTCAATGCTTTTATATCTGATAATCATTCCAGATATATCATAATTATTCGCATCACCCGATACAATATCAAAAGCTGGCGTTAATTCAATATTTGCATCAATAAATTCAGTTCCCGGCAGATTTGGCTGGAATAGCGCATTCCTAATGTCTTCACGGAGAGCTAGGAACGATTCGACATCTGCCTCGTAAATCCTGTTTCCCGGCCTAATCAGAGTCACATGAATGTCATAGGTGTATTCGGCTACTTTGTCGAAAGCCTCCATAGTCACCTTTTCCTTGCCGGGACTAAGGAAGATGACTGGAATTGGGTCTTCTTGAAGCAATACTGGCTTTTTCCTGATCTTCACGGGAGGGATCAGAGGAATGGCTTCGATGCGCTGCTTGGTATAAACAAGCCCATTCCAGAAGTAGGAGCTAGGCATTAGTTGACCCCTTCCCCAGCTTGAGAAGTGGCCTTGACGCTCCAGCGAGTGCGGAGAACTCCGTCATCAATCAAGTCCACATTGTACTTTTTGCCATTCTGGTCAGTAATTATCGCATTAAGGCGGGGGATGAAGGATGACGATCCAACAACATCAATGTTGGTTTCATCGTCATCAGCAACAATATCTTCTCCCAATCCGTCCTGAAGATAAGCAGATTGGATCGAATTCTTCCAGATAAGGAACTCAATTGCTGCTGCGTAATAAGTCGATCCAGATGCCGTATCAGTCGCCAATACTGCTGGTCGGCGTGTCACATCTGGAATAGTTACGGCAGATTCACCCTGATTCTGGAAGGTGATCGTTTCTTTGTTATCGAAGATTACATAATCGTCAGCTATGTTTAACATTATGACCTTTCACCCGGATAGTGTATTTCTATTAGTCCGAATGAATTCTCTCTTGGCATCCCATCGGCAGTATCAGCCAAACCAAGTCTTCCTCTAGCTGCGAGTATTTGGGAATATCTCGCCGGGTCAGGGTCTGATCCACGCCTCTTGTAGCCGATCTTTATTTTATCATTGTCTCCGATTGAATCGGAAGTTCTTGGCTTGTAATAAACACTTCTATAGAGTTTTCCGCTTCTCCTAGCTGGGTATTCTCCGGGCTGAGAAGATGGCGGGTAATCGTTGCTTATTAGCTTTTTATGCTTCTCAACCAAATCAGAAGCAAAGCTAATCAACGCTTCCCTTCTAGCTTTCCTGTCTATTTTTGGTGGCTTATATTGAGGCTGAGCTTCTTGCTCTTCCGGCTCCTCAATTTTCTCCTTGGCCTTCTTGCCAGTGAAGTAGCCGAATAAATTGGTGAAAAACCCTCCAATCTTGGAGAGTATTCCACCCTTCTTCTTTTCAACTTTTTTATAGACTGGTTCTTCTTGAGCTTTCACTTCCTCTTCGGGTGGAAGCTCATCGGCGTATCGTACAGTCAGAACTGTGCGAATATTCGCCATTCATCAGTCCGTCACGATGTAGGTGATATGGCCACCAACCGCCACTGCTGCGCTGAGATTCAGATTCAACGCTTCGCCTTGGTTCGTTTCAAACTGTCCAATCAGACCACCGGGAGTAGCCTGTCCAGCGGAAGGAGCAGCACCGCCATTAGCAGCTAAAGCCATAGGACCGCTGAGAGCATTGGATGCCGATTGCCAAGTAACAGAGACATCACCAGCAGCGATAATCACATAGGACAGAACCCGAATTCGTTTATTGGTTACAGCTGCGACAATCGTGTTCGATCCAGAGGCAGAGGCGTTTACAATGGCGTATTTCATCTTGATTTAACCCTCGTCATCCTCTGGAACGGTCCACCAAGAAGCTGCTGAATCTTGAGTAGAGATGCCAGCTTGGTGGTCAGCGTATCGAGGTAATCAGCCCAATTCACAGTCTGCCCGTCTACCGTGTAATTAGGCTTAGGATTGGCAGTAATTTCCTTGATTGTTTCGGAGATGTTAGCGATTGCCTGAGCAATATCAGTTTCCGCTGACATCTTTGAACTCCACAGCTATCGGCTGGCGAGATTCGTGCAGTTGGTAGCGAAGTCGATATTCGTTCTTCGCCTGCTCTTTTCCGTATGCCTTGATGAAGGCTCTGGGAAGCTCCCCGAAGGAAACCTCCCAGACCTTCATTGTTGGCATAGCAGTCTTCTCAGATGTGGTGGGTTTCATCTGCCTCAGACCTTATTAGGCGTTGTTGTTCTTGACGCTGTGCCAAGGACTCCAGACGCTGGGGATACCACGCTCGTTGGCGAAGTAAGTTGCGACGATGCCCCTGTCGAGCATCTCGTACTGGTTGGGGCTGGCCTGAGTGACGGTCAGCGGGTAGTTCTGCATATAGCGGAACGATTTACCAGCTTCCATCATAAACCACAAGCCATCGGTGTTGGCTTGATTCAGGTTCAGACCATCCGCTGCCAAGCATCGCTGCTCGATCAGTGGGCTGGACAGAATCTGGAACTGTCCAGAGTAAGGATTGCCCGGAGTGCTGCTCACATTCAAGGTATCAGCAGTTGCCTGAGTCGCACCCGGAGTGGTACGGCGATCAGTGCTGCTTGCACCCAGAATCAAGTTAGCGGTAGCCAACTTGGCCGGATTCACCAGAATGGTGTTCGGCGTAATCAGAAGACGCTTGCCAGTATGGGGGTCTTCCATACGGGAGAAGAGCAGCATGGCAGATTGGAGCGAAGTCCAATCAACAAGCTGGTTGGTGTGGGCGTTGAGGTAGCCCAAGGTGCGGCTGGTCTGGTAGGTGTTGTAAGTCGAACCGTTGTACTTGAAGGTGTTGTTCACCCCAAGCAGCGTGTCGATGACTTCCAACTCCTTGCGATAAGCAAGCTCAGTACCAACCGAATTCGCCTGCTGGAGGATTGCTCCGGTCAGGTCAAAGAACACGGTTTCCTTGAGAACATCAATCGCCAGAGCGTTCTCACGGGTTTCGGGAGTCTCGATCCAACGCTCACCGAATTGAGCCCTTGGATGAGTCTCGCCGGGAGCCCGCTTGCGACCCCGATCACCGATGTTCTGAAGGCCGATGACCTTCTGACCGTTGAGCTTGGTAGCTTCGACGGGCATCAACTTATCAGCAATCAGAGCGGGGTTCTGGAAAGCTTCCAGAATCTTCACTTCCACCAGACCACCAACGATAGCGGTGAAAGTGTTGATGTTCAGGAAGGCCGAAGGATCAAGGCCGAAACCAGTGGCTTCGACTAGAGCCCTCTGCTCATTGGGGAAACCGCCTTCAACCAGAGAACGGGCAATCGTGTACTGATTCAGACTGCCAGACTCAGGATTGAAGACATTGCGCCAGCTGGGTCCAACGATGGACTCGGCAAGCTCTTGGAGGCTGAACTGCTCAGGGCGAACGCTGCGATCCTTCAGGATGCGGTTGCCAGCGAAGTCCCGATTGTCGTTCCCGTCCTTGTCGCAAAGGCCCAAACCTTGGCGCATCTCGGTCAGGAACCGCCAACGCCCGTTAGTCTCCTTAGTGCGAGACTCGTACAGGCTCCTCAACTTAATCGTGTTCATTGCTCTTGTTCTCCTTGTTACTCGTTATTAGACGGAAGTGGTGTTGTTGTAGTCAGCGTAGTTGAAGGGCGACCACCGCCCGATCAAGCGAACACGCACCGAAGTGGTGTTGGAAGCATAACGCTCCACAACATAGCCAATCGCCTCGCCAGCATCGGTGGTTTTCACCAGAGTCTGGTTAGCCACATTGCCAGCACCAGCAGCAGCGGTCACCGAAGCAGCGACCAAGTCACCGGGCTCGAAAGTGGCAGCAGCGCAAGTCGCCTCGTACAGTGCGTCAGGGGCGAAAGTGATAGCCTCGCCATTGAACGCAGGGTAGCCAGCAGAAGGATCAGCTGCCAATTTGCCTTGAAGGGCAACGCCAGCGAAAACTGCACGAATTGCAGCTTGGTCAGTATTAACCGTTCCGGTCGCCACATACTGGTCAAAAGGTTTCAGCACCTTGTTGGTCGTATCCCAGAACAACAAGTCGCCAACGCTGATGGCGGTGGAAGCTGCGCTAGGCAGATCCATCACCGTGTCAGAAGCTGGCTTGTAGAGCCTGAATCCACCGAAAACAGTACCCATTGCTCATACCCCTTTCTTTAGTTTTGCAACCAACGGAACAAGGACTCACCTTCAGGAATGCTAGACCCCTTGCTCTCTTGAAGCGGGGCACTTGCTGGTGGGCACTTGGGCTTCGCTGCAACATAAGCAGCAGCGATCCTCTTGATCTGACGCTCCATAGCAGACTCCTCCAGCGAAGACAAATCTTCGACCAGAGACTCTTCAAACTTCACGCCAGATGCTTCGCAGAGGTCACGAATCTTGTCCTTGGCTTTAAGATAAGCCAATTGCTCCTGAGGGTCTTTCGACTCCTTCACAGGCTTCATGCGCTCTTTGCCCATTTCCTTATCATCCATGTCGGAATCATCAGATTCTTTCATGGGTTTCATTTTGGCCCCGCACTTCTCGCAGGTATCCATCTTCTCTTCGGCATCAACCGAATCGGCCTTTTTGTCAGCGTCCATGCCTTCTTCGGTATCGTCCGAAGAATCCTTCTCGTCTTCCTTCGGCTTATCGTCGATGCGGTCCATAGCCTCTTCGGTATCCTTAACCGATTCAGTTGCATCCATTTCAATATCTCCTAATTCATCAGCAAGGAAACCAATAAGTTCATCGGCCTTCTGGTCATCGGCCAAATCATCTCTGGTGAGAATCTGCATGACCTTGTAGTGAAGGTCTTTCTTCATTTTCTCGCCGTCATCAACCTTGGCATCTACAGGCTGGCTATTCTCATCAGCCTCCTTGATGGTCCCGGTCGGCTTATTTGCACCCTGACTCTTGCTCTTCACGAAGTTCCTCCGTGCTTGAGGAGGTCGTTTTTTGCTCTTTCGATAAACTCCTGAGTACGCTGCTTCTTCTGTCTCTTGCTTTGTTGCCTGTTTCGATTCCGCAAGCGATTGCGTTGTTGCCGGGTCTGCAACCAAATCGACATGGCGTACCTCAGTGATCTTATTCACTTCAAAGATGCCACGCTTATCAACAATTCCTTCACCTTGAGCGTTATGGGACATCCCAAACACATCCGGCATACGCTCGGCAGCTTCGCAAACTTGCTCTGCGATTGGATGACTCTTCAAGTAGACTAAGTCGCCAAAAAGTCCTTCGCCTTCAACGAATCGGACATTGACGAACTTTCCAAAGCGATCATAGCTGGAACGCTGCTGAGTCGGACCCTTTTCAGGATGATCGACATTGACCTTGATCCCCTCATACAGGGGAATAGCAGCTTTCAATGCGCCAGAAGTGTATCGCCGTCCATTCTGCGAATTAAAACCGATGATCTTGACATTACGAATAACGCCAGCTTCCCGGTCAACAAGTAGCTGAGTCTTGCCCACTTGTTGAGGCTGGAAAGTGGTGATTGAAAGGTCTTCGGTTAAAATTTCTAGTGTCGGCATGATGACATCTTGATAGCAATATATTTTCCTGTCAAGTGCTAGTGTATAAATTTTTCAATTTTTTATACTTTAGCAATAACAGTCTTAGCCCTCTTGATTCTGTTAGCTCTTTCAGTAGCAGTCTCATTCGACAATTCGTCGGAATCCAATAACATTCCAGAGGATGGATCGAGGAGATGATGCCACTGAAGGACTTCTCCCTTTTTCAGCCTTGAATGCGCTATATTCCATCTACGCACACCAACCGCCAGAATTTGCCTATCCCTTGATGCGCTGGAAAACCATTCATTGAAAACCTGTGCGTTGGGAATAATCCTTCCCTTAAAATCATAGAATTTATTAGAAAATGAGGCCAAAATAGGAGTTAGCCAGCAACGGCAGTTGAATGCCGTAGAACCATCTGCCTCTAGTGGCGGGTTCGGCATCTCGTCCATTCCAAGCTGCCCATAGCGTGGATTCCTGAAATAGATGTTGCCATTCCGCTCCCGGTGGGCTGGCCTAATCCTTTCGTCTAGAATTCCGTGAACTTGAAATCCAACTAGATCACGGGGCAGTGCGCCATAATTTTCTAGGCGAACTTGTCCCATCATGGCAGCAACATTCGTTCTAGTTACTGTATAGGCTGTATTTCGCAGCATCCTGAAGTAGTTTGCGACCAAAGATGCCCTAATAGCCGGATCACGCTGAATTGCCACAACTTGGGCATAAGCTTGAGGAGTCATCCTCGTTTTCTGCATAGCCTTTAGTATTCTTGCGGGAACATTCTGATTCCTTACAATCCTGTCAATAATTTCCTTGGGAATTTGACCGAAAACCTGTCGTACAATAGATTTGCGTGATTCCTCAATATCTTTTCCAAGGATGGCATTTCTAAGTATTTTGACTACATTTCTGGAGTGTTTCTGTAAGAAGTAAGGTGCTTTATTCCTTACAATTTCGTCAACTTCTCTGTAGACAATTGTCAACTGATACTGGATTTTCTCGATTGATGAAAGATTATCGGATTTCGACGCATCCCGCATTCGCCTATCAATGGACGCTCCAACGAGACGAGCTACTCGAATCGAGTCATAAATTGACTCAATCTGCTCAACGCCAAGTCGGGCAGCTAGGATTTCGTTGAGTCTGTCCATTCCGCTACTCTGATTGGTGGATCGACCTTTTCACGATTCTGATGACTTCTGCTTGGATAAGCAAAGTAGCTTTGAAGAATTATCTCGATATTCATCGGGTCAGGCTCTGCTGCCATGATCTGGGAGTACCATCCAAAGGTGCAGAGTCTGACAAGAAGGCCCGTATTCGCAGACGGAATTATAAATGTCGGTATGAACTTGTCCTTGAATCCTTTCCCACGAACCGCAGCAAAAAGATACTGAGCCGATTTCCTGTAGATCACAGATCCATCCACTGGCGAAGGATATTCGTCCAGATTGATTGCCGGTTCTTTGCCTTTATACTTCTTCTCTGAATCAAAATGATTCTTGAAGTGCGCCAGTGGTTCTTGCTTCTCTTTACTGTGGAATGTCACAATCTGGGCGTTATCGCCATTGGATACCGTATAAAGCCCCTTGACGCTTCCAGATTGAAGCAGCTTGCACATCAAGGCCGGATCATTGTTGGTAAATGTCCATCCCTCGTCTATTTCAATAAATTTTGAAAGATAGTCATAAGCTAAATAGTCGTTTTCTATTGCCCTTGGAGCGTTGGCAAATAGTTTGTAGTATTTTTTACCTTCACGCTTTGTATTTTTGTTAACTGTGTCGATGAATATTTGATCCTTGTAGCTTCCGCAGTAAATGTAGCTTCCAGCCCTTAAACGCCATACATCTCCCGGCTTGACTCCGAATAATCCTTCTCCGCTCTTTAGCTTTTCCCTGCGCTCTTTTTCGGCCCTTTCAGCCTCTTCACGCTTCTTATCCTCGTCTTCAAATATTTCAGATGATTCGTTTATTTCGTTTGAATCTGCGAAGATATTGGTTTCGTCAGAGAATGTTGACAGGAGGTCATTTAGGATTTTTTCGTCAATCTTCGCCATTGATCCGATGGCATCGTAAGAGGCTAGGATTTTGTTTCCTTCCTCTTCATTTACATCAAGAATTAGCACTGGGACTTCGGAATCGCCACACTCCGCTGCCCTCATATGACCATCCAGAAGGACAAGCTGCCCATCCTGTTCACGGCATAGCAATGCCCCAGCGAATCCGATCTCTTGGAGCGTCTTTCGTAGTGCTTTTTTCTGTGGCTCTGGATGCACTCTATGATTCAATGGATTGGCCAGAAGTTCGCTGGCCTTGATCCTCTTGAATTCCTTTATCCTATCTTTGAACTGAATCATTTTTCCTCTTCTTTGAAAGCATCGGCGCACTTAGAGCAAGTAGATAAATGATTCTTTAGTTTAATTTCTACACGCTCTTTTTCCAGCTTCGCTTCCAGATTGTCTGGTTGATGCGAAACTAATTCCATTAACGATCCAAGACGAATGATGTTCCAAGCTGTATCTTGGCATACATCCAATGGATCGACATCTTTATTTACTTCAATCATTTCTTTTTATCCGCTGCGTCCATCTGGTTAGCGACCTTGTTGGCCCATGACTTTCCAGAGTCACCGCCCCACAGTAGCCATGCAATATATCCGGCTGAATCCTTGCCCCATCCCTCGCCCTTCTTATCGACTTCGTGACGGGCAAAGTAGCTGACCATCCGCTTAATTGTGGAAGGCGACAGTTCTGCGCCATTCATCAGATCACGGGCACGGGCCACTCCAACCCCAGTACCTCCACGCCCATGCTTCTTCCTCAATTCTAGTCCACGCTTTGCAGCCTTTCTGACGGATTGAGGCGGGGTGAAGGTGATATGGGAATACTTTCCGTCCTTGGATTCCGCAACTGGCTGGACTTCTGGAACCGCATCGAATTCTGGTGGAGCTTCCGGCTCGGCTTGATCGGATGACCGTCCAGTGGAATGAGGAGGCAACTTTTGGGAGCCAGCAAGCGATTCTGGGAAGATGGCGTTAATGTCCTCTTCTGCCATCAGCGGGAATGCAGCCTTGGCGATAGAACGGCCAACTTCAACAGGAATCTGCCCTGTAGCCACCCGCATGACGATTCCAACAAGATTCTCGATTTGTAGACCGTTGAGAGCGGAGTCGGACACTTGAGCGTCACCCTCTCCACCAAGAGAATCATTCGCCATCTTCTCGGCTTGCTGCTCGATATTGCGCTGCTCTGCGTCGAAGTTCAGACCGATTTCCTGAGTGATGGTCTGGGCCGATTTGATCCCCATAGCCATGTAGGTCTGGTTGGCTTGCGAATCGGCAATCTTGTCACGGGCTTCGACAGCTGGAGGAGTCACAAGGACATCCACCACATCTAGAATATTGATTGGCAGATTGCCCATCTCCGCTGCTGTTCTAATTGCTTCACGGGCAATCCGTGTAAAATGCTTCTTGTAGAAGGTTTGCAATCGAACGCAGTTACGGAGGAACGGCGATTCTGCCGTTAAGGACGATGCGTAGTTCGCACCAGCGATATTCGCTGAAGATAGCCATTCGGGGGCGTTATGCCTATTTCCAGCTGAACGGAGTAGACTTTGAAATATCTCTAAATGATCTTTTGCGCCACTTGCACCCGGAGGAGCGACATAATTCATGCCCTTCGGAATATCCAGAAATGTTCCGGGCTCAATTTTCTGGTAGTCCGTCTGCCGTCCATTGGGAGATGACGCAACAGAGTAATCCACCATCTCATCCACAAACGATTCAACTTGTGCAGCAGATGCCGTATCATGCTGGCGAACCGCAGCAATGGCAGACTGCACGGATGCCCCTTCCCCAAGGTTTTTCCGCAGCTTGGACGCAATGCTGAATGTGTCGAGAGTCTCGTAGCTGAAGTCGCTCAATCCACGCTTGATTGCTTTCGGCACATTGCATTTGACATGGACGATACGGTCAGCGTTGACCATTTCTCCTGTCGAGGCATCCTTCTGCGCCTCGTCCTGTTCTTCTCCCCTTGGAGCGTTGTAGTCCACATAATATGAGCGGATATTGAATACATCGTCTGGATCAGTTTCGATTCCGTAAGACCAATGGGAGAAGTCTTCTCCCGGCGGTTGCATAATCTGTTCTGGCTCAATGGTGCGTACCAATAACCGTCCAGAAGGCTGGGGGAATAAACGGAGGAAGCATTCTCCATCGGTGCGGGAACGCTTGAAGATTTCCTCCTCCATCATCGTCCAGTCATTCTCGTTGAGGAAGCGGTCGAGAATGTCTTGGCAGCGACGAACGGTCGATTCGTCAATGTCTATAGTGCCCTTCGGAGCAATTCTGTAATTGAATCCGCCCCCAATGACATAGCTGCATAGTCCGTTAAGGAGTCCAATTGCATTTGGATTGGTAGTGGTAACCAGTCGAGCTTGAGCCCTAATAAGGCTAAGCTGTTGTTCGCTGTACCAAAATGGGTAATTGGAACCGTAGCGACGATCATTTGGATTTGTGATAGGGTAAGAAAAAATCCCGCCATCACGAAAACGATCCAGCAGATCGACATAGTTGCCCAGCCAGAAATCGTTAGTAAGGACATTTTCACGGATATTCCTCTTGACTACCTTGGGAGCGGATTCCCTTGGAGGAAGGAGAAAGTTGATGATTTTCTGCCAAGTAGTCATGCTATTCCCCTTCGCCTTCTAGCTTTCTGTGTTTCGTTCTGGCATATTCGGCAACATATCTTTGCCGTTCCATCTTTTTGTGGCCTAATTCTCATATTTTCCCTGTTCCATTTATGCCCATTGGCGCAAGTATTATTTCTGTGGGCTTCCATTGTCTTGCTTTTTCCACGCCTTGAATTTTCACCAACTGTTACAACTTCCATATGCGCTGGGTTTACACAGGATTTGTTTCTGCAAGTGTGGTCAATAACTTTTTCTTCTGATATTTTTCCAATAATCATTTCATAAAAAAATCTATGAGCCCTTTTATTTTTGTAATTTATTGTTAATTGGCCATATCCACTAACACCCTTACTTCCAACCCAATTCCAACAACCTTCAGCAGATGTCGCTTTGACATTTGCCCAAATCCTCTTCATTCTTGTATCTTCAGAAATCATGCTATTATTCTCTTTGCGCTGCTTGATCTTTTACCGTTCCACATAGAAATCATAACTCTCAACGCCATTTCAAGCGAATCTGGCCCGTCATCATGCTTCCCTAGTGGGAATTCTCGGAGTTGCGCCACCAGAAGTCTTGTGCCTTCATTACGCTTGAATTTAATCAGCTTATTGGCAAGGTATGGGCCAAGTCTCCTGATACGCACATCCTTTGATATATTATTATAAATTTGCATGATTGGAATAGCATTTCCTTGCTTTTTTGACTCCTCAAGGATTTGAGTCGCAAGGAGATGTTGGAATTGGTTTGTTTCGATTCCTAGTCCGTCAGGATCAAATTGGGCAGCTTCTGATACCGTCATGGCTACGAGATGCTCTGAATCCATTCGGCGCATAGTGGCATCACAGTAAAGAGTTCCGTCCTGATCTCTGGCCAGTTTTATGATGGATGTATAGTCGCCATGACGAGCATCTCGCCCCTTTGATGGGTCAACCGCCATCGTTTTGATTTTGATATTGGAATTATGTGGCCACTCGTCGAACCAGATGGACTCTCCAAAGTGAGAATTAGGCCACTCCGCCCCTTCCTGATCGACGAATTCGCCATCTAATTCCTGATTGGCCTGCTTGTCGGAGTATTGCTTGGATACTGCGCTAACGAATTCACGGGCCAAGAAAGGATTCTGGGAAGTCTTGGATCGGAATAGCTCCGTATTCTCCCTATCGCCTCGACCGAATACTTCGTAAGTCCAATGGATCATTCCTTTGGGAGTGAAGGTAGCGGTTAGCCATCCCGCTCGTCCACCTTCACGGAGGCGACCGATGCAGATGTTGAATACTTCCTCATCCATCACGGATGCTTCGTCCAGCCAAATTCCGCTGATGTTGGGTCCACGCAGCTTGTCCGGGTCTTCACCAGATCGGAAGATGATTTCGCTGCCGTTAGCTAGGACGAGTCGGGGCGGTTGCTTCCACTTCTCCTTTGTGACTCCCATATCATCGGCTATTTGGTAGATTGTCCTCATCGTTGCGTCTTGGAGGACATTGTAAGTGGGAGCGATGACCATGTAGAGGCGACCCTTGCCGTCCTCGCTCATGGCTCTACGGAGAATGTCGTAAGCACCAATCCAAGATTTACCGCTACCGATCCCGCCTACATATCCTCGATACAACGCTCCAGAATGATGGAAGTCGTGCTGGATTTTATGGAGCTTGTAGGTCTTGGTTATCGTTTCCGATTTGGCCTTTTCAGGCTTCGTCGGATTCGACGGCAACCCCTTCGGCTTCGGAGGCATCGTTGAATCCTTCAGGTAGATTGGATGGCTTGTATTCGACCGCTGGAGTCACCTTGACTTCAATCTGCTTGGAGTCTGCGTCAACAATCTCTTCGACGATCTGGAGCTTGACGGTAGTCACATTGGATACTTCTTGACGCTCCACATAGCCCCGTTCACGCCCCAGAGTACGGAGGAGCATGGTGATGGCCCATTGCTCCCCCTTGTCTACCGCCTGCATAAGCTTCGCTTCGGCTAGATCGAGAGTCTTGCCTCTCTGATCCTTCATCGCTTCGAGGAGTTCTGGAGTGTTGTTGATTCGGTAAGCGAGAGTAGCGTGTGGCACTCCAAGGATGTTGGCAGCGAGATAGAGGAGTCCACGACACTTCTTGAGCGTTTCGATGATCTCTTCGTCAGTTACTTGCTGGAGGGCTTTATTCTGATTGCGGACTCGACCCGTAGCAGCTTTGCGGGTTTCCTTATCGTCGATATCGAGTAAGTCAATTTGCATGGCACTCTCCAGAAGGATGGAGACGAAGTGGATCATTTCTGAGGATTTCGGCTAATGCCTTCTTGCAGGAAGCTATCTCCTCTGGATCATCCGTCTCGATTATAACCTTAATTAGTTTGTGGATATCCTCCATGTCACCGCCTGATAATGAAGTGAACGGTCCAGCCCAAGAAGTCCACTCCCTAAGCGCATCCTTGTATACCTTGTGCTGTCCTTCCAATATTCCAATTGATTTGTTTATGAAGTGATTGAATACTAGAGTTGTTCCAATCAGTGATGCAATCAGAGTGAAGATTATGACCGTTTCCATAAGAAAATCCTTTAGAAAATTTATTCTGTAAAAATTAGGTTAATCATTATAGCAGTTTGAATCAAGGTGGATTAGGAGAAGGTCGATTTCCCGATTAGAATCATTACTAAGTTTAGGAATTTAGTAAAGATAATTCTAAGAAATAGGAATTGAAATTTCTTGAAGATTGGGGGGTCAAAAATATCACTTGCTATCCCCACACTGATTTCCGATATCAATTGATATCTTAGGATTACCTAATGATATCATTTAGTCTAGCCTAATAATCAGACAAGCTTATCCTATTTAAGACTAACTTATAATCGGACTAACTTATCCTATTTAACTTATAATCGGATAAGCTTGTCCTATTAAAATAAATTTATAATCGGACTTGACTATCCTATTTAAGATTGATAGCTAAGTATAATTAGAGAATTGATTGATATAATTATATATGTTAATCCCCCTATCCCTACTATAATCTAAACCAAATATAATCTTAATTAAAAATAAATAAATAAAATAAGACCCTAGCTTATTAGACTAGGGCCTTATCAGTTAATTAAATTGATATCAGTTAGCTATAGGCTGGATGATTCTGGATGGTTCCGGTATCAGAATATTCTTGCCATAGTAGCCTAAAAATAGGGCCATCTAACCTATCTCTTGCATCGTGCGGGATATTATTTAAGTGTCTCCCGGTTGTAGGGCCCCATTCATTCTTGCGGACGATAACCGGATATCCTTTAGGCTGAAAAGCTACAATCGTCTGATAACTAAACCATACCTTCAGAAAGCCTAAATCAACGCATAAACTAGAATGACCGGCAAATTCAAACTTTGTGGCATTCATTGGATCAGGCCCCCTTTCTTGCAAAAAGGCCCTTAATTCGGCCCCAAGCTCTTTCCAATACGGTTGGCCTACCCCTTAGCTTATCGGCTAAAATACGGTTAAAATCCCGCTCTAAATAATCAAGCCTATCTTGCATCCTAAAGAGTTCAGTAGTTCGGCACAAAAGTTCAGATATAAGCTTAGCGTTGCTTAAGATATCGGCTTTGTGTCCTTCAATCGTATCAGATATAGCTGAAATTAACTTGGCTTGTTCTGAAAAGTGTCTACCGTTTGTCTCTATATCTTCCCTAATAGAATCCAACGCTGGTTCTATCTGCTTCTCAAACTTTTTATTTAGCCAATCCTGAAACAGACTTTCGATATCAATATTTTGTAAAACTAAATCATTATCTATAACCGAACTAAAATCGAAATCAGATACCGCCGATTCAATCTTAGATTCTAAATCTGACTCATCAATTGCGCTATCAATCTTATCTGACAGGTCAAGGTTATCTAACTGATGATCTATCGTAGAGTTCACAAAATCTAAGATAGAATCTGCCATGACATTAGCTAAACGCTCATTACCATATTTACTTGCCATTGTATTAACTCCTAATCCTATCCGTTGGAAACAAAATCCCCCGAAGGGGAAGGGGCCGGGTTAGAATCGAACTAACCTAAATCGCCAGACGGCCCCGGATATTAACTAGCTGGCCAGCGCAAAATCTAAAGCAAAATTAAAGGCCCCGGTTTTAGCTTTAGAGGCGGGCCCTGCAAGGTTGCCTAGTTCCATTGCATCGTCGGTGCGAAAACCATGATATTGTTCGAACTCTTGCAAGACATTGAAGCCACGCCACAAGGTATCCCCTCCAATCTCATTCCGGGGTGCAAAATGAATCACTTCAAGAGTCTCAATTGTAGCTTCAAGCTTTTTATCCTTCAGGCTCAACCTTTGTTCACAATAGGTACGGTAGAATCGGCGGAAGCTTGCCATATCCGCTTTCTTTTGAGATAAGATACGGAATTTATCCTCAATCGACTGTGTCGCATCGGCAAAAGAGGATTGGATCTGGTGGAAGTTCCATTCCACCTTAGCCAAACCGTTTGTGGTGTGGCGGACGCTAAAGCTTGTGCTAAGGCCCGGAATTGCAACCATTAAACCATTGGAGCAAACTAGCCTTTTGGTTTGGCAAGCAACGCTGAATGGTAGGTTGCCACCATGGCCTTGGAAGGTTGTGATGGTTTTATAAACAGACTCGCCCGGTATCCCCACATCAATCTTGTCGCCCAAAATAGCCTCCAATCTTACAACCGATCCACCGTTAATTACAGAGGCATTGGATATATTATATTTAATACCCAACGCATCCGAAAAGCGTTCGATCCCCTCGGCTAGAAGCGAGTTGGGAAGGCCCAAATAGTTATCCGAAGTTAGGCCCAAAACGGCCCCGTTATTAGGATTTTGGATCGCCTTGTGTCCTTCTATTTGCTGGCCGTTTGGCAAGTAAATAGAGCTAGACTCTGGTGTCCAATCGCCCCCAACTTCCCGTAGAGCCTCAATAGCCGAAGCACCGTCCCATCGGCGGATGGCGTTCAGCATAGAAGCGACGGGGCGAGCTGCACGATTGCGGATGCGAGTACTAGCCATTGGAAAATCTCCTTATCCTATCCTATTTGGAACCAAAACTGCCCCGAAGTGAGGCATAGGGTATTGAGGGAATCGAACCCTCACTTAGCACCAGCTACCCTGAAAAGTTAGCTTGAAACTCTGGAATAGAAGCAGTCTTCGGCACTAGCTAAATCCGAATAATATTTGCCCCAAAAGCAATCGTAGGGGGTATCGGCTCCGGCTTGCTTATACGCTCTCCAAGTGACATATTTGCCCAGATATTCGGCGAGTACAATCCTAGAAGAATCCGAACGATAAGGGCCCATTGCGATTACCTTGGCCCCGTTTACAAGCTTGGCGTTCACTGGTTTAGCTCCTATCCTCTTTCCATTTAGTAGTTAGAAGTTAACTACTTAAAAGTAAGATAATATTCTGATCGGTTAAAAACAACCCCGAGTTTAAAATATTTTTATCAGCCTACCTAGAAGGTATTAAATACAGACTTATATCAATTTATTATTTAGAATCGGATAAACTGATCCGATTAGTCTCTAATTACAGCTCCTAAGCTAGTCTAAAATCAAACAAAATAAAACCGTTTAGCGTTACAAAAAGGGCCCTAAAATCGGTGATCGGTTTAGGTGACCGGATGCCCGCTTGGAGATTTTTAGGGCCCTAAAACGAAAAACGATAACCTTATCCTATTTAATACTTTATCAATTTAGTGATGATTGAATTCTAGCCTGTAATCTGGAAACGAAAAAAGCCCCCAACCGTTAAGCTGGGGGCCTTCTAGTTATTCTGATATCTTCTAGTTATCAGTATTTGCCAAAAGTTCGCTATCCCTAGACTTATCGTAGTTTTTTATTTGCTTCTTACCTAAATAGTGGAATCCATCAATAACGCCCTCTGCAAAAGTAGGCCAGTTCTTATTGCTGATATCAATAGGAACGCCAGCAAAACAACCGCCGATATCGTTACAGTAAATTTTTAAGGTAATATGGGAATACTTGCCTATGATATCTAAATCAACCATAACGCCAACGGTATACCCTTTTACTTCATACTCTTTACTGTTTACCGTTTTGCTTGCCACCGCATAACGGGAAGTTACGGAACCATGAAACGAGCCAAGGTAAACTCCAAGGTACTGGTGGCAAAAGTTATCAATTACCTTGATAAAATCTTCGGCCTTTTTGTGATCCATTCTGGTTGAATACTTCATTGGACTAGCTCCTATCCTATCCGATTAAAAAACAGGCCCCAAAACGCTTGAAGCCTACGGGATATTATATTCGGCCAAAACAAAAGGCAAGCCCACAAAATCAGGCCCCAATCCGGCCCCAATCCGAACCAGTTAAAATCTAAATACAATTTAGATATCAGCTTATTCTATCCTGAATTTAAGATATCAGAAAAATGCAAAAGTAGCCTATCCGCACTAGCCGATACCTGATAAGGTAACCTAGTGGCGATTGATATCTAAAAACGGTTTAGAATATAAACGCCACTAAATTCTAAATATAATTCAAGATAGGATGGTGGAATTGTATTCTGATATCAATTGATATCAGGTGCTATCAGGCTCTATGGGCCGATAGCGGGTGCTAGCATGGTCTAGCAGATGATATCAGGTGCTAGCAAAAGCTAGAAATTGCTAGCAAAATATATCAGGACATATCACACTATATCAGAATATATATTCAGCTATAGAATTATATATTCAGCTATCACATAAAATCGCCCCCGCAATCCTGCGGATGACGCTCCAGAGATGGGAGCAGCACGGCCAAGCAATCTCCGCAAATCCTGCGTAAATTATCAGCCGAATCTCCGCAGAAATCCTTGCCAATCTAATTGAATAATCTTTCAGAAATATTTGCAAAAAGTTCCGCCTTCAAACCGGAACTTCAATAGGCATCCAGAAATTCTATCTAGAAATAAATCGTATAAATAACTAGCTAGATTTCCTCACCCCCTCGATTTTCCGATTAGAAATAAATCGACTTTTCAATTCTATAGATTTCGCAAGCCTACTCATTTTCCCGATTAGAATCACCTGACCATCCAAGGGCACGAATGAGTGATGCAACACTGGTATATAGCTTAATATCTGCGTCAGTATGCGGTGTTGATTCTCCTTGATGATCCGATATAGCTTTCATCGTCCCATCAATCATAATCTGCGCCTTTTTGATTAGCGCATGACCATCGAATATCAGACTGTTAGCCTGAATAACCCTTTCGATCAGCCAATCCTTATCTTTTAACTGACAAGCTAAACGGAATTCATTCTCATCAATTTGCATTATCCATTCTCCTTGGAAAGTGTTTCTAAAATCTCCTTCTCCCTCTGAATCTGGAATGCCTGCTCTGATCCAGCGCAATAGTCCTCCCATTGACTTTCCAGAAGGAGAAGACAATCCGACACAGTCACATGGAATTTATCGGGATCAATCAACTTGGAATGAATGAACTCTGTAAGCTCAGCCACCCGTTGCTTCTGCTGCTCAGTCATTGAGTAGTTCCCATCTTGGATTGTCGTTTTCATCGAACCCTGCTTCACCATGCTTGTCCCAGAGAATAGCAATCCTGTTCCATTTTCCATATTCTTGATTCAAATCAACGAGAGTCTCAAGCTGATCCGCAGTAATATCGCCAGCCCTCTTCTTGATCTCCAAGACATAAATCTGCCCTTGCAGCATCCGCAATTCATTCCAAATCTTTACATAAGTCACAGTACATTCTCCGGGTAAACTCGAATCTCTGCGAAGCCCTCATGGAAACAGTTTACAGCTGGGCGACCAAAATATGTGATCGAACCGGCAACATATTTTCGATTATCATCACACAACACTCCATGACGGACGAGTGCATCAATCGAAGACTTTATAAATCCGTCATGGTCTGACTTATCCGTCATCCCTTCGCCAGCGCTAATTTCAATCGCAATGAATACTCGACCATTGATGGTGGGACTATTCCATTCCAACAAATTGAGAGAATCCCGCCACAAGCGATATTCAGGGCTGATTATGATCCTATTTCTTCCCTTCCCTTTCCCGCCGACTGGGAGATACATCGCATTATTTGCGGTTGGCATTGGGACAGTAATTGACCAGATTGGGTCGAACTTGGAAAGTTCTTCGAGGATCACATTAGTTCTCCAACGCCATCTGGGAATTCATCCATCATAATCAGAGGCGATTGCGGACCACCATAAGCGCATTCAATATTAAATCCAAACCAGTCAATCGCCTCCAAATAATCCCATCCGTTCTGATTCATCAGATGTTTAATTATTTTCGATTTGGAGTAGACCGCATAGTATTTGTCTCTGCGACAAACTACTCCAATCAGACAATCATCCAGATCGGCAAATAGCGGAATATCCTGTTCAGAAAATTCCGCCAGTTGCTCGATCTTTTCGACCATACTCATTCAGTAACTTCCAGCTGCTTCTTGAATAACCACCTTCTGGCCTTTTCAATATTCTCAACTGAAAGATCAACGCCCTTTTCTTCGCAATACTTCTGAGACTTGTCAGTTATATTTGCCAAGAAAAGAACATTCTCTGGATGAAACAATTCCTCGTATCTCATTCCTCTTCACTCCATTTATCCATCAATTCTCTTACATACGCATGATTCGCTTTGAATATCAGTTCAAGTATCTCATCAGTATACGCCGGATCGGCCTTGTTGCCGTAAACCTTTTCGATTATCTCATTGGCCAATCCTAGAATATAAACACGCCCTTCATCAGAACAGGATTCAAGCGATGGAGAAGTGGTAAGAGGAATCAGTCTAACGCCCTTATCAACCAAATCTCTCATGTAGAAATACAGAATCCAATCATTCACATAATCGTAATCGTCGCACTGCTCAATGGCGAGATCACGATAGTAAGTGAACAAGTCCCAATCCGCCTTCTCCAATTCTTGGATTGGCGGATACTTTCCAAGCTGATTGCGATACTTGATTGGTGCGCTAGAATTGAATTCAGACATGGTCTTCTCCGTCAAGAGGACTGCGTTTAGAGGGCTCATTCCACCGCTATGGGATGAGTCCTCGATTTATTATATGGATTGATATCACAATTGCAAGATGTCTTCCTGCGTAAAGCCGGTTGGAGCCCGCCCCGGCCTACGCCGAGGGCGAGGCGACCCGGCGCAGCATCTGGTGTAGCGAAATCCAGACAAGAATAATAATTATAATACTACACCAGAGGACTCACTTGCTTTCGGCCTTACGGTCTTCGCTGGGCGTATGCCCGCTCGACCTTAACGGCCTTAACGCAGTTCGTCCAATTCACTAAATATTTATTCACTAATCTATTATATATGGGAAATGCACCTAGCGCATCTCTAGTTATCCTAAACCCTTACTTTCCAATGACTTACTTTGAGACAATTTACATCTCAGTCTGCAATAAATGCCAAAATAGGCCAACTCTACTAATAGAATTTCAAAGTAATTATTACTAAATGAAAAAATATTTTATTACTGGGCTTGACTCTGCCGAATGATGGTGTTAGAACTTAATTATCGAATCGGGGATGATTCGGTGAATGGAAAGAGGAGATAGGACAATGGTTCAGTGGAATACCAATTCTAGTGGCAATGGGATTTGGGCTTGCTTAAATCTTGGCAATGGAAAGGATGCCATGCTTTCCGTCTATCGCTGCATCGTCACCAATAATTACATTCAAATGGTTTGGATTGAGGGAAGCGATTCCAGATACTCCAAATCAGAACACGCCTGCTGCATTTCGGCTATGGTTCATGCCGAAGCTGCTGCATCTAATCTCCTAGATGAGATTGCAGCTAAATCAGCAATCTGGCAGGAGGTCTAAGCCGTGATTCCCGGCGACTCGTATCTTGTCCTTCTGCGTTATTGGGTAGGCGATAAGACTGTCCAGAAGCAGGCGATAGTCAAGACTCCAGAAAAGGCTAATAAAATGGCTCAGAATGCTTACAACTTCTGCGTCAGTAACAAGCACGACTACTTCATCGAGGTTTTGCCAAAGTTTGGCCAGCCAGTAGTCTATGGATCAGCAATTGGACTAGATCGTTATAAAGGGCTATTTTAAGCCACATCTAATACATCAATGGGGAATCGGTCAAGATTTAGCCAGAGTCGATTATAAGCGATTCTAGGGCCTAAAGAATCGAAAGGGGCTTTTCGGTGTTTGACTCGTTGACGGAGGAGCAGAGAAGGGCAGTCGAGAGCAATATCGGGCTAGCCTACTTTTATTACAAAAAATTCAGAAAACCATCTGGAGTTGATCCAGATGACTGGATGCAGGAATGCTTGATTTGCTTATGTTCTGCCGTAGTGCAGCACGATCCAGAGAAAGGAAAGTTGGGAACACTTATGAAATGGTTGGTTTGGAATAAGCATACCGAACTGAAGCGGGAGCAGGCCAAGGTATCTAGGTTTGTTCCGCAGTCCCAGATTGGTGAAGAGGATAGTAAATCGGATGAAAATGTCCGATTAAGTAATCCTGATACATCTCTGGACCATCGTGAACTACTCCGCTTCGTTCTTGATGCGTTTCCATCTGATATGGCTGATCCGATATTAGATATGGCTGAATCTAAATCTTATGATTTGGATGGTATAGATAAGTTGAATTTAATTAGAAGCGGTTTTGGATGCAAGGGTAGCGTATGTCTGTGTGGCAATTGCGGTGAATTGCTAACTAGGACTCCAGACAGGAGAAATGCGAAGTACTGCAAGCCGTGTTCTGTATCAGTGTTTAGGGCAATTAATAACGAAAGTAGTAAGGAGTACAGGTTGCGCCAGAAGGTATCCTGATTTAGACTGACTGGTTCCCGCCTACATTCTAGACAGGATATTAGCCATGCTGCGTTCTACCACTATTACCGGACTAAACCGTATTGCTTCTACTTCTGGACTGTGCGTTTGTCGCATGATGGACAGGATTGTAAAGTTCATTGGGGATTCTGGCGATAAATCAGAGTGGGTGGAGTATAGGAACGGGACACTGAAAATCAGGACAGAGGAGCAACTGGTATGTCTCGAATGCAAATCGTCAGTTTGTGCGTGTTGTCGTTCTTCTGCGTAGGATGTAGGTGTTATGAAAGGAATACGCCCCGTCCTCGACCGATAGAGGTTTCAGTTACGGCAAGCTATCAGTATGAGGACGGAGCAGTTTCTGTAACGATTCGGAAATAGGAGATAGGAATGATTAGTTCGCCAATCACAAAGCAAACAAATTCTGACGAGTTGGTCAGGAAGCTAGTAGATGACAACATCAAGTTGGTCTACTGGTTCACACATAAATATGGAAAACTCAGGGGGATGACCCATGAGGAATATGAATCAGAAATGCTGATATCTTTGTGGAAGTCTGCTCGTACATTTGATTCTGGAATTACTAGATTTTCAACCTATGCTGCCGGTGGAATGTATCTGCATAGGAAGCAGTTGAAACACTTCATAAAGAGGAGGAATAGGAAGTGCAGCTTCACGATTATAGACAATATTCAAGGTGAACTTTCTGGAGATATAGAGGAGTGCTTCAGCGTTCGTGACAAGAGATCGGTAATAATAAAGTTGATGGAGCCCTTAACAGAATATCAGCGAACAGTGGTTGGATTCATGTGCGATGGCATGAGTCGCAGAGAAATATCCAAGCTGATGGGTAAACCAATCGGAACCACTTCTGATTGTTACAGGAGTGCTATAAGGAGGATGCGTAAGTACGCAGAGGAAAGGGGAATGGAATGCCCACTGTAGATGATGATATCAAGCTGGCTGAGCTATTTTCCAAATCCGTTGTGGATGCTGGAAAGTTGTACCAAGAGCTTAGTCCAGATTCCAAAAAGATTCTGGTCGAGGCATTCGCTGAAGCTCTGTACTACATGGATAAGCAGACTCAATTGGAAACTAGGATAAGGAGGATTTTAGATGAGCAGTGATCCGATCAATCCGGTTAATCCGGCCCATTACCTACCGAAATGCGAGGACGGCGTTTCATGCTGGACTGCGATTAAGTCGGCGGTAGGCAAGAAGGGATTTGAAGACTATTGCGTAGCCTGCATCTACAAGTATCTATTCAGATTCAGGGAAAAAGGTGGGGTGACAGATTTACAGAAATGCCAGCAGTATCTCGTTTTCCTTATTAACTCGTACACCAGCGGGAAGGGCGAGTGATGCTGGATAATCTAATCTGGTTCGCTGGATGGGCCTGCATTGCCCTTCCACTCTGGATGGTCATGTTTGGGCTTTACTGGCTCATAGGATTAGTCCTAAAATATAATACCCACCTCAGTGGAGGGAAACGAAATGACTTCTCCAGAAACTGAGGCTAGCGCAATCTTTGTTCGCCATCTGGATCGTCTACATCAAGATGTCATGGACAGGATGAGGCTACAGATCAATCAAATCGACGGCACATTTGATGCTGCGATCCTGAATGAAGTGATGAAACGATTTTTACATCACAATGTCACCGGAGCAGTTGGCGAGCTTAGGAATAAGCTATCGCCAGATGAGATTGCGGATTCATCCGTGTTTTCCAATGCCGACGAAATTCTTTCTCACTATCTTGGATCGTTGCCTAAAGAACGAAACCAAGTTGCAGCAACTGTGTATAATGTGGCTAGTGGGAACGATGTTCATGCCTTGCTGATGAATATCGTTCCAAACCATCTGAGTAATAGTCTAAAGCTGCTCAACGGTGGTCGTTGGCCACTGGAGTATCTGGAAGTGCTGCTGGTTACTATCGCAAAGAGTATGAATTAAGGAGATAGGATATGGTTCGTGTAGGTGGACTGATTATCAGTCGCAAGGCTGGCGAAGAGATTCTACTGCTCGACCAGCAGAAGAAGACCAAACGAATCGTTAAAGTTGAAAAGGTATTCCCAAACGAGGGGCCAGCCATTGTATCTCTGGATGGTTACCAGTATGAGATGCACATTGGGGATTCATTTGGGGTTGACGATGGTGGTGTTTATCTGGAGAGTGTGGAAGGCGGTAGAATAGCACTGCGACTAATCATCGGAGATTCAACTAGGATTCTGCGTAGTGAGTTGTTGAAGTAGTTCAAACTAAACAGGAGATAGGACAATGAACGAGATTCAGGAAGTGAAACAGGAAGCAGGAATTCAGCCAGTCTCTAATTGGGACGCAATCAATACTGCGCTGATTAAGGGCGATCTAGCCAAGCTTAGTCCGCAGGAGAAACACGCCCTATACCTGAAGACCTGCGAAAGCGTTGGGCTGAATCATTTGACTCAGCCATTCGGCTATATAGTCCTCAATGGCAAGGAGCGATTGTACGCTACCCGCAATTGCACTGACCAGCTTTGCCGGATTCATGGCATCTCAATCGTCGATACTGAAGAGAAGTTCGACGAGAAGACACGAATTTATTCAGTCAAGGTAAAGATGCAGGACAAGTCTGGCCGATACGGTATTAACAGGGGCGATGTATTCATCCCGGCTACTATGGCTGGATTGGATTTGGCCAATAGCTACATGAAGTGCCATACGAAGGCATTGCGCCGTTGCACCTTGTCTATGGTTGGATTGTCGTTCTTGGATGAAACAGAAGTGGAGGACATTACTAAATACGATACGCCTAAGGTTTCGGTTCGGTTCATTGATGCTTCAAAAAAGAAGCAATTGGCTGAACTATTCAAGGCGAAATCTATCGGGAATGCTGACCTGAAAGAAAATTTCAGAAAATCATTCCCAACCATTGACTTTAATACGATGACTGATGTACAATGGTCTGAAGTTACTGAATGGTTGAATCAGCAATGAGTAAAGGAAAAGGAGATAGGATTATGATTCCCACCCCACAGCAGCAGATTATTTACGATATCATTTCTGGCCACCGCAAACTACGGTCTAGTGAAAGTGGCAATATATCGGTCGATGCGGTCGCCGGAAGCGGAAAGACCACAACGGCAGTCCAAGCTGCAAAATACGCTTCCAAGCGATACAAGAGAATCGCCTTCACGGCATTCAACAAGGGTATCGCAGAAGAGCTTGGCAAGAAGCTGCAAGGTTCTGCCGAATCATCCACGCTACACAGTCTTGGGATGCGACTGGTTAAATCCAAGCTTCCATCTCTCACTGTGGATAGTGCTGGTCAGAAGTACAGGAAAATCGCTGTTAAAGAGTTTCCAAGCTACTTTGAATCCAAGGGCACTAGGTCATTCCTCAAACCACAGTATGCTAGCTTGTTCGCAATTATGAATCTGATTCGATCAGAGAATTTCCCGATTGATACGCTGACTCAGGATATTAAATCTGAAATATCCCGTGCCTGCGATATTCAGGGAGTTACCTTACCATCCAGAGAATATGTGGACGAGGTGATCGGGGCAGCGTTTCGTTGTCTTGAAATCGGTTCTGACTGGAGCGTTATATCTGAGATGGATTTCCCAGATATGATCTGGTTGCCGGTCAAGATGGATATTGCATCAAAGGATTTTGATCTGTTATTCGCTGACGAGGCCCAAGATTTCAATCGGGTGCAGCAGCAGTTAATTCTGCGGGTATCCGAAAATACTGTGATCGTAGGCGATCCATACCAGTCAATCATGGGCTGGGCTGGAGCAGATTCTAAATCTTTCAGGAATCTGACCAACGCCCTACACGCCAAAGAGCTACCACTATCCGTCTGCTGGCGTTGTCCTACATCTCATTTGGAACTGGCCCGGAAGCTGGTT
>Ga0255187_1000043_pt1 | contig 28264 bp, 22 predicted proteins | sample Miss_Cont_RepA_8_FD_183642 | JGI IMG/M metagenome (GOLD analysis project Ga0255187, IMG submission 183642) | Freshwater microbial communities from Mississippi River, Louisiana, United States - Miss_Cont_RepA_8h | ecosystem: Environmental > Aquatic > Freshwater > River | place: USA: Louisiana...
GCCAGAGGGGTACGCAGCAGGTGCCTCCACCCGAACCATGTCAGGCTGAAGCGCAGTCTTACACTTCCGCGCCAAGTGCTTATACGCCATGTCAATGCAAGTGTTGACTCGCTCTGCGCCGGAGATGTCGTTCTCAGACAATGGCCGGGAGAGAAGTGCCTCCATAGCGCCACGAATGTCTTTACGATTCACGCGATCCTCCGTGCCTCTCTCTAAGGGTATCCGCTCTTAGCACAAAGGGGCAACCCTCTCAGCGAGGATCACCCCCTTGACTCACGCCTGCCTACGAGATCACAGGCAGTTGATGCGGCAATCCGCCAGCGAGCCAGCCGCACCGTCCGCCTCGAGGGCGATGCCGAACGCAGCCGCAGCCTCGTCAGCATTGGTCAGCGTAGCGGTCTTGGCGCGGCCAGCAGTGCCTTCGGTCTCGATGGTGTCGTTGGCTGCAACGCTGCCGTCGCACTCCACCTGACACCGACCCTGGCAGATGATCCAGCCGTAGGAACCAGCAGCAATCGCGTGATCCGCGACGCCCAGGAGCTTGTGCGCGGGCAGCTTCGCCGTCGCCGCAAGGATGCCGTCGTTCCACTGCAAGTCACTCGCCTTGCACTGGATCACGTCGCCCTGCGCGAACGCAGTCGACGCCTCGCTGTTCTTGACGTAGCGCCACAAGCCCATGCCGTAGGTCGCGTGCTGGTGCCAGCGGAGCTGCCCGAGCGGGTAGGATGCGGACGTCGAGGTCGCCGTAATGGCGTCAGAGAAGAAGGTAGGGAACATTCAAACCTCTTGGATCGGGAGTGGAGGGGAGAGGGGAGAGGGGGAGAGAAGCTGGTGGAACGAATTCGACTTCGTCCCACCAGACCTGCTCGCTGCTTACGGGATGCGCCCGCCAGCGATTGCCGCCATCGAGTTGAGGCGCAGGCAGATCGGCTGCCAGTCGAGGTACATCTTGGCCGACACGACGTCCTGATTCGCAACCGTGTCGCGGAACTCAGGAGCGGAGTCGAGCATGTCGAAGTACGGGATCTCGATGTCGCCCGAGGACAGGAAGTACAGCACGCCGCCCGTGGTCGCGCTGGTCGACAACCCAGGGGTGCCGGTGAACGCGGTGTTCGTCGGGTCGAGGTTCACGCTCATGAAGACCTTGGCCTTCTTGTAGAGCAAGTAGTCCGCAGAGTCCTTGCCGTACTGCTCCTGCCCGAGGTTGGCCACGCGGACGTTGTCCACGAGGTACTTGGTCAGGTTGGCGTAGGTGCCAGTGTCCGCGAACCCGAGATCCACACCACCGCGTGAGTACTGCGAGGTCAGATCGTACACGCGCCCGATGGTCGACATCCCGTCCGTGGCGAAGCTGGTGATCACGCCGTAGCGGTTCACATGCTGCGTGGTCGGGTTACGAGCCACGCCCTGGAAGGTGCCGCTCTGAGAAGCCTCCGCCAGGAGCTGCAACCACCCGCCGTTGCCGAGGGTGTGGGTCACAGCACCGTTCAGCGTCGCCGCCTCATCGAAGCCAGGGGTGTCAATGACGGACACCGAAGTGTCGCGGTAGCCACCGGTCAGGAACCAGAACTCCCAGTCGTCCAGCAGCGTCTCCGTCACCGCCAGAGGGTACTCCTTGATCAGCTTGATCACGCCCTGCTTCCCCTGGTTCCGCTTCAGGTCGATGTTCGGGATCGCCACAGGAACGAAGAGTCGGTGCGACTCAAGGAAATACTTCTGCGTGCGGTTGGCGCGAGTCAGCGCCGCGACCTCGCTACCGGTCTTGACGTTGATACCCTTCGCAGGAGACCCCTCAGTGTACGGACGCTCAAAGCGCGACCCACCTACGCTCTCCTTGTTGACCTTCTTCTTCTCGAAGAGGTTCTTGACCAGCGGCTTCTTCGTCGCCGTGGTCAAGATCAGGTTCCCACCGGAGGCGTACATCTCCGCGAGGGTGGTGTTCAGAAGATCCGTCGAAGCCATTTGTCACCTCTTGTCTGTTGGAAGGGAAGCGATCATGCCTGCTCCCGTCCGCTGAGGCGTTGGCTCGAGGGGACGCGCAGGAGGGGTTCAATCTCTTGTGCGCCTACCATGACACTCAGGAGGCTTCGGCTGCTACACCGATCTACGACCCGAGGAGCCTATGGCTCGCTTGACCAGCGACCTCACTTGAGTGTTAGCCGCCGGTCATGTCTAAGGGATACACACATTTGTACGACGACGCAAGTAGCTTTTTGCAGCCCTCCGCCTCAGCGCACTCCAAGCCGCGAGGAAGCACGCTCGGCAGCAGCCTCCATCTGCTCCTCCAGCGAAGCGAACTTCCGACGCCCAGGCTCCACCTCGGTACGCCCAGGAGGCGCTGCCACTTCTGCCGCACGCAGGTACGCAGGACGAGCAGGAGCAGGCTCAGGCTCAGCCTCGGGCGCTGCCGCTTGGATCTTGTACTTCGTGCGAATCAGATCCGCAGCCTCGTCAGCCTCGAAGCCACTCTCCAGAAGCGCAGCGAACTTGTCCATCACCGCCTCGTCCGCATGCGTGATGATGTCCCCGTACTTCTCATTCAGCGTCGACAGCAGTGCCTCCTCCTGCGCTGCCGCTTGCTTCTGCCGCTCAGCCTCGATCCCGCTCTTGAACGTGCGTAGCTCCTCAAGCTCGCTCTTGATCTGCGCCGCCTCGTCGCCATCGTGAAACAGGCTGCGAAGCGTCTGCATCTCAGACTCAAACCGCTTCTTCTCCTCAGCAGCAGATCGCATCTTCGCTTGGAAGCCACGATCATACTCGCGGTACTTCGCCGCCAGCCCACGCTCGATCTCCACACGCACAGCAGGATCGAGGCCCGTGTACCAAGGTGCCTTCGTCAACGACTCAAGCTCCCCATTCCATTCCTTCAAGGGCGATCCCTGCTCAGGCTTGGGAGCGGGAGGTGCTGCGTCGGTGGCTTGGCTCGCCGCAGGGGTCTCGGTCTCGACCGTCTCGGACGGCTTGTCAGGGGTCAGGGTCTGCGTTTCCATTAGGCTTCCTCCTCGTTGCCTTGCTTCTCAGCCTCATCCGTACCAGATCGCTCAGCGAGGTCATGCGCCTTCGCAAGCTCCATCATGAACGACTCGTCCCGCACCAGCGCAGACGCAATCGAATTCGCTGCCTGCGCGAGCGTCTTGCCCTTCAAGCTCCCGTATGCCTCACGACGAGCGGGCGAGAGAAGATCGAACATTGACAGCACGTCGTACAGCAGCGCAGGGTCGTACCCCTTGAATACCGGCAGCGCCAGCATTGCCTCAACCAGCGGAGCGGGATCTTCCACCAGCGCCGTCAGCTTGTCCATGACCTCCTTCTGCTCAGGCGACTCCTTCAGCTTCCCCTCGGGGTACTCCTGCCGAAACTCGTCGGGGGACTGCTTCACGAACGCCAGCCGCTCCTTCTCGTCGTCGATCCGCCCAGCGAGCTTCATGAGCAGCATGCTCACCTCAGCGTCAGACATCTGCTCAGGCATGTTCTCTCCTTCCGTTTCTGTAGTGGGGTAGGGTTTATCGGTCAAGTGACCTCGTTATCGGGCGCGGTGATAGCCAGAAGAAATGTCCGCAATCGTCCGCTCCCACCGGGCCTTCTCCTCGCGGATCTTCTCCCCGTGATCAAAGCCACGACGACGCTCCTGCTCTTGCAGCTTCTCCACAGCGCGGTGCGCTCGCTCCTCAACGTCCCGAATCCGGTTGTGTCGGTTCACTCCTTCAAGCGAGACATCTGCCGTCCCGAAGTGGTGGCGCAGCATGTCGTCCAGCGACGCACGATCCTTATGCTCCACGCCCGCAAAGATGATCGGCTCCATCTCCGCACGACGCTCACGCTGGCTCGCAGGGGAACCCCAGAACGCCGTCAGGCTCACCTCGCCACACGACTCGCAAGCCCGCGCAGCAATCGAGCCAGGACTCTTAGCGAAGGCGTCCGTCTCAATATGACCACACGCTCCGCACTTCAAATCGTACACAGGCATCAGGCTGTCTCCTCAGGAATGCCCTGGGCCTGCAACGCTGCAAGCGCCTCGGGCGGAATCTCGGTCGGCGCATTCGAATTCGTCGGAGCAGCAGGCGCGAGCAGGATCTCCTTCGGCATCCCGAAGATCTCCACGAAGAACTCACGCAGCCGCTCCATGTCGAAGCCCTCCTTGTTCGCAGAGATGAACGCATACATCTGCTGGAACTTCTCCGTCATGACGTTGCGGTTCATCTCCGCAGACGACCCAGCCGTGATCGAGATCGACTCCATCACCTCGGGCAGTTGATCCTTCGGCATCGCTTTCATGAGCAGGATCGCATGCGCCGCAGCGTCCGTGAGCGCCTTGTGGAACCGCTGAATGCGCGAAGCGAGCCGTGTCCGCTGCTGCCCCTCGATCAACGCAAGCTCCGTCGCCGTCCGCGCACCAGTCACTTGCCCACGCGCAGAATCCGAGAGCGCAGTGACGTAGGAGATCACGGACTCCAGCTTGCTCATGATGATCTGAATGTCCGCTGGCATCTTCGGAACCTCGGGATTCCCAAGCATGTCATGCACGGTCTTGCCCTTCCCAGGGGTAATCCCAATCAGATCTCCCGGTGATGCCTGCGCCACCGCGTTGATCTCCTTCTCGTCCATTGCCCCCTTGTCGTAGAGCGTCACAGGGATCTGCAACCGGGCCACCTCCACGAGGTACGACAGGAACCGATTGATGATCTCGATGTTGTCCATGACCAAATGGATCTCGGACAAGCCCAGCGTGTTCGCCCCGTTGTAATTCAGATTCCCAATCACAAACGGATTGTAGAACTCCTCGCCACGAAGGTACAGAACAGGGTCACTCCAGCCATCGATCCAGTAGCTCACCTCCTGGCACTCGACGTCGTAGACCTCATGCAAGATCAGGAAGTTATCGCCAGCCTGCCGCGCAGCCTCCTCGTCCATCCACGCAGGGTAGCCGCTCGCAAGCTCCCGCAGCTTCCGCTCCAATTGCTCAGGCGTCCCAACCTGGGCAGAGTCAGGAATCTTGAACGGCGAGTCAGGGCGGTTCACCATTCCAACGAACGCCTCCACCGTCGTCGGAACCGTATGCACGAAGTAGCGAATGTCCTTCGGACGCTCAGCCGTCAGGTCGACCATGACCTTGCGAGGATCAGTCGCACGCAAGCAAGGCTTCCCGTCCGAGCCAAGCGTGACCTTGAAGAAGAACCGACCATAGAGGATCGCATGCGTCAGCGCCATGATCGCCTCCTCACGCCAGTCGCCACGGCGCGAGAGCTTGTTCAGATCCTCCTCCACCTTCGGCGCAACGTACTGATCGACGTCGTCAATCTCCGTCACTGAGAACTTCAGGTTGTTCGGCATGATCGAAGAGATCGCTGTCTCCGCAATCGCAAACACCAGATTGAAATTCGCAAGCGCCATCCCACGCGAGCTGGCGTATGCGATCTGCTCCTTCGACCAAGCGGTGCCGCGATACCACTTCAGGATCTTGTCGAAGACTTTGTTCTCGCCATTCAGAAACTGCACATGCTGACGACGGATCAGGTCGGGCCAATCCTTCGTAGGGCGGTTCGCCTTGCTCTTGTCCTTACGATCTGATCCAATCATTCAACACCTCTGTTTCTCTTGTAGCACTTGCTCCGGGGTGTGGCGATGCCAGAGGAGGATCGCACGCGACGAATTCGAATTCGCCGTCAGTACTCCGATCCAATTCGGACGAGCGTGAACCCATGCTTGGCGAGCTTGGCAGTCAGGTGCGCGACCGCATCTGCCTCAGTCTCCCCACGCTTGGCAGCGCGCTTGCGGGCGGAGCCGGGGCTGAAGTACGTCTCGCATTGACCAGCGAGGATCGCAGCCTCACGCGCAGACATGATCTGCTCGGGATCGCTCACGGGAGCGACGTGCGTCGTGCATTCACGATTCAAGACCTGCATCTTCGGCGTGGCCCAGCGAACGTTGCCGGGGACGTAGCCCAGCCGCGAGTCGATCCGATCCAACGAAGGCTTGTCCGTCCGCACGCGAATCTCCGCAGGGATCGGCCCGATATGAGCAAGGAACTTCTTGAAGCCCTCAGCACCGTCCATCCACGAAGGCTCGAAGTAAAGGCTCCAGCTATTCCGGTAGTAGCTCCGCCAGTTCGGCTGACGACGAAGAACCTGGGCAGGAGTGTGGTACGCAATCGAACGCACACGCTCCTTCGCCTTGCGCCACGAGCGATACTCATTGTGGTACTGCTTCGCCAGGGCTGTCAGGGTCTCGGCCATTGTCCTCTCTCCTACTCCTTTGATACCAAACAACGCCAGTGATGTCAAGTAACATATCGGTGCAAGGGCAGGGGTTACAACCCCTTGCGCTTGACGACCGTCGAGTGCAGCCGCTCGAACTGTGCAACCGTCAGCGTGGGAATGTGGAGAGGGGAAGCAGCCTGCTGGCGCAGGCGAGCCTCGGCCTCGTAGTCAGGCAGCAGCGGGACGTTGTTCTCGCGCATGACATCTGCCGCAATGAAGTAGCAGATCGCACGGTCGAAGTGGCTGCGGCTGCCAGCAGATGATCCCTGCGAACGACGGTCAGAACCATCGTATGCCATGAGCTGTCCAATCCCAGCTTTTGAGTTTAGCTTGATCTGCCCGCTCCGAAGATATCCCTCGAATTGCGCCAGCGAAGACTCCTTATTACCTGCCGTTCGGAAGTATCCTGGGTTCCCCTTTCCAGAGTAATATACATTTCTGTACCCGTTATTTATCAACGCAGTTACAGCAGCGTCTTTGTTCGACTCCACAACCACGAGGGCGTTGTTCCAATACGCTCCGTGCTTGGCGAGCAGGGCAGCGAAGCCAATCGGATCGAGCCGTGCAGACCAAGCCGAGACCTCTTCTCGCTCGTTGAGATCGAAGACGGTGAACGCAGCCTCGTCCCCGACCTGCCCGTAGCCAGTCGGGTCAGCCACGACCATGTACTTGTGACCGAGGTTCCGGGGCTTCCATCCCATTGTGTTTGGGAGATTGAAGTTGGGATCGGGAAGGGCGCGGAGGTGTGCCTCCTTGAGAATGTCGATGGAGCCGACGAGGGATTGGTTGTTTCCTGCGTCCCAGCCAGAGTACGGATCGGACGGGTACGCATGTTCGAACGCTGCGACCGATCCTCGGAACGCTCCCTCCAGCATCCAACGGCGGAACGCGAGGTGCGTGTACGAGCAATGCGGGTGGGTGTTGAGGTACGCCAGCTCGGATTGGTCTGGAACGAATTCGACTTCGCTGTGACCACGCCCACGCACTGGCACGGGGTAGTCATACCAGCGCAGGAAGATCGGGGTGAACATGGCGTCCCGCCCTTTGCTCAGCGCGTCCATCCACATGCGGTGGTACTGTCCGCCATGCGCTCCGGGGGTGGACTCAATCACGATCCTTGCATGCGGTCGCTTCGCAAGCGCGGGGATCAGCTTCTCAAGGACGGTCTCATCTTTCCAGAAACCAAACTCGGAGCAGAGCAGTCGATCAATCGAGAGACCGAGTCCGGGGTCTTTTCCGCTCGCCGTGATGCTCTTGATCCTGCCCGAGGGCTTGCCGGTCGGGTCGCAGAATTGGATCGTCTTGGCGCTATCGCTGCGGGTCGGGATGCTCAGGCTCGAGGGGAGGTGATCATACATGTGGCGCAGGCGAGTCCACAGCTCGTCGTTACGCTCGTTCTTGTCTGCGATCACAAGCCCATTGCTGCCAGGGCTGAGCATGATCTCGCGGAGCATCCAGCCCAAGCAGAGGGTCGACGTCTGCGCTTGCCGGGGCTTGTTGATGATCAGCCATTGCCCTGCCGCTCCACAGCGCGAAGCAGCGAGCCGGTTCAACACGGGAAGCTGAGAGGGAGTAGGACGCAGCGGGACGACCTGCCCACTCTGGTCGTCAGAGATCTGGCACTCGCTTAGGAATGCTCGTAGGGATTCCTTGCACGCCCTGCGGACGGGGGAGTTTGGATTCCATTTCTGCTGGGCTGGCATGCGGGAGCCGCCTTAGTGGAAGTGGTTTTCTCCCTCGGGATCTTGCTCAGGGTCTACCGCTCCGTCAGGGAACTCCTGCGCGATGGCAATCGCCTCGTGGCCATGAACGACGAAGTCGACTTCGTCCGAAGCCTCCTCCTCAGGATCAGCCAGGACGTCGACAGGATTCTTCGCCCCGATAGAAGTGACCGACTTGAGTGCAGAGAAGAAGACTTGGCACGCTGCGATCTCGTCGCGGTTCGCAGGGAGCGTCCCACGCGCCATCCCAATCAAGCGAGCCGACACGTCCTCAGCAGCGTAGCCAAAATTCAGCAGAGACTCCTTATAGCAGAACCGCATGTGCGCCTCCACTACCTTCGCCACCTCAGGCTTGGAAAGAATCTTCTGCACCCCGAGCTTCGAAATCTTGATCAACGGATTCCGACAGATCTCAGCATTCGTCCATCCCTCCAGACGACGCCTCACGACGAGCTGCTCCGTCGCACTCAGCGTGAGCCACGAGGTCAGCCCAAGCACGTTGATGAAGTAGTCGTCGTCAACCTCATACGACGGCGCAGTCGAATTCGGAGGAGGCTGCCCGTTCGGTTTCTCACTCGAAGGATGCGGCGCTCCCTTCGTGTGCTGCATGCTCACAGCACCCACAGGAGGAGCAGCAGGACTCCTCGTCTTCAGCTTCCCCTGCCTCAGCAGGATTCCCTTCTTCCCCTGGCCCAGCGGCGGACGTGGCATCGTAACTCCCCTATGCCTGCCCAGGACTTACGAGCAGCACACGAAGCTAATAACGAGTCCACTCCGCAGGAGCAACAAAAGCGGAACCCGGTAGGTTCCGCTCATCGCGTAGGACGATCTGGGTCAGCCCTGTTACTCGATCTTCCCAACCTTACGCAGGAGCTTGGCAGTCTCGTCGCTCCACTCTTTCAGGTAGGGCTTGCTGAATTTGCAGTCGAGTTCCCCCAGCACCTTGTACTCTCCCGAGAAGCTCACCAACGAGACCTTGCCATCCGGCGAAGGATTCACGCTCCGAATGCTGTACCGGTATCTGAGCGGGATGCCGCCCAAAGACTGGCCAGCGTAGATGGCTTCCAATTCCTTGCTCGACTCGAAGTCAATGCCCATCCACGCCGTAGGGTTCAAGCGCATGCAGAGCTGGATCGAAGCCATCTGGAGGTAGTGCAGCCAGTTGGGCAGGCGCAACGACTTATCCTCCGCAAGATCGAAGACGGCGTTCTGGTTGCAGTCGAAGTCGGCGCTGTGAGTCCAGATCTCCTTCCGAGTCAGCACAGGGCCAGGACTCCGAGAGTCACTGACGTACATCGTGCGAGCCGCAGCCTCCACAATCAAAGCCTCCACCTTCGCAGAGGTCTCAGGGGAGAATCCGCCGATGCCATCTTCGGCCCACAGCAGAAGCTGATAGAGATGATTCGGCTTGCACTCCTTCCGTTGGAGCAATTCCGCAGCCAGCTGCAAGCATGCAGATACGTCTGCGTCACGCAGGCGACGCAGGTCGGACGGCGCACCAGGATGCGCGAAGGCTCGAACCACGAGCTTCATTCGCAGGAAGTGAATGTCCTTCCCCTCCGTCTCAATCACAGGAACCAGGGTCTCTCCCATCGTTTCTTCTCCTCGCTCATGGAGTACATAACATCGTTTTTACGAGTTGCCAAAAAAGCGGAACCCCCTCGCATCGTGGGAGGGGGTTCCTGAGGAGGCGGGGACTTTATTTTACGAGGATAGAGAACACCGCCTCGGGCTAACTCCAGGTTGCCGCCAAGGAGAGGAAGCCAAGCTCGCCATGAGCTTACTCTTTATATAGCACTTCCACGGCGTAGCGTCAAGCGATATCGCAAGCGATAGAGCGAGGAGCTTGTCAGAAGATCGCTACGAGGCGGCTGATGAAGAAGGTGCCGTCCTTGTCGATCCGGGTCGTTCCCGCGAGGCGGGCGTTACGACCGACCGTATGAACCGCAGGGTCGACGTCGCCTCCGCGATCCATGACCTTCCTCATCTCCTCCCCGAGCGACATGATGGCTTGCTTGATCAGCGGGTCAGCGTAGAAGGACGACAGCGCATGCTGCGTGACCAGCGGGCGGGAGAGCTGCAACAGGATCTGCATGCCGGTCTTAGAGGTCTCCACCACGCTGCCACGACCGGAGAACATCCCGCTGGCCGCATGGGACGCAAGGGCGGAGCGGAATCCCTCGATCATCTTCGCCTCGATCTCCTTGCCATCGGCAGCCATCGGGCTGTGCGTGCGACGGGTCAGGTGGTCAATGTCAATCAGGATGTACTGCCCAGACACAGCACGGAAGCTCTTGGGCTTGTAGAGGACAATGATCTCCGTGCTGCCGTCCTCCTTGCTTGTGTACTTCCGATCACTTTGAGTCTCGTCGTCGTGCGTCATATCGTGGATCGTGATGTACTCGTCCGGGTACTTCGTCTTAGGATCGACGCCGGGGGCGAGCGACTCGAGCGCAGCAGCGAGCGTCATGTACTCGTCTGAATTCTCATTGTTCCCGTACTTCTCCACCTTGCTCCAAGCCGTCGCCATCTGCTCGAGAGGATCGACGTGGGTCGCGTAGCGCAGCTTAGGCTCCGACTTGCCAGCCACCTTGTAGAGCGTCGTCCGAACCGCTCCAAGCCGACGCTGAGCGGGGCGCTTTCCAGCCACGCGGATCTCCTTCTTGCCCTCGCCGTACTCGCGTGCCACCATCCGTGAAACGTGCTTGCCGCGCCCGACCGTAGCCAGGGACTTCGCAGCCGCGAGGCGCGTGCGGTACTCAGGGATCTGCGACTCGCAGGCAGCGTAGGAATCGAAGGCAGCCATGACTTCAGACTGCTGCAAAGCAGCGGTGAGCTGGCCGATGCCAACGAATTCGAATTCGTTGGTGCGAGGCGCTGCCTCGTTAGTGCGACGAGCGGTCGGGATCGTAGGATTGAGGAGCAAGCTCAGGTAGTAGGTTCCGTCCTCTTGCTTCCAGCCCCCTATGGTGCGCGTGCAAGCGAAGCAGTAGACTGCGCGTGAGCCACCATCGAACATGATTGCAGAGGGCGTCCGCTCCTTCCCGTCGCTGTGGATCGGGCAACGGATGAAGGTGCCGAGCTTGCTCCGATGGCCGATGTCCTCAGCAGGGAGAGCGAAGTACTCAGTCCGAATGACCTTCGGCTCGGCCAGAGAAGGATCGATCCCATAGGCCACTGCCTCGTCCGCGAGGCGCTTCGCTACGAGCCGAAGCACCGCGATCCCATTCGCCGTGAGCGTGTAGATCGAGCCAGCAGCACCACTGTATGAAGCAGTCTTGTCCACCGTGAGATCCTTCCCGAGTGACTCTTGCAGCGAGGAGAGGATCGTGCGAGCGCGCCAATCCCCGATGAAGGGAGATCCGTCCGCGAGCGGGAAGGGATACTTCGTGCTGGAGTAGTAGCCCCTGCACCGATCAATGGGCTTGCCCTGCTCGACGAGTCGGCAGAAGTCAGTCGTGATGTAGAGGAGAGCAGCAGCGTTCGCTGCCTTCTCCTTCGCGCTGCGGGAAGCAGACAGCACAAGGCTGATCACTTCCTGGCTGCGCTTGAAGACCTTTGCGTAGACCGAAGGTACGAGAAGCCAATCGAGATCGGCCCGCACACGTCCTGCACTCATCTCAAACTCCTAAGCGGCAATCGATCTGTACCCAGGATCGGAGGTTCGTGCAAACGAGGATCTCGCTCCCAACGGGAGGATCGAGAGGATCGGCACCAACGAATTCGAATTCGTCGCGTGCGAAAAGTTGCGGAAGAGATTGTTGGTGTGGCTGCTTCCTTCCTCCTTCGGTCGCCCTCTGGGCTGGCTGGGCTGCTCTACCCTCTTATTAGATTATCTAATTGTGGTGACACCACCATAGGAAGATCCTATGTTCTCACGCACTCCTGCGGAGGGGTTCGAGGAGGAGGGTCTCAGCACGCTGAGAAGAAGGCTCAGCGAGGCTGGATCGAGGATCGAAGAGCGAAACGAATTCGAATTCGCTGCGCGAAGATTTTTACGGAAGAGATCGTTCGTGTGGCTTCGTCTGTGGCTTCGTTCTTCGTCGTGGGTCGCTCCTACCCCTCCATAGGTATTTCTAATTGTGGGTCATCACTACGAGCCAGCAACGCCAGGAACTTGGCAGTTTTGAGAAGCCCCCTCTGGGCTTGGAGGATCGAGGAGGATCATGGCCGCTGGCCAGAGGATCGAGGAGCGAGTCTCAGCACGCTGAGCGAGATCGAGGATCGAGTCGCTCAGATCGCGGAAACGAATTCGAATTCGTCGGTCGAAGATTTTTGCGGAAGAGATTGCTCATGTGGCTCCTTCCTTCCTTCCTTCGTGGGCTGGGTGGGGTTGGGGGGTTGGCTACCCGCTCCTCCTCCCTTATTAGAGTATCTAATTGTGGTGACAGCCACATAGGAAGATCCTTACTTTTGGAGGGGTACTCCAGACCCCTCCCAGACTCCTCCTTCTCAGCACCGAAGAACGAATTCGAATTCGCTGAGCAGACCCTTCGACGTCGCCCCGCTTGCGGGGTCGACGGCGTGGCCCCTGCCAGGGGAACTCCATGAGGGACTCGATCTCAGGCGTGGATCGGTTTACTTACATGCTCATGTCCGATCATGGGAGAGAGATCGCTGAGGACGTGGTAGAGCGGCAGCTCGTTCGGCAGGCGATCTATCTACAGATGCAGCGCACCTACCACGACGCAGACAAGATGGGTCGGACGCTTAGTGCGTTGGAGGAGATGCAGTCTCGTTCGTCTTCGAAGCCTTCGATGGCGGAGTCTGCTACGGTCGCTGCGTTGGACGCTGCCCAGAAGTCGGTCATGCGAATGGCAGGGGTGATGGCGATCTTGGCATGGAGCCAGGGGAGTGCGGACGAGAAGGCGATCCCACTGCCGTCCGAGGTTGAGTCGGACATGCGCCACATTCGTTCCATGCTCCCTCCTCCTCCCGAGAAGAAGCGAAGCCGAATGACCGCTTGGATCATTCGGCTGCTGAGTGCTGCGCTTCGCTGGCTTCAGACGAGGTAGATCGCTCCGCGCCTGAGGAGGTTCCTGTGGGCGTTGGTGAGGCTCAGATACCACGCTGCTGCGTCAGGCTTCGTCATGGCGTAGGTCGTCCCGATGAAGGCATCGAACGCAGCCTGTCCTGCTACGGCAGCGGCTCGGGCTGCGGGCCACATGGGATCGTCGAAGTCGAGGTGTGTGGACAGCTCGAGGCGTCGCTTGACAACCGTCCCTGCTGCGGTGTCCCAGGCGTCGACGGAGGGCTTGATGTCCCAGGCGCAATCAGACTCATCTTCCATGATTTTCTCCTACGGGTAGACCTGCGTAATGCTCAGCGAGCTTGCCGCTGCACAGGAGATCGACCACTTCGTCGGGATCGCCTGAGAGCAACGAGATCGACTTCGCAAAGAGAACGGAGAAGGCGCTCCGTTCCATGTACTTGAAATTCTCTGAGCGGTGGTGCTTGTGCGTCGCTGCTGCTCGCGGGGCTTGCTCCTCAGGCTCCGTCGTTGTGGCGAGTCGGATGCGTGCAGCAGATCGTTCCTCAATGCCGGTCATGGCTTCTCTCCCTGATCCTGAGTAGCATGGTCTTGAGACTTGTTCTCAGCGTTGGGAGCGTTGAGCCAAACGATGGCGACGTCAGCGATCCTGTCTACGACGGAGCCGACGATGTCCCCGTTGCGGAGGAGCAAGCCTGAGCCGACTGTGGTCATGGCCAAGATGAAGATGAGGAAGATGGCAACGATCCATCGATCCTGAAGTCGCTGCGACCACGACTTGGCTTGCTGAGCGTCGAGGGTCTTTCGGTAGACGGACTCAGCGATCTGCTCTTTCCTGATCTCCTCGAGTCGGTCGTCGACGTCCTTGAGGAGATGGCGTAGGTCGTCGATCTCCTCTTTGGTCTGCAAGCTCTGCTGCGAGATGGCAGCGAGCTGGAGGGCTACGGACTTGAGCGCCTCCCTGATGTCATCTCGCGTGGGTGGCATGCACTTGACTCCTTTCGCTTAGGTAGTCTTTTGCCGAGACAAAAGCCATGCCACGCAGCACGGCTCAGTCAAGGATCTCGAAAGCCAGCTCGACGGAGAAGGCGTTGTCCGAGCCAGCGTTCGGGGCCATGACGATGTAGATGTTGCCGTCCGCGTCGGTTCCGAAGACCGAGTTGATATTGGCTGCGCCGAAGAGGTTGGCGACCAGTGTGTTGCTCCCGACGTAGACCTGCGAGAAGTCAGAGAGCGTCGCAGCCGCAGACGAATTGTGCAGGCGCAGGGTGAAGTTCGCTGCTGATCCTGCGGTGTGCTTCGCTCGCACGGAGAGCAGGCGGAGCTTCTGATACTCGCTCGAGATCGGGATCGCTGTGAGCGTCGCTGCGCCCAGGGCGGTGAGGGAGAGGGTCTTGATCAGGACTGGGATTCGCTGTGCCATTTCGGACTCCTTTGGAGAAGATAAAGTGTGTGATCACTCCTGGCGAGTGTCCTTCTGAACATCTTGCTTCCGAGATTGCAGGATCGGATCGTTCGCGCCCATGCGCTTGACGTCGAACGCTGCTTCCCCGGAGTCGCCCTGTGGCTTCGTGGCGCGGACGGAGATGCCCATGACGGAGAGCAGGGCCATGAGCCGCATCTGTGCGTCCCCGACCGTGACCGCTTCCGAGATCGCTTCCGACCGCTTGAGAGCGGCGTCGAGCGTCTGCGCGCCTGTAAGTGTGTACGCGAAGGCGAGGGCAGGATCGGTGATGCGGTACGAGTCGCGCTTGGGATCGGAGTGACGAGTGAACGGCTCCGTGAGCGTGGCCTGCGTCGAGAAGCTCAGCAGCTCGCTCATGCCCTTCGAGATGGTCGGCATCTCCTCGCCCTTGATCGCCCGATACGCAACGACGGGCATGATGCGAGTGGGGTCAGCGACCTGCTGCTCCATGATGATCGGAGCCTGCCACACCTCGACGTCCTCCGAGAGAGCGGCATTGAGGAGGGTGAGGTAGCCCGTTGCCCAGGCTGTGAGGTACTTCGTTGCGCCCGCCATGCCTGAGGGTGGCACGGCCATCTGCCACACGCGCTGCATGTTCATCTCACCCTTCTCCCCGGTGTTGATCCAGCGGAGGCGGGCGATCTCGTTGTCACGGTCGAACGCCCGTTGGTGCGCTTGCCAGTTGGGGTCTTCGGTGAAGGTCTGGACGAGGGCGATCTGCTGCTTGACCTCGGGGGGCATGTCGTTCCACTGCCCACGCATGTCGGCGTAGAAGAGGAGCTGCTGCACTTCGGCTGGGGTGATCTTTCCAGACTCGACCATCTGGTCAAGGTACGGCTTGAGGCTGGCATAGGCTTCGGCAGCCTGGGGATCGACTTCGAGGCGTGCGGTGTAGACGCCGTAGGGATCGCGCTCGTCGAGAGAGCCTGCCTCGATCCACTCGGCGGCGAGCCTGCGGCCCCGTTGCCATGCGCCGATACGGTACATCATGCTTGGCGAGCCGACCGCTGAGAGCATCTGGCGGTTGGCGTTCTTCTGCCAGCGCCAGAAGGGCAGGATGGCCTTGAGCATGAGGTCGCGTTCCGCCGCACTCATGGAGTGGGTGTAGTCGTAGAGCGCGTCGACGACGCCCTTGCTTGCCTGCTGCGGGGTCATGCCCTCCTCGAGCAGGGTGGCGTAGAGACCGAGGCGCTGCCTTGCTCCGATGGCTTCTGCCAGCTCCTGCTGTGCCTGCGCGGGGAGGAACTTGAACCCAATGTTGTTGACGTCCTCACGAAGGGCTGTGGCGTCGAAGCCGTCCATGACGCCCCCGAGCTGCGCCTCCTCGAGCAGACCTGCATAGTAGTACTTCTTGCCCCCGAGCATGACCGAGCCTTCGGCTCCGTTCATGATCTTGCTCACCTCGACGCGGTAGGCAGCCTTTCCCATGAATCGCTTGAAGGGTGCTGCGATCCTCGTGGCAGCCTCGCCGCCATCTGCCATGACGTTGACAATGAACCTGACAAGCTCTGTTCCCTTCTTTGTTCCGAATGCTCCAGAGACGACAGCCCGTGCTGCGAGATCAGATGCTGCTGCTGCTGCCTCTCCACCGCCGAGCATGCGCGTCGCGTTGCGCGTTGCCGCTCCTGCAATGTCCTGCACAGCGCCAGCGGCGAGAGCGACCATTGAAGCAGCCTCACTGCGGAGCGTGTACTTCAGCGCGGTGGCGAAGCCGAACTTGGCGAAGACCTGTTCGATGTTGCCGAACATGTTGTTGAGGTAGTAGCCCGTCCTGGTGGTGACGGAACCGCGAGTGACGGAGAGCGACCAGAATGCCATGCCTGTGCGGAGGGAGGCTTCTCCCACACCTGAAGGAACGACCTTTCCGATATCGTGAATGTTTGCCCCAACCTTTTCGACGAGCTTCTCGCGCATGAAGGAGGGGATGTACTTGTCACCAATGAATTGGTCGATGGCTTTGACCTTATCGAAGGCTGTGGTCTTGCTGTACTCCCGCAGCTTCTCGCCAGTCAAAGGGGTGACGATCTCGTGGACGCGCTTGCCCTTCTTGCTGGCGATCTCGCTGAGATCGTTCCACCGTTGTTTTGTGGGTGCCTCAGCGAGGTGCTTGGCGAAGAGGTACTCATTCTCACGCAGGAGCAATCCTGCTCGATCCATCTCCAGGGCGGTCATGGCGATGGCCTTCTCCCCGCCTGCCCAGGCTGCGATTGTCTGATAGACCTGATTCATCTTCTCTGGGTTGTCTTGAATTCGCACCTTTGTTCGGGCGTCGGCTACGATCCGCTTTACCTCGTCTGTCTCTGAGAGAGCAGCGCGAATGTCCTTCAGTACGGCTTCAGCCACGTCCTCCGACACGTCGAGACGCTGAGCGACCGCAGTCGTCAATGCCGCCTTCTCTCCGAGGCTCTCAATGAGGTAGGTACGCAGGGCGATCCCGCCATCCTTGGCTGGAAGCGCCGCCCCCTTTGTATCAGAGAACCAATCCATGATCGGCTTGGCTGCCGTCCCTGCTTCGTCGATGATCTCCTTTGTGACGAAGGTTGTCTCCGCTGCCTTCGCTGCGAGCGCGTCAATGAGGCGCAAGCCCCGCACAGTGTAGTCCTTGAGCTTGGCAGACGTTCCGCCCCGCACAAGGTCAGCAGTCTCATCGGCTCCAACGAATGGGATCTTTGCGACCGAGCGAAAGAAGTCCAGCGCGCTCTGCATGCCGGGGCGACCGATGGCATCGAGGTAGCCACGGTCGAGGAACCCAGCCTCCTTGCGAATCTCTGTGGCCTTTCCAAGGTCACCAGAAGACCGGCTCTGCCTGTAGACGCGCCTGACATCGTGCAGCGCGTCGCTCGTGGAGGAGAGGAGCTTCGCCCGCAGCCTGAGCAGTGCCTCGGTCTGGGCTTGAGCCTTAGCGAGAACGCCAGTCCTGTCTGCGATAGAGCCAGGGCTTGCAGTGCGAGTGGTATCGGCAAGCTCGATCAGGCGTGCGTCGATGGTTTGAAGCATCTCTGAGGGAGTCTTTCCTTTGAGCATGGCCCCGAAGTAGTCGGGGACGGGGTCGATGAACTCGTCGCCCGCCTCAGTCAATGCCTGCTTTTCTGGCAGCAGACCCGGAGACAAAGCCCCGCTCTGCATGGCGGACTCGTACTCGTTCAGCATGTCGGCGCGCACCCTGTCCTCGACGACGCGACGGGCATCCCGAGCTTCGCCGCCGACCTGAAGTGCGGCCTCCGCCTCTTTCATGGCCTGCTTGCCTTCCGCTGCAATCGCTCGCATGTCGGAAGCATTTGGGATTGCGCCTGAGAGCGAACTGGTCTTGACAGCAGCTTCTGACAGGGTTTGAATGACGGGAGAGAGTGACTTCGCTGCACTCACGTCCCGCACAGCGGAGGCGATGGGAGCAACAACGCGAGCGCCAGCCTTGACCGGAGCAGCCAGCAGGGTCAGCGGGTCTGGTGTGAGAACGTCGGAGGCTGCGGCAAGCCCTGCGAGTGCCAGCCTGCCAGCGGTGGACTCGGGGGGCTTGATGTCCTCACGCACTGCGGTCGAGAGCCATCGGCGTTCGCGGAGTGACTCCTCCATCGTGGGCTGTGGGCGTGCGTAGGTTTCCTCCCCGAGCGTCGACCGCAGCACGCGCTCCCCGACGTTGCCAACGACGACGGAGGGAATGCTAAGGAAGTCGAGTGCGTATCCGCCCGGTGACTGCTTGCGGAGAATGACGTTGCCCTTATCGTCGATGCCCATGACCTCCGTCTGCGGGCCAGCCGCTGCGAGAGCGCCTTCGGAGAGCAAACCCTCCCCGCTGGTGGGCAGCCACAATCCATACGTCCGCAGAATGGCAACGTCGCGGATCGCCTGATCCTTGATCTGCTGCTCACTCCACTCGGGATGCTTGGCGCGAACCTGCCCCATGCGCGTGTCAATCGTGAGCGCCACCTTCGAGGGAGGAGCGCCAGCAGAAGCTGCGGCAGCGGGCTGATCTGCCAGGGCCGACATGACTTCAGGATCTTCGAGGAGGCGAGCGAGCGCGATCTGGTTGGGGCGATAGCGAACGCCTGAGGCAAGTGCAGCCTGCTCACGCCTGCGCTGATCCTCTCCGCCAGGAGTGAGAGCAGACTGCGCGGTGCCTACCTGCATCTGCACTGGCCCACCCCTGCCCTGCATCGTGACGACGCGAGGTGCCTCGGGGAAGGGACGGAGGGTCACAGCGTCCGAGATGATCTGCTCTTGCCAAGCTGCCAGCCCGTCCCCGCTCGTCGTGGCAGGCACTGGCTGCGTCGCAATGACCTGAGCGGGCGGGGGAGGAGCGACGCGAGGAGCGGGAGCAGGCTCGACGCGAGGCTTACCATCACTCGCCGTCTCCCATGACTCAGGCTTGTACTCCCAGGGGCGTCCAGCGAATTCGAATTCGTCGGCAGGAGCTTGAGACCCGAAGATGTCCTCAGGGAGATTGGCTCGCTGAGCGGTGGGGCGAGGAGGAGCGACGGGAGCAACAGGTGTGCGTGCCACAGGAGCAGGTGGCTTCGCAGTCGTGGTCGGTGGGGTCGCAGCCGGTGTCGGCTTGGGAGCTGGCGCAGGCTCAGCGGGCTTCTGAGCAGCAGCGGCAGCAGCCTCAGCTTCCTTCCGCTTCTTCTCTGCAAACTTGCGCTGCATCTCCTCAAACTCGCGCTGCGCTTCCTCTTGCGTCTTAGCCATTACCGCCTCCACCGCTTCGCTACTCGATAGCCGATCTCGAGCAGAATGTTTAGGACGGCCATGATGAAATCGATCATGGCTTACTTCTGGATCTGCTTCGCCAGGGCTGCGAGCAGACGCTTCTTGCGCCATTCCTGCGACTCAGGCGTGGCGACGGGCTGGGTCTTGGCGTAAGCGACGGGAGAGCCAGAGGGTGTCGGCTTGGGCGGCTGAGCCACGCCAGCAGCTTCGAGGATAGCTGTCGCGTCGGCGTCGGGCTGAACGCCACGCATTGCCTCTTCAAAGCGCCTGCGCTCGAGGGGAGACATGCTGTTGTTGTTCATGGCCTCCTCGATCCCCGCTGCTGTGACAGCTTCGGGAGGCTGGATCGGCGGCATCTTCACCTTCCCCGATGGAGCAGGCGGGAGCCGAATGGAGTCGAAAGAGACATTTCTCTCGACGTCTGCCTCTGGCGGGTTCTTGTCCTCAGCCCTGCGAGGCAGCTTGGCAGCGGCAGCTTCACGACCCTTACGCAGCAGATCCCTGAGCGTGCGAGGCGCAATCGAATTCGTTGGCGCAGGAACGGGGGCGACCTGAGGAGGCTGAGCGACCTGCGCTTGGAAGGGAGGAGCGTTGACGCCGGGAGCGGGAGGAGTAGGACGCATCTGCGTAGCCCTTGCTACCTCGGCAGGAGAGGGCTTGCGTGGCGCGGCAGGGGCTGCTGTGGGTGTTGCTTCGGGAGGAGCGACCTGCGCTGGGGGTGCCGAAGGCTGGGGCGTGGTGGGCCTCTCCTCGGCTCCCGTGGGGCGTCCTTCCCGATCCCTGAGCCTGCGGAGCAGGTCTGCGATCTTGCTTCCGCCACGACCCTGAGGTGTGACCTGAGGCTCCTGGGGAGTGACGCGACGTGCGGCCTCAGCACCTGAGCGTGCAGCCTGTGCAGCATCATCCTTGCTCTGCTCACGGCGTTCGATCCGACCTTCCAGACCGGCGGTCACTGCCTCGCCAGCAGGGAAGATCGTATCAGGAATGTCAGGAGCGGCGATCTCGCCTGGGGTCTTCTGCGCGCCGAAGACCTCCCTACCTGCGCGACGAGCCTGCTGAGAGAGGATCTCAGCGTCGGGCCGTGCCTCACGCTTGGGTTTGCGCTGGACGCCGTAGACGTTGACGGGGGTGCGCTGAGCGACCGTCCAATTCCCGTTCTCATCCTTCTTGAGAACCACCTCCTCTTGCGCGTTCGTGTCGGGATTGATGGAGAGGATACGCCGGGTCTTGGCCGGGTCGTCGTTGATGTTCGGAGGAAGTACACGCCCGCGAATCGTGCCGTACTCTTGCTCTTGGGTGGGGACGGCGCGCTGTAGCGTGTCCAGCGTGACGGAACTCCTCACGTCGCTGTCACCGATCCTTCCCAGATCCAGCGGCTTGTTACCCAGGGAGAATTCGCCAGGGGGCGCATTCTCAATCGCAGCCTCATACGCTGCGCGATCCTTGGGTGACGACCAAGCGATCTCGCCGGACTCGCTCGGTTGGCCGATGGTGCGGAGTGCGGGCTGGCCAGCTTCGGCTGCGAAGTTGATCTCGATGATTGCGCCGTCGCGTGCGATTGCGTAGCCCTTGCCCTTCGGCTTGCCGGTCTCAGCATCCCACTCGATGGAGAATTGATCTGCTGCCAGCATACGATCCGCAGGGCGGGCTACCTGAAAGGTGGTCTCGGTTGCGGCGGGCTTGCCGCTGTGGAGGACGGGTAAACCCCTGCGCTCACGGCTGGCTGCGCGGAGGGCGACGACATCGCCGCGAGAGAAGATGTAACCGCGATCTGAGGTCTCCCCGAGGCGCAAGCCTCTGGCCTCGGCCCACTGCCGGAAGTCAGGATCTTCGAGGATGTCTACTGCCTCATCACGGGTCAGCCCGTTCAAGCGCCATTCGCGCTTCGCCTGCGACGTGGGAGAGACGAGGGTATCGATGGAGGATTCAAGCTCCTCGATCTTCTTCTTCAGGGCAGCGCCTCGCTCGTCGGCACCGAGGACGGCGGAGCGTGCTTCTTGGAACCTTGCATCCTTCCCTGCCTCACGTTCGGAGGCGGACTGCGTGAGGACGTCGATGGCGGCTACGACGCTCTGCGGGGACACGCCCGTGCGAGTCGCCATGAGGATCGTGTCCAAGCCTTGAAGCTCGCGCTCGTAGGCGGTGTACGCGGTCTGTGCCTTGGATCGGTTGTCAGCCGGGACAGTGATTCCCTTGGTCGCTGCGATCTCGTAGAGGACGTGGGAGGCGGGATCGTTGGGATCGGCCAGTGCGACCTGCTGCTCGAGGTACGTCCGCTGGGCTTGAGAGTCGGTAGTGAATTGGGCAGCGCCGCGAGAGATGGAATCCCATAGGCTCCTGCCCCGCGATCCGTAGACGGCGAGGAGGCGTGCTTGGGTTTCGCGCATGTTGCGAATGTCAGCGGCTCGTGCGTTGATGCGAGCGACGTCGACGCGCCCGTCCGCTCCGATGGCTTCGGCCTTGAGCCTGCCGTAGAGGCGGATCGCTTCTTGATCTGCCTTGAACTGCTGCTCTACCAGCTCGAGGGCGGCGGTGTCGACGCCCTGGTAGTAGCGGTTCAAGGCGTCATACATCTCTGCCAGGAGGCGATACTTCGCTTCCAGGGAGAGGGAGTTATTCTTGAGCGCGGCTTCGACTTCGGTCTTCATAGGTTGTCTCCTGCCTGAGGACTACCTCAGGGAGTAGTAATTCCCTTTTTGCGTTTGGCCGAGAACATTCCCTTCAAAGAGTTGGCGACGTCGTCTTCGCCTTCGGGGGAGTACGTCGTGGTTGGGACGCCAGCTTGCAGCTCGGACACGATGGCACCGGCTGCGGGGACGATGGCGGAGGCGAGGGAGGAGGCGGCTGCGAGGGTGCGTTCGCGTCGGGCGTCCTGCATCTGCTTCAATTCTGCGCGCTGCTGAGCGGCTACCTCTTGAGACTGCTGCTCCAAACCCAGGCGTGCGGCTCCGAGGTTCTTCTGCTGGAGGCTGCGGAGCATCTGGAGGTTCTGTGCTTCGGCTGCGGTGGGGGCTTGGCCGCTTGCGAATTGCCTTGCGGCTTCGGAGGTGAGGGCGCGATTGGAGGCGGAGATATCGGCGGACATCTCACCGAGGGCTTGGTTCTTCTCTGCCGTAGACAAGCCGAGCTGGTTGGATCGTGCGCGCTTGAGGAGGTCACGGTAATTCTTCCGCTCTGCACGGGCTGCGGGAGAGAGCGCGTCGACGGCCAAACCCACACCGGTTGCGGCAGCGGGCAGGAGGGAGAGGAGCGAAGTGGGAAGCATGGGGTCTCCAGCGAATTCGAATTCGTTTCAGAGGGCGAGGATGAACGCCTTGCGGATTCCAAACCTCAGCCGGTGGCGCAGGGAGTGGTTGACGGTCTTAGGGGAAGCGTGAGTGCGATCCTCATACATTGGGTAGATGGCTTCGACCGTGCGGGTGCGGGGGATCAGGATCTCAATGGCTACGTCGTGATAGCCCTTCGCAGCCCAATTGTGTCCAGCGAGTGCCATGTGAACGAGATCGAAGGGGTGTGTGAGGATATGCTCGCGGTAAGTGAATCCCTTGGCGATGCCGGGGTTCGTGGTTGGGTACGCGGTGTAAGGGAATGACCTGAGCGAGTGAGAGACTGGCGAACCATCGATCCGCATGCGGAGGTACATCTCTGGCCCGCCGTACTCCTCAGCCTCGGGATTGGGATCGAGGATCTCGCGCTGCCGCTGGTTCGTCACGAACGCGGACACGTTGTAAACGACGGCCTTCGCGTTGTACGGGACATAGACTCGGGTGGACGCTCCTGGCACGACGAGCCAATCGACGTCGGTCATTTCTGAAGCATCGGTGCCGAAGAGGAGATCTACGAAGTCAAGTGTCTCCGTGGCGGCAGGGGATTGCTTCGCCATGAAGCCTTCATTCGGGCGGATATGCTGTGCCTGCACGCGGAAGTCAGCATGAAAGTTGGCATCCTGAAGGTGGCCGTTCATCTCCCCGTAGACAGAAACGCCGTCCGTGGTCGAGTGGACGTTCGCCATGAACGAGGAGGGATTGAGCTTCGTGCCGTCCGTGGGTGTGTACGCTGGTACGATGTCAGCCATCTCTCTGCCTCACTTGTGGAAGTGAATGACTTGCATGGACGACCGCTGCCACTCGGTCGTCACCGCTGCGTTCCCGTCGCCAGCCACGAGGGTGCGGTAGAAGGAGACAGGATTCGCCGGTGGGCTGGTGCGGTAGTCATAGAACTCAAGTAACGGCACGTCGGTATCGCAGTCAAAATGATAAAGCGATCCTGCCGTCACATTGGGATTGTTGTTGTGTGCCTCCGCTGAGTCCTTCTTGAAATTGGTGCCGAGCGAGTCCTGCCCTGCGATGGCGAAGACGCCGTACCTCACTGGCTCGACCGTAGAACCGCTGGCCTTGCGAAACGCCACGTTGGAGAGGATGAGAACGAAGGCTGGCGTCGTGCTGTAATTCCAGGGGCCAGTGCAGCGCAGATTCGTGCCTGCGCCATCGTTGACCTCAGACCAATTGCCAACGCCGACCGTGCCGTCGCTTCCCCAGCCTGGGTAGATACGGGTCGTGGTCGTGCCAGCGGTGAGCGAGGTCTGATCGGCGTCGGAGACTCCGCCATTCGATCCGGGCAGATGCTCGCGGCGCAATCCGAAGGTCTGCACGTTGGCATCTTTGAGATCGTTGAGCGTGGACGCCAGGGCATCTACGCCGTCCGAGGCGAAGTAATCCGCGAGGTAATTGTCACCCTCTACAGGGAAGCTCACGCTCGGGTACGAGATGTCGGTGGAAGCTCCGCTCGGGGACTGCTTCATCTGCACGGCGACGAGCTTGCGATTGAAGACGTAGACAGGCTCTACCTCAGCGAGGCTGCTCTGCACGTCCATGCCAGCGACGCGACGGGCGACGATCTCTACGGTCACGTTCCCCTGCGGGACTGGCGTGACTGCCTGCATGCGGACGGCGCGAACGTGCCAGCTCAGGACGCCGGTCGAGAGGACGGTTCGAGTGTCGGTCGAAACGAAGTCGGTTGCGTTCTTCGTGATCGGCTCGTTCGGGAATGCCAGGAAGGGCGATCCCTCATGCGGGGTATCGGTGCCGGTGATCGTCTCCTCCAGCACGGCTCCATTGACGCGAAGGGCGAACTGCATCCTGGGCTTCGTGCCGCTGTTCGAGGTCACGTCGAAGGTCGTGATGGAGCCTGTTGGGCAGAGACCGTAAGCGAGCCAGCCAATGATCCAAGCCTTGTCCTCTCCGCCCGACCACTGCACGACCATGTCTGAGGGATCGACCGTCACCCACTCGCCCGAGTCGGGAATGCGAAAAGCGTTCGGGTCGGTCGGGACGGGAATCCAATTCGCCGCTGCGATGCCCATGTCCGAAGCGACCTCCGCGTAGTGGAAGTCGTACAACATTGCGTCGCTCCTGCGCGAGGAGGGGAACGTGGCGGCGACGACGTTATGCTCGTTGAGCCTGCCTGCCGTCTCCTCCAACGCCGGTTGAAGCATCTTGCGAAGCAGCTCAGGGTCGAGGATCGAGCGATCCGTCAGCCTCTCCTCTGGATACCTGTAGCCCATGTGCGGTGCCTCTCCTTCTCAATAGAGGGTGTGCCAGCGGAGTGCAAGCCTTAGGTGGGGCCAGCGGTTCTGCCTGCCGCTTTATCTGCTGGCTCGACAATAAACTTGATCCCAACGAGGTGCAGCGGCTCGCCCGAGGGCATGTTGATCTCGAACCAAAATCCCGAGACATTCTTGAGCGAGTAGGTCGACACGCGACGCCAGCGCACCATTCCCTCTAAGAAGATTGACTTGCCATCCGTGCCAAGCGTGGCGTCCTTGACGCGCTGAGCGATTGGGTAGTCCTCCCCAACCAATTGCAGGCGCTCCGTCACCGATGGCGAATTGATCCGATCCCCGGTGTACCACTTGAGGTAGCAGGGTGGGGTCTCTCCGCCCTTGATGTCTACGGACTCGGTCTCGATGAACCCAACGAGGATCTCTCTCACGTTGAACTTCCGCAGCCCGGAGGGATCGATGCGGAGGAAGTTGGATCGGTAGGTCGACGTCGGCAGGATCGTAGTCTGCGGGCCACGCCGGTTCCAAGCGTAGACGCGGAAGGTCGCCCCGCTAAGCAAGCCAGCCCAGAGGGTCGTGGCGTTCCTCCCTCCGGTGTTGGTCATGGCGGTGGGGTAGAAGCTCTGCTCGAAGAAGGTAAACCCACCCGTCTGCACGTCGTAGGAGATCACTGTGTCATTCGTGCTGGAGGAACCTGACTGCCTGCCATCGAAGGCGCAGAGATACAGCCCCGTCTGCCGGTCGACCGTAGCGCAAGCCCGCCCAGATCCCACGATGGAGATGCGCCGAGTCGTCTTAGAGATCGCCGTCGAGACCAAGCGGTAGGAGAGGAAGCCATCTCCCGCCTGCGTAGCAATCACGAAGCCCCCACGCCCAAGCCACATGAGCGTGCCGTCCGGTAGCGATTGGATCGTCTGCGGGGCGGAGCAGCCAACGTCCGCCACAGGAATGCAGCGAGGAGCGTTCTGGGCGTTGGTATCGATCCGGTACACGGTCGAGTGCGTGAAAGCGTAGAGGTACGATCCCCAGGATTGCAGCCCCGTCACCTCGGAACCGCTCGCGTTGTCAGGGACGACGAAGTCGAATTCGTTGAACGTGCCGTAGAACCCTGGCTGCGACCAGCGCACCTTCCCTGCCTCCCCTTGCAGGTTCCCAATCGCCAGCCTGCCCTGGTGAATGCAGCCGACCTTGAAGGGCTGCACGGGGACGATCTTCTCTGCCTGCAAGCCAGTGAGCGTCAGCCTGCTGTCAGGAATATTGTCCGGGTAGGTAAACGTGTCCCGACCCTCGATCCGAGCCAGCAGCAATGGCTCCCGCGAATCGCTGTGCAGCGTGTCGGGCGTGCGATAAATGCGAATCGCACCCACATGCTCCTCGCCCTTATCCAGCCCACGCACAACGAATTGACGAGTCAGCATGTCCAAGTGGTTCATGCGCTTGTAGTCCGTAGACTGCGTGGTGACGTAGCCCGTCGAAACCTGCTGCATGATCGCAGGAGCGGAAGCGTTCGAGAGCGGGGAGAGGTTCCCAAAGACGTCCTCCCACTGCACATAGTACAGCCACGACCCGTCCAGCACGCTGCCATCCTCCCCTGCGAATGAGGCGAGCGTGCCGATCTTTCCTGGGATCGCGTAGCCCTGGTAATTCGGGGGGAGCGGAGTGTTCTTGCTTGTGTCCGTGTCGTTCCCGCCCGGAGAGGGGTAGAGGACGGAGGGAGCAGCAGGGGCGCGGTGGAATCCAAGCTGCTCGACGAGCCGTCCTGCGGTGCGGGTGACGTCGATGATCAGCGGATTGTCCAGCCCGTTTGACCAGATGATGAATCCGCCAGGGGCGCTGAGCATTACGTCGGGATACGGCTGGTTGGGATCGTAGGTCAGCCCCGTTCGCAGCGTGTCCCAGGTGCGCGTGTAGCCCGCATGAATGTAGAGCGCGGTGCCTGAGCGAACCACCGTCGCCTGCCCCGCCCCCTCGTAGACTTCCGCATGCGCCAGCCCGTCAATGCGCGTAGAGAAGTGCGACGCCTTCGGGTCGAGCAGTGTGAGCTGCCCTCCGGTCTTGAGCGTCTGCGGCTGCTCCATCGGACGAATCAGGTTGACGATCTTCGAAGCAATCGAAGGAGGGTCGTAGACCTGCTCACTCACAATGAGGGAAAGCCCGAGATCGCTGACGGGGGTCTCAGTCATTTACTTCTCCTCAAACAAACCGTAGCGAGTGTGCGTCGTGCGAATCGCATCGAATGGATTCCGCCGAACGACCGAGACCGGGTTCGCGTAGCGCGCCACGAACTCACGGACGTACTCGTCCGCCTTAGACTCCAGAAGCTCAGCCAGCGGGACGTCCTTGTCAAAGCGGGCGACGTAGGAAGCGGCGTAGCAAGTCAGGGCATCCATGCACTCAGGCGCTACGCGAGGAGCGTCGTAGTCATTGAGCAGCGATCCCGGTCGACGCAGCACACGAAGCTCGTACTCAGTGAAGCTCTGAGGCTCGGGCCAAATCTCCCAGGCATAGTACCCGTGGATCTCGGGCAGGCGCGTAGAGTAATCAGGGACGACCTTGCCCTCGTCGAGGTAAGTCGTCGTCGCCCCGTCCACGTCTGCAAGGGCTTGAAACACTTTTGGATACTCAATCGTCGTGTGCGTCCCGCCAAGCACTGAAATCCGACGCCGATAGATCCGCTTGTAGATCCCAGAGTGTCCCGCACGAAGCGCACCAGCAGCATTGAAATTGACCTGCCAGTCGATCTCGGGAAGCGTCACCTGAATGACCTTCGTGGCCGATGAAGTCTCAGCGACAGAGATCGGGGAGGGTGAGCTTTCCAGTAGCGGAACGCTCATCGATCCCTGCGAGATCAGGTTCTTCGTCCGGTATCCAACGCAGTAAGTGAAGCAGTACTCGAAGTCGCCGTAAGGCTCCGGCCCCCAGGTGCCATCCTGATCCACAGGGATCGGCGCAATGTTCGGAGCAGGCTGCTGGTAGTGCTTCCCACGACGCATCGACGACGGCGTGCCTGCCGTGTACTGATTCATGTTCTGCCACTCGCCCGCGCCGTAAGCAGACTCAGCGGACTTGATCTGGAGGATCGTTCCGTTCGACCCAAAGACCTGTCCGTTCAGAACCTCAGTGACATCCTCAGGCAGCCAGAGGTGCGGGACGCGAAGCTGCCACTTCGTGATCGTCGCCGGGGACGTATGCCCCCAGGGACGGTCGAGAGAGAAGTACCGATCTCCCGTTACAGCGTCCGTCCAAAACTCCCTGACCATGTAGCGAACCACCCTGCCCGTCGTCGGCAGCGTCGCATGGAACTCGTACACCCAGGACGCCGTGCCATCGGTCGGCGCTTGAAAGGTGCCGCCAGAGAATTGCATGACATACGGATCTGCCGTCGTCACAACCGATACCCCAGACGCGCCAGAGGGGTACGCAGCAGGTGCCTCCACTCGAACCATGTCAGGCTGAAGCGCAGTCTTACACTTCCGCGCCAAGTGCTTATACGCCATGTCAATGCAAGTGTTGACTCGCTCTGCGCCGGAGATGTCGTTCTCAGACAATGGCCGGGAGAGAAGT
>Ga0255187_1000054_pt1 | contig 23852 bp, 31 predicted proteins | sample Miss_Cont_RepA_8_FD_183642 | JGI IMG/M metagenome (GOLD analysis project Ga0255187, IMG submission 183642) | Freshwater microbial communities from Mississippi River, Louisiana, United States - Miss_Cont_RepA_8h | ecosystem: Environmental > Aquatic > Freshwater > River | place: USA: Louisiana...
CGCAGGAATGGAACAGCGGATGGCAAACTTTCTGGGTGGTCTGGAGAAGGAAGGCTACTTGAAGATGCCAACGCAAGCTGACCTCGACAAGCAGATTGCTCAGGAACGGCTGCGCAACATGATGCAGGAACGTGAGCGTGAGTTGCGTGCGCGAGATGAAGTGCCGGTATCGCTGCCCGAAGCAGTCAACCCAACAGGGCGGTAAGCCATGCCGCAGCAGGTAGAGCTTCCAAACAAAACAATCAGCGACTTGCAGTTCACCAACATGCAAAGTCGCCAGCAGATATTCGACATCGTGCTGCGTATGCAGCCAGTGGTCGCAGGCGCTCCGTTCCAAGGCGGCATCCTTGCGCCCGGTGTCTATAAGGGCGGTACGCTGGGCAGCGAGGCGCGGGTCGATGGTATTGGTTGGCCCAACGTGTCTGGCCCAGTGACGATCGCATCTAACGTGATTGTGCGCGGCGTAGTGTTTACCGATACGGTTACACTCACAGCAGCGGCTGTCGTGGTGTTCGATGGATGCGTGTTCCAGAAGACCGTGACCGTGGCCAGCGGCGGCAAAGGCGCTTGGTCTGGTTGTAGATTCGATGGAGTTTCCTCTATCCAAAATGCAGGAAATGCGTCAAAGTGCGTGGTCGCTGGCGGTGTGCATACCTCCAGCACAGCGCACGTTAATGTGACGCTGCCAGGTGGAGAGGCAGTATGAGCAGCAACCGGCTACTTCCTTATCAGTTCGCGCCGGGGCTGGATGCTTCGCCTACTCGCATCGAGCAATCGTTGCTCAAGTTGGCAGAGCTATACGACGATGTGCCTGCTGAGTTTATGATGCGCCGCTGGTCGCCCTCACACATGCTGTGGGGCTTTTCGCCACCGAGCGTGAGTGTAGCGGGCAACCCGTACTTGAAGTGGTACAACCCAGGTTCTTCTGCGACCAACCCTTACCGTTGCAAGTCGTGCTTTGCTGAGGGTCTTGGCGACCCGCCTAATGAAGGCTACATGCTAACGTGGGAAGTGACTGCGCTTGCGTCGCATCCCATGATTATTGGTTCTCTTGTAGTGATGGCTCTTAAGGGCGTAGGGCACTACAACAACCAATGGCTCTATGGCGCTGAGCCGCCACCTGGCTATGAGACTGGTGAGCCAACACGCGATGTTTCGTTGCAGGTTTGCATCTCCGATGGTTGGGACTTGGAGAATCGCAAGAAGTTGCGGCAAGAGTCGTTGACGTACCAGATGCGTTCTGACGCTTTCTGGTTCTGCCCCGGTTCGATGCCTCCAGTGAACACCGACCCTACGCTGCCTTCGTTTCCGCAGAATAGCGAAGGTGATGAGGCCGCGTGGGATGGCTTTGCTGTTATGGCTGACGCGCTTGTGCTCGTGCCTGTGGGCGCTCGTATGGTGTTCCAGTGGACTATCCCGTGGTACGGCGAGTTCAACACCTCGACGTGGGGTCAGTATCCGTTTCGGCACAACACGTGGAACCTTCGCGCATTGGCGTATAGTCCGACTCACTGAGGCATCATGGCAAAGCAGTTTCCGGTCAAGCGATATGCCCGTGGCGTGAAGGTGACCAAGCAGCACCTGAACGATCCATTGACCGACATCCAGAATGCTGCTGAGGCGGCTGGTGTAGAGAACTCGATCGAGCATTTGGCGCGCAACAAGGTGTCGTGGGTATTGCCGTACACTGGCCCAGCCTCTACCGAGTACAAGGATTATGGTCTTAAAGGTTATCCAATGGCTATGTGGCCGTTTGTGATGCCTGCGTTCCAGCAGTTGTTTTGGCGAGGAACACTTGAAGACCCACGGTACCCGGTGACGTTGAGCGAGTTCTCGTTGTCGATTGACCAGCGAGCAGAGCCTAAGGGTGTTGCTGGTTATGGAGCAGCGTTTCCGGTCAGCGTTGGTGATAATGTCGAAACCGACATGAGCCGCTACAGCATGACCATTCGGTTGCTAGAGCGTCAGCCATCTCTGTTGACTGGTGAGACAGTTGACTACGAAGAGGTTGGCAAGTGGGAGATTGATGGTGTCACTGCGTTTGGCATTCAGCAAAGCGCAACAGACGGCACTGCTGGCAACGGTGTGGCCCGCGCCAACCCACTTGTGATCGCTGACCAGAACATTCCGATTCGCCCGTGGAACACGTACTTCTGGGAGATTACCGGGGCGCGACTGTATGAGACGCCAGACTTGGGCGTGAAGGACAAGTGGACGTTTACGGTGGGCGGCACCCCGGTTGGTGGCGTGCCTGGCGTTGGCGATGTTTGCCGGCTAACGATCAACGGCAACACATACAACTACCAAGTTCCTGCTGGCTGGACGCTTGCTGGCATTGCTGCTGGTGTTGCTGCTGCTGCCGCTGCTGACCCACTCTACACGGTAACTGCTGCTGGCCCGGTGATTACCGCAGAAGAGACGGTTGCATCCAATAACGTCAACACGCTGACGTGCGTGTTTCTTAGTCCTAGTGGTACGGGTACTGGCACGGTATTCCCGCAGCACGTAGCGGTTGGTGAAGCTGGCACGACGGTATATCCGCTTGAGTTCGTGTCGTTGCACTTGTGCGCTACGTTTGATTCTTTGCTGACTGTGCGCGATAAGCAGGGCGACTTTGGCCTATACCCGGCTGAGCCAGGTTCCAAGCCAATTCAAAACCTGCCGATTGTGCATGATGGTTGGAAGGTAGGAACCAACATCCCGCTGACTCCAGTTGTGGCTGATGCGTTGATGACCGGCGATGACGTGCAGGATGCTATGCACGGCTTTGACCTTGCGCTGCGTGAGCGTGCGGGCAGCGGCTACGGCACTGGCTACGGCCCGCTTGCCAGCCCACTGGAAGCGAGTAATCGACCGGTGCAAGAGTTGATGGCTAACGACTCGCACTACTCGATGATTATGGTTCCGATGTGGAGCGGCCAGTATCGCGAGTCTGTGCGCAAGCAGGATGTGGCTTCTGCTGGTCTGCCTTATGTTGGCGACTTGGAAGAAAACCGGATTACCGAAGACGTGTTTGTGTTTCCGGTGCCGGAAGGCTTTGTGTTGCACCATGCGTTTGCGGTGTGGAATGGCTACAGCCCGCCGACCACTGTGTATCCAGATCGCTTGCAACCTGGGACTTGGCCCACTCAGGAAGACTACGAACAAGAGATTGGCATCATCCTAAACTCGGGCTGGCATGGCGACGATTACAAGCATCAGCAGGTAGCGTATCTCAAGTGGAATGGAGCTCCTGCGCCAAACGCCTTTACCTACGAGAACTGGTTGCTCGATGAGTACACCGGAGTCGAGGGTGGTGTTGCTTGGCGATTGCTTCAGATTCCGCTGGTGAACAACAACAACGCATGGACTGCGCGCACATGGTTTAGCAGCGGCCCGCCGTTCTACATGGGCAAGTCCAACACGATGACTGAGGCGCGTGCGGATTGCGGCACGTTGCCTACCGCATTTGGTGGCAACCGATTTGATCCACCGCTGACCAACGGTCGCGAGAATGTGCTTGAGATTCGCTGGCAGAAAGACTTGCAGAACTACGACTTGCTTGAAGATACCGATACGATCATCGGCCAAGGTGGCGAGTGGGTAATTCTCTGCGGTCGCCAAACCGTAACTACCTAAGAACCTCTGGTCAAGCGAGGCGCACCTCGCTACACTGCGCACGTGGAGGATGGCTATGGCTGCTCAAGACGAAGATAGTTGGTTTGGCGACGATGTACCGGTTGCACAACCGAGCCAAAAGCCAAAGTCTGGTGCCAAGATGGTTGACGAGAGTTACTTTGGCACCTCAGATGAATATATCCCCAGCACTGGCAAAGCTAAGACTCCAGAAGAAGACGCTTATCTAAAGCAATTCCAAGAGTCGCAAGCCGGTGTTCTTGGCAGTGCCGCTGGCCAGCTTGCTGCTACTCAGCTTGGTGCCAAGTACGCCAAGGGTGGCGCTGGTGCGCTTGAAGAACGGCAGAAGGGCGCCCTTGGCCGTTTGCGTGAGCAGTCTGGTCAAGCGTTTGCTGCCCAGCAGGCCCGTGGTGGTGGTGGATCGCTCGCTGGTATGCGTCAGTCGCAGCTTTCGCGTGGCGTGGCTGAAGGCCAGTTGATGGGCGACTTCGCTATGCAGAAGATTGCTCAACAGCGCCTTGCCGCCCAAGCTGAAAAGGAAGCCGCACAGGCTGCTGGCGAGTACGCGACGACGCAACAGAAGCTCAAGCAAGCTGAGGCAGATCGCGCAAGAGCCCAATCTGAAGAGTATGGAAAGGCGGTTCAAGATATTCGGACTGAGTTCCAGAATCGAGTTGATGAATCCGGTTGGTACGGTGAAGATGACCGAAAAGCTCTTGCCGCTTGGATTCAGAACACTTACGGCAACAGCCCGAATGCCGCTGTGCGTCAATACGCCAAAGATGCCGCAGCCAATGTGCTTGCTGATACTGGTGACTTTGAGGGGTAATCAATGCCACGCATCATCGACGTAGATACCGAAGCATTTGCTCCGACTTACCAGAAGACTTACAAAGAGCGTGAGCCACTCGGTGATGTTTCGCGTCGTCGCATGGCAGCGGACTTGCAACTCCTTGGCCAAGCCATGCCTTATGTCAGCGAGGGCATTAAGGGCATCGACCAGTACTTGGTGACGCCGATTCAGCAGGCGATGAAGGAAAGCCGCGAGGAAGAGTACAAAGCCAAGAAAGCCGGCGAGACGCCGTTTGAGATTGGCGAAACGACGATGCAGAAGCTCGCCAAACAGCGATTGGCCGAGAAGGAAAAGCAAAAGCCGTTCGATACCTCTGCTTGGGAAAAGGAAGCAGAGGAGATGTACGACATCACCAAGATGAAGGGCGCCCCGGACTTGGAAGCTCAGCGTCCAGACTACGGCGCTGTTGGCGAAGAAGCAGCCAAGATGTTCGGCGAAGAGCGTCCTGAATTTGGTGAGCTTAGCGTTCCGGTCGGCGAAGCCGGTACCGATGCGATGATCGCCCGTCAGCGCGTAGAGCAGCAAATGGCGCAACGGTTGAAGGAGCAAGAGCAGGCTGGCCCAGTTACTCGGCCAACGGTAATCGCTCGTCATCCCGTTACGGGTGAATTGCGTGCTGTCGCTGGTCAGCCAAGTGCCGGCTTGGAGAGCGGTAGCCCAGCTTATGAAATGGAAGTTTCTCGTCAGCGCACGGGATTGCCGCGCAAACCCGCTGCTGCCACCCCCGCCGAGCCCGCGACTACCCGCATGATGCCCGAGCACCCGGTTCCGACCGGATACCAGTGGCCCGCCCGTGGGCGGTATACTGCGCCTGGCGCGCCGACTGAGGGTTTTGCTGGCGCTGAGGCTCCTGCCGAGCCTACGCAAACCGCGCAGATGGCCAAGACCGCTACCACCACTGCCCGTGCTGGTGCGCGTACCGCAGCAGAGCCTGTGGCTCCGACCGAGCCTGCCAGGCCCAAGACGCTGGCGACCGTGACGGACGATGAATTGTCGGACGTGAAGCGTCGCTTGGAGAAGATGGTCGAGCAAGATCCTGAAGATAAGGAGCTTGCTGACCGTCTTGAGATGGTGAACTTGGAGCAGCGGCATCGCGGCGAGAAGATGGAATACGAGGATTGGGCTGCGATGGCCCGCGCCGCTGATACGCTGGAGGAGCAGCGCAAGGTCTTGGAAATGGCCAAGCGCGTGCGGATGCCGGTCGAGGGATTGGAAAGCTTGCTGACCAGTCCGTTTGAGCGGGCCAAGCTCAAGGCGCTGGGAAGTAGGGGCGAGAAGGGTTTGTTCCCTGAGGTGGCGCGGCCGCTTACTAGCTGGGAGATTGATAAGAAAGAAACCGAGATTCGGATCAACCAGTTGAAGGCTCAAGGTCTATCGGACAAGCAAGCCGCTGACCAGGCTCTGGCCGAGAAGCGGCTGGCGGATGCGGGATTGTCTCGTGCGAGAACCAAAACTGAAGAAACGTTGCTTGAGCCGCGATACGTAGCGGCTGCGGAAAAGCCTTTCCTTATGCACTCGCAAGAAGAGCACCTGAAGAACATTGATGATATTGCCAAGCAGAAGGCGCCTAATGAAATTGCCGTGATGAAAGCACGCGCTGCCAATCTTATGGCTGAGGCCAAGCGTCGGCGCAGTGGTGGCGCCGGTCGTAATAAGGACGACTTGGCGACGATGATTAAGACTTTGTTGAGCGATGACCAGCAGAATGTTAGGTCGGTTGCTGGTATGTATGGCGAAGCATCAAGGACTTACTCAACGATTCTGGCCCAATCCATGAACGATGAGCGCGATGCCGCCTCAGCCAATGCTGATTACGAAGATTTGCTTGGTACCGGTGCGGGGTTGTTCGGTGCTGATAAGGAACAACACGACCTTAGAGTGGCAATGTTTAAGCGCAAGGCCGACGACGCCAAGAAAAAAGCTGCCTTGTCTAAGGCGCAGGCTGAAGCAGCCGAAAAGACTCTTGAGCAAATTGATACTCAACGCGCTCAAGCGTCTGAGACTGCGCGTCGGAATGAAGCACAAGTAAACGCCTTGCTGGAGACATATGCTGGCCGTCGTGGTGTGCCATACAAGCCGCGTGAAGTGACGCCTGCCGCACCTCCTGCCCGTAAAACCGAGGAAGAAGGCGGCATCATGGGCGCGGTTCGTGGGATGTTTGGTGGCGGCGCCAAGCCTGCTAAGACACCGGCCAAGAGCAAGTCAGCAAAGCAGTCGTGGGACGATTTGTAGTCATTACAAGGAATCACAATGGCCGAGACTATTCGCGATAAGATGCGCAAGGCCAAGGAGGCCGGCTGGACTTATGATGAGTTCGGCGGTGCTTTCAAGGAAAAGTATGGGCGCGATCTAGGCGAATATGAAGACAAGCTCGACACTCCGCTTGAGCAGCTTGAGGTTCCCAAGCCAGCGGCCATTGCGCCTGAGCCCAAGGCTGTAGGTATCGCTGGTGCTCCAAAGATGGAGTTCCCGGCCGTCCGCGAGTTCGGCAAAGAATTGACCGCCGGCAAGACCGGCAAGGGCTTGGCTATTGGTGAGGCCATCGGCGCTGCGTTTGGTGCTCCGACCGCTGGCGCTACTATTGGCGCTGGTATCGGCAAGCTGCTTGAGCCTGAGCCCGAGGTAAAGGCAAAGCCGTCACCTGCTGCCCGTGTTGAGACGGCCCGTGCTGGCGCGGCGCTGGGTGGCGCATTGTTCGGCGGTCCTGGCGCGTTGGCGGGCGCTGCGTTGGGCGCGAAGTTCCCGGCAGAAGAAGCGGCCAAGTATCGGGCGTATGAAGATTTTGAGACGCAACTAAAGTATCTTAAGGCCACAACTCCTGAGTTGCGTGAGCCGGTAAAGGCTAAGGAAGAGCTTGAGGTTGAAGAGCCTGTGATTGGCGTCACGCGAGCGCGTAGGCCCAAGTCGCGTTTGACTAGGAGCGAAGCAGAGAAGCTTGCCAAGTGGTCGAGCACGGATATTAACGAGCCGCCGAGTGCTGAAGTTATCAGCATGTATCAGCGCGTGAAGGGAGAAGACCCTCGCGATGTTGGTGCGCTGCGGAAGTTCCGTACTGAGCAGGCTCAAGAGCATCAAATCGGCGCATTTACTCCAACTGAGTTCAAGTGGGCAGCGCCTTGGGATGTTCCTCGTCGTGCGACCGGCGCGCTTACTGGCTTGGCCCGCACGGGACTTGGTGAAACCAAGTTGACTCAGCGGCTAGAAGAACCAGAAGTTCCAGACCCAGACCAGCCTCGTCCAGTAGATGTTGATACGTCCGGCATACGCATGCTCGACCCGGCAGCGCAAGCAGAATCCGAGCAGCGCAAGTATCAGCAGCGTTTGTGGGACGAGATGCAGAAGGACACCAAGCTGGCCGAGAAAGCCCGTCGCCAGTGGGCGCCTGTTTATGCGTCTCGCAAAGCCCGTGGTGCTCCGCTTCATGGCGAAGGATTGCCGGCTGTTTTTGAAACTTCAAAAGACGAAGCATTGTTGCCCGAGCGATTCCGCCCATTCGTGGAGCAAGTTGAGACGGAGCGCAGAGAGCGGCAAGCAACAACGCCTCAGAGCGTGTTGTACAACTTCGGCCTTGATCTTACGACTACGCTCGCTGCCACCGCCGATATGGCCAACAAACTTGTTGGCGCCGAGCCAGTACCAGAGACGCCTGAAGTCTCCACCGCTAGGGCGCAACTGGAGAAGGCCAAGAAGAGCGGTGACGAGGACGCTATCGACGAGGCCGAAAGCAACTTGGAGCGCATCTCGCAAGAAGCAATCGGTGCAGGCTTGGGTATGGGCCTTGGCGGCTTGCCTGGTCAGTTTACTGGACTGGCAGGCGGCCTTTTGGATCCAAGCGGCAGAAATGTACTTTTGACGCACCTATTCACATCGTTGTCAATGGCTGCCCCGGCGTTCAAGAGTCTTCAAGCCGCAAGCCCTAAGTTCAACAATGCGGTGAAAGCGATCAAAACCAATACGGCAAACTTCATCGGCGCCGCTATTGACTATGTTTTTCCAGGTGTGCGTAAGTCGATTAAGCAGAAGCTAGTTCAATACTTGGCCAATGCCATCGAAGTTGGCGACAAAGAACGCACTGCGATCTTGGACGACATCGTTGTCGACCCGTCTCGCTTGAAGGCGATGGGCGAGGTTCTGATTCGCGATGCCAAGTCTGGCAAGGTGCCTGGTCTTAAAGACACCGAGCTGGTTGAAGTCGAGTTGAAGTACACGCCAGAACCTGACGTTCAAGCGGCCAAGGCTGCTGAGCGCAGGGCTGCTGAGACTGGTGCTCGCGCTGAGGCGATGGGCCAAGCCAAAGAGATGGCGGTCGAATCAGCGCAGAATATCCAGAAGCTGAACAGCAACATTCGCAAGCTCAAGAAGAAAGCTGAATCGGTGCAGAAGCGGATTGTTGATGCAGCAACGGAATCTGACAAGGCAGCTCTTCGTAAGCGTCTTGCCGAGCTTCAGATGTTGCAGCGCACGGAAGAGAATCGATTGGCTGTTGAGACGCGGGAGTCCCGGCTTCGCGGTAAGGCTAAGATCGCCAGCGAAGAAGCTATGGAGCGTGGTGTTGAGTTGGCTGAAGAACTGCAACCTATGGGCAAGGTTACCCGTGGTATGCAGAAGAAGCTTGAGATTCTTGATTACAAGCCAGAAGACATCAAGAAGATGAGCTTTGCTCAGGCAAAGGAAATTTTGGAGCGCGCAGGAGAGAGGGTTTCTGTTCGGGCAGAACCGCGCACGATGATGACCAAATCGATGCGTGAGCAGCTTAATCAGCTTGGTTATACCAATCAGATGATTGAGAAGTGGAAGCCTGCTTATGCCGAGCAAGTTTTGCGAGAAGCAGCGGAGAAAACCAAAGAGCCAAAGGTTGTTTCGTTTGTGACCGAGAGCGGCGACGACTATTCGGTGGATGCAAGCGGGTCAGCAACCAAGACCAAGACCAAGTTTGGCAAGCTAAAGAACGAACTGCGAGAGTCTAAGCCTACGTTCTACGTATCTAAAGAAGATGCGGCCAAGCTTCAGGAGATCAAAAGCCGAGACAAGAAGGGTAAGTTGGTTTTTGCCAAAGTACCTGATCAACCGGGCGCTTATGGAATCCGTTACACCAAAGGTCCAAAGGCCGGTAAGTTTGTTCCAGAATCCATCATTCAACAAGCCTCTGAGCCTGTTGTTGGTTCGGTTCCGATTGAGCTTACCGAAGAAGGCAGGGTGGGCACTATTGGTTCTCCTGTTCTAAACGTAACGAAAGAAACCAAGATCGAAGTGCCTCGCCCTGTTTCTAGGATCGCCAAGAAGGCTGGCGAAGATATTCTTTCGTCTTTGTCCGAAGCAGAGCGACGCCAGCGAGCCGCTGAAGAGATTCGTATTCGCGGTCTTCAAGAAGAAGAGCGGCTGCGTCAGAAGGCCAAAGAAACCGCGACCCGCTTGGAAGAGCAAGAGCGAGCCGCTGCCGGCAAGGCGGCTGTTGCTGGCGTCGAAATGGCCGAAGGCGTCAAGGGCATTGAGGACACCGAGGCTGCCGCCCAAGCTGCACGTCGCGCTGCTGCGGCCCCTGCTCGTTTTGTTGCTGGTGCTGAACGCGCTGCCAAGGCTGCTGCTGCGGCGGCTGAGACTGCGGGTGAACGGCCCGAGGTCTCGCTTGGTCGCATCTGGGTGCCGCGTGAGAAGCTGACTTCGGCCGAGACCACGCTTGCCAGCGAAGTGCCGGTCATTCGGGCGATCGACCCCAGGTCTGCGGAGTACCTGCCGCGCATGATGGAGGAAGCGCAGTACCGGCTGAAGAAGGCGAAGGATGCTTACGAGAACCCTGCTTCGGCCCCAAACCCAGAAAGGCTTCCGCTCAGCGTCCTACAAGAAGGTTTGAAGCAAGACGTGCTCAAGGCGTTTGATCTTGTCGAGCAAGTCCAGAAGGCAATCGACGAGCAGCGCACTGGCGAGTACCGTGTGTTTGAGGAAGGTGGACCACGCCGGCTGGCACGGTTGTTTGAGGAAGTGCCTGCTACCCGCCGCCGAGCGATTGAGGAGTTGGCTGTCAAGGCTAGTGACTACAAGCGTCAAGCGCTGGATGCGGGATTTGATCCTAATGCCCCGATTAGCGCAGAGGCAGCCAAGCGTATCGGTGTGCCGGAAGACGCTACGGTATACACCGCTGCGCGCCGTTTGGCCGAGCACATCGACACCATCCATGCAGACCCTACACTTGTTGCCGAGTTCCTGCGTCAAGAGCGATTGAAGGCCGGCGGTGAACGAGCCGCCACAAAGGCTGGTATTGCAGAAGCGGCACGGTGGATCAACGCTGAGATTGAAGCGCAGAACGCTGCGACTATGATCGAGCCCACTTATGGCGCAGTGCGCAGGCCCACGCCAGTGGTTGAAGCGCATGAGCTTGGAGTTGGTGGCGATGTCATTGCCCGAGAAGAAGGCAAGACTCAATCCTTGGCTCGCGCACTAAAGCCGTTGACGCCAGGAGAAGAACTGCCGACTGCTGAGATGAATACGCTTGATCGCATCCTCGATCAAATGGCCGAGTACTCGACCAAGCGTGAAGCGCCCAAGAGTGTTTCTGTTGAGAACACCCGGTTCTCTCAGTTTATGAAAGAGTACGCCGACATGGTTCGGCAGATTGGTTCGACGGGAGAAGAAATCCCAGCGCCACGGTTTGACCTGGAAACACCAGATCGACCAGTCCCAGGCGAGCCTTTTGTTAACAGGTGGGCCAAGCGAGAGCTTGAGGCTGGTCGTAAGTTAATTACGCCTGAGCGCATCTATCAGCAAATACTCAACACGGTACTGAACGACACGGTGCAGTTGACGCTGAACTCGCAGAAGTTTCGCGACTACTTGATGGACCTTGTTGACAAGCGAATCAAGGAAGCGGGCTTCACTGGCGCTGAGCGCAAGAAAGCGTTGATTGAAGTCAACAAGCTTATCAGCGACCCATTGCGGCTTTCTCAACATAGCAAGGAAAAGTTTCCGGTTGTTTCGCATAACGGTAAGCCAATCCTTAAGGTCGATGACTTTATTCAAGCTGCCGAAAAGCTTGATCCAAAGATCGTCAACGAGGCTCGCGCCAACACCATCGCCGCGACTGTTGAAGAACAGAGCCGCGCTGCCGCCACTTACGGCACGCTGCACAACATCGAATCCGAGATGAACCGATTCCGGTTCGACGCAGACGGTAAGCCGCGAACGTTGCCCAACGGCGCTCAAGCAGCAACCCGTAGCGCGGAAGGATACGCGGCCCAGCTTGCGCAATCGGTGGTGCGAGACGGCGAAACCTTCCCGCTTATCACTCCGTATTCAGGCGAAACAATTGCTCAAGCTCTTAGAATTATTCTAAATGATGCAGACAAGGACTATAGGTTCAATTGGAATGCTCAAGAACGCCAGCGCCTGCGAGAGTTGATCGATGACGTTGGCCGGTTTGAGTCAGCGCAAAATGCTCCAAAGTCCAAGCTTGTTGATTCTATCAACGGAATCTTTGAGCGAACGTTCAAGGGTACTGAGACCAAGCCGATGGATTTTCACAACGTGCATATGCACCCGGCTGTGCTCAAGGCGTTGGATTCTCACTTCCAAGATTTGCTTGCTAGTGAAACCTTGGACAATTTGACCAGTACGCTTGTTGGTTTGACCAAAGCTGCGCAACGAAACGTTGTGCCGATGAACGTCGCTTCTTTGATCAACAACAATCTTTCCAATACCTTGTTGCAGTTCTTGACTCGCGGCAGCGTGGACTTTCTGCCTAATATGGTTGAGGCCACGTTCAAGTACACTAAGTTCTTGGAAGGAGATTATCAGGGTCTCACGCCTGCCGAAGTTCGCAAGTTCAAGGCAATCAATCGTAACGCACCAGTTGGCCATACGCAGTACGCCAACGAGATTACTAAGTCGAGTTGGTGGCAAGAACTGAAGCGAGAGAAAGGCCTGGATGTTACTAAGGCTGGGCGAATGTTGAAGGCGGCGCCAGAAGCGTTCGGCAAACTGCGCGATGCGATGACCGAGATATACAGCAAGTATGGCGACATTCCATTCCGCTTGGAAGAAATGAGTCATGTGTATGATAAGTTGAACGAAAAGATTGACGCGCTTGAGGTTGGTAGTTCAATTGATGTTGAAGTCACTCGCAATCGCAACGTCCGAATCACCAAGCTTTCGGAAAACAAGTTCCAGATTGACGATATGACGGGTCGGCAGAAGCCGCAGATTGTTGGTCGCGAAGACCAAATGCTTGCTGATGTGCTCGGCGCCAATGCCAACGTGTTGCAAAACCGCAAGATGCTAAATCCTAAAGAGCTTGGCTTGTGGGGCAAAGCATTGCAGCGCTCCGGTCTTCCGCTGGTGTCCGGCATCTTTACTTGGTATCAGGGCGCGATGGATATTCCGTTCATCAAGCGAGGCTTGGTCCATGAGTTGCTGTTTGGTGGGCCATTCTACGAAACAACTTCGCCAGCAATTATGAGGGCGCAAGCCTTGGAGTACGCCGGCAAGGCGTTGAAGCGAGCGATAACAATCAACTCCGCGCAAGCGGCTTTCTTGGATCAACGCAAACTCCGCAATGTTCGTCATTCGCTTGGCTACAATCCGTCGCTGGAAGCAACTCTATTGGCAGATGCCTCCAATCCTGCGTATGTTTCGATTCGCAATCTCGATCCTCTAATGTTTGGCACGCCTACCGTGAATACACTTAACGGTATCGGCAATTTGTTTGAGACTTACCGGTTTACGCCCGCGTTTAACGACCCATTGTTCTACGCCAAGACCATGAATGCAGATCGCGACTGGGCCAACATGTCCGACAAGCAAATTGATTCATATCCTCCAGAAATAGCGAAGTACGGTAGAGAGCTGAAAGAGCTTTCCAAAACCGATCCTAGGGCTTATGAAGACCGTGCCTTGATTCAACGCGATTTGATTCGATGGGGCAGCGGACAGATTAGCGATGTTGGGCAGTTCTTCCAGACTCTTGGCCTGGCTGGTGGGCCGTTGTTGAACTGGTTGTTCAAGACAAGCCAGAACAAGTGGTCTTTCGAAGAGGCTGGCAGAAAGTTCTTTGAGCTTGTGATTGGCGTAACGCCGGCCCGTGCGATTGATGTAGCAGCCGGCGCGCTTGGCGAAGCAGGCTTTGAAACAGCCGGCAGGTATTCTTCCTACGGTACCGACTTGGCGCGCTCTGGATTCCACTCAAAGTCGGAGACAACGCCAGATGAATCGACGCTTCTGGATTGGGCCTTGCGTCAGCTTTTGGGCATCGGCTGGAAGCAAGCGTTCTATGGCACTGGTAAAGAGAAGGCAGACGACGTTCGCGGCGTTCCTATGCTCAAGTCTTACATCAAACGGTTTACCGATGCGATGAACGACTCGTTCAAGAACTCGCTGCGTCGAGATGCTCGCAAAGTGCTGGGCGTCAACGCGACTGATGAGCAACTAGAAGAGCAAGCTAAGAAGAGCCCATACTTCGACTTGATGAACAAAGGGTTGAAGAACACTATTCAGAAAACCCTGATGACGCTTAATCAAGGGAAGGCCGCGCTCGACGAGTCGCGGCGTGAGTACCCAGCACCCAGCGAATAACCGCTAGACATAAGCGGTGATATTCCAGTAGTCTTGCGGCACGAACGGAGGAATCATGTTTCACGCATCGCGCACCCTGAAGAACGGAGCCACCGAAGCTGAGCGCAAAGTGCTTGATGCTACCGTAGCGAACAATCCTCCGGTCAGTTCCCTGCCTAACCGCACTACGCCGATGGTTCCCCGTGGCCAGTGGCAGAACATCGACTTGATTACGTTCACGGCCCTGACCAACTTCGACATTGGCATCTGGTGGTGGTACGAGTCGGCCAAGCTCTGGGTGCTGGATACCAATCTTGGTGGCGCAGCAGGTGTTGACCCTGGCTTCTTCCGCGTCGACCACACCGATGGCGTAGTGCGCATTCCGATTCTGGACAACAACAAGTCTGCTTGTGCTGATGGTCTGTACCTTGAAGTGAAGAACTTGGGTGCCGGCGCCAATCCGAAAGTCTGGTTGCAGGGCCAGCAGTAATGGGCGGGGATGTCGGCATGAACGTGGTCATCGCTTTGGTTTCTGCTGGCGTATCGACAATCGTCACGGTTGTTACCGCAGTGGCTTGGCTGAAGACTCAGTTTGCCGAACTAGGCGAGCGTCTGGCCAAGGCTGAGACGCTGCACAAGTCGCTGCACGACCGCGTTGAGAAACTGGAAGACGCTCGCGAAGAGGACGTGCGTCGGGCTTTGTCCAGGATTGCATCGTGAGCAACAGACAGGGTGTGGCGTATGACGCAGATAACCTCGTCACGCTGACGCCAGGTAGTCTGACCTTTAACGGCACGACCTACGACATCGCTGCTTCTGGTAGCGCGGCTGCGGCATTGCAGGCTGCGTTGATTGCGCAAGCTACGGCCAACGCGGCGCTGCCCAAGGCCGGCGGCACGATGACCGGCGCCATCAACATGAGCAACCAGCAAATCAATATGCTGGGAGCTCCTCTTGTATCGACCGATGCTGCGACCAAGGGCTACGTCGACACGTCTGTGGTCGGCTTGCTTGACCTTCAAGGCACGATCGATTGCAGCACCAACCCAAACTACCCGGCAGCCAACAAGGGTGACGTGTGGGTTGTGTCGGTGGCGGGTCTCATCGGCGGTGGCGCTGGCATCTCGGTTCAGGCTGGCGATGCGCTAGTGGCACTGGCCGACAACCCAGGTGGCACGCAAGCGGCAGTCGGCTCAAGCTGGAGCATCTTGCAGGCCAATCTTGTGGGCGCTCTGCTCGCGGTCAACAACCTGTCCGATGTGCAGAACGTAGCCACGGCCCGCACGAACCTTGGCCTTGGCACTGCGGCTCAATCTAACGTAGGCGACTTTGCCACGGCCGCTCAAGGCGTGCTTGCGAGCACTGCTGTGCAGCGGGCTGGCGATACGATGAGCGGCTCGCTGGTCTTGGGCTCCGGTGCATCATTGACGATGAGCGGCGGCACACTGTCGGGCCAAGGCAACATTCGGATGGGCGCTGCGGCCAATTCTTCTTATGACTCAAACCTACTCTACGCCGATGCCAATACGCGAACGATGGGCATGGTCTGCTCTGCGACGCCTGCATTCGGCGCAGCCAACGGCCCCTACGTGGGTATGCGCGGCAACACGTACAGTGCGATTAGCAACCAGCGTGGCAACTTGTTCCTTTCTGCCGGCAACCCAACCACACCGGCGGCGGCTGAGGGCGTAATCAGCTTCCTCACAGGCGCAGACCAACTGCGGATGCGAATCGACAACAGCGGATTTGTTGGGATCAACTATAGGGCCGCAATTGCCTCTAGTGCCACGACCTATCTCCTGAACTTTGGCGCAACCACCAAGGGGTTGCACGAATACAACAGCGGAGGCACGGGCAACGATTCGATCAAGGTCATCGGCAGCAATCCAGGCGCAACGTTTGGTGTGCAAAATGCAAACGCTTCTGGTTTTTCCGGCGTCGAGTACCTCGACAACGGCGGCACTGTCCGTGTGTTTACCGGCTACCAGAACAGCACTGGCGAATTCCGTTTCAACCAGCTAGCTGCTGGTGGGACAATCGTGTTCAAGATTTCCAGCAACAACGCGCTCGAAATCGCAAACAGTCGAGCGGTCACCGTTCCTGTTTCGCTCAAGATTGGCACATCTGGTACAGCCATCACGCAACAGACCGTCTACACTCCGACGCTCACGCCAGCGGCTGTCGGTATTGCTCCTCCTGCTGAGCAGACGTTTACGGTTACAGGACTAGCGACTACTGATACTATCACGGTCAATGCGCCTGGCGCAGCCGTGTTCAGCGCACGTGTTTCGGCAGCTAATACGCTCGCCATCACGTTTATGCCGGCAGGTACCGGCACATACACGCCACCAGCGGGCACGTACCGCATCGTGGCTATCAGGAGTTAACATGCGTTACGTTCTACTCGCTCTTGCTTTTTCTGCCTGCTCCAAGCCGGCCACCGCTCCGACTCAAGCGATCATTATCGTTGACGACGTGGTGCAGACGGTCGACGCAGCCGAAGCTGTCACTGCCGCCGACGCTGTGAGCGCGGCCGACGCTCCCAGTGCGGTGACGCCGTGAAGGGCAAGCGTACTTACATCGCGCTCGCTGGCGTATTGGTCAGCGTGGCCATCAGCGTTGCGGCTCGCCATGGATTGGACCTTGGGCCGTATCAGCAAGACTTGACCGATGGTCTCGTTTTGCTGTTCACTATGGCAGCCGGATACTTCCGGTCTGTTGCGCACAGCGAGGCATAACATGCACGACGAGAAGAGCGGCCATTTGGTCACGTGCTTCCTGAAGTACCAGGCTCAGGCGCGTATCCTGCATTGGCAGACCAAGAAGTTCGCGAGGCACAACGCCTACGGCATGTTGTACGACAAGCTCTCCTCAGGCATGGATGAGTTTATCGAATGCCATATGGGCAAGTACGGTCGCATCTGCGTCGGCGGGCCGATCGAGTTGGCCAACATGGATGACCTTTCGGTGAGCGAGTTCATGGATGAGTTGACCGACTTCTTCCTGTCGTTCAATCAGATGTACGACGCGAAGGTCGATAGTGACCTGTTGAACATTCGCGACGAGATGCTGGCCACAGTCAATAAGGTCAAGTACCTGCTGACGCTGGACTAGCCATGACGCCAGATGAGTTCAACGCTCAAGAGATTGCGGCCGGCCGGCTGACTCCTGAGATGCTAGCGGTGGCGCTCGCTGCTGGTGGCATCTTGGCGTTTCAGAAAGCCAACGGCTTGACCCCTGACGGCAAGGCTGGCGTGCGCACTCAGGCTGCGTTGGCAGGTCGACCCATCCCGGTGGGCCAAGCTGCGATCGAGAAAGTCTACGGCAAGTTCGACTACACCGAAGCACAGGGTGGCCGGATTGTGATTGACCCCAAGTGGGTTGATAAGAACATTGCAACCATTCGGTTACACACAGGGCAGAACGTGCGGCTGCACGCGATGGTTGCTCCAGAGTTCGCATCCCTGTTCGCCAAGGCGTGCAAGGCGTCAAGCTATACACCCGCCAGCGTGCAGACCTTTGTGCCCAGGCACACGCTGTGGGATCCAAAGAAGAGCCTGAGCCTGCATAGCTGGGGTATCGCGATCGACTTCTCGCCCAGTGAGAACACGATGGGCGGCACCGATGGCAAGGGTGGGCAAAGTAAGCTGCGACAGAATCTGTCGTTTGTGCGGGTCTTCACCGATGCCGGCTGGACGTGGGGCGGGTCGTGGAAGATGAAAGACGACATGCACTTTCAGCGTGCGGGGTAGCTATGCGTTTGTGTCTGATTGGTTTCTTGCTCGCTGGCTGCTGGCCCGCTGCTCAGTGCAAGGTGGCGAGCGTGGACATCTACGCACTTGAAGGCAAGCCCAAGCCGGCCGGCAAGATCGTGGTTGGCTGCGACGGTAAGAAGCTGGTCGAGGTCGAAGCGCAAGAGGTGAAGTGATGCTTGACCAGTTGCGTGCCGATTGGATTGCCAGCCCGAAGCGACCGGTGGTGAACGCGGCGCTGAGGTCCAGCATCGAGACGGTGTTGAAGGATGCGCTGCCGCTAGTGCCCGACGCTGTGATCGACGCAGTAGCAGCAGCAGCTATCCAGACACTGGACGACGCGGCGACTCAGGCGGTTAAGGTCAAGGCAGATACGGCAGTGATTAAAGACCATCGGCCACGCTGAGAACCTGGCGCGCATAAGTCTTACCGCACCTGCCACGCAGCCCAGCATTGCCGCAGCGATAGCCCGCAAGCGCACGCTGCCAGTTGCCGCCCGCACGCTTGTGCCAGTACGCCAGCATCTTGCAGCCCTCGGCCCGGTTGATAACAGGCACGAACAGCAAGAGCCTGGGTACTTGGCTGTACCGTGGGCACACCTGCATCAGGCCCACGCAACCGGCCCTAGAAACGACGAACGGATTGTGACGCGACTCCGCATACTCTACCTGCTTCTGGATAGCAGGAGGCACGGTTGCCGGATGAAGGAGCAGCGACAGGAGGTAGGCAATCATCGCTTCTTCTTGGGCGCGAACATGCCGCAGTGCGGACACCGCCAGCGATACACCGCGCCGTTCTTGTAAAGCTGGTAGGTGTGGCTCTTGAAGAGCTTGCACTTGAGCTTATCTAGCCACTTCATGCTACTCACCTTTGCTGTAGTTATCTGCCGCCCAGCCTCGACCGTGGAAGTGGACGGGTGCTGCCTGTAGAAAGACCTTCTCGGTCACGCCGCCGCATAGAAGCTGCGGGCACTCTGGGCAGGGATCGGTCATCTTAGCCTCACCTTCAAAGATGTGGCCACACTTTTTGCAACGGTAGTCGTACTTCATGGCTCTCTCCGCTCGATACCTATAAGCTCACGAGCGACCGCACGCTCCTCGTTCGCCCGTTGACAGCCGCAATTGCACGCAACATCAGCGCGACTCGCGCACCACTGGTCGCAAGTGCGGTATGGCCACCAAAGTATGGCAGCGCGCAGGCGGCGCAGGCGGTCAAGCTCGGGCCACGTCTCGACGGCTTCGCGCAGGGCTTTGCATGACATTGGCTTCTTCATCCACCGGCCTCCTGTTCCAGCCGCTGCATGGCGACTGCCATTTGGTTGCGGATTTCCTGCATGGCCAGCCACGCTTGATTTTCCGCGTCAGTTTCCGTCTCGCGTGCACCCCAGTAGAGTGAGGTGCCGCCGTACAGCACCGTCCATTCCCACAGACCGCTTGGCGCGAGCTTGATTCGATACTCAACCAGGTAATCGGGCGTCATCGATCCACCAGCCCCGCTGCTTTGCGCAGCTTGGATCGTTGTTGTGCCCACTCGTAGTGCAGAGTGTCGGGTAGGGCGTCGATTGCCTCGCGCATCCGCTTATTCTGCTCGAGCAGGTCATTGGCGACCTGCCTCAACTCCCGCAGCGTCCTGGCTTGGTCAAGGAAAGCACACTGCTCATGCGCTTGGGCCCACGTCTGGACAAAGTGAGACAAGTCCTTGACCGGCAACGGCAGCGCCAGCGGCTCGCGCTGACCGCACGCCTTGCACCACAGGTTACTGCCCTGCACCACCACATGATCAGTGTTCATGGCGCGGCCTCCAGTGCGGCGATTAGCGCCTCGGCTTCGGTCAAGTGGGTTGCCTGCGACATTGTCTGGAATGTGGAGCCGTGGTGATGTCCGTCCACGACGCGCCGATAGTATTGGCCATTGCTGTACGACGACGTCACGCACGCAATGCCGGGGTCGTTCCACGCCTCCCGCACCAGCGCCAGCAGGCAGCCCAGCGTGGCGGGGTCGGTGAGATCGGGAATGACCAGTGCTGGCTCAGAGACTGGTCCACCATCCTCACAAGCGGCCAATACTCGCCCCTTGTTATCTCCTACCCATCCGGGTTGTGCAGGGATTATCCACAGCATCCCCGGCATCCAGCGCCAGTGTTTGCACGCCACAGCCCGACGCGCTAGGTCTTGCATCTGATCGTTCACGGCTCCACCTCCCGTTCCTCGCGCCAGTATTTGCCGCACCACACGCAATGGCCATACGCCAGCCCGCCCATGGTGTAGCCTGTAGTGGTCATGTTGTGCCCCGTAGCCACGCCGCACTTCTCGTGCAGGGCTTCGCGGGCGGGGCGCTGCTGCTCTGCGATGGCCTCCAGCGCAGAGGTCGACGCGCTGCGGCGCATCACATCGAGTCGCCAGTACTCAGCGATGATCTGCTTCTTGACCTGCTCGTCGCTCACGGATGCCCCTCCAATTTGCGCATTGCCTCAAGGAAAGTGTCTTCCCCATAATCGCTTGAGTACAAGTAGTCGATGACACGCATGACCTCGGACAACTTGTTGATGGCAGCAACCTGCTTCTTCAATACCTCAAGTGTTTCAGGTTTGTAACTAGGACAATAGCTCCACGCATTTGGGTTGTCGTTGTTCTCAATCTCATGCTCAAGTTCGTCCGCGAACTGACGAACCTGGTAGTAGATGTAACGATTACCGTTGAAGTGACCACCGCTCACTGTTCCTCCAGCACCCATTTCAGGGTGCGCTGCTCGACCAGTAGCTCTCGGATGTCAGCACTCGCATCCATGACGCCATGCCAGTCGTTCGCAGCCAGCCGCACCAGCAGGTACTGGTGCATGATGGCAAGGCTATGCTCAACCTGCTGCAACTTGGCGCGGATGATATCGTGGCTAGGCATCTTTCTTCTTCCGCACCCGCTTGGGCACTACCGGTGCGCTGAACTCCCAGCCACCGGACACCTTCTTGCACACGGTCTGCCACAGTGAGTCGGGCTTGCCAGCAAAGCCAGCGCCTTCCCACGCGGCCCGCAGCTTGCGGTCGGACTCTACCCACGCACGCTTCTGTACCGAACGACTCATCCTAGACTCCCATCTGCGCCCGACAAGCGCGGCAATAGTGAATGGCTGCGTACTCAAACCTGGCCATGCTCCACGGCCACTTGCCGCACAGGCTATTGCCAGACTCAAACGCATGGTTAATCAGGTTTCCGACTGCACCCCAGCGGCATCCTTGTGCAACCGGCAGTACGTACACCGCTTGCTTCGGAGGCTCCAACGATGCGCTGGCAACTGGCACGGTAGGATGAGTGAGCGATACCACTGCTGGTAGTGCCGCACGCATAAGTTCCTCGCGAATACGGGCCTCTCGCATTGCAAGCAGCACGTTGTTTTCGGCAGTAGGGGTGGCCGGCCTCTCACGTGGTAGCTCCTTGCAGACTTCGCACCTGCTGCTTTTGCAGATTTTAGTACGCGCCATGCCATGCAGGCGAGCGAGCACTTGCTTGCTGAACTGACGGTCGCTGACGGCGGTCATCACTTCACCCCTGCCAGAAACCCACGCCACGTCTCGGCGCCGCCTGTAGTCATCCAGACAGACAAGCCACGGCGCTGCTCGTTGGTCATGCCAGCAGGCGCAGGCTTGCCCAAGCTGTCGCAGAACGCAGCCACCAAGTCATACGCCCAGCCCTGCTTATCAAGCCAAGCCATGAAGCCTGCCTCGTCCTTGGCCCAACTGGCGTGCTCGCCTGGTCGCTGCACACGCTGCTGGTACACGTTGTCCTGATCTCGGTCGGGGTCGTCGCCCGTCTCGATGCAGAACGTCTGCCGCAGCGCATACTTGTACGCGCAGGTCATCGCCTTGTTGCCGGCCTTGTCGCCAGAGTCGGCGCCCTCGCCCAGCGCCTCAACATCGATAAACGTTCCGCTATCTGCGTGCGTGAATCTAACGATTGCCTTCAGCAGGCAAACGTTCATGGCGCTACCCTTGGCAGTTGTAACTACGCTGCGCTCCACGTCGCGGTACTCGCGCACGGAGATGCTTACCCCGTGCTCGACCATCGCGGGCCTCAGCTTGGCAATCAGGTCTGCCTCGCTGGCAAAGCTGTAGCGCAAGCCCTCGCTCTTGGTCTTCTGCACGTAGCCATTGATGCTGCCGTAGATGGCGCCGATGGCTGCGTGGATGTCTTTGTGCGTGCTCATCGCATCTCCCTGTCGCGCAAGCTAATGCTCAACACTCATGGGTTCGTGGTTGATTTGAAACCTGTGGCCTAGCGCCGCTAATGCAAACGTCAGAGCGGTATGGTCCTTCATAATTGCGTTCACTCGCTCGAACAAACTAAAGGTATTGGCCTCCACCATTTCTTCAGCCATCCTGTTTGATGCATCCAACAGAATAGAATAGACCAACTCTTTCTGAGCGATCTCAACATCGTTCCAGCTATTCACTTGTTCTGATTTGTTATTCATCGCATCTCCCTCGCAATGCAGTACCAAACGAACTGCCCCTCTTGCTTGCGAAACAACTTGCCGTCACGATGCAGTTGCACGCACGCGCCGCCGATGTGATTCGACCTGTAGTAGGTCTTGCCGTTGTCCTTCAGGTGCTGCCAGACATCGATCGCCCGCATCTCGCGGTCGGGATAATCCAGAAACACCTGCAACACATTGTCCTTGTTGATAGCCATGATGCCCCCCTACGCCCACCGTGGCGGCTTCAGTTCGTTGCTCTCAAACCGACTAGCCAGACCTGGCCAGTGACCGAACTCATCGCACGCTTGGTACAGGCGCACAGCCGAGTCCCATTTGGCACGGCCCCGGTCGATGAACTCTTGGCCAGCCTTCAGCACCACAACCTGATGCGGCGCCTGCTTGGTCACAAAGATGAACCACTTGTCCAGCTTGCGACCCTCGACCGCTTGCACCGCCTCTTGGTACGCAGCCGCGCTGATGTGGTACCCGTAGGTCCATGCCGCACGGGTCAATGCTTCCTCGTCCTCAGCAGAGGTCGTCTTGATGTCCACGATGGACGCGCCCACGTAGTCCAGCTTCGACTTCAGCAACACGCCGTCACGCTCCCAGAGGTAGGCCTTCTCGGCCTCACCACCGGTCAGCATGTGGCCAGCCTCAGTCATCACCGCATCCCGAATTCGGTGCGCTCGATCCCAATCATCTGCCGACACCGCTTCCTTGCCAGCATTGGCATGCGCCCAACGAGTAAACGCTTCCTTGCCAGCAGTCGTGCGCCGGTCCACGTCAGGGGCCAGCGCGTAGCGCACATCCACTTCGTTGGGTTCAAGGCACAAGCAATGCACCAGCTTGCCGAACTTCAGTTCAGCCGTGGGCTCGCGTGGATTGAAACGCTCGTATTCAAACGCAGCCGGCGAGCGTAGCAGAACCTTGGCTCCACTCGGGCTGAGTCTGCGGAGCGCAAAGTATTCTTCGTCCTTCATGTTCCCCTCCTGTAATGGTTTCGCTAAGCGGGTCGCGGCAACGTGCGCGGTCTACCACCCGGCCCACGTGTCGGGCGGGATGGGTCGATCTTACGCATACGTCTACGCAACGACTTGAGCGCAGCTAGCGTTATCCCCAGACGCTCCGCTGCTTCAGGTAGTGTGGCTGATTGAGCGCACACGTGGTCAATCCACTCGATGTCTTTGCTTCCTCGTGCCATGCCTCACCTCACGGCGCAACCGTATCGCTAACAGGCGTGGTTGTCAAGCACTGCGGCCTGGGTTGCGTGCGTTTGATTCGCTTGCCGTTCCATATCTCCGAGTGTTTTTTGGTCGGGAACGGCGCAGTGGTATCGCAACGCACACCGCACAAGTAGCAGATGAAGATGCCATAGATGTAGCCTTGCTCGCTCTTGTAGCTGCCGGCGTTACGCCAGCGATGCTTACCTGGCTGGATGTGGCTTACCATGGCAGCACCTCGTAGCCTTTACCCTCGCACTGCCGGCAAGGCAGGTACCCACTGCCGTCGCACCTGTCGCAGGCAGCCATGAGTTGCAGTAGGGTTGCTCCCTCGCTGTTACAGTTCTGGCACGTCACCTGTCCGCCGCCGTTGCACCCTTGGCACGGCAGTTCATCGTCCTCTTCC
>Ga0255187_1000060_pt1 | contig 22743 bp, 35 predicted proteins | sample Miss_Cont_RepA_8_FD_183642 | JGI IMG/M metagenome (GOLD analysis project Ga0255187, IMG submission 183642) | Freshwater microbial communities from Mississippi River, Louisiana, United States - Miss_Cont_RepA_8h | ecosystem: Environmental > Aquatic > Freshwater > River | place: USA: Louisiana...
CGACGCAACCGAACTCGCGAAGCAGCTTGACTTGGCTGAACTCGTTCGCGAAGAAGTGCGTAAGCTGAATTTCACCGTCAAGGTGGACTAACAAAAAACAAAACAAACAAATGAGCCACAAAATCGGAGAGTACGACAAGCAAGAGGGTGTCAAGCAAGCTTGGCATGGTCTAACCCATGTCAGAGAGAACATCGCAGTTGATGACAACTGGCTGACAAAGTGGGAGGTTAGCAAGCAACCCATGTTCAATCCAGACGGCAGTCCGTCTGAATGGACGCGAGTTACTTGTTCAGATAATAACCTCTACATCGGCAAGCCTGTACATCAGGACACGTACAGTTTAATTACAAACAAACAGTTTCTGGACATCGTCAACGATGCCTTGTTGTCTGTTAAAGGTGCCAAGATTGATTCAGTTGGTTCAGTGTGCGACCGTGGGCGTGTGTTCGTATCCGTCAGCATCCCAGACTTGCCAGAGTTTAGGGCTGCGGGGCGTGAGTTCAGGGCTTATCTCAACTTCATCAACTCACACGACCAATCCAGTCCGTTTGCAGTGAATGCAAGCAATGTCTGTGTCGTTTGCGACAATACGTTCCGCTACAATCTGCACGATACGAACAACAAAGTGTTCCGCGCAGTGGTCAAGCATACGAAGAATGCAAACGACCGATTGCAAGACATTGACCGCATGATTGACGCCTACATCGGCACTCAGGTGAGGTTCAAGCATCTGATGAACACGCTGGATGAACAGCCGGTGACGCCTACCACTGCACGCAACTTCTTCACGGGGTTGCACAGTCCTGTCATTGCTGAGCCGTCAACCCAACTGCTTAACAAAGTGGATGAGTTGCAGTCTCTGTTCCGGTCAGGGCGTGGCAATCGTGGGCAGACGCTGGCTGATGTATTCAGTGCGGTCACTGACTACTACACCCATCAAGCTTCACGGTCAGACAATCCGTGGAAGCAGATTGAGTCTTCAGAGTATGGGTATGGTGCGACGATGAAGACGAATGCAATGGAGGCACTGACCGATGGAGAAGAGTACCAAAAGACTCTGTTCCGTGGTCAGAAGGTTCTTGAGTTAGTCTAACCAACTCGGGGGCGCGCATCGACACAACGCGCAATTAAGTGAAACAAATAAACATAGATAGATTGGATAATGCTAGGCACTGGGGATTTGTTACCAATACGAAGACTCCAGTTTGTTATGAGATAAGAATTCAATGCGACAATGGTGGACACTTCACACTGCTGCGTGAGGCACATCACACTGATGTCGATATGAATGCAGCCAAACGAATGCTGCATTGGGTTGATGACGTTGTTGCAATAAAAGAAGAAATAATGAAATGAAAACAAGCGAAGCGTTAGACATCATCGGCGGGCTATCCAGTCCGTCCAAGATGCCGTGTTATGGCTGGTCCATACCTGCCAGACATTGCATCACAGGCAAGAAGATGGCGCGGGTTAGCGGCTCCATCTGTTCCATCTGCTACGCCCTCAAGGGTAGGTATGCCTTTGAGAATGTGCAGGACTGCCTTGAACGGAGGTTCAATTCACTGACTGACACACGGTGGATTGATGCCATGACCACAGCTATTCTAAACAAAGAGAAGTCAGGCCACTTCAGATGGCATGACTCGGGGGATTTGCAGGGGGTATGGCATTTGCAAATGATTGTCGAGGTGTGCAGACGTACACCGTCAATCAAGCATTGGCTCCCGACTAGGGAGTACGCCATCGTCCGCAAGTACATTGATGAGGGCGGGCAAATACCGGACAATCTGACTGTCAGACTGTCGGCCCTGATGGTTGATGGTCCTGCGCCTGAATCCCTCGCCAAACGCCTTGGAATACAGGTTAGCGGGGCTTCTGAGTCTGCCTTCACCTGTCCTGCTACCTACCAAGCCAACAAGTGTGGCAGTTGCCGCGCTTGCTGGGACCGTGACACGTTCAACATCACCTACAAAAAGCACTGACATGAATCCAGAAAACACACTATTAACAGACGAACAATGCGACGAGATACTGAAGGAGGCCAGCGTGTTAAGCGTTGGAGTTGGCGTAGTTGATTGGAAAATCTATCGACGCTCTCAATACAAAAGCTTCGACGAGGCCCGTCTTCATGGAGCCATCGTAAATAGTTATGACATCTATGGATACAGCGGTGCCATTGACACGCTGTTTGCCATTGAATCCGTCGCCCATCTCATGGACTGGCAGACTCCTAACAATGACCTTCGCATCATCCTAAGCGTGGACAAAGAACCACTGCCTGAGTGTTGGCTGGCTGATGCAAAGCTTGAGATTGATCGCTACCTAGTACGCAAGGGTGACTACGCCTACCGATTTCCCGAAACCAACACATGAAAACCAAACCTCACAAACTGGAATACCAGAAAGCCTACCGGCAAACCAACCGCGAGCGCATCCTTGCCTACCAGAAGGCATACAGGGAGAAGCGCAAGCAATCCAACCCAACCTATATGTCCGAGTACATGAAGAGTTGGAGACAGAACCAGAAGAAGTATGACCTAGCCTTGAACAAGCTTCTTCTCCTTTACTGGAGTGACCGCCTAACCGTGGAGGCCGTGAAGGAAATCTTGCAACCTCTTTACGTTAAGTATGAGGACAAGATAAAGGAACCGGAGATTACCCAAGGCGTGGGCTAGTCATTCCAAATGCAAATGGTTGTCGGATTGATACGCACTATCTTCGCTGGCTTAGTGGTGAAAGGTAGGTGTTGCAAATCCTTAACAAATGTCAGCTTGAACTTAGGCTTACTCTCGGTAAGCGTAGGTTTCTTCCGACTATTTTCAAACATATCTAGCTGATCATCAGTGTGTTGCGACATTGGCTAAAGAATCTTTGAACTTTTGCTTGATGTCAAGCGTCTCTGTGGTACAGTCAGTCTTGTCAGTGAGCGGTCTGCTAGCCGCGTTCAAGTCTTTCCTGAGTAAATCCTGAGAGGCCCAGACGTTTCTAGCAGAACGTACTGGGCCTTCTCTTTTGGCCCACGCAGGGTTCAGGCCGCGTAATGCCATGTTGCACCTGACGCCTTAAACGGCGAAACCGTCAGCTTTGCTAGGTTAGGATTCAAAAGTCCATGCCGAAATATGTTGGGAGCTTTGATAGGCATGGCGTGAGGGCACCTGCACTCAGGCTCAGCGCAATCCGAATCCGCCGAAACTCTGAGCTTGCCTTGGAGGAATCAGCAAACGGCAATCAGACGACATGGGTACTCCCATGAAAGCTCCCTGCATCTAGGCTAGCGCAATTAAGTTTCCTTCCGCGATAAGTTTAGCCTTGCAAGTCGGGGCGTTGCCCCTCCAAGAATCTTCCTGTTAGAAAATACAAACAAAAAATATGAACCACATCAAAAGCAGAATGCTTAGCGATTCAAACCTAAGAGTTGCATACGGCGCGGCCTCACGGGCCTCTGCCTTCAGGACAGCCGCGCAAGTAGTCAAGGTGAGTGATCCCAGCGTAGCTCAAAAGCTGGAGGACATCATGCGAATCTGGGCTAGGCTCGCGGCTGAGGAAATCAGGGCTAACGTCCGATAAACCAAACACAAATGAACGAAACGTCCGATATATACGACACCTACTGGTTTGAGTACTACCACGAACGATGCGTCAGCCTAGACTTCCTATTCGATGAAAACTGACACGATAACAATAGACAAAATACTAGCCACGATAGTCGTGTTGTCATGCCTGTTTGCTGGCTACTTGCTAGGCGGTTGCGTAGGCAAACAGATTATCAAGGAAAAGACTGCGAGTCAGGAGGCTAAACCATGAGTCTTGTTGAATGGCCTAAGGAAAAATGGGAGTGGTCTATTTTTGGAGACCCACAGTTAATCACCGTAAGATTTCGTCACGATGTTTCATGGTGGCGCAGGATGACAACTAGAATTGTATTCGGTTCAACTTGGAGGAAGCTGTCGTGAAAGACCGAGAACTATCACCATATCAAAAGATAGTTGAGCTTGAACGTGAAGTAGAAGAACAAGCCCGCCTGAACGGCATGGGCTCCGAGCGTGAGGCTAGGCTCATGGCTGAGGTTAAGGAATTAAAACTTCAAGTGAAAGTTCTGAAGTATGTCTTTGAAGGCGCGCTTCAAATATTGTTTGAGAACAAAATCACATACAACCCGAAGCTAATCAAGGAAGCGGCAGAACGTGCCGTTAAAGAACAAAAGGAGGCGCAGCCGTGAGCGATACACCATTGTCTTCATTCCTAAGCAAAGAAGCTAAGCATTTCATGCCGAATATGTATGTCGTGCCTGCATTTGCGCTAGAGCAACTCGAACGCGAGAACGCCGCGCTGCGGGCAATTTCAATCGAAGCCATGATTAGTAACACTGCGTTTCGTATGAAAGAACTTGAACGCGAAAACGCTAGGCTGCGGGCGGCTTTGGTAGAGGCCATCAATAAGCGTGCCGAAACAACGGAGTGGCGCACGGATCATCCGACGACTACAGGCAATCCAGAAAGATGGGTTAGGGACGAGCTATGCATTAAATGGCGCGCCGCCATCGACGCCGCGATGAAGGAGGTGAAGCCATGAGCGACACACCACGCACGGACGAATGCATTGTCGTTTACCCCGAGGAAAATGCTCACGACATGTATGTGTGGGCGGATTTTGCTCGCAAGTTAGAGCGTGAGAACGCCGAGCTGCGGAAAGACAAGGAGCGGATGGATTGGCTAGAAACAGAGAGTGGCAGCAAATGGGCGCACCATGAGTCAGATCAATGCAACATCACGCGCCGCGCAATCGACGCCGCAATGAAGAACGATAACAAATGACGGTTATGAACAACAAAGAAGCTACCGAACTTGTACGGCGTTTACCCGTAACATTCGCAACTATTCAAAAATATATTGAAAAACTTGAACGTGAGAACGCCGAGTTGCAAAGAAAATTAGCCGCTCTAAAAATAAATTATGCTCAAGACAAGGAAAACTATCAATGTGTCTTTAAAGCAGGAATGGCAATAGAGGAAAAACTCAAACAAGAGAACAAAGCGCTGCTGGAACGGCTAGAAATACTATCCAAACAGAACGAGAAACAAACCGAAGAATACATCTGCGTAGATCGAGAACATGGGCTTTGGAAACGCGCCACCGTGAGGAAGGAGAAGCCGTGAGAAACACAAACTCAACTCAAGACCGTGAAATAAGCCTAGCAGAGCAAGCGGCAGCCGAAGCTGCGCAGCATTTTTCAAATCTGCAAAGCATCATTATTGATCTCGATCAAACCATCACTGATTTGAGCGACGTCATCTCTGGACTAACAGAAGAAAAAAGAGTTCTCGAAGAAGACAATGAAGAGCTGCGCCGAATAATTGAACAACTAAAAGCGTAATTTATGAGCGAAGACCAATCCGACGAAACATCCGATAATGACAAGATGGGCGGACCCACTGATCCAGTTCTTTTGCTGAAAGTGCGCGCCCGTCACGCTATCCGCTGCTGGGACGAACTGACAACCACCACCCGTGCGCGTGCGTTTGAAAAAACTAAGCGCGCAATGGAACAATTAGAGAGTGCTTGCGAAGATGTCGAAACAGCAAAAATTCAGAATGCTGTAGATGCGATGACGCCAGAGCAGGTTTTAGCATTTCTTGAGATGATGGGGGTAAACGTAGACGAGATGTCCTTTCGAGCTTCTGCACTACGCAAAAAACTAGAAAAAGAATGGGGAGCCGACGCCATCATGCATCAACATCTCAACGAAGGAGGGACGCCAACGTGAGCGACCACCTAATCGCAGAAGCCAATCGACACGCCAAAGCATTACATCAAATGACACTCCCGACGACGAAACCAAACCAGCGCGACATCGACTGGTACATCGCAGAGTGCGCGGAGCTCAAAAAGCAACTGCAATCCGAGATTGAGGCAAAGCGCAATCACCTGCGGATTGCGTGCGAGGAAATCAATGACCTCAAAGTTAAGACCGGTTTTTACGAGAGGGAAATTGCTCGAATGCGGGCTGATCAACTTCGGATGGACTGGCTCGCGAAATTGCCGGATAAACGTTTGTCTAGGGTTCACGATCTTTGGGTCAACGATGGAGACATTGCAGACATTCGCGCCGCCATTGATGCCGCACGAAAGGAGGCGCAGCCGTGACCTACAAAGACATGACCTTCTGCTCAGGCGATGGATGCACACAGTTTAAGCGATGCTTCCGCGCTCTGACCCAAGACGTAGAGGATCGGGCCGAGAAATTTGGCCTTCCCATCTCTCAGTTCAGCAATCCAAAACAACTAGACTGCTACATCAACCCAAACACCAATGACACCGAAAACTGATCGTATTGCCCTATTAGAAGATGAAAATGCCGAGCTTCGCTCTGAGCAAAAAGTCTTAATCAAAAAAATTAAGGCTATTTATTCTGCATGGCTTGACGAAGATGATGTTGATTTGGAGGTCTCCATTGAGGATGCGATGAAATTTGTTTCGGACTACGAACAATGGATGTAAAACTTATAGCGGTGACGAAGCCGCTCGTTGAAGGAATAAACACGGCTGATGAGTTAATCAGCTATTGCGCTAGGGTGAGTAACCCAAGCAACCAACTAAACTTGGAGACTGCTCCTAGGCTCCTGCGTTACTGCGTCAAGCACGGGCATTGGTCCATCTTTGAAACTGTTTCCATGACCGTGGAGATAGTTACGAGCAGGGCCATCGCCGCTCAACTCCTACGTCATCGTTCGTTCACGTTTCAGGAGTTCTCGCAACGCTACTCCAAGAGCGCAACGTATGAGCCCGTCGAACTGCGCCTTCAGGACAAGACCAATAGGCAAGCAAGCGGCGAGGTGTACAAGGACGACATCAACGAAGGCATGGCGGCTGGAGTAGTTCAGGAAGCCTTCCAAGCCTACCACCTTCTGCTGCAATACGGAGTGAGCAAAGAGACGGCTCGCATGATCTTGCCTCTCTGCACGCAGACTACGCTTTACATGACAGGCAATGTCCGCTCTTGGATTCACTACCTTGAGCAGCGTTGCGCGGAAGGAACCCAGAAGGAACACCGCGACGTAGCGCAAGCCATCAAGGAAATATTCAACCAGCAATTCCCGTCCGTAGCCCAAGCCATCAATGAAAGCCATTCTTGAATTCAATCTGCCTGAAGAGAAGTACGAGCATGAGCGTGCGGTACGCGCAATGGATGCGTTCTCCTTATTGCATGAAATCGACCAACACTTGCGGAACGTAGTGAAGCATGGCGAAGGAGCCTATGAGTCTCCTGAAGACTTAGCCAAACACATCCGCGAGCAAATCTGGGAACTTCTTCAGAAAGTTGAAGAATGAGGCTTGCAATGAAGCCGAAACCGCGTCCGCGTTTCACGCTCTTCGCATGGGTCCATTGGCCCTGTGGAGACATAACCAAACATGAAATTATTTCGGAAGCTGTTTGCCCCTTCACCTTCAAACGAGAGTTTGAACTCGCCACCCCAGACGGTCCCATCTGGAGAAGTGATATCAAAGTCATCACCAACTCCGCTTACCGACCAAGAGGTTTTGAAGTTACTCCAATGTGGACCACTTGAGAAGGTGAGCGCCGAATTTGCCAGACAACTAGAAAGACAACTAAATGAATATCAGCGAAACAATGTCCAGCATACGCTGGCTGATGGAAAAGCATCTCGGTAAGTATGAATATGCCACAGATATTCCTATCGCTCATGCTTCCGTAACAGAGCGGAAGGATCATGTCAGGCGTGCGCCTGTCACTTCAACCTTCGTCTTGGAGGCAATAAAGCGTTACAAGGCAGGGCAGCACATCAAGTCCATCGCGAAGGCTTTGGACAGTACGGAGACTACGGTGGGCAACATTGTCCATCGTCGCAAGTACTACCATGATCTCCCGCACTCTAAGAAAGACATCATAGCCTACATGAAAAACAAAGGAAGAGAATGAACCTACCACACTCAATCGAAGCAGAGCGGACGGTGCTTTCGTGCATCGTCCTAGACGGAGCGGCCTACCTATCCAAGGCCCTCGACTACCGAGTCAGCGAACAATGGTTCCATCATCGGCCCCATCAGGCCATATGGAAGACAATCATGGGGTGCCATGCTCATGGTAAGCCCCTCGACGCGCACATCATCCTTGAAGAGCTCAAGAAGAAGGACCCACAGTTGGACTCGGTGGGCGGGGTCATGGGGTACTCTGAGGCTACAGCCTACTCGTCAACTGGTGTAGCTTATGTGTATTCGCTGGATCAGTTAAGAGAGCTCTACCAGCTACGTCAGATTGCCCTCATCTCGGAAGAGACCCGTGAAGCGGCGTTGGTCAAGAAGGCCAGCTTGGATGACTTCGTCGCGAAAATTGGACGGGTCTTGGCGTTGAAGAACGCAACCAACCTAACCAAGAGTCTGGCTCAGGCGGCTACGGATTGCATCGGGAAGGTGGCAGACATTCTAGCGGGGAAAGAAACGGAGGAGAACGCAGGGCTGGAGTGGCCGTGGCTTGATTGGGACAGGGAGATGGGGAAGGCTACGGCTGGCGAACTCATCATCATCGCAGCCAGACCCGGCAGGGGTAAGAGTAGCTGCGCCAGACAGGTGGCATGGCATTGGGCGAACAAGCATGGCAACGTCCTTCTGTTCTCCCGTGAGATGCCCATTGAACAGCTTGCTCCTCTCTTCGCTCAGGTCAGATCGGGTGTTAGTTGGAGAGCGGTGAGGCGTAACCAAGTTATGGATATTGAAGGCAAGAAGTTCACCAGAGGCTTGGAGGAAGTGGCTGGGCTCAAGACTCTCAGCGTCTTCGATCAGGACCGCACTTTAAGCCAGATTACAGCACGGGTGGAAGCGTGTAAGTCTTTCATGCCAGTCAAAGCAATCATCGTGGACTACCTCCAACGCTACGATCCTCAGCAGGAAAGGGGAGAGACCCGCGACATTGCCATTGGACGGATGACGATGGCCCTCAAAGACCTAGCCGTTAGTCTGAAGATACCCGTCATCCTGCTAGCACAGCTTGGTCGAGAGGTGGAGAAGGAGAACAGGGTGCCGCGCCTCTCTGACCTGCGTGAGTCCGGCAACATTGAACAGGATGCCGACCGTGTCATCTTCATCCACGCACCGGATACGAAGGAGGATGGCTCGACGCAGGACTTGAACGACCAGTCCGTCCAACGAATTGAGGTGAACATCATCCAAGCTAAGGGACGCAGCGACGGAGTGGCGACACTCACCATGTCATTCCACCGTCCAACCACCACCTTCAACGCCATTGCACGATGAACGGAAAGGGAGATGCTCCACGCAATTGTTTCTCCGAGACGTATCGGGAAAACTACGACACAATTTTCCGCAAGAAATCTCTTGACGGACAACACAAACCCAGTAAAAAGAAAGGCAGAGAAGATGAAAATGAAACCACAGAGAGAGGAATACGAGCAACTGCTCGCTCAAGCCGCCGTCATCATGGGAGGATGGATGAGCTTCTTTCCGGCACCTGAGTGTGTCGAGCAACAGGAAGTGGTTGATGCCACTTTGGAATGGCTTAAGGAAACCAAGAAAGCAGTAGAATGAAAACCTCAGAACAAATAGACAAGATTGCGCCAGCGTTGCTGGCTGCTCAAAAGGAGATTGGTAATGCAAGCAAAGACGCCAAGAACCCGCACTTCCGAAACAGCTACGCGAGTCTCGGCTCGGTCATTGAAGCGGTCAAAGAGCCGTGCAACAAGCACGGGATTGTCATCCTCCAAACGCTCAGTGAAGGAACAACGGGTTTACACCTGTCAACTCGTGCCATCCACTCGTCGGGCCAATGGGTCGAAGACACGGCGTTCAGTCCGCTCCCTAAGGCTGACCCACAGGGAGTTGGTTCAGCTACTACATACCTGCGCCGATACTCACTCGCTGCACTTTTCTGCATCACTCAGGAGGACGACGATGGGAATGCGGCTAGCGGAGGAGCTACGCCAAGCACACCAAAAGCAAAACAAACGGTACAAAACAACAGTGGTTTCTGATTTCTGCTAACCAACCAAACATATGGAATACGATAATACCAATAAGGGCGTGCTCTTCCGTAACAACGAGAAGGGCGAAGGCGACAAGAAGCCTGACTACACGGGCAAGCTGAATGTCAACGGTAAGGACTTCCGTCTTGCCGGATGGATTCGCGAGTCAAAGACCGGAACCAAGTTCCTGTCCATTGCCATCAGCGAGCCAAAGCCAAAGGAACAATCCAATGAACTTTAAGAAAGACAACGAAGAATTGATTACCATCGGCATTGCGACTGCGGTGATAACGGCCATCATCTGTGTCCTCATCTACCAGTTCGCAACGCGCTAACGAACTACAGGATGAGAACTGGGCTTTGAAGCTGGCTCTCATCGATATCAACCACAAACTCAATCTGGTTAAGATTGGGTTTCGTGGGTGGTATGAAATGTCGGAAGAAATAAACAAACTAATAGAGGAGAAATTAAATGGAACATTGGTATACAAGGGACGCGAAGCCGTGCCACACGCAGAAGACGAAGAAAGGCGCGCAACAGCCAGAGAGACCGACTAATCTAAAGGATGCGAAGAAGCTCAAGCTTCTACCCTCCTGCACCAACATTCTCAGGACCATCAATATGCCGTGGCTTGAGAGGTGGAAGCATCAGAAGATTGTGGAAGCTTGCTTCAAGCGTCCACCGATTGCTGATGAGAGTCAGTCTGAGTATGAGTCTTACATACTCAGGATGGCGTTTGATGAGGTAGATAAGGCGGCCAATCTAGGTACGCGGATACACGCCAACATTGAGGCTTTGGTTAAGAAAGAGCCGATGCCCAATGCGAATGAAGCCGACTATGCCCGTCTTGCCATCCACAAGATTGAGGAGCTTGGACTAACCATCCAAGAGTCTGAGATTACGGTGGCCAATGAGAAGCATGGGTATGGCGGCACAACCGATCTGGCTGTAACCAAAGGTAAGTCTTGTGGGATTGTGGACTTCAAGTCCACCAAGACAAGAGAGGGAGAGCCCATCCTTCCCAAGCTTGGTCATGCTGCCCAGATTGCGGCCTATCATGTTGCCTATTGGACTCGCGGCGAGCCCATTCTGGACAACACGATTGGGTGTAACGTCTACATCTCAACCACAGAACCGGGACGTATTGATGTCATGTCGTACGATGCGGATGAGCTTAGGAAGGAATGGGAGTTCTTTCTGAATGCTGCCGCCATCTGGCGACATAAGAATGAATACGATCCGCGATCCTAATTTAGCGGGCAGGGTTGTGTGTCTTAGCACTCCCTGAGAAGGTTGGGGTATTCTCAGCCGTTCCCGCTTCACTTAACTGGGGCGCAGCAGTACCGACGACTCTGGCAACAGGTCGCGTGAAGAAATCGGAGACTGCGACAATTTCCATGAAAACCAAATCAACTGTTAATTCCGCTGGGGTTTACACCAAGCCAGCGTTGCGTAAGAGGCTGTTCCAAAAGATTAAGGCTGGAACCAAGGGAGGCAATGCGGGTCAATGGTCCGCACGCAAAGCCCAGTTCTTGGCCACCGAATACAAGAAGGCTGGAGGAGGATACAAATGAAACCTCAACAAAAGTCTTTGAAGGAGTGGACGGAACAGCGTTGGCGTACGGCGTCGGGTAAGCCCAGTCTTAAAACGGGCGAACGCTATCTGCCTGAGGCTGCTTGGAAGTCCTTAAGTCCTGCGGAGAAAGCCGCGACAAACGCCGCAAAGCGTAAGGGGATGAAGGCTGGCAAGCAGTTCGTCAAACAGCCCAAGGCCATAGCCAAGAAGACGGCTAAGTTTCGATGAGGCGCACACCTCTCAGACGGATCAGCAAGAAGAGGGCTGATGCCCTTAAGGTTTATCGCGTAAACAAGTGGGATTACCTAGAAGTCACTCCGATCTGTGAGGTTTGCAAACAAAACGAAGCAACCGACATCCACCACAAACTACCGCTCGGCAGAGGTGGGAAGCTGAATGACACATCCATCTTCCTAGCTGTTTGCCGAGTGTGTCACGACAAAATACATCACGACCCGAAATGGGCAGAACAAAAAGGTTATCTACTCAAATGGACAAACGAGAACTAGAACACTACGAAGAACAGGTAATGGCTGCGCTGGTCATGGACATCCGTGACTGCGAAGACCCTGTCGATCAATTCAAACTAATCGAAAGGTACAATGCCTTCGTTACAGCAAGAGCCAAGCGTCTGGAAAGCGAAGCTTCCCGAAAAGCCGCTAAAGGTTGAGCATCGCGGCCAGCTTCTCTTCCATGTCACTTCAGAGTCCAAGGAAGAGGAGTTCTACGTATGCGATCTTTCACTACATCGCGGCATGGGTGAGTGCTCATGCCGTGACTGGCAAGCCAGATGCGGCCCTAGGATAAAGGTTGGTTCAACCCCATACGACTATCCCCATGCGGAGCGTGTCAATTGCAAGCACATCCACGCCTGTCTGTTATGGTTGGGGCATGAAGTTGTACGCAGAACAAACGGATGAATAGATGCAATGGAACTTGGACCGAAGCTAGATTCCGTTCGTTCGTTATATCTGCACTCAGGCGAGCTTCAGGACGATGGGCTCCAAAGTATGCCTGTAAGAAGGGAGCACGGGTTGGTAGGAACCAGTACCGATGTGCCTCATGTTCCCAAGTTGTCGGGAACTCCGAATGCCACGTTGACCACATCAATCCCGTTGTGGACCCAGTTCTCGGATTCCAAGGTTGGGATGTTTATGTGGAACGCCTTTTCGTCGAGAGAGACGGATACAGGTTGCTTTGCAAAGCCTGCCATGCCGAAGTCACGCAAAAGCAAAGGGAAGTGAGGAAGGCTAATAAGAAATGAAAACGGACGGCATCTTCACAGCGCACAACGTAAAGGTGGAAGCGGAGATCGGGAAGCCCTTCAAGCTCATCCCGTTTGGCGACATCCACAGGGATTCGGATATGTTCGCCCACAGCCATTGGCAAGAGTTCTTGGACTACGCCAAGGCCCAGAAGAATGCCCTATTCCTAGGCATGGGGGACTACACGGACGGGGTGAGTACGTCAGAACGCATCATCCTGTCGGATGTCAACCTGCACGACACAACTAAAAACACATTAAAAGATGTTTACAAAGGCGTTACGAAAACTCTGGTCAATGAGCTGGGATTTATGCGCGGTAGGACTATTGGCCTTCTTGGCGGCAATCACTTTTTTGACTTTGGTGATCAAACTACCGATCACCTTATTGCGTCGGCTCTGGGCGGGAAATATCTGGGGGTGTGCGGATTCATCCGTCTCTCCATCGGCCTCAAAGGAACAGGCAAAAGGGTAGCTCTAGACATCTTCGCCCATCACGGGAAGGGGGGAGGGGGTAGCCCCGGAGGTCAGTTCAATACGATTGAGAAGATGGCTGGAACGGCAGACGCCGACATCTATTTAATGGGACACACGCATGGCAAGGGATGCTTGCCGTCCAGTCCTAGAATCAAGCTCGTAAGCACCAAGAATGGGGTGGAGGTAAGGGAGCGCACCCCTTGGCTAGGCAGAACTGGTTCCTATCTAAAGGCTTACGAATCTGGTCGCGCCTCCTACAACGTGGATGCGGGTAGGTCTGCTTGCGCCCTAGGGTGGATAGAGTTTGAGATTACGCCTGTTAGGGTGCGTAAGGATGGGCAGGATATGATAGAACTACGGATAAGGGGTACTTCGTAAGTACGCCTTAAATGTGGTTAGAATCAATTTATAGGCGATTTGACCTATTGCCTATGTATCCATAGCCAATAGGAAACCAATTGGCTTAAATCAAAAGGAATGACCACAGACGACGGCCCGCCCATCTACAGGTTCAAACCCATAGTGGAATGCGTCCTAACAGAGCGGGCTGGGGAACTAACCGTATTAGAAGCCAATAGGCAGCGGTTTACCCTAGTAGGGGTTAGCCCCCATCCAGACGGGGGTCAACCCACCTATCTGGGGGAGATTTGGTCAGGCGTAAACGACGGCCTGAAGTTCTGGCTAGAACCGGGGTGGTACGAACGGATTAACGAGTGGGCTGATGTTGTCTAACGGTAGACAATTAGCTGAGTCTCCACCTTAGGCGTCAGAATCCGCTTCTGTCTCAAACTATTGAGATAGATGGTTTTCTCAGCAGGGCTCATGTTCTCGCTGGTACGGTTGATGTACCTAGCCCGCTCGCCGTCGTCTATCCCAAGACTCATAACCAACCTATCCATCGTCGATACACCACGCGCCTTTAGGTTGAGTTCCTCTCTGCGCTTCTCCATCAACGACTTGTACATCGTCGGATCGGTGCCAGCATACTTAGTGATAGCCCGCATCTGGTCCTTCTCAGGCAAAGCCGCAATCTCTGAATAGACATCAGAAGCCGTAATCTTCTTCTCCCTAGCCAGAGGCTCAATACTTCCGGTCATCACCCCAAGAATGTCTTTGGACGACAATCCAACATCCTTAAGGACCGAAACAACTTTGTCATCATCCATGCCCAACGTCTTCATGTTGGAAGCATGGCGAACAATCTTGTTCAACGCATCCATCCTAGCCGTATTGGCATTCTGATAGACCGTCTCCAACTGAACAGGAGTCAGAGCTTTGTAATCCCTAGCCGCATTGTAGTCTCCAGCCGCCAGCTTGAGATTGTCAACGGACTTGCGGACATTCATCTTCGCCCCGTCCTCATTGGTAAACTCGTTAAAACGAACACCAACCTGTCGGCGCAACACATCAGGGACTGAGAGCTTGCCCTCTCCACGCATGGCCTTACCAAGCTTCTCCGTTTCCCTAGCAACACCGGGCAGGAACGCATCGGATAGGGCAAACGCAATGCGATCAGAAATCTGACGAGCCTTATCCGTCTGGTAACTAATCGGCTTACCTGTCTTGGGATTGATGTTAAACAATCCAGCGTAAACAGACCTACCCAAGAACGAGCCTTCTCCAACCAACTCATCTGCGGCAAACGAAGCAAGCGACTGAATGGGCTGTCCGCTTATTCCAGCTTCAAATGCAGATAGGCCAAGACTATGCGGGACAATGTAGCTGGGATTGAAATACTTTCCACCAGTTCCATCCGCATTGGGAATGATGGCTAGTTTGTTATTGGTCTCCCAGTCTCCAAGCACCGTCTCTTTCAATGCACGTTCCTTTTCGCTATCCACTCCATAGTTGGAGTTGATGGCCGAAATGGCGGCATACGTAGAGCCGTAAACAGCAGTGAGACCAGCCAAGCGTCGCATTCCCTCTGCGCGCATCGCGTTAAGATTGGCTGCACCAAGATTCTTAATACCAGCAGTTATTCCATCAGGAAGCATTACTGCCTGTCCATTAACCATCTGGACATTAGGACGCAGCATTTCCTTAATTAGCTTACCCTGATTGTATTGATTACGGGCAAACTCCAACGTGAACGCCGCAAACTGCGGCATGATTCCCACTCTGCTTGCAAGCTTAGGAATCTGTGAAAGCCGGTCGTAGTTCTGATAAGTATTGTTTGTCCATCTAGCTGCCAACTCCTTAACCGCCTCAGGAGTAGCTTGAGGAAACATCTTCTGAATGGCCTTTTGATTAGCCTTCCAAGCTACATAACGACCAGCGTTGTCTGCCACTGTGTAAGCCTTAGAGAAAAATCCAAGCTTCTTTTGTAGCGCTTCAGAAAACAATCCTCTCTCAAGATTATCTCGGATATCACTATCAAGAATGTTTGCCCCCTTAATTCCGTACTTGGTGGCTTCTGCTATGTCCGCAAGCAAAGCCTTACGGGCTAACGGGTTCTTATGAAGTTGCTCAAATGGTCCAAACTCAGACAAAGCAATTCGCATTGCATGACCTGAGTTTGCAAACGGATTGATCCCCATTCCAACTAGATTGGCTGCGTTAGAATAAAGCTGAACCAAGTAAGACGGAGGATTGAGCAATACTTTAGTTGCCTTCGCTCCACCAACCGCTGTATTCCAAAAGTCAGTGATTCCCTTAAACAAAGCATTAGACGTATCATCCGCACCCCTACTAAGGTAGATGTTGTTTAGGGCCGTCTGAATCTCAGGAACAACGTAAAGCTTGTTGACCGGCTGAAAACGACGCAGCTTGAGTTCAGCACTGTGCATATCACTTGCAACACTGCTGACTAGTCCCTGACGAGAAAGGATGTCAACGATGCGGCCATCCATCTCATCGCGATAGACTCCACGCGCCACCCTATCCATCGTACCCCGCATACGTTCAGCGGGATCAGTAATTTCACCAAGATAGGAACGAAGCTTCTCTCCAATATCCTTACGTTCCTTCAAGAATCCATCAATCGCACTTGGGTAATAATCCCCATTCTTAATGACAGATGCTTTCTTGCCCTCTAGATCATTAAGGTAGCTTAAAGCCCTGTCCCTAGCATCTTGCATCGACAGGGTTTTATTAGCAGCCGCAGCTTGAGACAGATAGTCTGCCGCCAACTCATCAATAGCTTCAGCCTTCTGTTGAGCAGTAGGGCGATAGTTGCTATTGGTAAACCACTGATACTCTCTAGTTAGATAGTTTCCAGAAGCAATTGAATCTTCAATCTGCTTACGAAGTTCTGGACTGGCATTGATGTATCCAGCGTCAATGTTGGCTAGGAGCCTACCCTGAAGCTCCTTCATCTTGGTTGACCAGACATCAATGTCGCCCTGAAGTGGAGCAAGATAGCTAGGTAAGACGCTTGCCTTACCATTCAGATAGTCATTCAGGTACTCCCTAGCCGCATTAGGATCGGCCTGTCTAGCAACAACGTCATCCACCTGTCTTGCGACCCGTCCCCCAAGCTCAACCGCTGAGAGCAAAGCGTTCTTACCATTAATCGTTACATCCTGAATCTCAGTTCCAAGAACCCTAGAGGGAACAAGAGTGGGAGCAATCTTGGATGCAACATCCTTAACTGTTTGAAATAGTTCTGATGGTTTGGCTGCGGCAATAAGCTCACTACCGCCCTTCAATGCGCCGCCAACCAAAGCACCACCAACCGCACCACCTCCAACACGGGTAAGAAACTCCTCACCCGTAGGAAGGCGTTGCTCATCAATCATTGAGGTGGCAACGGCCTCACCTGCTCCAATGCCAGCACCCTTATAGGCTTCTTTGGCTAGAATCTCCCCAACCTTAGCCCCCTTCCTAACGGAAGCAAAGGGAAGCAGATTAATAAATCCAGCGGACAAAGCTCGTCCGTAAGAAATCTCTGGCTGGCCTTCAATCTTTTGCGCGGCAATGCTACCCGCAAATCCTGATGTGAACTTAGCTACGGGATAGCTAACACCCAACGTTGGAACTGCCAATGCTGCTCCAACAACCTCTCCAGTAGCTCCGAATCCAGCCTCAGTTGCGGCACCAGCGGCAAGCTGGCCTACTGATGGACCTTCAGTAGTTGTGCCAGAAACAGAACCCTCCGAAGCAATCTTATCAAAAATGTCCTGTTTATCTGGAGCAATTTTATCAAAGATGTCGGCCATTAGAATTTAATTCCACGATCTTTTGCCAGTTTGCGAGCCTTATCCTTGTCTCCACCGGCTTCAGCTAATAGTGCGCGAGCTTGTTGTTCTTGTGTCATTCCTGCGCCTTCAGGCTGCGCCGCAACCTGTCCTGCATATGTTTCAAATTCATTGGGTTGATACCCAAGCGAATTCCACATTCCTTTAGCCTCAAGACGATCTTTGGGGTCTCCAGTTAAAATTTTGTTTGTAAGTGCTTCATTAATTCCAACCCTGAAATTGTAGTTACGCTCAGTAGTGGACTCACTAGGTTTTATTTCAAACTTGGTAATGGAAGTTGGGCTGCTACGGATGTAGCCAAACGTCTTACCATCCACATCAAACGTGCCGTACTGCGGTCCACCCATCGCAAACTGATTTGCAATTTGCGTGCTAATTGCGCTGGCTTTCTTGCCAACAATATCGACTGACTTAAGTTCAGCATCAATAGCGTCCTTAAAGGCATTCCGCTGCGCTTGAACATTAGCCCGATAGGCCGCAATCTGGGCCTTAGTCTGCGCCTCATAAGCCTTAAGCTCTCCGGGCAGACGAAGTGTCTCAGACACACTAGGCTGCTGCATGATGTTGCGCGGATTAAACTGTGGAATCCGTAGCTCAGGCGGGCGATAGGTCTGGAACTGGCTAGCCTGAGGAATAGCCATAGGCATAGGCTGCTCAACGTACTGAGGAGCAAGTTCTGTCTGGCCGGTGATGCCTTCAGGAATCATGGCACTAACCGTCATGTCGGACGGAGGAACAAGATTCTCAGTAGGCTGCTGAACGGCTGGAGGAATAGGCGGCAAAACAGACATCGCAGGAGACTGCTGCGGCATCATGTTAAATCGACCCGACGCCATAGTCTGGCCCATCTCATTGGTTCCAGACGTAATGGCAGGAGTGACACCGCCCTGCGGCATCATGTTAAACCGGCTAGCGGGCATCACATTCGTAGCCCCACCCTGAGCAGGCATCGGCCTCCCAAGAAGCTGATTGGCTACAATGTCAGGCGACATCCGCTGCTTACCATAAGAAGCGATGCCAAGAACGTCCGTAGTCAACGGAGCCGCATTCTGGCTGACGGGAACTCCATAAGCCTCATTAATGTTTATCGTCCTCACAGGAGCTTGCTGCGGGATGTTTATCATCTTTGCAGGAACAGGCTGCGGAACGGGAACTCCCTGAGCTTCATCAATGTTGATTACTGGAACCTGCTCCTGAGAAAGATTTATCATCTTAGCCTCAGGCTTACCGTAAATGGCATTACGAGCCGCAATAGTAGCGTTTGCAGCCATTTGTCTGGGATAGATGGCAGTAGGCTGAGAAAGCTTGTTGGAAACCTGATTAACCAAGTTTCCAATAAACGACTGGGATTCTCCGGGAATCTGAATCGTGGGAACATTAGACATTCCCATCGGAGACACAAACCCACCACCGCCAGCAGCCGCCGCATACCTAGCAATGTTGGAAGAGGAAGGAACCCCCAAAGGAGCGCGTAGCCCGCCCCTGCGCCGAGCTTCAGCAATCTGTTCAGCCTCCTGATTGACGTTAATGACAGGAACCTGCGGACCGCCCATAGGCGTAACAAACCCGCCGCCACCCGCCGCAGCCGCATACCTAGCAGCCTCCGCAGAAGAGGGAGGAAGACTAATTGTCGGAACAGCCGCCTGAGCAACAGGAAGTTCCTGTGCAGGAATCTCACCCATCGGACGAACAAATCCACCTCCACCAGCAGCAGCCGCATAACGCGCCGCATCCGCAGTGGACGGAGGGATGTTTATCATCGGAACATTACCCTGTGCAATAAACTGGTTGGCTGTCTGATAACCAGTTACCGGCAACTGAGAAGGACGATAGGCTTCTTTTTCAAAAGTACTTAAACCAAACGGATAGCCAGCGGCTTCGGGATAGGCCGGTCGTACCAACTGGTCGGCAGCTTGCTGGACGGTGGGTTGAACAACAGGCTGAGGGGCTTCAACAGGAGCTTCTTGAGCAGTGATGTCGCCAAGCTGCGGCTTTGCTCCGCGCACCATTCCATAAGGAGTGGTACTGATGTAGCCGCTCGGACCCATAACATACCCATATCCCTCATCAGGCGTGGGTAGTTCGCCACTCCGCATAGGACCGCCAACAATCGGAACTCCCCTAACCATCGTGCTTTCTCCACGACCCGGAATGTTGCGGACAACAAACTCATCGGGAGCAGGTACAGTTCCCGGCTGGCTTGCGGCAAGAAGCTCTTCAGCCGTAAAACGGGGACGACCTACGTTCATTGCAGCCCTAGCCCTATTAGCCTGTTCTGAGGCCGTCATGGCCATAGGAAGGCTTTCCTGCTCAAGACGTTGGCGTTCAGCAATCCTATTCCACTCTTTGGCCGTAAGAAGATGGGCTGCACCAGCGGCAATCTTGGCTTGAGCAATGCGGACCTGACGATCAGGTGCGTCCATGACTCCTCCACGCAACCCTTTGTCCTTATTTAGATAATCGTCGTAGGCCATAGGCGTAATTCTACCAGAGACTACAGGTTAATTGGTTATTTAGGCCACTTATTAAGTGGGCAGTTTTCGGACACCAACCACCGTTTGAATGAAGTGCATCCACATCCCGGAGATCGGCACAATCCAGCCCCCAAACGTGCAGCACCATCCCAAAACTCACAACTCTCACATACTTCCGTTCTTTTATCTAATGTCTCTTTATCTACGGTTTTAAACCCAGCTGCTGCCCAACGGGCCATAGCACCAGCAAAGTTAGTAGCCAACTCAACCGCTGTTGGCGGGTCAGGCTGCATTGGAATCATGGCAAATGATGCCCTAATCTGAGCATGATGCTCCATCATCATCTTTCGATGCTCTTCATCTGGCATATCATAAACGCCATTTCCAATCTTTCCTCCACGCTTAACAATTTCTTCTTCTGTAATTCCAGCCCTTTCCATCATCCTACGAAAGGCCATCTCATTGGTTTTCATGTTAGACAGAAAATTGCCAAATTCACATACCAATAGGTTCCTGAACCTCCTGAACAAAGCGCGTAAACTATCAATGAGATATCAGTGGTTCCTGTAGGAACAGAAATCCAGCCAGAATTAAAATCAGTACTGTTGCAGTCTGATGACCAAAGGATCGTACTAGCTCCATTTGATCTAACCTCTATCCTATCATTAACCTGACCACCGCGAGTTCCCTGTGCTAAAAATCTTAATGGAGCGCAGCTATCTGATATTGGAAAGTTATAAGAATATCCCTCATCGCCTCCATCTTGAGTAACCTGAAACATTCCACAGGCACATCCTAGCTGACTTTTAAATGGCTCATCTGGATAGTAAAGTGGTCCATTTAACGTGCCGTAATAGTTTTCAAACCTTCCGGGCGTGCATGAAAGTAAAAGAGGCATAATTAGACATACGGTGCGCTGCCAAGAACCAACATCTTCTTGGTTACTCCAGCATCGCAAATACTTATTTCTCTTATTGTTAAATCTTTTGTGAATGCTGTAAAGAAAATTCTAGCAGTTTGCGATCCGTTATCAATTTCAAGTCCATTACTATCAAGTGTAACTTTCTTGCCTGAAGTTAAAGTTCTAAGAAAAGTAGGGTAGTTTGTTGGTGTAACCCAAGTGCTGTGCTTAGGAACTTTATTTAGCTTACCATCACTTCCTACGACGTCGATTGCCGCTCCTTCAGATGTCTGAGGTTCATCTTGTCCCTGTGTTCCAATGGTGTCAGGAGGCGGCTTCATGGGCCGCTTGGTTGTTCTATCTGATCCGTTAAAAACAGGAAGCTGTGTTTGGTTTACATCTATTTGAACGCTAACCGCCTGTTCACCCAAAGAATCTCCAAGTTGCGTGACTTGTTTAAGCTGAGGAATCTGTATCCCAGAAAAGGGATCATCTGGAATCTGAGTGTTCATCAGGTGGCTAAAGTAGGCAAAGCTGGTTGCGTCGGAATAGTGGCATACACTTCAGTTACACGATAGTACTGGGTTCCATCTGTTTTAGTGAATGCAGGAACCTGTTCAATACTCAATGTTTTGTTTGTCCCGCTAGGATCAGTTGGGCCACCACTAAGAATTATTTCAAAACTTGTGCTAGCAAAAACCCTATCTCCGAAAACAGACCTATCGGTTGCTGATGTGCTAGTTCCATTAACGCTATTACGAATAGCTGTTCCATCTCCAGTTCCAACACCAGTAGCAACAAATATAGTTCCAGCCGTATTTGAACTAGCTCCTACAGATGTCCAAGTTGTAGTACCAACACTTAAAATAGTGTAGGTAGCTCCAACAACCAAAGCTGTTGCATTAACGGTTGGATTCATTGCAATGTACCCACGAAGTCCTTCAACCTTAGAACGTGGAGAATCAGACCATCCAATCCACTTTGATTGCATAACAGCCCAGTCTGTCGGATTCCACAGGGTATATCCAACACTTGGCGTAGGAGCAGTATTGGTTGATCTGTAATAAACAATTGTCGTAGCATCAATCAAGCACTGAACAGGCGGCGACAGGAAAACATCGTAAGCCCTATGCGATGTATATGCTCCAACAGTGAACGGAATGTAATAAGCCTTAGCTCTGCCCGGATAAGTAAACGGAACCTTGCTTGTAAATTGAAGAACAGGATTGGTAAGCGGGTCTCCACCGCTGTTGCTTTGAATCCAAGTTACGGAATACCTACGGATTCCCTCTCCCTCCGTAAAGGACTTGTCTACCTCAATTCCGTAAGTGGGGGTGTAGGCAGAGTAGTCCGTAGTTCCCTGAGCCAAAAAAATATCCCTGTTTAGAAGGCGAAGACCACCATCGCGATATTGGATACGTTCCGAAACAATCCCAAGTCCTTCTGCCCAAGTGTAATCATAAATTTTGTATCCATTATCGTTTCGTTCGTTTTGAGAAACCACATTCATTGTGGCTCCAACAATGTCTGGAGAAGGAGTTGATGGAGCAGCCCCTAATGCAACTTTATGGTGAATCCTTAGCTTACCTGAATTTCTAATATCAACATCAGTTACGACAGTTCCAGTACCCTTGGCATAAACAACGGTCCATACCCGATAGCCATCCTGATCGGACTTGTCCTCACTAATCATCACATACGTCGGCTCGCTAGTGGGGTTGGTGTTTACGCTGATTGCCGTCAGGTGCCTGATGGTAACCACCGTAGCTCCATTGGTTACGCCCTTATCTAGTGACTGAACGTAACGAATGTCGCGGCTAATCTCACCAGAACCCTTGGCCCAAACAGTGGTCCAAATGC
>Ga0255187_1000067_pt1 | contig 21239 bp, 31 predicted proteins | sample Miss_Cont_RepA_8_FD_183642 | JGI IMG/M metagenome (GOLD analysis project Ga0255187, IMG submission 183642) | Freshwater microbial communities from Mississippi River, Louisiana, United States - Miss_Cont_RepA_8h | ecosystem: Environmental > Aquatic > Freshwater > River | place: USA: Louisiana...
ACGTCGTTTCCGTGCGCTGCACAGGGGCTGACGGTAGGGTTAGCGAGAACCAGGGCGCTGTAGACGTTTCTAGCCTGTCTGGAGAGCGTTTGGCTAATGCCATCCTGAAAGCCACCACCAAAGCTATTCGCAGGTCTGTGCTTGCACATTGTGGACTAGGAATGATGGACGAGACTGAGGTCGAAACCATCCCGGAAGCCAGGCGCACACCGATGGTTACTATCGAAGAGTCCAAGCCTACACAAGCGCCTGCTGGCATTGTGTTCATGGTTCCCGGCGCAAAGGATGCTTACGCCAAGTATGCCAATAACGAGGAATGGGTAGCTGGTTATCTGGATATGGCTGGCAAGATTGCTGGTAGCAAGAAGTTTTCTGCCGCCGAGAAAGAAGCCAAGCTCAATTCATTGACAGAAGTTAATAGCTTCATCATGGAAACAATCTCGGCAGAAAGCAAGGTGTTGTTTGAGGTTCTGGAGCGCGGTATCGCCAAAGTGATGGCCGACATTAAGGGGGCTGGTGATGAGCCAAAACAATGAAATACTCTCTTACATGGCAAAAGGCCGATCAATAACGCCAATGGATGCGCTAAAGAAGTTTGGCTGCTTCCGGCTGGCATCCAGGATCAATGAATTACGCAATGATGGTCACAAGATTCACAAGATCATGAAAGAGCGTAACGGCAAACGGTTTGCATCCTACTATCTGATTGAGAGGGCAAAATGAAACTCAGGACTGTTAATATCCATTGGAATAAATATACCAACACATACACTGGCACAGTATGTGTTGGCAATGAACTTGCCAGTCTTGATGTTACGTTGTCTATTGGCGATGCTCAGAAGATAGCTGACACTATTTCAGAGAAAATCAAAGAACTTGTTGGCGAATCTGTCAGCACTATTACCGACGAAATGAGGGCATGATTATGGAACGAAAAGAAGGCACTGGAGTATTGTTGACCAACCAGCGGAAGAAAGGTGCCGGGCCGGACTGGAAGGGAGAAATGAAGGTAGAGCGAGCCTATGCTGCCGGTGAAACAATCAAGCTGGCAGGATGGACTAAGGAATCAAGCGTTGGCGTATTGATTAGCCTGAAAGAAGATAACTGGCGTCCAGCCCAGGAAAACAATGGAAACGTCAATCCTATTCCTGCAAAGCGCATTGATGATGAAGATGTGCCGTTCTAATGAGTAAGCTATCCCGACAACGCGGAGCAGGTTATGAGCGAGAGATTGCCGCCGAAATCTTTGAGGTCACAGGCCACAAGGTAAGGCGCAATCTTAACCAGTATCAGGTTAAAGACGAAGGTGATCTGCTGCTAGGTCAGTTCCTTCTGGAGTGCAAGCGCCGCCGTAAGATAGCTGTGTACGAGTGGATGGAACAGGCAGAACGATCCTGCAAGCTGGATCAAACGCCCGTAGTAGTAATGCGGGCTGATGGAGAGAAATCGCTTGCAGTCATGCGCTGGCCTGATTTGCTGAAGTTAATCAATGGTGAGGTTTTGCCCCCGCAGTCGCAAGTGGAATCTGGCGCAATGCCGGATAGTTAGGACGTTGACGGGGCGCGACGTTTGCGACACGCCCCACCTACAACTAGAGGACACTATGGCTAAACTATTTATTGCGACACCTATGTACGGAGGCCAATGCACAGGCGTTTATGTGCAATCGTTGCTTGGTCTGGTTGGTGCCTTGACACAGGCAGGGCATCAAACTATCTGTAATTTCATGTTCAATGAAAGTCTTATCCAGAGGGCAAGGAACAACCTGGCTTACCAGTTCCTGAAGGGTGACGCTGATTACCTGTTCTGGATTGACGCTGATATAAAGTTCCGGCCACAAGACGTTATCAAGATGCTGGAAGCAGACGTTGATCTGATTGGCGGCCTGTATCCCAAGAAGGAAATCAACTGGGCTTCGGTCAAGGATGCAGTCAGCAAAGGTAAGGATAACCTGCAAAACTTTACCGGCAGCTTTGTAGTCAACACTGTTGGCTATAAAGACAATCTGATTGTTCCGGTAGATCAGCCTCTGGAGGTCTATGCCATTGGCACGGGCTTTATGCTGGTCAAGCGCAAGGTGTTTGAGGAAATGCGTGAATATACCGAGCAGTATTCCAATGACATGAGCCACATGCCAGCAGGGGAGAAGATTTATAACTTCTTCCAGGTGCCGGTCTGCCCTGAAACCAATCGTTTGCTGTCAGAAGATTACTTCTTCTGCAAGCATTACCGGGATCATGGCGGCAAAGTCTATGCCGCGCCGTGGTGCCAGCTTGGACACATGGGAACCTATCTGTTTGAGGGGCAGCTTGTATCTACTGAGGAGCCTTGCAATGTCTAACGGGGCTGATTGGCAGCAACAGGCGCAGCTAGAAGAGGAGCGCCAGCAAGACCTTATGGAGATTCTAAACCGCGTAAGGACTGGCACTACCACCCAAGAGGATGCAAGTATCCTGGCGGCAGAGCTAGGAATCGTGGCATAAAAAAACCCCGGCACACAGCCGGGGCGAAGGACGCGAGGGGAGAGTCTCGCGGGAGGACACCTAGCGTTTCTTGGCAGTTCTGGCAGATTGTCTAAAAGCCTTGGCAGTGGGTGCGCCCTTGGTTCCGGGCTTCCGCATACGTTCCCCGCTGCCAGAGGCGATTCTGGCGCGTTTGGCAGCTATGTTTGAGTAGAGTCCTGGCTTCATTTTCCACCCTTTTGTTTCGGTTTAGCGTGAGTTATGACCTTGCTGGACTTGGTATGTGTAGCGCCAGTCATCAAGGTTTTGCCTACTTTGTGGGTTGCACCCTTGTAAACCTTGCCGCTAGGCAGGTAGTGCGTTGCAGATTTGCTCATCCCGAATAACCTCTGATTTTCTAGTTAATTAAGTAATCTACCTACAATTCCATCTACGCATTGATGCTCTTGCACGGCTTCCCTTTGGACTGGCTTTTGCGATAGGAGCCATACGAGCGCAGAAACTAGCCTTACGGCCAGCATCCTTCTTGGTCTTAGGATTGGGCGCAGGAGCCTTCAGATTGCTCCCTGTTGCACGATTCATCTTAGCCCTACCCTTGGCAGTCAAGCCAGCGCCACGGCTTACAGGCAGCTTCTCGCCACGCCCAATGGATAGGCTTACAGACTTCTTAGGCATAGGGTCTGGTTCCTTGCTTATCAATAATCAGCCTGGAATCTCTTGGCTGTGCTTCAGGCAGACTAGGAACTGAGATATGAGTCCACGAATCGAACTCAAGGATGATCTGGTCAAACGGCACCTTCGCCGCAATACAGGCTTCTACTACTTCACGGGGCTTCATGCCTGGCACCCGAATATCGGCTGCACAGCCAATACGATGCTGACTACTGTTCTTTGAGCCTACCGCATCGTTGACCTGCTTCGACCGGAATCCGCTGTTAATCATCACCGGCTTACCGCCAACTGCCGTCTTGACCTGCTGAAGCAGGGAGGCCAATCGACGTAGGTTCTCGATCTCTTCCTCGTTCGGACTGTTATCCCACCCATTACGTTGAGCCACCTCGGAGTGAGTCAGTTCTTCAAGGGTAAAGTTTGCTGATAACGGAAAGCTCATTCTTTTGCCTTCTTCATGCCGATAATCTTTTCAAGCGTCCTGCCTCCGAAATAGAAGGACATAATCAGCATGCCCCACTGTCCCAGTAGTTCCACGTAATTGTTGTTCACCTCAATATCCCATGCCGACATAAGACCAAAAGCGGTATAGGTAATTAGGATAAACACCAACGTCATAGGGCGGATGTTCTTGGACAGCCATGAATCCGATCCCATGTCAGCCTTTAGCCGTTCGGTCAGTTCATGCTGTTCAGTTACATCGGCGTTAAGTTGCGCCAGTTCACCATTTTGCTGCATCTCCAGCAGCTTCAGCTTGGCCTGTTCCGCAGCCTGTGCGTCAGGGAAGAACTTGTCGATCAGCTTTGCGCCAACGGATAAAAGGGCAGGAATCGGAATCATTTTTACCTCGCCGTGTGAACTTCGCTGTCACCTTTCTTGACTACGACCTTATCGCTTTCCACAGATACAGACATGGGATCGCGGTCAGCCATGCGGTCAAGACGTTCAATGAGTTGCTTCATGACCTCAAACTCAGGCTTATCCTGCTTAGGGGTAGCGCCAGCGATGCCGTTCATCATGGATATCAAAGCGGTCAACGAAGCACCAAGCAGACCCATTACTGCGGCCATCTTGGATTCTTCCAGCACAATCGAAGCGCCGACACCTACGCAGACAATCAATGTAATATAAAACAGCCCTTGCTTACCGATAGTCTTACCGGCAACTTCCTTGGCAGATTCCGGCTGAATAACTGGCTCGTTCATTTTATTGTGAGTGATGCCCAGATAACGCCAGCCATAGCAAATATCATAATTCCGGCAACCTTAATCATAATGTTCTCAATCCGCTTCAGCCTGGCGTTAATCTGTTCATATCGCTCGGCGCATACAGCTTCATGGGAAGATAGTCTGGATGATACGTTTTGAGTTTTTGTAGGCATGATTATCGAATTTGTGCGGCAGTTATGATTACAGAAGGAATTGCAGGATGTGTTGCATTTGCATTTTCATGCTCAATGATTATGTTTGAATTGTCAGTAAACCATGAAATTTCAGCGTAATCACCGGCAGCAACACTTACAATAAAGTTCCATGCAGCAACAACATACGGGGCATTTGATGGAACAGTTAGCTTAGTATCTGAGTTATCAATGTTATTACCATTGAGTTTGAACCAGACATCTACAGTATTACCGGAACCTCCGCCGCCAGTGTTATGAAATTGCGCGGAAAACTGGATGTTGTAAGTTCCAGCATGGGCAAAGGTGATTTGGCTTTTGGTGGCCTCGTCACCTAATTCCATCGTAACGCCATCAGCATCAGCGGTATTTTCACAAAACATCAGGTGTGGAGTCACACCATCGGTTTGATCTAAGCTACTGTAAAAAGACCCGTAGTAACCAGCAAATTCTGTGGTCTGATTGACAGTGATACCGCCAGCAGTACGTAGCATTACACGCCATCCCCAGGAGTGATGTTTACAACAGCAGTTCCAGATGCAGTAGCGCCAGTGAAGTATTGATTTGCGTTAAACGTAAATACTTCAACGGAGTTCGGCATCAGACTGATTGTCGATCCGGTAACAGTTACATTTGCCATCGTTTCTGCTGCGTTAGCAGTAGCGCCAAAGCCCATGTAAACCGCCACATTGCCAAGATTGTGAACGCGAAACTGTGTTGCTCCAATCGTTGACGAAACGGCTTGAACAGCGGTAGGCGCAGAAACGGCAGCGGTAAACGTCACCGTGTTGCCTTGCGGAGTAAATGCCATGATGCCCATTAGATAATCCTCTTGCCGCCTGCATTGCCAGGTTTGCTTGTCGGACTCAGGCGCTGATCCGGCGAACCAGAAAAACATTGCATACCCATAAACCCGCCAACAGGGTTGGTGCGAGTGGGTTTGCCCATGCCAAAGGTATCAGTAATAGTGGCGTTCCGATAAGCCTCACCAGCAGGTCGGCGATTGCTTTGTGGGCTTTTATCAGCACTCATATACATTTCAGTCTTTTTGATTGACAGCTTCATTTTGTTTCCTTTCCCAGTTAATGCACGGTAAATAAACGCAAACGGCAAAGAACGAAGCCATTGCCATCCTCTCCCACGTAGGCATCCACATCACCCAACATGCCAGCAGGAAACTCATAGCCATCGCCAAAACAGTCAACGACCGCATAGACATAATTTCCAGTGCAACTCGAATCATCTTCAACACAGCCCCGTCCATCATTAGTCCTCTCCGTCATCATTGTTGAAAAACCCTTTTCCCCACTCATCGTCCGCAATTTTTTGTTTGATTTGCTCAAGTTTTAACGCCCTATCCAGAACCTTAGTTTTATCAGTTAGTGACGCTGTTTCATCTTCCATCACCTGCTTTAGTAAACTACTTACAGCCTGCTCAAGTTCTGGATTCAGCCCCTTAATTTTCTTTGTCATCGCTCCATCTTCCGGCTTCCACGTTTGTTACGCTTGAATCTGACTCCCGCTGGCATACGATCCATAGCCTTAAACGGTGAACGGAATGATTCCGCCTCACCCTCAGACGAACGTGATTTCCCCCGCTTCTCTCGGCTAAGGGAAATCTTGGCCTCATCCGTCATCATATCGTAGTCCATTACCGCTTTCCTTTCCTCATTTTCCTGGCAGTACGTGCAGTACTCAGGGCAATGGCAATAGCCTGTTTCTGCGGCTTGCCACGCTTCATTTCCTTGGAAATATTCTTGCTTACAGATTCCTTACTGTAACCTTTAATCAAGGGCATTTTCAGTCCTTTCAGGGGTTTCAACGCCAAGCTGAGTTCCAACTGCCTGCCGGATCATCTTAGCAATCATGCGTTCCTGTTCTTGAACGGGCTTGCTCATTACCTGCTTTAGCTTTTGAGGATCAGTAACAATATCGCTAACGGCTTTTCTGATATTTTGAGAATACATGCGGTATCTCTCGCTGGCTAACGCTCCAGCCGCGACACCACCTAATGCACCGCCAACGCCACCAAGGTCAGGGAAATCAACTCCAGCCATCTTTGCCCCGCCACCAAGTGCCGCCAGCATCCCGCCAGTAACAGCGCCGCCAATCTTCATCTTTCCGACTTCTTCGGAAATCAATCTAGTCAATTCCCTCTCGCTACTTTCTGCGCCAGGTATTTGCGAAGCCCTTGAAACCGCTCTCATTACGCCTTCCTGAACGGCTGTGATCTGTCTTACAGCATCATCAATGAATTTCTGTTCATCCGGCGTGTAAAGGCCGCTTGCCTTCATTGCAGGCTGTATTTTGTCTCGGTATGTGCGCTCAAGACCGCCAGCAGGCTCGGTGCCAATAATGTCTCTGATGCCCTGCTGGAATACCTGCTTACCTTCAGGGGTTTTGCCTAGCGTTCTTCCAGCAGCTTCCATAGCCTGAGAACCGCCGGTCTTTACTAGCGCCTTAAATGCGTCTGCCTGCTCTTGCTGGCCTCGACCAAGCTCAAATCTACCGGCACGTTCTTCAGTTCTAGCGGCAATCTTTTGTTGAACACCTTGCTCTTGAGCCAATTTCTTTGCATATCGAGAAAAGTTTGATTTAAGAGCAGGAAATTCAGATAACCAGCCTTGATTTGCCCGAATAAAAGCATCAATTTGCGCTGGACTTTTTCCTAGCAACTGTTGGCTCATGTAGTTCCTAGCCAAAATTTCTGTTTTTGTTCTTTCTAATCCAGTTAATTCAATAAAATCCCGTACAGTTTTAGGACTGGAAAATATGGCTTTTGGAACCGCCAACGGATCAGTTTTAAATTCTCCAGTTTCGATCCTCTGTTTACCAAGAATTTTTTGTCCAAAATCCGTAGAGAACCTGTTAATCGGCTCTGATGCTTTTTGATAATCACGTAGATATTTTTCAAAAGCGCCGCCAGTCACCGTCCTGGTTTCCGCATCAAACGTGCCTCCAGTAAACTCTTTCATCACGTTTTCTACAAGCGTCTTTAAACGTCCAGCCTGTTGCTGTCCAAGCGCAGCATACCCTTCAGCCGGAACGCCACCAGCAGCATCACCAAGTTCACGGCGAAGGTTCTCTAGTTTCTGGAATGAAACGCCAATCTTCTTTGTTTCTCCAGTCGTAGGGTCAAAAATAATGCCGGTAAGCTCTCGTCTTACTTTATCAATCGCGCCAGAAAGATCGCCTGTAGCTATTGGCAGCTTTGTTTGCGGGTCAACCTTCATGGCCTTCAGAGCCATTTCAGCGTCTTTAAAGGACTCTGTGTTGTTGATCCTAGAGCCAGCAACTTCGGCCTCTCTAGCCATATTAAAGGCAGCGTCTTTATTGGTTTTTACCGCAGCCTGACGAGCAGCTTTAAGTTCATCAAGCCTGGAGTTAATTAACTGTCTAGCTTCTTCGCCAATCTCAGTTTCTGACCTCGGTGCGCTAATATTTGCCAGCCGTTGCTCAGATGCCTGCGCTAACCTTTCCCCAAGTTCTTTGCCGCCAGCACGGATGCCACGCGCTTCGGTTCCAAGAATCCTTGATATTTCAGTAACGTCAACAGGTTCAGCGGAAGGTGCGCCACGCAAACGCTCTTGCATCTGTCTCATTACAGAAGTTCGTTTTTCAGCGGCTTCAGGTAATGCCGTGATAGCTTCTGGCTCTAATCTGCGGGTTACTCGCTCCGCCGCCCTCTCAACGCCGCCAGGCATCAATGGCCGCAAGGCGCGGCCTATTTGACGCGCCGCACCAAATGGCAGTTCAGCAGCCATGCCAGCGGCAAACTCAGCGCCCATCCTGCCAAGTCTTGATGTATCTTCTGGCAATACATTGCTTAACGCTTGTGATGCAGCACCTCCGGCAGCGGCCCCGCCACCGCGCAACAAAAGTTCTGCACCAGTCTTAGGTATAAACAAATCAGCAGCCCTAGCCGCATACGGTGCAAGCCTTCCGCCTTTTGTTGCTAACTGAGCGGCTCTTGCCGCGCCACCCAATACAGGCACGGCACCAGCAGACTGCAAAGCAGACTCAAATACTGAAGGCTTTTCAGGCGTTGGCCGGGCTGCGGCAGCAGCTTTCATTTCCGGCGTAAAACCAGGCTGCTCCGTTGGAATTTGCTCAACTAAAGATTTGTCGGGAACAAACGATCCCTTTTTTTCTTCAGGTTGGTCAGCAACAAAAGCCATTTAATACCTCACTGATAAGTTCCGGTTTGACCGCCGACAGTTACTTTGTCACCCTTTTTAACTTCTCCCCTAGCAGCAGCAGCATCTAATTCATCTACTGATTTAAATGATTTTGGTGCCAGAGATTCTTCAGGCAATCCAACATAAGCATCAATAACGTCAGCAGGTATTCTCAATGAAATCGCTTTACTTCGCTCTCTAGCAACTGCATTGTTTACTAATTGCATTTGTTTGCTCAGATAATCCATTGCAATCGCAGGGTCTGTTGCGGGGCTAATTGTAAATTTCCTGAAATCATCTGCCTCACGACCAGTGAGCGTTGCGCCAAACAAAAGGTTTCTAACTTTTGAAACATATTCCTGATAGTCCTTCCACCAGCCAACAGTTTCTGCATTTACTTTTGGTGCCGTTTTAATTACAGAATTTACTACATCACCAACCGGCAATCCCTTCTCAACCCCAGAAACGACCGCGTTCGCAACCGCATCTGTTGGTGCAATACCAAAATATTGAGGCTTGGCAGACTGCGACATACGAGCCATTGAAACCCTAGTGCTGCCAACATTTTCCAGTTTCTTTTCAATTCCAGAAGGCAAAGTAATCGGTTTTTCTGGCTTATCACCTTTGGCCATAGCTTTTGCCAAAGCAATTTCAATAGCAGCATCTGTTTTTGCTCTGGTTTGTTCTCTTGCAATCTGCAATTTATCAGCGGTATCTGAAAATTTATTGAATTGATCCGCAGCCTTTTGAAGATTACCAGCGCGAATGTTTGCGCGGATAGCACCTTCACCAAGGCTGGATTCAATAATCTTGGCTTCTGCCAGCGCCGCATTTCTATCCGTAGAAAGCAGTTTCATCATGCGGTCAAACCGTTGCTTCAGGTTGTCATTGAAGTCTTTACGAGCCTTCTCACCTTCATCAAACCGAATCTTGGCGGCAGCAAACTCTTCACGCAATCCCTGATCTTCGGCTTTCTGCATGTCACGAACGGCTTTAAGTTGACCAATGGCCGATGTTTTCGCAATGCCGCCTACCATTAAGCCAGTAAACAGCCTTGCAGCAGCGTTGGCAGCGTAGTCAGATGCCTTGTATTCAGGTTGAACAAACTCCTGATACGGTTTAATACCAGCCTCTAACTCACTGGCAGCAACCCTAGATTTTCCAGCAATATCTTTTTCTACGTCAGCAACCCGCTTCTGCACACCTTGTTCAGCTTTAAACTTGCTGATCTCAGCCTCTTCCTTGGATTTGCTGCTTTCCTGCAACAATGCAGGGATTTCCTTCCTGGCAGCAACACCGCGACTTGCAATATCTGTTGCTCCGTAAACGCCGCCCAAAAGAGCAGGGAGTCGATCTTGTTCACCGTTCATATTTATCCTCTCGGAGCGGGAGCTTGTTGGCGGGTAGAAGCAGTCAACTCACGGCCTAAAACTTCGCCCAAAATATCGCTAAGTGCTTTATCTTGCGCCAACTGAAGCTGCAACGCTCTGGCCTCGTATTGATCGGCAATGCCAGCCATCTTCATGCCTTCTGCCATAGCCCTTGCTCTAGCTTCACTGGTGGCTCTTGCGCGTTGTCCAGCCTGGATTCCTGCCGCCGCACTGCCAGTAGCAATGTTGCGCTCACTCAATCCTTGTCGCGCTCTGGCTTGCGCCGCCTCAAATGCACGTTGCTCCTGCGGGGTCATGCCGCCAGCAGACATCCTTGCAGTAGCCTCTTGTGCGGCAGCACGGAACGGTGCGCCAGCCTCGCGTTGCCGACCAGCCATAGCCTCGGCTTCCCTGCGGCCTCTACGTGCCAGCAAAGCCTGTCCTAGTGCAGATGCGCCGCCAACACCCAAGCGGGTAAGAGCGGGATATTTGTCTGCCGTTTCTTTTGCGCCACGAAAAACATCTTCAATGCGCTCTAAGGCGCTAGGCTCCCTCATTAACTGTGCGCCAGTTTCCCTTTCAACTATGTCTACCGGGCTTACCTGTGGAAAAGCAGAATAATCGGTAAGTGGTTGAACTTGTTGAACACTTGGCTCAATAGCGTCACCAAACATCGCACTGTAATCTGGCGTAGTTCCATATTGAGGCTCAAAAGCAGCGGAAGATTGATAAAGCTGGTCAATTTCCTCTGGAGTTTCGTAAGAATAGTCAAAGCCTTCATCTTCCTGAAACTCAGGCAAGCCAGTATTCGGGTTGGGCTTTCCACTACCACCAATCCGGCGAAGAAGCTCGGCCTCTTCAGGGGTAATGTGCGCTAGGACAGTATCTCGACCTCTACCAAGACTACGGATCATTTCAGCTAGTTCATGGGCACTACCAGTGCCGCCACCAGAAAGCATTGCCATTGTTTTCATATTAGAGTCCTAACACTTTACGAAGTCTTAATGATCTACGGTTCCACTCGGCACTTTGCTCATCTTCATCACCGCTAAACATGGGCTGCTTTTTGCCAATAATACCCGTAACTGAACCACTTATCTCGCGTGGCGATATAGATTCTTGCGTTACTGAACGCCTCGGAGCAGATGCACCAGCATTAGCACCACCACCACGTTCACTTAACAACAATGAAGCAATTAACTTGTCAAGGCTTGACGGGCCTTCCGTCGGCTCACGTTCGGTGCCAGGCTCTTCTTCAGGTTCTTCTTCGGTAGGCAAAACTTCCTCGCCTTCAGGTGCAACTTCCTCGCCGATATCTTCTTCAGGTGCGGCCTCTTCTCCTGCTCCTTCTTCGGCAAGCGCGTCCAGAACCTCCTGATCGCCAATCCCACCCTCTCCAGTTCCCTCCCCTTCTCCAGATGCCGTTCCCTCTCCAGTTGCAGGCTCTTCTCCGGTTCCAGCCCCTTCTCTTGCCTGGCTTTCTTTTGGAAGTACAGGTTCAGGTTCAACCTCCGGCATGGTTTCTGGAATGGGTTGTTCTTCAGGCAAAGAAAAATCTACTTTAGCCTCTGGAGTTGGTGCCGTTTCCCCGCCAAATAAATCAAACTCAGGCAAAAATTCTGCATCCGCTTTAGCGGCAGGCTGCGTTTCTGGAACAATAAATGCAATAGTTCCATCAGGTAGCGTTTCCGCAGGTATCCCCTGCGCGGCCATTTCATTAGCTTCTTCATAAGTTGCAAGGCGCATTCCATCAGGGATGCCAGTAACAGATTCAGACCCTTCTGCTCCAGCGTAAAGGGGTGAACCTCTTACATCAAGGGTTGTTTTATTAAGGCCAGATACATCTGCAAGCATTAAATTTTCAGATGTTTCACGTGAAACATCCTCTGGTTGTTGCGGCGCAACAATGGCAGTTTCTTGGGGTTGGGTAGCAGTTTCAGCCATTGCCGCCCCAATCTCAGCATCTTCAATGTCTGATGGTGCCGTTCCAGCGGTAATGTTATTTACAATGTCTGTTACTTCGCCTCTTACGGCGCTAACCCCTGCTGCGACAAGAGTATTTGCTAAGGCGGCAGCAGCATCGCCTCCGGTGGCCTCGGCAACAATGGCTGCGGTTACGGCTCTTTCTGCTGTATCCGCTACTTTATTAGCTAAATTTGCATCAAAACCAACGGATTCCAGCGCGCTAGAAACCTCGGCTGCAACGCCCACATTAGCCAGTGCAGCGCCAGTTCCAGCGGTCAAAGCAGACTTAATAGCGCCATCAAGGAAGTCACCACCGTTAATTTCGGCTGTTAAGCCACCAATAATGGACGCTGCCGCAATATTTGCCGCAATCGTGCCGCCCATAGCTTGAGCGAGGGCCGCTCCCATGCCAGGAAAAACAATGGCACCAATAATTAACGGAATAAATCGTCCAAACCCACCGCCACCCATACCTTGCCGCTCAAATACCTGCCAAATTGGAACGCCAGCCTCATGTTCCGATCCAAATTGATTAGCAACATCTATTTGAGCCTGTGAAGTTGTGTAACGAGCGCCTCTCGCGCTAACAACTTCAGGCTGATTTAAGAAGGTATTTTTTAACGCCTCTGAAAGGAGTGCTGTATTTACTCCTGGGCCATAGCCAAGGCTACTACCGTTTTGCCCTACGTTCTTGACGTAGAAATCCAGAGCCACTTCATCGGGGTTTTTAGCTGGGGTTTTGCCTTGGGCTTTTAGCCTGTCGTATTCATTCCAAAGCTGGTTGCGAGTATTTGCTGCAATGACGTTTGCTTTATATTGAGTCGGATCAATATGCGACCAGTCGGTTACTCGTCCAGCAGCATATTGAGTGCCGCCCCAAAGCGCATTTAGGTTAAATGGCTGGCGGCTAGAAAGCCCTTCATATACGTTATCAATATTCCACGGCACATAGCCACGGGAATAAAATTGCGACGCTAAATTTGCGTCTGACAAATATTGTTCTTTATCACCCCAAATATAACGATCTTCAGAATCTTCACCGCCAGAACCCAATGGGCGAAATACCATCCCATTATCTTCATCGTATCGTTTTGTAAATAATTGTTTACTTCCAGTATCGACATATATGGCAGGCCTATCTTCATCAGCCTCACGATAAATCTCGTACCGCCCAGAAGGGCTAACGGCACCTCCAGAATACGGAACTCTTTGATATATGGCCGTAGATACATAACCACGATACAAATCATTTAGTTGCTTGCTTGGTATTTGACTTACAGATGGAATAGATTGTCCAGAGGATGAAGATCGGCCAGAATTGGTGGCAAGACCCAACCCACTATAAGTGTCTCCTTGACCAGTATCTTTTCCGGCAATTCCAGGAGTATATGTATATCCCTGACTTCTCAACCAATCTTCATAGGACATAACAGCCATATCAGTTCCTCAAGTTACGCCAAGTGAACGTGCAATCTGCTCATGGATCAGCAAATGCCTATTCACCCAGTCATAAAAGTCATCTTCTTGGTTGAAATCCAAGTCCTGCATGTTAAAAGGGTTATTCAAATCCAGTAGATTGGCAAACTGTTGATGCTCTAACTGATGAATTTGTAACCAATCGTCCAAATCCTGCGGGTCAGCATCCATAATCGGGTATCTAACGATCTGTGCGCCAGCATCAATCAGCCTTTCAGCGAACACCTGGTGCTGAATACCGTTCTCAAACAGAAATTCTCTGAGTGAATCAGGCTCCCCGAAGATTGGAGTTGCTAGGGTGTCCATATTTAGGCTCATGTCATACGCCGTAGTAAGGAACCTTCTTGTTCACCCCGCCAATCTGCACGGTCACATAGCCTTCAGGATTCAGCGGCAGGCTAGGATCTGGCATAGCAGCCGTATTTGCCGTTGTACTCGTAATATTTACATTGGCCAGCGTTGCAAGCTGAGTTACATCAATCGTTGTAAAGTTTCCGGTGCTACCGCCATCCACTTTTTGCCAGATGGTGCCATTAAATACAGCCCAATCCCCTACTCCCCAAAGGGTTTCACCGTCTAGGTTAGTGCTACCTGCCACAGAAACAACGTAGTAATCCCCTTTGGAACCAACGCCAGAGGCCAACGTAGGGCTATTGGTATTAGCGTTCCAAACGCCTTTGTAGTTCAGAGCGCCAATCGCGTTTACGATTGAAGAGATCGTCTTTAACATGATTAGAGTCCTTCTCCCGGCGTTACATATACCGTAGCAGTTCCAGCGGCGGTAATGCCAGTAAAGTAAGCGTTTGGCGGCGCAGAAATGATCTTATCCGTGCCAGGAAGCAGGGGATAACCATATCCCGTTGATGTCACAACAACAGCATTATTTGAGGCTTCTCCTGATGTTGTGCCATACCCCAAAAATACGGTCACATTGCTAGGATTTTGCACCTCATACTGCGTGGTGCCGATTCCTACGGCCACAGCCTGAACAGGCGATGGTGCGGCTACGTTTGCAGTAAATGCAACTGTGTTACCTAGCTTGGTAAATGCTGTCACATTCATTTTATTCCGTCCAAATAGACTGATTGCATTTAATCGGCAGACTGAGATTACTTGCGGCCATCTCAGTCTCTTTTGTTAATCTGATAAAAATTGTTAGATATAACTATTAGGTAAAACAAAACCAACAACGACATTACTATTTCATACGACTGCACATATATATACACTAATCCAACAACCACGATTTTAGACACTACAAGCGCAGGTAATACACCAAACTTCTCAAATGCCTTCGCCATCAGCGGATTCAATTCACGCCCACCATCATTGAGAATCGTTTTGGTGGTGTAGATGTCCGCCAGTTGGAGGATGACGAAAGCAATGAAAAGAGGTTCAATCATCACGCAGCCCACGGCAGCGGCAAGGTCTGAACAGTCGGTGCAATCTGTTGCTGAATCTGCTGCTCTACGGCCAGTTGGGTAGCGTCTTTATCCACACCGCTATTCCAGCACCAGCCTAAGACTTGGTCTTGAGTCAGTTGGTCGTAGGGGGTGAAATCACCGCCGGTATAAGTGAATCCGCAAGTCCCATAAACGGTTCCGTAGGTATCAGCAAATACCCCATTACACCGCCAGTGGGCAGTGATTACAACATCAGACTCGCCATCCTGCTGAACGGCGCATTGCATTTGTTCAATTATCCATGTGAACTGAGTTTCCATTTGTTTCTCCTTTATTTAGCTTCCAGTTAGCAAGCCATCAATACACACGGCACACAGTAAGAACCGTCATCGTATGTGCAAGTAATATGGGTCGATGTGACTTTGGCTACAGTCTTGGAGCGCACAATATCGTCACCTTGAGGCTTTGCAGTTCCATCACCAGCAGACATTAGCAAGTCACCGCGCTGCACCACAGTTCCTTGAGCAATACGGATAATCATGTCACCTGTCATGGCAATATTCATGTCATTAGTAAACTCGTCATCATCGTTATCCCAATTAACAAAAACACCGGCAACATTTACATCGCCTTCGACATCAGAAACCTTCATGCAGTTTAGCTGCTCATTTGCTTGACCATCCCAATTAGCCATTTGGTCAAGGTTAGACATTACGGTGCCTTTAACCAGCGGGATGCGGGTGTTGTCTGTCGTTTGCGACCAACGCGCTAAATGACCGCCGTTGTATGAGACAGTCGTTCCGCTTACAGAGATTGTTCCTTCAAGCGATGAAGCCTGATAGAACTCAATTAAGTTTCCGTCATCAGTAAGCCTATTAACAGCCTGTGGAGTTGCCCCATCTCTCACTATAAGCAATGCGCCATTTGCCCCCTCGTATTTGAGGCCAGAACTGCTGATTGATGCTGAAGTAGTCCCTGCCAGCACTGCGCCGGAGGCGGTGATACGCATCCGTTCTGTATACGACCCGCTTGAATACCTAGAAAACGTCAAATCGCCATCAACAGCATCACATTTCAAGCCATAACCGTCTGTAACATTATATTGTTCAAGATGTAGTTGAGTTGAACCAGTGGTGCCACCAGATTGTTGTTTAATTGAGACTTTGGCCGTGCTGATTGGCGAACCCGTCCCAATCCCTACGTTACCGGAGGAGTCGATACGCATGCGTTCTGTGTAAGTGACTGCATTTCCCGCTGTGCCGGAGGCTGAACTCGTAGACCATACGTGAGCGCCGGCGCTAGGGTCTTGTGCGTAATAAAGTGCGTATCCAGTACCAACAAATTTATCTCCGCTGTTATAAACAGCATTTGCTTGCAGTTGCATAACGCCAGAAGACACCCAATATCCAACAGGCGAACCACAATTTTGAACTGTTGTTCTTGTTGCTGTTGATGGGGAGCCACCAATCCCTACGTTACCGGAGGAGTCGATACGGGCGCGTTCTAGTTTTGTGCTTCCATTGTTGCCAGAATAAAAAGTAATCGGCCCAGCCCAAGCACCAATAGAACAAGCACTACCATCAGAAGCAAATCCACTTCCGCTACCGGCATCAGAAACAGTAGCAGCGTTCTGAAGTTTTAGTTCGGTTCCAATGTTTCCAACACCAACAACAGAACCAGAACCAGAAACGTGAAGTTTATAACTTGGCGAACTCGTCCCAACACCCAGACTCGTTCCATCAAACACCAGCGCACTGCCCGTGGTCAGGACTTTGGAGCCATCAAGGTAGGCCACGCCGTTGGCGGTGCCGCCGTTTAAAGTGACCGTGGAAGATGTAGTGAGCGTCGTAAACGCACCAGTATTCGGTGTTGTTGCGCCAATGGATGTGTTGTCTATCGTGCCGCCGTTGATGTCGGTGGTGGTCAGGACGGACGATCCAATCGTCATTACACCAGTGCTGTCTGCAATCGTCGCAGAGGCCGTGCCATCCTTGGCCTTGATATTGGTGACTTCTACGTTAGTAGCGTCTAGCGTCGTAACATTAGCTACGTTAATCGTGACATTGCCGCTACTAATGGATACGTTTGACAGACTTGCATTAGCAATCGAGCCGCCAGTAATGTTTACGTTCGACAGCGATTCAGCGCCATTTGCCATGCCATTGATGGCAACAGCAACGGTGCTAAAGTTATTGTCAAGCTGACTAAGGGGTATGCTTGCGTTTGCGTTAGCAAAAGTATTCGGAATAACTACGGGAAGTGCCATGATTAGAACCTCGCTCTCAATTCGTGTTCGTATTGCAATCCGCTGATCGTAAATGGAGTTGCGTTTGCAGTAATCGTCATGCCAAGATATTTGCCATACATTTTTGCGTCAGAACGATACAGATAATAACCGGCACCTGGATTAACACTATTCGTCCATATAACAACATTAGAACTATTGTTAATCCAGTTAATAGACGCAAGACTGTTATTTATCCATTGCGTCGAGTTTGCAAAGACAATAGGTGGTGACTGTGCCGACTCAGAATCTACATAACCAACCATTACAACAGGAAGATTGCCAAGTGTAGCCTCAATACCAATCTTTAATGCCTGCTTATCCCTGATTGGATCGCCCATTGGCATCAATGCAGTTTCTATCAAAACATCTACGCCAGTTGTATCGTCGTAATAAAGGCGATGAAGGTCTGTTCCTGTTGTGGAATAAGCGTTCAGTATGTTGTCATCAAACGCATTGGTTATGAAAAAACCATTAGTAAGCTGGTTAGAGAAAAACCACTTTCTCTCGAAAAACACAGCCTGTATCCACTCATCTGTTCCATTGTTGTCGTATTTAAAATTCCATACGGCACACAAAATATTGTTTATCAGGCACTGTCCTCCATTAACCTCAGTATTGAAGTCAATCAGAGGGAAGATTCCGTCAAGCGGATCGCTAATCTTTGTCGTAGTGGAACCTACCAACGCATAAACTCCATACTCGTTCATAAACAGGATTGAACGAAAATACGGGAATATTGCGTGGTTTAGCTTTGTGCCAATAGACGCAGATACGTTTGTGTTGGTAAACAAAGATACGCCAGTAGCAGGATCAATGCGAACGTCTGAAAATACGTTGATTGAATCCTCACCAAACACATACAGGAAGTTGTTTGCAGACAGAATCCTGATAATGTCTGTGCGAAGCGTAGAGTCTGTGATGGTCAGGAATCCAGCAGATACGTTGTAGAAATCGTTGAACGTATCAGCCGCCGAGTAAAACACAGTCCTACCATCAGCAATCCATGAGCGTCCTGAGAAAGTTGCTACATCAATACCGTTTTGGTCTAGGATCGTGCAAGTTACATTGGCATTGCTACCAGAGCCAGTAATGGTGACTGTCGGGGCACTTGTGTAGCCGGTTCCGGCCTCCGTAACTACAATCTCTGAGACTGCATTAGCTGTTACAACAACCTCACCAGTAGCCTGTATTCCGTTGGCCTGGTTAGGAGCGCCAAAGGTTACGGTAGTATTTGCGGCGTATCCAGAGCCGCCGTTATTGATGGTAATGGAATTGACGCTACCAATGTCATGCAGGTCAGTGCCATCCCAAGTCTTGTATCCGTTGTTAGGATCAATAATCAGGGCGCGTTCATTCTTCCACTGCGTTGCCATAACGCCAGTGTTTGAGAATGTTCCTGCATTTGCAATGTTACCAACAGAACCTGTGCCTACGTTCACATACTGTGCGCGGCCATTGTCCTCAAATGCCAATATATACTCAGTGTTATTGATGTTTACACTGGTCATATATGTCACGGTATTTGCAAACGTGACATTGGCAAGCTGGCTGGCTGCGTTCAGAATCTTGATATTGCCGTAGCCAATCGGCATGGCGTTTTCCATCCAGGAAAACTCGCCATTATCAATAACGGTGCGATTGTTTTTGGTGTTTACGCCCTTGAAGTCTTTTACTACGGCGTAATTCTTTTTCTGCTCAACCGCAGCCATTTAGTACCCCGCTACATAAGGTGTGGGTAGCCTGCGTGTGAATGTATTGCTTAGAATCTCGCGCACATGCTTATTGTATTCTTGGTTGAATATCTCTGCCTCACCATACGATTGCTCCTGATACTTGGCAATATATGCGGCATAGAATGGCACGGCCTCAGTAAACGGTGCGGCAAGCACCTCAACCTCTGCGCCAGTAACCATTGGATCAACCTCAACTACGGTATCAAACTCCATCACGTAGGTTTGATCTGGAGTCGGCCCAATAAACAGCTTCTTGGGGCCATACATAGAGTATGCAATCGGCCTGCCAGTGTAGTTCTGCCAGTAACGCAACTGTGCGTTAAAGTCAGTCCAGGCAAGGTAATACAGAGGAATACGGGAGTTACCCCAATACAGATTGACGTTAATTACATCAATCGTGTTTGTGCCCTCCGGCAGAACAGAAAAATCTACTGTTTCAACGCCTGAAGGAACTGTATAACTTTGAAGAACACGGTTACACCCCGTATCACGGACAAGGGTGTTCCTACCATCGTTAATGTAATCCGTTAATTCAGCATCAGTCCAAAAATTGCCATTAACGTCATGCAACAAACGACGGGTTTGCGTAATGTAACCCGATAAAGTCTGAGCCATGTTTACTCATTTATTGCTGAAACTTTCGCCGCTCCCTTTGCTTTAGGCATAGGGGCGGCTACTCGCTCCACCACAGGGGCTGACAAGTGGACTGGCTTGGAAGGCTCTTTTGAAAACGAAAACTTGCAGAGTTTTTGCATTGCAGCATCAAACTCATTGCTCATCTTCATCCAGCCGAGCCTAACCAAGTAGGGTTCCTTATTGTCATCGTCATAACCGAAAATATGCTTTGCCGCCACTTCAGGCAGTTCTATCTCTTTGCCAGGAATGAAGTCGTATTTAACTCCATCAAAGCTGTCAGAAAGCGTATCCTGACTGTTGTTGCGGACATAAACGGTCATAGCGTAACAATATCCCCATAAACGGCAACGTCACAGGTAACGGCATTGGTGTTTGCAATCAGCCGCAGATACAGCGGTTTGGCAGTCAATACCGTGGTATTACCCGATGCACTCAAAGTGAGATCAACGAAACTCGTGTTTGCCGTAGCACCAGAAGTCACCTGCGCGTTAGCAACGGCAGTGCCGGTGCCTCCCGCAGCAGGATACAGCGCGACGTTAGCGTTAGACGCTGCGCCGCTGAAGTTTGACAGCGTTACACGACGAACAATGTATTTCGATGCCTCTTGAGGAACGAGAGTGGCAACATCGCCAGTCGCAGCCAGGCTTACGCCCGTTTGCGATGCCAGTCGATAGTTGCCAAACTCATCCGGGTATGAACGTCCTACTGCATTTGCGTCCATGACCCCTCCTTAGGCGTAAGTTTCGCCAGCAGCTTGACCGCCGTTAATGTCCAGCATGGTCACGTTTGCGTTACCGCTGCTGTTCTTCACGTAGACGTTCACGCCGTCCGAAATGACCACGCCGCCAGTGTTTGCAGCCATCACAGTAGCGTTGGAGCTACCGTTGTTAGCAAGCACAGTGACGTTGGCCGAGGGAAACATTACATAAATACCGGCAGGAACCACTGTGCCGTTGCCAGAATCCACAGCCGTTACAGTAACGGTCTGGAAGTAAGCGCCAGCAGTATTGGTGGTTGCACCGGCAAGAATGATCTTGTTAGTAGCAAGTGCCATGTTTGTTTCTCCTTACAGGCTCAGAGAGTTATAGCCGGTAACTTTCGTCATGGCCTTCGGTTTCGTGTTGACGAGTTCAGCAATCATCAGCACGGCACCAACGTAACCAATCTGGAAGTTCGGCAGGGTGGACTCAAAGCCAGTGAACGCAAACGAAGCCTGTTCATGGATATACATGGACATATAGTTCGTGTTCAGCAGGTAGAGCGTTCCTTCCGGGCAATACGGATCAGGATAGATCGGCACACCGGCAACCATCAGGGCGCGGAAAGCAGCCTGGGGGCCGTTGGCTTCACCATCAAAACCGGAGCCGGGGGTAATCATGTATTGCTCTTGACCAACGTAGTCTTGAGCCAGCAGCGTCCAAGTGCCGAAGCCGCAAACACCAAAGGTCGGAACTTCAGCGCCGTTTTTCACGGTGCCGCTGATGTATTGCAGCACGTTCTGACGGGTCGGGTTGACCGAGCCAGCAGCATACTGTTTCGACTTCCACCAGGTGTTCGTGGAACGGTTGATGTTGCCGTAGGTTGCCGTGCCAGTGCCATCATCAACGGCGGCAGGCAGACCAATGAATTGCTGGTTGTTCGTGGTGTTGGTGTAGAGGGCC
>Ga0255187_1000069_pt1 | contig 20800 bp, 23 predicted proteins | sample Miss_Cont_RepA_8_FD_183642 | JGI IMG/M metagenome (GOLD analysis project Ga0255187, IMG submission 183642) | Freshwater microbial communities from Mississippi River, Louisiana, United States - Miss_Cont_RepA_8h | ecosystem: Environmental > Aquatic > Freshwater > River | place: USA: Louisiana...
TGGCGACGGCGGCCCCCGTGATGTTCAGCGACCCGCTCGGCGGGACGATGGCCGACAAGCTGGTCGAGAACACGGCGGCGGCAAGTCACACCGTCTTCCGTAGCACGACCATCTCCGCCGGTGCTGACTTCACCTACACGGTGTATGTCAAGGCGGCGGAGCGCGGCTTCTGTCAGGTGCGCTACGAGAACAGCGGCGCGACGAAGTTCTGGGCGGCGAACGTCAACCTGTCGGACGGCACATTCACCACGCAGGCGTTTGGCTCGCCGACTGGCACCTCAGCGTCAGTCACGGCGGTGGGGAGCGGCTGGTATCGCGTCACGCTTGGCGTGACGGCGGACACTACCACGTTTGTCACCGCCGTCTTCACACAGGCTGTACAGGGCACTAACAGCTACACCGGCGACGGCGTGTCTGGCGTCTTGGTGTATGGCGCACAGCTGGAGCAGGCGTCCACGGCGTCGGCCTACCAGCGGATCACGGACTTCAACTCCGACTTCCTCGCGGCCTTCCCGACCCACGCGCTGTATCAGGACAGCACCTTCGCCACGCCCGTGACGGCCCTCGGGCAGTCGGTGGGCGGGGTGATTGATAAGCGGCTCGGCGGGTTGGCAGCGGTGGGGCCGGAGCTGGTCACGAACGGCGACTTCAGCAGCGCCACGGGCTGGACGTTTACGGGCTCCACGCCCGGGTGGTCCGTGGTGGGTGGCGCGGCCGAGTGCCTGTCCACGGCGGCGGGCAATCGCTGGATTGTCCAGACGGCGGTGCCGATTGTGGTTGGCCGGACGTATGTGGTGACGCTCGACGCGGTAATCGCGGCCGGAAGTGTGACGCCAGACTTCGGCAACAGCCTGTATATCGGCACGTCTGGCAAGAAACAATGGCTGGTGACGGCGACCACTACGCAGTTCCAGATTATGGGGACGAATGCGTTCATCGGCACGGTGGATAACGTGTCGTGCAAGCTGGTCCCCGGCAACCACGCGATCCAAGCGACCTCGGCCTCGCGGCCCACGTTGCAGGCGCGGGCGAACCTGCTGACCTACAGCGAGCAGTTCGACAACGCCGCGTGGGGCAAGACGAACGGCGCGGTGACGGCCAATGGAGCGGTGGCTCCCGATGGGACCACGACGGCTGACGCCTTCATCGAGAACACGGCCGCTGGGAATCACTACATCGGGCAATCGCCAACGGTGCTGGCGGGTTCGCACACCTTTAGCGTGTATTACAAGCTGGCATCTGGCACCCGCAACATCGCCCTATATCACGCGGGCGTCAATCAGGGTCGGCAGTTCGATGCGAGCGGGAATAGTAGTGCCGGTGCCTTCAATGCCCCCGCCGCGTTTGCGGTGACGGCTGTTGGGAGTGGCTGGTATCGGGCCTCCATCACGGTCAGCTTGACGGCAAGCTCAAGCGAGTTCCGCCTCTGGTACTCGGACGCGAGCAACAACCTCAGTTACACGGGTGATGGCACGAGCGGCTATTACCTCTGGGGCGCACAAGTTGACGCCGCCTCCACCGCCAGCACCTACCAGCGGGTGGTGACGGCGACGGACTACGCGGACGTGGGCCTCCCGCGCAACCTGACGTTTGACGGCGTGGACGACTCGCTGGCGACGGCGGGGAACGTGGACTTTGCGACGTGGACCGTGGGCACCCGGCGGAACCTGCTGACCGTGCCGACGATGTTTGATGACGCGGCGTGGACGAAGACCCGCTCCAGCGTCACCGCCAACACGACCACGGCCCCTGACGGCACTACGACGGCTGACAAGCTGGTCGAAGACACCACAGCGTCGGCCACGCACCCGATTTCCGTATCCTACACGACGGCGGCTTCGGCGTACACGTTGAGTGTGTATGTGAAGGCGGCAGGCCGTTCGTGGGTGCAGTTGAGTTTGTTGAGTACGACCAATGCGTTCGGCAACTTCAATGTGTCCAACGGGACGCTGGGCACGATTGGAGCGGCGGCGACGGCTGGTATTGAGGACGCGGGGAACGGCTGGTATCGGTGTCGGATTACGGCCACGACAGCGGCTGGGGCAAACACCGTGGCGTTCTATCCAGCCTCGGCAGACAACACGGTGTCCTACACCGGCGACGGAACCAGCGGCCTGTTCCTCTGGGGTGCCCAGTTGGAGGTCGGCTCGACGGCGACGGCGTTTCAGGATGTCGGGACGGACAAGGTCACGCTGTTCTCGGGGGTATTCAAGGGCACCGACACCGGGACACAAGAGATTGTAGAGTTTGGCAACCGAGGAATCACGCAGGCTGGTTCGTTTAGCTTTGACATTCCTGCGTCAGCGGCGTATCGAGCAACGCTTGAGGGAACGCTCCAAACGAGCTTCTCCCCGGCTACGTTTGCTGCCCCAATCACTAATGTCGTCTCGCTGTTGTTTGATATCGGAGCCGCCGCTCGCGCTACGGAGGTCATTCCGCGAATCAACGGCGTGGTTAACCAAACGAACCCGACGGGTTCTGCGGATGCTGGCACGGGGAACTTCGGCTCATATGTGCTGTTCGTTGGTCGCCGCAACAACGCCACGCTTCCCTTCAACGGTCGCCTCTTCCAGCTGGTCATCCGGGGCGCGGCGACGGATAGCGTGACCGTCGGCAACGCCGAGCGGTGGGTGGGCCAACTCACGGGGGTGGCGCTGTGACCGAGGACCAAGTGACCAAGACGCCGGTGGAGACGCCGGTTGACGTGCCGGTCGAGACGCCTGCTGAAGTGGTGGCGGTGGAGTATATCTTCCGGACGATGATTGTCCCGGCGTCGGAGCAGGTGTTGGCGCAAGAGATTGCCGCCGAGTATCCGGGGGGCGAGGGGATGTTCACGACCGCCTGCTCCCCGACCGGCCTCCTCCCGGCGACGGACTACATCTCGTCGGGCTATGTGACCACGGACATCGTGGACGCGCTGGCGGCGGGGCTGGTGGACGAGGACATCACCGAGGAGCCGCCGTTCGTGGCGCTGGACCGGCTGGGCCTCAAGCTGGTGAGTGAGCCGGAGGATGCCGCGTGAGCCTCGTGATCCATCTCCTCTGGGCTGGGGTGGCCGTGTATTTTGTGCATACCGCGGCGGCGGTGCTTCGGGAGTTCAAGCCCGCGGCGCCCCCGTCGGTACTGCCGCCCCCGCCGGTGGAGATTCCGGAGGACTTGGTGGCGGTAGCGAACCAGGAGCGGGAACCGTGGGCGCAGGAAGAGGTCCTCCGGTCCATCCGGGAGCGGTATGAGGATCTCCGGGACTGGAATCGGGTCAGAAGCGCCTTCGGCGTCGGGAGAATCGCGTAAATGACGAGTCCGTTTATCGAGTCGTTGCTGGACGATGCCGCCGTGCGGGCGATGGAGGGGTTCTCCAACGATCCCGCCACGCCGAACGACGAGGTCGCGCCGAACCCCCCGGAGGACACCGGGGCGACGGTTGAGGAAGACATCGCGGCCCTTCAGCGGGCGCTGTACGGGGCGGATTACCCCGGGGCGGACCCAAATACGGCCGAGGATATGGCCGCGTGGGCCTCGTGGGGCCGAGGGCTCTGGGAGTCCCGGCGCGAGGCCGTGCAGATGCACCTGCACTTGGTGGAGCGGAACCGCCTGTTCCGGGCGGGGCAACAGTGGATTTCGGCTAACGGGCTGGGGCCCTGGCGTGAGCCGGCCCGTCCGCGGGATGCGGCGCGGGTGGTCTACAACATGATCGACAAGGCGCTCGACCAGCGCTTGCAGATCCTGATGGACCAGAAGCCCGGCTTCTCGGTGACGCCGACGACGCAGGACCCGGACGATAAGCGCAAGGCGCAGGCTCAGCAGCTGGCGCTGGAGTATCAGTACGAGCAGATGTTGATGCCCCGGTTGGCGCGGGAGGCGGCGTTCTGGGCGCAGACGGACGGCGTGAGCTTCTGGCACCTGTTCTGGGACCCGGACAAGGGCCCGTGGGACGAGCGGCTGGGGCAGGTCCCTGGGCAGAAGAAGCCGCTGGGCGACTTGGGGTGCCAGACGCTCCGGGTCGAGCAGGTCCGTGTGTCGCCCAACGCGACGGTGTCGCAGGCCCCGCACTGGGTGGTCATCCGCGAGGTCATCACGAAGGCCGAGGCCGCGTTCCGCTACGGCGTGACGGGGCTGGAGGCGGCGGATACGACCCTCTCGACGGGCAACGCGCCGACCTATAGCGGGTCGGAGGGCATCGGGGCGTGGGTCCTGACGCAGACGACCATTGGGGAAGGCCAGCGGATGCGGGACGAGGACGTGACCGAGCGGTTCACGATCTACGTTGCCCCCCATCCGGATGCGCTCCCCGAGGGCCTGCACCTCATCATTGTGGGCGACACGGTGGTCTTTGGCCCGTCGCCCCTCCTCTGGAACGCCATCCCGATTGTCGCGGTCCGGGACGGCTCCAGCGATCCGTCGTACTATCCGCGCCCGGTGGTCGAGCAGTGGCTGGACCACCAGATGCGCGTGAACGCCCTGTTGTCCAAGTGGGTCGAGAACATCCGCGTGAACGCTGGCGGCCGGTTCCTGACGCGCCCCAATGCCATCGCCACCGAGACGTTTATGGGTGGCGTGACCTCGATGATTGAGATTCGGGGCGCGGGGCCGATGTCGGACTCCATCCAGCCGGTGCAGGGCTTCTCGGTCGGGCAGGATGTGAAGGAGGCGCTGGCGCTGGAGAAGACGGCCTTCGAGGACGCCTCGGGCTGGAACGCGGTCAGCCGCGGGCAGGTCACCGGGGAGTCGGGCCGGGCCATCATCGCCAGCCGGGAGCAGCTGGAGCGGGTCTTCAGCCCCGCGGTCAACGCGCTGGCGCAGGCGTTCACGGACTGGTGCAAGGTGGCGATGGCCGGGATGGCGTGGGGCTATGATGTCCCGCGGGCGCTGGGGGCGGTCGGCAAGGGCCGGCCGGACCTCGCCCGGGCGGTGTCGTCCACGGACCTCGACGGGCAGTCGGATGTCCGGGTCGAGCCCGCGACGCTGATGCCGATGCCGATGGCCTTCCGGCTCTACCTGCTGGACAACTGGCTCCAGTCTGGCATCATCGATATCAAGGAGTACCGCCGTCGGCAGATGTTCGCCGTGGCGCGGGATATGTCCAGCCCCGACGAGGACCAGGAAGCGCGGGCCAAGCGGGTGGCGGACGCCATCCGGATGGGCGCGATGGTCCCCGAACTCCGGTGGCAGGACAACGAAGCGATCCATCAGGATGTGCTGGAGCGGGAAATCCTCTTGCAGGATGACCTTGACCCGGCGATTATTGCCGCCGCGCAGGAGCGGTGGACGGCCTTGGCGAACCAGGCCGCACAGAAGCAGGGGGCAATGGCTCCGCCGATGGGCGGCGCACCCCCGGCTGGCCCCGGCCAATCGGCCGGTGCGCCCTCCTTCCCCGCGGGACAGCTGCCGCTGGCCAGCAATAATCCGCCGATGGGCGCCATTGGGGCCCTGCAGGAGGCCCAGATGGGCCAGTCGCCGGATCAGATGTTGGCGGGCCAGTTCGACACCCTGTCGCGCCAATTCTAGGAGCTGGACCGATGGACATTCAGCAAGCACTGGCCGACGCCGCGTCGGCGGCTCTGGCGGAGACGACCGCCAGCGCCACCCCCACGCCCGCCGTGCCAGCCCCCGCTGAGCCGCAGGACCCGAAGACCGCCAACGCCCCCGAGGCAGAGGCCCCCGAGGCCCCAGAGGACGTGACTGAGACGGCCGAAGAGGCTGAGGAAGAAGCGACCGAGGAGGCGACCGAGGAGACGACGGACGAGGCGCTGGAGTTACCCGGCGGCTATGTCGCCGTCCCGACGGTCACCGAGGGGCTGGCGACGGAGTTCACGCTCCGGGACGCCGAGGGGGAGGTCGAGGTGCCGGACCTCATCGTCGAGTACAAGGCGAACGGCAAGGTGCGGCAGGACCGCTTGGACAAGGTGGTCAAGCTCGCCCAGTTCGGTGTGTACAACGAGGAGCGCGAGCAGAAGCTCCAGCAGACGGAGCGGGAAGCCGTCTCGCTCAAGTCTGAGCGGGAGGAGCTGGCGCAGCTCATCGAGGAGCGGGAGGCGCAGCTGGAACGGCTCCTGACCGACGAAGACTATTTTCTGGCCGTGCGGGAGGCCTACTCACAGGAGAACTCTCCGGAGCGGCGAGCCCAGCGGGCCGAGCAGCAGGTGAAGGACCTTCGGGTGCAGACGGAGATGCAGCGCATCACGGAGGCAGGACAGCAGTTCTACACGGGTGAGGTGCAACCGGCGATCCAGCTGATTGCAGAGGCGCTCCCCTCCGTGTCCCCGCAGGAGCTGGAAGAGCGGATGGCGTATGCCATGCAACTGCACGCGGCGGTCGCCCCGAATGGGCAGACCTATCTCCCCGCGTCACAGTTCGACGCCGCTCGGCAGTACATCGTGCAGGACCTGGCGGTTTGGGCCCAGATGCAGCACGCCCGGCGTAGTGAGTCTGCCCCTTCCTCGCAGGTCAAGGAAGCGCAGGCCGCGGTCGCCAAGGCGCAAGTCGAGGCCCAGAAGGCGAAGCGGGCGGTGGGGCAGGCCACCAAGCCCGTGGGTCGTGCGGCGAGCAACACCCCTGCGAAGCCGAAGGCCGCCAAACCGGCGACCGTCGATGACGCGCTGGACTCCGCGATGTCGGAGATTCTCGCGTCGATCCGTTAACACTTAGTCTCTCACACACACTCTCATGCCGAATCCTACCGTTATCACGGATGCGGAACTCACTGGCCTCCTGAAGAATGTCTACAGCCAGTTCCGCGAGAAGGTCCAGAACCTCGTCACCCCCCTCCTCGCCCAGCTGGAGAAGGGCCGGGCGGGCGGCCCCCGCAACATGCGCTGGGGCGGCAACAACGTGTTCTTCGATGTCGTGACCGGCCGTCCGGCGGGCGCGACGTTCTCGTCGGCCGGGTACTTCCCGCCTGACACCACCGCGACCGAAGTGCAGGCGAACGTCGGCGTCGTCCGCGCGTACACCACGCGCCAGATTGACGGCCTCGCCTTCGTCGGCACGCAGTCCAAGGATGCTGCCTTCACCACCATCGCCAAGAAGACGATGGAGGAGATCAAGGAGGCGTCCACCCTGCTCATGCAGCAGGCGCTCCACAACAAGGCGGACGGCGTCGTGGCCCTCATCGGCACCGTGTCGTCCACCACGAGCATCATCGTGTCGTCCCCCTACGGCGTGAGCGGCGCGGGCCAGGGCTCGCTCCTCCTCTCCGTGGGCGACTACATCGCGGTGCTTGACACCTCGGCGTCGGACGCGGTCCTTGGCCGCGCGGCCATCACGGCCATCAGCAACAGCGGCGACAACGCCACGCTGACGCTTGGCACGGCCATCGCTGGCATGGCCGCGACGGACAAGATTGTCAAGGCGACCGCCTCGGACACCTCGTTCAACAGCGCGATGAACGGCCTCATCAACATCACGAACCGTGGTGGGTCGTACGCCTCGCTCCACAACATCTCGGCGTCCACCTACGGCATCTGGGACGCGACCCGGATGGTGGCCGGCACGGATACCCCGGATGCGAACCAGCCGACTGAGTCGGACATCTGGGACCTCATCCAGAAGATCTCCGGCCGCAGCGGCAAGGACGCGATGGTGCGTCCGAAGGACTTCCTCCTCATGACGACCCCGGGCCTCGCCAAGAAGCTCATGGAGTCGATGGTCGGCCAGCGCCGGTTCACCGCCGGCGAGTTCGCCACGACGATCAAGGGTGGCTACAAGGCCCTTGAGGTCTGCGGCGTGCCGCTCGTCCAGGACTACTACGTCCCGGCCGGCACCATCTACCTCCTCCACATCCCCTCGCTGTCGTGGGTGGATGCGAAGGATTGGGGCTTCGTCGAGTTCGAGGGCGCGGGCCCGTGGCGTTGGCTCTCGGGGCGTGACGCCTTCGAGACGACCTACGGCTGGTACGGCAACCTCGCCTGCCTCGCGCGCAACGCGCACGGCTCGATCACGGGGTACACCGACACCGCTCGCTACACGCACGTCTAACCTTCACTGAAGTGGCAGGGGGTCGGTGACGGCCCCCTGTCCTTCTGAGGACTTCTATGCCTTTGACCTTCTTTGCGCCGAAGCCGGGGCGACTGGGGACGCTCCCGGTGCCGCTCACGAGCGGTCGCATCAACACCGGGACGCTCGCCGCGGGCACCCAGACGCACACGATGGGCGCGATGCCCGGGAAGTGCTTCATCAACCGCGCGACCGTGTCGGCGGGGACCTACCCCACCGCGGCCACGTCCTGCGTGGCCCGGCTCATCAAGTATGACAGCACGGCGAACACGGCCGTGACGCTGACGGCGGACTTGGACATCAACGCCAAGACGGCCCGTGAGGCGCTGGCGCTGGCGCTGACCAGCACCCTGACGGAGGCTCAGCGGACGCTGCTGCCTGGCGACACGCTGGAGTTTGAGATTGTGACCGTGGGCGCGGTGTCGGTCCAGCCGGACGACATCGTGTGCGTGGTCGAGCTGTTCGTCGAGGAGTAAGACGTGACCGTGCTGCTCAACGCAGCCGGCCAGCCCGAGCCGCCCACCCATGTGGTGGCGCGGCTCCGGGCCCTCCACGCCGGATTGTTCTTGCGGTTCCTGGAGCACACGGGCGAACACTGGGCCATCTGCCTGCGATGGGGCCCGGAGGATCGCCGGTGGGAGTGGGTCCAGCAGGGCGAAACGGACCCGGAGATGGCGCACGATATCATCGGGTATCTCCCGATGCTGTGCAGCGTCGATGAAGCGCCGGGGTATCTGGAGCGGACGTTCCGGCAATACCCCAAGGACGAGGTGCGCCGGATGGCGGACTTTGTCGAGCAGTTCAATGCCACCCAGCCCATCAGTCAGGCCGCGGACGCCGCGCTGACCGAGGCGCTGGACACGCTGTAGTCCTTTACCCCCTCGCCCCGTGGCCGTCACCAAAGCCCAACTGATTGCGCTCACCCGCGAAACGATGGACGCGGTGTCCTCGGATCGCTGGTCGGATGCGACCATCACGACCGTGCTGAGCAGCGTGTACGGGGACGAGTGGTCGAACATCCTCAATGCCCAGCCGTATTACACCTTCGCCAAGCGGACGGTCAGCACGGACGGCGACGGGATGGTGCCCTTCAGCGCCCTCTCGACGGGCGGCGGGGACACCCAGCAGAACTTCTACCGGGTCCTCTCGGTGTCGGACGGGAACGTCCTGTACACCCAGACCCGGTTCCAGGACGTGCCGCTGGCCACCACGACGAACTACCTGCCGACCTACCCGCGCCTGTTCTACACGGCGGGGCAGGCCCTGCAGGTGCTTCCGGTGGCCTCGGGCACGACGCTCTACGTCTACGTCAACTACAAGCCGACCCCGTTCAACCAGCTGGCGACCGACAACTCGGTCATCGACTTCCCGGATGGCGGGGAGTTGATTCTGGCGAACGAGGCGGGCGCGTCCCTGCTGAACAAGGGCGGCGCGGAGTCGGGAGCGGCGCGGGTCCTCCGGGAGGAGGCGAAGCTGTCCCGGACGCTGTTGCTGGACGATCTGCGGCGCTACACCATCCAGCCGACGATGATGGCCTATCCGGACCAGAAGTACGACTGGAGTGGCGGCTGATGGCCCGGGAGCGCTTGGCGGACGCCCAGCCGCGGATGGACGGCGGGCTCAACAGCGTCTCGGATGACATTTCGCTCCAGCCGAACCAGCTGCGGCAGACGGTCAATATGCGCCTGACGGACTATGGCGCGGCCAGCAAGCGGGGCGGCACCCAGCGGACCTCCAGCGCTGTACTGGCGGCCGCGTCGGTGTTGAACGGCTATACGTTCCAGCAGGACAGCGGCACGAACCAGATTCTGGCGGTCTGCAACACGGACCTGTTCACGACGACCTACGGCACCTTCCCGCTGACCTACACGAATCAGGGCGGGACGTTCTCTTCGACCGTCGCGCCGGACTTCGCCCAGTTCCGGGATGGGACTGGCGCGGACGTGGTCTATATCGCGGACGGCGGCCTGCTGAACAAGTGGAGTGGTTCGGTCCTGACATCCGACATTGTCAACACGGTGGCGACGGACACGATTCAGGTCCACAACCAGCGCCTCTGGGGATGTGGCAACAGTAGCTTCCCGGACAGCATCTTCTACTCCTCGCTGAACAACGGCGACACCCTCGGGTATGGCGCGGGCGGGGGCGGCCAGATCGTGGTCCGGACCTTCGGGGATGAGAAGATCGTCGGGCTGGCCTCGGTCAACACCAGCCTCCTCATCTTCCATCGGCGCGGCATCTCGCGCCTGACGGGCTACGGACAGGACGACATCGTGGCGGCCCCGGCGGGCCTGACGGCGGATGTCGGCACCATCGCCGCCAAGAGCATCGTGGCGAACAACAACATCGCCTACTTCATCTCCGAGCGCGGGCTCTACCGCTGCAACGAGGGCGAGGTGGCGGCGGTGGGGACGCCGACCAAGCCGGACCCGATTCTCCCGATTATCCGGCAGCTGTCGTCGTCGGACTTCGACAAGATCCGCGCGGTCATCAACCGGGCGACCAAGGAACTCTGGATCACCATCCCGGGCTATGGGTGCTACCAGTACCACACGGTGCTGGATGCGTGGTCGGGCCCCTGGAACGGGGCCTACGTCAGCCCGGATACGACGGCGCTCTTCGAGACGATCAACACCAGCGGCCTCCCGGTCATCCTGCGCGGGGACGCCAGCGGGTGGGTCAGCCTCTGTGATGCGCCGAATTACAACAAGGACAACGTCGCCGCGAATGGGACCGGGGGCGATGTCTACACGATGGTCGCCCAGTTCCACCGCCAGTACATGGGCGATCCAGCGCTGGCCAAGGCCCTGCGCTGGGGGTATCTGACTGCGAACCTGAACGGGTCCAGTAGCTGTTCCGTGTCGTGGTTGACGGATGAATCCTCGGGAAGTTATCAGCTTCCGGCGGGCTACGGCGGCGTCTGGTCCACCGGCTCGACGTGGGGCAGTGGCTTCTGGTCGGGCGTGCTGAGCCGCAACTTCCGGGTGCCGATGAGTGGGACGGGCTACTTCGTGGATGTAACGATCACCGACGCCGGCACGACCTTGCCGGTCTTCAGTCAGTGGCAAACCGAAACCTTCGCCTTGGGGCGTCGATAAATGGCAACGACGGTTGGACAGCACGCAGTCAGCACGTTCACCACGCCGCAGAACGGCGACGCGCTCAACGCGGATATCGTGCGGGGCAACGACAACACGCTTCGGACGCAGTATGTGGACCACGATGCCGACCCCGGCATCCACGTTCAGTCGTCGTCACTGGCCTCGCGCCCGTCGGCCTCGGTAGCTGGCAGCGGGACCAAGTGGATTAACAGCGACCACCCGCAGAAGCTCTGGATCAGCGACGGCACGAACTGGCACGAGGTCGGCGGCGACAGCATCAACATCTACTGCAAGGCGACGGAAACGCTGGTCAAGGGCGACATCGTCAAGGTGACCGGGTTTAACACCGGGCAGGACGTGGCCGAAATCGCCAAGGTCGCCAGCGCCTCTGATGTGGCGTTCGGCATCGTGGAGGCGGATATCGCCAACGGGGCGCTGGGCTATGTCGTGAATACGGGCATCTTGGAGGACGTGAACACGGTGGCCTTTGCCATCGGGAACATCCTCTACCCCAATACTTCCGGGGGCCTGACGACGACCAAGCCGACTTCGGGGAGTTACCAGCCGGTGGCCTACGTCCTCCGGGCGCACGCCAGCAACGGCGTGCTCTACGTCGAGTTCAGCGCTCCGCGAACGGTGGAAGTCTCGGCCAACACGGCCAGCACAGTCGTCCTCCGGGATGCCTCGGGGAACTTCAGCGCCGGGACGATTACCGCGACGCTGGTTGGGTCGGCGTCGTCGCTGACCACGAGCCGCAGCATTAACGGGGTCGCGTTCAATGGCACGGCCGACATCACGGTACCCGCCGCGGCGGGTACCCTGACTGGCGCGACGCTGGCGTCTGGTGTGACGGCCTCCAGCCTCACCTCGGTTGGGACACTGACGGGGCTCACGGTGTCTGGGGTGTCGAACCTTGCTGACGGGACCGCTGGTGCGCCTGGGATTACGTTCAGCGCGGACACGAACACCGGATTCTTCCGCCCATCGGCCGACACGGTGGCGCTGACGACGGGCGGGACGGAGCGCTTCCGAATGGGCGGAGGCGGGCTATATCCGAAGTTCTCAGACCTTGGGACGTATCAGTCGTCAACAGGAACGTATCCCGAGATCCGTACCAGCGCCAATCCGAGCAGCAATTTTATGCTCTACGCCTCGCATACCAACGCGAGTCCGCAGGGCGTCTATCTTAAGTTTGCCTCGGCCTCTCCAGACAACAGCACGGTGCAGTACTTCCTCATTTGCGAGGACTCGACCACGGCGCGGTGCTACATCTGGTCTGATGGCGACCTTGCGAATCACGATGGCGTGTATGGCACTATTTCAGACGAGGCGCTGAAGCAGGACATCGTTGATGCGTCAAGCCAGTGGGATGATATCAAGGCCGTTCGATTCCGGAAGTATCGGATGAAGACCGACGTAGAGGCCAATTCGGATGCGCCATTCATGCTCGGCGTGGTCGCGCAGGAGATTGCTCAGACCTCGCCGGGCCTTGTTGATGAGCATACGAACGCCGACGGGACGACGACCAAGACGGTCAAGTCGAGCATTCTGCTGATGAAGGCGGCGAAGGCGCTGCAGGAGGCGATGGGGCGAATTGAGCAGCTGGAGGCCCGCGTCGCCGCGCTGGAGGCCGGGGCCTAATGGGCATCGGGGACTACGACATCAAGCCGTTCACGTCCCCGGTAGGGATGGATCGGGCGGCCTACGAGACACGGGGGAATGATAACGTCCTGCGTGACAAGTTCGTTGGCCATCAGGCGGATGTCATCGCCCACCCGACCGCCGGAACATATGCCAACCTCCCGGTCACGGGGACCGAGGGGCAAATCTACTGTGCGACCGACGCGCCGAATAACGGGGTCTATGTCTGGACCGGCGGCGCGTGGGTCCTGATTGCGAGCTGACGATGCCGAAACGCAAGGTCGCGCTGAAGCGCCCGAAGCCCAGCGATCCCGGCAAGTGGGCCTCAGCCGTGGCCGAAGCCAAGGCCAAGTTCAAGGTCTACCCCTCCGCCTACGCCAACGCCTACGCCGCAAAGCGCTACAAGGCGATGGGCGGGGGATGGCGGGGACCCAATAACAAGGTGGAATCCAATGGCTAAGGGCGGTCTGGGCAAATGGTTTGGCGAGGAGTGGGTGGACATCTCCCGCACGGACAAGTCCGGCCAGCACCCCCCGTGTGGGCGCTCAGAGGCGGATACGTCATCGGCGGGCTACCCGAAGTGCCGCCCGAAGGCGGAGGCGGCGGGGATGAGTCGGGAGAAGAAGCGGCTGGCCGTCCGTCGCAAGCGCAGTGAACCCCAAGGGGTCGGTGGCAAGCCGACCATCGTGAAGTAAGGAGCCCTCGTGCCGATCCGTTCCAAAGCCCAACAGCGGGCGATGTACGCTGCCGCCGCCGGTCGCGGGAAGACCGGCATTTCCAAGGCCGTGGCCAAGGAGTACATTGAGGCTACGCCAAAGTCTGCCTACGCTGACCTCCCCGAACGGGCGAAGCGGCGCATGGCCCTCAAGCGCAAGTCCAAGTAACCTCCTCCCGGGTATCTCCCATGGCCAAGACGTACAAGCAGATTCAAGAAGAAGCCGACCGGATGTTCGGCAAGGGCGCGAGCCGTGAGAAGTTTGAGTGGCGACAGGAGCAGCAGCGGGTGGCGGGGCTCTCGGAAGAGAAGCGCCGGCGGGGCGGGATTGCCCGTGGCTGGGATGTCGGCAAGTCGTGGATTCGGCCGGCGGCCCAGTTGACCGCTGGCTTCTTCGGTGGCCCTGCCGCGGCCTCGGCGGTGGGCGCGGCGATGCGCGGGCTGGATCGCCCGGGCAAGTCGGGCATCGGATTCGATGTCGGGCAGGGCGCTCGCGGCGCGATGGAGGGCTACCTTACCGGCAGTCTCGGGGCCGGGGCGCGCGGAGCGATGACGCCGGCGACGATTGCGACGGATGCTGGGTTGTCCACGGGGACGCGGTTGCAGGGGGCTGGGCAGGCGCTCAAGTCCTACTTCCAGCCCGGGATGCAGACGGCTGGGAACCTGGCCAGCTCGGCGTATGAGCTGGCGAAGAAGAACCCGATGGCGACTGCTCAGTTCCTGCAAGCTGGCGTCAGTGGCTATCAGGCCGCCCAGCAGGCGCAGTTGGCGGCGGAAGAGGCGGAGTTGGAGCGGATGCTACGGGAGGAGGAGGAGGCCCGGCGGCGTCGTCTCGCCCAGCTCTTCGTCCCCGCTTTGCAGGGCCTGTCCACCCAGAACCGATAACCTCTCCTATGGCCACTAGTAGCTACGCCAATCTCTTTGGCACGACGGGCAGCGGCAAGAAGCAGGGGGTTGGCTTCGGCAACCTCTTCGGCCAGCAGCAGGCACCAAAGGCAGTCGCTCAGCCTCAGGATCAGCCGGCGAGGACCTTCGCCCAGATGCAGGCGGCGGGCGAGGCCCGTCCAGCGCCCCAGCAGGTCAGGACGCCAGCCCAGCCGCCGATGCTTCAGCAGCTGCAAGATCAGTTGCAGATGCCAGTCTTCAAGGCGCAGCCGAAGGCGCCTCCGCCAGCGGGGACGGAGTATGCGGCCCCCGGCACGACCATCACCACGACGATGGCCCCGGGTGCGGTAAATCCGTACACGGGAGAAGTGCAGCCCCCGGAGCCCAAGAAGCCGAAGGTGCCGGCTGGAGAGGTGCCGCCAGCAGCGCCCCCGACTGAGGTACCGCCTCCGGCTGCGCCGTTGCCGGAAGAGGTACCGGCCGCTCCGCCGACTGAAGCTCCCCCGACTGATGTGCCGCCGACTCCGCCCGCTGAGGCGCCGGACGGTGGGCCGCTGCCGACGGAGGAGGAAAAGAAGCCAACAACCCCCGGACCGTCGGCCGATGTCCCGCCGTCTGGCCCGCCCTCGCCGTCCAGCGCCTATGATGACCTGATTCGGCAGATTCAGGACATCCTCAAGCAGCCTGCCGGATACTCGAACGAAGAGATGGCCAAGATTCGTGCGGCGCGGACGGCTGAGTTGGAGGAGACGTTCGGCGCTCAGCGGTCGGCGCTGGAAGAGGAGATGGCCCGTCGCGGGCTCTCGGCTTCGACCATCGGGGCCGGGCGGTTCGGTGACCTGGGGGGCCAGCAGGCGCGGGCGCTCTCGACGCTTGAGGCCAACCTGCTCCAGCAGCAGATGGACGCGCAGGATCGCGCCCGGGCCCAGCAGCTCACGACGCTGGCGGCACTCTCTGGCCAGCGGGCCGATATCTGGCAGAGTGAGTTGGAGCGTCAGCTCAAGGAAAAGCTCGGGCTGGCCGAATTCGAGGGGACGATTGGCGGCAAGGAGACGTTGCAGGCGAGAACGCAGCGGATGAACCTTGCCATCCAGTTGGCGCAGGCCATCGCGGGGTCGAATGACCCGGAGGCCATCAAGAACATCATGCCCTATATCTACCAGATTTTCGGCATCACGCCGCCGCCGAGCGGCGAGGATGACACGGACACGACCACCACGACCACGCCGCGCAGTGGCCCAAGCCCGTCTGGTCCGGCGTCTGGCCCAACGGGACCGTCCACCAGTGGCCCAAGGGGAGGGTATAGGTAATGGCACGCCGGGGTAATCGTGGAGTGGCCTTACAGGCGGCGCTGAGCGCCATCTCGGGGGGCCTGAGCGGGTACGCCCGCCAGCAGGAGATGCAGCGGGAGCAGGATCGGCTGAAGGCACAGGAAGAGCGGCAGAAGTCTCGGGACATCTTCGACCTGATGCAGGCTGGGTTTATGCGGCCAGAGGAGCTGACCCAGCGGCAGCAGGCCGTGACGCGGCAGGGGGGCGAGGTCGCCTCGCAGGCGCTGATGTCCGCCCTCAACCCGCGGGCGGGAGCGCCGATGACCGCCGTGAGCGGGCAGGGCGTGGGGGCGCTGTCGGAGGCGCTGGCTACGGCCGGTCGCGCGCCGGCCCAGCGGCTGACCTACGGCGGGCAGGAGTTCGTCCGGGCCGAGGCGCCGACAGCACGGCAGGAGCGGCTGGCTGGGCTGGAATACGAGCGCGACCTGATGAAGACGCGGGCGGAGAGCCGACTCCGCGCGGAAGAGCGGGCCGAGGATCGCCAGTCCCGCAAGGAGCAGGCGGAGGCCAACGCGAAGCTCCAGCGGGACCTCACGCAGATGCGGATTGATGCGAGTCGGTCGCTGGCAGCGGTTCGAGCCGATGAGGAGGCTGGCAAGCCGCCGGCACGGCCGACTGAGGCGCAGGAGAAGAGCTTCCTCTTCGCCCAGCGCATGGCGGCGGCCAATCCAATCATCGAGCAGTACGGCCCGAAGGCGCGACTGGATCGCATCTCTGCGGCACTGGCCGCGGACAATGCGGTGACCCGGGCGATTGCCAACCGGATGCTAAACGACGAGGAGCAGCAGCTGGTGGTGGCGATTCGCCAGTTTGCCGAGCCGATTCTTCGCAAGAACACCGGCGCGGCGTTCAACAAGGAAGAAATCGGCTGGGTCGAGTCGCAGGTCATCCCGGTGTCCGGCGACTCTGAGGCGACCCAGAAGTACAAGTCGGCCTCGCGGATGCGTGAGCTGGAGACGTTCAACAACATCGCGCTTCCGGCGTCCCGGTACTATTCTCAGTTCGGTGCGGCGAGTGGCGCGGTCCAGCCTGCCGGACGACCGACGGCTGCCACGACCACCCGCCGTCCTCCGCCCTACAACCCGGATGAATACTAATGGCCAACGGTGACCCGACGACGCCGCGGAAGGACCCGACGCAGGCGATGCTGGAAAATATCCGCTTTATGCGGGAGAACGGGTATTCGGCGGAGGAGATTAACGCCGAAATTCAGCGGTGGGCTCCGAAGATTGCGGCGTTCAACGCGGCCGAGATGCAGCGCGAGGACCCGATGGGGCTGGCCGAGATGTCCCCCGCCGCGGCAAATATCAAGGCGGGCGCTAGGGCAGGACTAGAGGCGCTCCAGACGGTGGCCGCTGGGTTCCCTGGCGCTCAGCTGGCGATGTCCGGTCTGCGGGCCGCGACCAGTGGCGTCCCGCTGGAAGAGGCCAAGCGGCAGATTCAGGCGGAGACGACTGATGTGCCAGTGGCCTCGGCGGTTGGCCGGATGGCGGGCGGCCTGCCCCTGATGGCCGCTGGAGGGGCAATAGCGGGCCGTGCCCCGCAGGCCCTGCGTGGGGCGCTACAGGCCGCTGGGAGGCTGCCAGTGGCGCGATCGGGTGCGGCGCGACTGATGGGGGGTGGCGCTGGCCTCGCGGCTGGCGAGCAACTCCTCTCCGGGGCGCCTGGCATGGAGGGGCGTCGGCTGGAGTCGGCGCTTGAGGCTGGGGCGGTTGGGGCGGTTGCCGCGCCGGCCTTGGCTGGGGCAACCCGACTTGGGTTTGCCCTTACCGACTTAGCTAAGGCGATGGGGACGCCATCTACCGACGTGCTAGAGGATGCGATGAAGCAGGCGCTCCGAGCGAGGACTGCACCGATGTATCAGGCGGCGGAGGCTGCCGGCCGGGTTACGCAGGGCCCAGCGCAGACGTTTGGTCAGGCCGGCATCCGTGAGTATGTCGATGACATCCTTAGTAGCCCATCGTTCCGAGAGAAGTACCCCAACCCGAGCCAGCAGGATATCCTGAAGGCGGTGCGGGAGCATATCATCGACGTGCAAAAGGCCGCCGAGAACGCGGCGGTCAGCCAAGCCGGGACGGGCGCTCAGCGCGTGAGGGCGGCGACGCGCCTCTCTGGCGAGGACGCGCAAGTGCTGGCTAGGCGGCTATTGGATGAGTCGGATTATTTCACGCAGGGTCTATATCGACAGGCCGTGACTGAGACGGCGCGTGGCAAGGCCGCGCAGCAGGCTGGGGTCTATGCCAGTGAGGTCGCTAGTCCGGTGATACGCGGCACTCGCGTCCCCGCCAAAAAGATTGGAGCGCGTGGGTTCGCGCCATTCGCCCGCAAGATCCCCAAGATGTCTCCAGAGGAAGTGCAGGCGGCCCTGCCGATGGCACGCGCTGAGCTGGCACAGGCGGTCAAGATAAGCCCAGATATCCAAGAGGCGTTCGGGATTCCCCGGGCTATCGCAGCCCCGTTCCGGGCGCGTAAGATTCTTGGCCCTCTGGAAGAGGCCGCCGCTGGCCGTCCGTTGATGCAGCCGAGTACGCTGAAGGATTACCTGCTCGCCGCGGGGATTGGTTACTGATGCCCGACTCCCTCATCCCCAAGGATCGCCTCAAGGTCCCGGCGGATAAGACCGTGGTGCGTGGGCACCTGCCCTACAGGCCCCCGCCGCCCGAGGTCGTCCGGGCCCAGTTGCTGGACGAGGCGTTGCAGATGGTGGCCCCGCGGGAAGGGTTCCGGGAGCGGGCGTACCGGGACCCGGCGGGCGTGTGGACGGTCGGCTATGGCGAGACGGGGCCGTCGGTCGGCCCTGGTACGACCCGGAGCCGGGAGGCAGCGCTCAACTTCCTTCGTGGGCGCTTGGCCGAGGACGCGGCGATGCTGGAGCGTCAGCGGGTGCCACTGAGTCCCGGCCTCCTCTCGGCCACCTATAACCTCGGCCCGACCAAACTCCGGCGCTATGGCGTCATCGAGGCGCTCCGGGCTGGCGAGTACGACCGGGGCGCGGACATTCTGGAGACGGCGACGAAGGCGCGGGTGCGGGGGCGGTTGCGGGACCTGCCGGGGCTCGTGGAGCGGCGGCAGGCGGAGGCGATGAGTATTCGGAAGTCTGACCCTAACGATCCGCTCGGCATTTTTCGGACCGGGCAGGAGTAACGATGGCACAGGATAAGAACAGCATCATGCTCGTGGTCGCCGGCTTCTTCGGGAGCCTCATCGCCGTGGGCAAAGCCAGCCACGGCAATATGCGGGACAACCTCCTCGCCATCAGCGCGGGGACGAGCAGCGCCTACTTCCTGACGCCCGTGGTCTTTTCGCTCACGGGCATCGAGGCCAGCCAGCAGACGATGAGCGCGATGGCGTTTCTCCTCGGAGTGCTGGGCCAGCGTGGGGTCGAGATTGTCATTGGCAAAATCTTCCCGGAGACGAAAGATGCTTGACCGGCTGAACCTCTTCGCTAACGCGGTAATGACGCTCGCCTCCGCCGCGTTCTACATTATGATTTTTACGAAAGCCGCGCCGGGGTTCGATGCGACGCAGCACCTTCGGCCCCGGTCGTACTGGACCGTGCGGGTGGGGCTCTCGTTCTTTGTGGCCGGGAGCCTGCTGGCGACGCTGACGATGCCCGAAGTGTCGGTGTCGCAGTTCACGCGCAACGTCGGGACGGCCATCCTGTTCGCGTGGGCGGCGCTCTACCACGCCAAGAAGTGGGGCGTGATTGCCGCGCCGCGTCGCAAGACTGGTAGCATCCCGGTGGTCAGATGAGTTGCACCCACCCGTCCCCGAACCACAACACGCGGGGCGCACAGGCGGTCAAGGTCATCGTCCTCCACGCCGATGCCAGCCCGAACGAGAAGGGGTGCCTGTCGTGGCTCCAGTCGAGCGAGTCGAAGGTCAGCTACCACGCGCTCGTCGGGCGTGACGGCAAGGTCTACACGGTGGTGCCGTATGACCGCCGGGCGTGGCACGCGGGCAAGAGCGAGTGGAACGGCCACAAGGACGTGAACGGCGTCTCGGTGGGCCTCTGCTTCAGCAATAAGAACGACGGCAAGGAGCCGCTGACCGAGGCGCAGCAGAAGGCGATGAAGACGCTCATCGCGGATGTGCGTCGGAAGTACGGGCAGATCCCCGTGACCACGCACGCCAAGGTCAGCCCCGGTCGCAAGAACGACCCCGACCACGTCCCCGGCTTCGTCCTCAAGGACTATGAGTAAGGTCGATAAACTCTACGTTCTGTGCTTCACTGTCCTTTCTGCGCTCGGCATCGGCTATCTCCTTACCCATCCCACCCCCCGCCCGGAGATCGTGGCGATGACTCGACAGGTGGACTCGCTCCGGCAGGCGGCGGACAGCGCCCGGACGGTGGCGATTCAGGCGCAGTACGCGGCGAAGGCGGCGGGCCAGCAGGAGCGGCGGGCGGCCGACCGCCTGATGGGCCAGCTCCGGACCACGCGGGATAGCCTGAACGCGCTCCGCCCGCTGACCGAGGACAGCGCCGCCACGGCGGACACCCTGCGGATGGCCTTGGCCATCTCAGTGGCGATGGCCGACAGCTTGGCCGTGACCGCTGACGCCTACCTGTCCGAGGTGGACAGCCTCCGTGACCGCTACGCCGAGGAACGGCGGGCGATGACCGTAGCGCTGGACAAGGCCGAGCGCTCGATGGCGACCCAAGACGCCCTGATCCGCGCCCTACAGAAACAGACCGAGTGCCGGATCGCCGGCCTCCCCTGCCCGTCCCGCCCCGTGCTCTTCGTGGCTGGCCTCGTGACGGGCCTGCTCTTGACAAGATAGCCTCCTCGACATAGTGTCGAGCAACCCCCGCCGGAGCATTATGCCCCGTCATACGCGAGTCGTGCCTGTTGGGTGGAGCGAGAGCGAAACCGAGGCCCTGTTGGCGTGCATCCGCGCCGAAGGCAGTCAGGGCTTCCACACCTACGCCAAGACCTCAGGCAAGAGCTACGATGCCTGTCGGCTCTACCTCCAGCGGGCGCACCGGGAGGCATGGCTGGAGGCGCTGGAATCGTGGCGCATCGCCAAGTTCCGGAACCCCGTCACCGCGCCCAAGGAGAAGGGGCCGAACCGCACGGACGAGATCGCGGACTGGTGGGATACGTTCAAGCCGGTCAGCCTCCCCGCCCCGAAGC
>Ga0255187_1000071_pt1 | contig 20627 bp, 20 predicted proteins | sample Miss_Cont_RepA_8_FD_183642 | JGI IMG/M metagenome (GOLD analysis project Ga0255187, IMG submission 183642) | Freshwater microbial communities from Mississippi River, Louisiana, United States - Miss_Cont_RepA_8h | ecosystem: Environmental > Aquatic > Freshwater > River | place: USA: Louisiana...
AAAAAACAAAAAAGATTCGAAAGTATTACCCCGACTTCCAGATCGAATACAAAGACGGTCGAAAAGTCGTCGTAGAAATTAAACCTTCAAGAAAATTACAACAAGCGACCGTCGTAAAGAAGATTAGAGCCGCAAAAGAATGGTGCACAGAGCACGATATGATCTATAAAATATTGACGGAAATAGAATTAAAAGATATAGGTTTGCTTTAATTCAATTTTACTATAGTCATTCTGGCTTTAAGAATAACTGTATTGTGCGCAACTTAGTATTAGGATTGGACGTGTCGACGTCGATTACGGGCGTATGCATCGTAGATCCACAAGTAGAGGTTCCATCCGCGGGTTCTCACATAATCCACTTAGATCGTGTTGAATTTAAAAAATGTAAAACGTTGTGGGATAAAGCCGACGTAATTGCAAATGAACTTGCGAGTCTATTAAGCATGTATCCTGGCACATATCAGGTTGCACTTGAAGAACCTCTTTTAGGATTTAGAACAGGTATGTCTTCGGCTGCTACGATTACGACGTTGATGAGGTTCAACGGTATAGTTTCATATATCGCTAGAGAAGTATTCAAAATCGATCCAGAATATATCCCTGCTTCTTCTGCCAGAAAATTGTGTGGAATTAAAATGCAAAAAACCTCTGTGGCGGGAATGAACGGAAAAGAACAGGTGTTCAAATACATGTCAGAAAACGACTTAAAACATGTCGAATGGCCAAAGAAAAAGAACGGTTGCGCTGTCGATTGGAGTCGCGATGCAACTGATGCTTATGTCATTGCGAGAGCTGCTACTTTGCTTAAAAAATGAAAAAAGCAAAAGATTAGCGTTACTGTAGTAACTGGTGCTTTCTCTTACTGACAAGATAAAATTTTACGAATCAATTTTTGGTCGTGGTAGAATATCGAGCAATGGCAAAAATTTTGATGTTCGATGTCCTATTTGCTCGCCAAACGATGCTTCTAAAAAGAAGCTAGCGATTCGTACAGATGATGATGCGAATCATTGTTGGGTTTGTGGGTGGAAGGCTAGGAGCCTCGCGCCACTTTTAAAGAAGTATGGTTCGCAAGAACACCTCGCAGCGTATCGTGAATTCACAGGTAATAATCCTAAACCTATTACTGTCGAGATTGATTCACAACAAAAAATCGAGCTGCCCAAAGACTTTAGGTTACTCACACTCGCTAGTGATATAGATCCTGACGTAAAAGCAGCGTGGCGATACGTTTACTCTAGAGGGTTAACCGATCGCGATGCCTGGTATTTTAAGTTTGGCATTTCCGACGAGCCGAGATGGAAACGACGCGTTATTATGCCATCCTTCGATTGCGAAGGTAACTTAAATTATTTCGCGGCTCGCGCTATCGATAAGGACAAAAAACCAAAATACGATAATCCCGACGTGGACAAAAATCCAGTCGTCTTCAACGAGATTAACATAGATTGGTCAAAGAGAATTGTGCTTTGTGAAGGCCCGTTCGACCTCGTTAAATGTCCTGAAAATTCTACTGCGCTTTTGGGATCAGACCTCGACGAGCGCCACGAGATATTCAACAAAATTTTGCTGCATAACACGCCAGTTGCCCTTGCGCTTGATGGAGACATGTGGCATAAAAAGATGCCACGAATCGTCAAAAAGTTTCAAGAGTATAATATCGATATTGTCGTCGTCGATGTAAGACCGTGGGGAGACCCCGGTAGCATGACTAAAGCAGAATTTGAACGCGCCTTGATAGAAGCTAAACCCTTGACGTGGAATGATACCTTTTCTGATAGATTAAAGAAAGCGACGGAAATTAGCTTTAGATTATAATATTTAGTAACGATGAAAAACGTTATTTACGCCAGTGTAATATCAGAAGCCCGCCTTCGAAAGATAATTCAAGAAGAATTACAAAGAAAATACCTAATCGAAGAAGGATTATGGGACGACGTAAAAGATGGCGTCAAAAAGTTGTCTAATTACGTTAGCGAAAAATTTAAGGCGGCCGCTAGTGAATGGGCCAGCACGATCAGTTCAAAAATAGAAGCGTTATCACAAAAGCCAGAAGAGCTAAATTTAGTCATGGCTGCTATCAAGCAAGGTATGGCGGAATCTGGCGATTCCTTACCTTTGGACGAAACGCTTAAGATGGCAAAGGAATTAACGAAGGATTCTGCTTTAGCCGCAATTCAAAGCGATCTAGAAGGTCCCGTAAAAGAAAAAGCAGAAAAACTTCAAACTGGCGCTGCGATTGGAGAAGCTTACTCTATCCTTGTTACAGACGAATACATCAAACAACAAAAAATCTTAAAGGAAATGGGTCCCGAAACCGTTCTTGGCTTCGGATTAGCTATCGTTGGTGGCTTACCTTTGTTGTTTAAAGGATTGTTGAAGTTGGCTAATTACCTCAACGCTCCAAAAGCAGCCGAGTTGTTTGAAAAAGCCGAACATGTCACTCACGCTATTGAGGAAAAAGTCATAGACTACATCGTCCCCGATACGTTGTCATACCAGATTTATAAGTTCTTGAACAGCAAAGGTTATCACGTAACAAAGAACAAAAAGTTATTGACTTACGAACAATATAAAAGCGATTCTGATAAGTCAAACGCAAGAAAAAAGACCGATGGACTTGTTTATAAAGCGATGTTAATTTATTTTGCTATCAACGGTTTAGTTGGAGTATTGAAGGCAGGAGCTTCTCTTTTAGGATTCGTCGAAGGTGGAGCTACAGCCGTAAAGGGCGTCGAATTAGCCCGAGGTGCAGAAGAAGTCGCAAATATTGTTAGAGCTGCCGAAGTTGGCGCTGTAACTGCAGCTGCGACAAGAGCTGCAAGTTCGGTATAATTTGAACATCTAAATAAGATAGATGTATCATATTATTGATGGTTAAAATTGCCCACACCGCCGACATTCATTGGCGTGGTCTAAGTCGACACGAAGAATACCGAGAAATTTTTACAGCTTTCAATAAAGACTGCAAAAAAAATAAAGTAGACCACATCTTCGTCGGTGGAGATATTTTTCACACAAAAACTACGGGTATTTCTCCCGAGTACATCGATCAATTGACGTGGTGGTTAGATTCGATGGCGCAAATCGCGCCCGTACACCTTACGCTTGGTAATCACGATGGCAATCTTGTCAATTTGTCTCGGCAAGACGCAGTATCCCCCATTGTCCAGGCGCTTAACAACCCCAACGTCCATCTCTACAAGAAAAGCGGAGTTTATGAGTTCCATCCTGGTTACAATTGGTGTGTTTATTCTCTTTTTGACGAAGAAGGTTGGGGAGACGTTCAACCGCAAGCCGGCAAAGTAAACATTGGTTGCTATCACGGACCCGTACAGGGTTCAGTGACTGAAGTTGGTTGGGAAATGGAAGGAAAAAACCTCGAGTTTTTCAAGGATTATCCTTTCGTTTTTCTAGGTGACATTCACCAAATGCAACACTTAGGTTATAGGGAATGTTTAGATGGCAAAAAGAAGCCGTGGATTTCATACCCCGGTACACCTGTTCAGCAAAATTATGCTGAAGATCTTGAACATGGATATCTTCTTTGGGATATCGACGATCAAAGAACCTGGGATGTTTCGTTTAGAAAGTTACCTAATCCAAAGCCATACGTAACCATTCAATGGAGTGGTTCTACTAAGGACTTAATAACTACAGCCTCAATTCATCCTGATGGTTCAAGATTTAGGGTTAGATCGTCGGAAGCTCTCGGTCAAAAAGACTTTAGACTTATTAGCGAAACGCTAAAGAATGCAAAGTCTGCGACCGAAGTTACCTTTAAGTCTGATTTTATTGCAGATAAATCTGTAATCAAAACAGGATCATCGACGCTAGAAAAAGCCGACCTAAGAAATCCAGATGTTCTTATTAAGTTAATTAAGGACTATTATTCTAACACTCAAATTTCCAAATCAGAGTGGGATACAATCACTGAACAAGTCAAAAACTGCCTTGCAGGCGTTGCTTCACAAGACGATATTGCTCGCAACTCGAAATGGTCTTTGCGTTATCTTTCTTTCGATAACATGTTCGCATATGGCCAAGACAACGTAATTAACTTTGATAAGCTCAATGGCATTGTCGGTATATTTGGCCCCAATAGAATCGGTAAGTCGTCGATCGTCGGTACGTTGATGTACTCGTTGTTCAATGCGACCGACCGCGGACCAGTGAAGAACATCCACATTTGCAACATTAGAAAGCCCTATTGTTCATCGAAGGCAATCATTAATCACAACGGTACGGATTACGTCATCGAGCGTCAAACTGTAAAAAGCGAAAACAAAAAAGGTGTAATCAATGCTTCAACTTCGCTAAACGTTTTTAAGATTAGAGACGATGGTGAAGCAGACGATTTGGCTGGAGAACAAAGAAACGATACAGAAAAGGTAATTCGCGCTCTCATCGGTAACCAAGAAGATTTTATGATGACTTCCCTTGCAGCGCAAGGAGAAACTAATCAATTTATATCTCAAGGTTCTACTAAGAGAAGAGCTGTACTTTCGAAGTTCTTAGACCTTGACATTTTTGATAAGATGTTCGAATTGGCGAACAAAGAGCTAATTGGTCTTAAGTCACAATTAAAAAATTGTCCAGATAGAGACTGGCAAGTCTTATTCGAAACTACGAATAGCTCTATTGAATCAGCCAACAACTTGATTGATGAATTATCTCAATTGATCAAGGAAAAACAATGTGAACAATCTCAGCTAAGACTAGAGTTGTCCAAGCACAAGGACGTAACGCCAGTTACTAAATCGCAAGTAGAATCTCACCTTAAGCAAATTCAGACTTTAGAAAAACAAGTTACAAACTACAAAAGTGAGATTGATGCTTTGCAAGAAGAGATGCAAGAAGCTTCTAGCAAACTAGAAAAAATTTCTTTAGTTAAAAAAGAAAACGACTTGCAGGATTTGAAATCACGTCATGCAGCCTACAAGAGTCTTGAATCTTCTTTGCAAGTTTTACAATACGCTTATGATAAAGAAGAAAATACTCTGAAGCAGCAACAAAAGTCTCTTAAAATTTTAGATGAAGTACCTTGTGGCGATGAATATCCTACTTGTAAATTTATCAAAGATGCTCACAACAACAAAAAACAACTAGTCGACCAACAACAAAAAACTAAATTTGCAAAAGACAAACTACAAGAAGCTGCGGCTTCGCTAGAGAAACTCAAGCAAGAAAACGTAGTCGACAAACTCGAAAAACTAGAAAAGTTAATTTCGCTAGAAAACAAGCTTTTACTTGACTTGTCCAAAAAGGAAACTACTTTAACCAAGACCAGATCTATCTACGAGACTCAAGTTGGTGAACTAGACGTTTTGAAACAAAAGCTAGATCATCTCCAAGAGGCATTAAAGAATGAAGAAAATGTAGAAGTTGTTTCCTTGCGGTCTAATATTGAAAATATCTCAGAAGAGATTGATGCGCTTACAACGCAAAAAATTTCTGCAGCTACTCAAAAAGGAAAATTGACGGCTAACCTTGAAAAGTACGAGGAAGAAAAGGCAGTTAGAGACGATCTTCTAGAAAAGATGCGCGTACACGAATTAGTTACTGGCGCTTTTTCTAAGAAGGGAATTCCCTTAATCGTGATCAAGTCTCAACTGCCTGCGATCAACGCCGAGATTGCAAAAATACTTCATGGTATAGTAGACTTTACGATCGAACTAGAGAATGATGAAAACACTGACTCTTCTGAAATTTACATTAACTACGGAGATTCTAGAAGAATAGTAGAGCTATGCTCGGGTATGGAAAAAACAATAGCTTCTTTAGCCATTAGAGTAGCTATGATCAATATTTCTTCACTGCCGAAACCCGATATCTTTATCGTAGATGAGGGATTCGGCACGTTAGACGACGCTGCAGTCGAAGCGTGCAATAGACTATTAACTTCTCTTAAGAGATATTTCAAGACTATACTAATCATCACACACGTCGATGCAGTTAAAGATGTCGTTGATTGTATGCTTGAAATAACGAAGAACGAAAAAGACTCTAGAGTGGTTTTTGGAGTAGACGAATGACAAACTGGAAAGCTTATCCACGCAATCGAAAAATCTTAAACAAAGATGGATACGCAATAATCGTACCAGATTCGTTTAAAGAAAAAGCTAATATGCCCTTGTTTTGTGAAGTCTGTCAAATTAGCTTTTGTAATAAAGAAGACGAAAAAACCTATAAGCTATTTAAGTGTTGCGTTAGTTGTGCAGACACGTGGGCGTATTCGAACAAGGAAGAATGGATAAAAGGCTGGCGACCAGAGTCAGATAAAATTAAAAAAGCAGTCGAAAAACGGCTTTTTACGAATCCTAACATCGTCTTCGAGTAAGAGCTGTATATTTAAGGGTTGGAGATACTATGCCTAAAATCGATTACAATGCATTAGGCCAAGCGCTTGATACAACATGGGGCCGCACGTCGACTCCAAAAACAGCATCATATTCTGTTAAGTTTTCTTTGGCTGGTGATGTTTTGATAGCTTCGTACCAAGCTGTCGTAAACTTTGCGTCAGAAAAAGAAATGATTCTAATGAAGCGCATGTACGAAGAAGAGTCTAAGGAAGTTATTGCAGGTGTATTGAAGAACGTTAAGTCTGTGTATAAAGATTTAACTGGCGAATCTTTGACGACCAAAGAGTATAATTCTTCTACATCAGTAGAAATAATCGGGTTTAACGTTCACAACCCGAAAAGAACGGCGTATATTCGTAGAAAAACGTCGTTTGAAATAGCATGACACAACCCTTAAGTAGAAATGACCAAATAAAGGAGATCGTCCGATGCGGAAAGGACCCGGTCTACTTTATGAAAAATTATGTAAAGATCCAGCACACCGTGCGAGGTCTTATACCATTTGAAACCTACGACTTTCAGGACGATTGCGTAAAACACTTCGAACAAAGTAGATTTAATATCGTTCTTAAGTCGCGACAGTTAGGTCTATCTACTGTCACTGCTGCTTATGCAGTTTGGTTCGCAATTTTCAAAAAAGATAAAAACGTTTTAGTCATTGCGACTAAACTATCAACTGCAATGAACTTCATTAAAAAGGTGAAGATCATGCTAGACGGTTTGCCCAAGTGGTTGCTTCTTACGAAGTTTGAACCGACGAAGCAAGCCATTAGGTTTGACAATGGTTCACAAATTAACGCGATACCAACTTCTCCTGACGCAGGTCGTTCCGAAGCGTTGTCATTGCTCATTGTCGACGAGGCTGCGTTTATTAGAGACTTCGAGGACATTTGGACAGGTCTGTATCCTACCCTGTCGACCGGCGGTAACGCAATCATCATATCGACCCCTAATGGTGTAGGCGGTCAGTATTATCGTCTTTGGATGGACGGCGAAACCAAACAAAACGAATTTAATACGATCAAACTTCCGTGGTGGGTACATCCGGAACACGACGACGATTGGTTTGTAAAAGAGACCAAGAATCTTCCGAAGCGCAAAGTTGCTCAAGAGTTTCTTTGCGACTTTATTTCTTCTGGCGATACATTTCTACAACCCAGTGAACTAGAGGTTATTAGAGAATCTATCAGACCGCCTATCGAAAAATCAGGTCCTCAGTCTGGCGTGTGGATTTGGAGAAAGCCTGAAGCTGGCAATAAATACGTCATTGCAGCTGACGTCGCTCGCGGAGATGCAGGAGATTTTTCAACTTTTCATGTTGTCGATAATGCAACGTGCGAAGTAGTCGCTGAATACATGGGAAAAATACCACCTGATAAATTAGCCGACCTTTTGTTTGAATATGGAAAGCAATACAATGAGGCATTAATCTGCCCCGAACAAAATACTTTTGGCTACTTTACTTGTGTCAAATTAAGAGACGATGGGTATCCAAGATTGTATTACCAGGGAGCTTCAGGCGATCCATTCGAATTTAGGCCTACCGATCCCAATGCCGTACCTGGATTTTCTACACAGGCTAAAAATAGAAGTCAAATATTAGCAAAGCTAGAAGAGCTAGCTCGGAACAACAGAATAAAAATTTATTCACAACGACTTTATGATCAATTACAAGCATTCGTCTGGAATGGTTCACGCGCGCAAGCTGCGAAGGACGCTCACGACGATCTGATCATGAGTCTTGCGATAGCTACCTGGCTAGTTGCAGGAGATTCGGTTGCTAATGAACAAGCAACCGCCTTAGCATACGCAATGTTGAAAGCAACTAAGGTTCAACAACAAACAAATATGCCAGGTGATGTTTCGAGTGTCAAGCCCGTTCCCAACGCTATGATGAGCGGATTTAACCCACGAGAAGCGCATAAGCCAAAAGATCCATCCCAGGTAAGACACGTGGATGCGACAGATTTTTCTTGGCTGTATCGATAAAATTATTTAAAGAGAATATCTATTAAAGTTAAGGAATCAATATGCCTAAGTTAACAATTTCTCAATTAAGAAAAATTATTTCAGAAGAAGTTCAAGTTCTAAGAGAGGGCGAAAAGGAAGACCAAGCCGCTGCTATGGCTCAAAACGCCAGTAAACTTCTTAAGGCAATTGAGTCTTTTAAGTCCGTCGCTTCTGCAAAAGCAAAATCTGGTGCAGATTCTTCCGGAGCTTCTTTAGAAAAACACCTTTTAGAAACCGAGAAGATGTTAAAAAGAATCGTCGCTTCGCCACTAGAGTATGTAGACGGACCCAAGGTTGCTCCACAACCAAGCGATGCGGGCTCTAAAAAAGTTACATTAAAACCAGCGACCTGACACATTAGACAGTATACAGTTTTTTAAAAGTTATTATTAAGAAACGAAAGAGCTGTCTCCCTAATTGGAGCGGCATAAAAAAATGGCAAAAGAAAAAGAATCACAATCATCGTTATTTCAAAGACTATCTAAGCTTTTTAAAAGCGGCCCCGTCGTCAAGCGAAAGATAAGAAATTTTGATACAACGATAGCAGTTGCTGACAAGACAAAATCATCCGGAGCATTATTATTTCAAAAGTCGCTAGCTCCAACCTATGCGACCATTACAGCAAACGCATATAATCTTTCAGAAAGATTAATGAGATATCAGGACTTCTCCGAAATGGAGTACACGCCTGAAATCGCTGCAGCAATGGACATCTACGCTGATGAAACAGTTGCGCAAGATGATAAAGGTAGAGCGCTTCACATTTACTCCGATAACGAAAAGATCAAAGAGATTTTAGAGGATCTTTTTTACAATACGCTTAACGTAGAGTTTAACCTTCGATCGTGGGCCCGTAACCTCGTCAAGTATGGAGACTTCTTCCTTTATAACGATGTGTCTCCTCAATACGGCGTCATTAACGCGTTTCCAATTCCAGTTAATGAGATAGAGCGAGAAGAGAACTACGACCCAAATGATCCTTTTGCTGTTAGATATCGTTGGGTTACATTAGGTAATAGAACTCTTGAAAACTGGGAAGTTACGCATTTTCGTCTTCTCGGTAACGACATGTTCTTACCGTACGGTTCGTCAGTTATTGAAGCCGCACGCCGAATATGGAGACAGTTAATCCTTATCGAAGACGCGATGTTAGTTTATCGCGTCGTTCGCGCACCCGAGCGCCGAGTCTTCTATATTGACGTTGCGAATATACCTCCAGAGAACGTACCGATGTATGTTGAGGAGCAAAGAAAAAATCTCCGCACTAATCAAGTGGTTGACCGCGCGACAGGGCGTCTAGACCTTCGCTATGCGCCACTTTCTATTGAAGATGACTATTTTATTCCAGTTCGCGGTGGCGAATCTGGAACTCGAATCGATACATTGGCAGGTGGCCAAAACGCTGCCGCAGTCGAAGACGTCGCATATATCCAAAAGAAGCTTTTTGCTGCGTTGAAGATTCCAAGAGCCTATCTTGGTTACGATGAAATGCTGTCTTCAAAAGCAACTCTAGCGCAAGAAGACATTCGCTTTTCTCGTACAATTAACGTGATTCAGAGAGTGTTAATATCAGAGCTAAATAAACTCGCGATAATTCATCTATATGCAAATGGATTCGACGCAGAAGATCTTCAAAACTTTACTCTAAGACTATCCAACCCATCGACGGTCGCACAGCAACAGAAACTAGAACTCTGGCGTTCTAAGTTTGAAATCGCAGGATCTTCGCCAGAAGGTATGGGCAGCAAACAATTCATACGTAAGACGATCTGGGGCTTAACTGATGAGCAGATCGAAGAGATAGACGAGCAACGGTATCAAGAAAAATTAGTCGATCAAGCTATTGAAGAAGCAAAGCCTGAAGAAGAAACCGGTGGTGAAGCAGGTGGCGAAGAAGAGCCAGCAGCTAGCGGCGAGGAAGCTGGCGGAGAAGAAGCAGAAGCAGGCGGGGGCGAAGAAGAAGGCGGAGAAGAAGGCGAAGGATTATTCGCCGGTGACGATATCGAACAGAAAGAACCCGAAGTAGAACTATTGACGACCGGCGACGAGGTCGACGATTTCTTGCCAGCTCTATTCGAAAAAGACAAGCTACCGATTAAGGCGCAATCGCAATTAGAGAAAGCGCTTTATAACCAAAGTCGCAGAAAGAAGCGACGTGACCACATGCCTAACTTCAAGAAAATGACAGACTACGACGCAGACGGTATGGGCATGAAAGACCCGCACGGAATGTCTGATTTGAGAAAAGCGATTAATCCCTTTAGGGAATCTAGAAATTTAGAAGACTCAGGTAACGTAAAAACCAATTTGCCCATGTCGTTACAGTCGACTTTGCAAAAGATGTCGATCACGTTACAACTAGATCGCCAGACTAACAAGTTACTTTCTGAAGAAATAAACCAAGAAACATTAATTACAGAAGAAAACGATTTATTTATTGACGAAGATTGAAAGGGCGTAAGATGTCTAAGACGCATAACAAAAAGAGAAACACTGCTTTACTATACGAGTTTTTAATTAGGACTATTTCAAGCGCCCTCGTTGAAAACGACAAGAGGAAATCATCGGTGGCCTTAAAAATCCTTCGTCGATATTTCAAACCAGGAACTCAATTATATAAAGAGTTCAGGATTTTTAACGCGCTAATTAAGACGACGGTAAGTTCTGACTCTGTCGCAACTTCGATCTTAAAGGAAGCCCGTACGGCAATAGAGGCGTTAGATTATGAAACCCTCGATAAAGAAAAATCTTTATTAATACGCAACATTAATCATGTAATAAAAGACGAAAACTTCTACGATCAGCCAGTTGCTGAATATAGACTTTATGCAAGCATACAAACTCTCTTCAATGAGTGGCGAAAACCAGCAGGTTCAGCAGACATTGTTTCGCTGGCAAATTATGAAAATCAATTGCGCGAATGGCTGATTACCGAAAAGAAAAAAGAAGATCATACTTTAATTGATGAAACGCCGGGTACGACTCGACTTCTCATGAAAGTCATGATGAAGAAACTAAATGAAAAATACTCTAGCTCTTTGAACGACGACCAGCGAGAAATTATTAAAGCCTACGCTTTTTCAACAGCTAACGAAGATCAAACTACAATTAAGAAGAAGTTGGAAGAAGTTCGTCATGGTCTTCTTGAAGCCATCGATAGCTATATGACGCAAAAACAAGACAACACATTCGTCATTAACAAGCTACAGAATACAAAATCTAAAATATTATCCGAGTCTTTTGACGCCGTTGATGATGACACCGTATCCAAATTTATGTTGTATTCAAACTTGCGTCATGAATTGACGTCGACAGAAGGAGAAGAGCCATGAAAGATTTGCGTCTATTAAATTCTTACGAAATCTTCGATTACACGCCGGAGATGATAAAAGAATCGCGTGAAAAAAACAACGGCAAAGTAATGATGAAAGGCATCCTACAAAAAGCCGACACGCTTAATCAAAATGGTCGTATCTATCCAATTCACGTTCTAGAACGCGAAGTTCGCAACTATCAAAAGTTTATTGTCGAAAATCGAGCGCTCGGCGAACTAGATCATCCAGATTCTTCCGTTGTCAATCTAAAGAACGTTTCTCACGTTATTCGAGAAGCATATCTCGAAGGAGGAACAGTGTATGGAACTGTGGAATTATTAGATACACCGTCGGGTAAGATTCTTCAATCGTTGGTTGAGTCGGGGGTTAAACTCGGTATCTCTTCTCGCGGCGTTGGGTCGACAAAGAAGCAAGGCGATTATCACGTCGTTCAAGACGATTTCCAGCTCATCTGTTGGGATTATGTTTCTGAACCATCTACGCCCGGCGCGTTCATGCTCCCAGAAGGTCGTAGAATCACTTCTGCTGAACTCCAAAAAGTCTTTAATAAATCAGATAGAATTGACAGAATATTAAATGACATTATGTCTTATGGAGGCAAGAAGTAACATGGGATTGAAAGATCCAAGAATAGGTTATAACTCAGTTACTGAATTCATGGGATCCGGACTCCCGTGGGTTACTTCCTCGGTCATTCTACCAAATACGACTTTCGGTTATAGTTTTCCCAAGATTACAAAAAGAGTATTTGTTTGGAATCACAATACGGGCAGCAACATCCATGTCCGCGTTGGCTTTACACAAAATGGTGTAGAAAAAGCTAACTATTTTAAGATCGACGCTGGCGAACAATTCGAATTCGATGCAAGAGTCAAGGATATATACCTTCGTTCTGATACAGCTGTAGATAGTCATCCTGTTAGCATATACGCTGAATTAGTTGGAATAGACGCAGATCAAATGCCCATATTAACTGGCTCAATTAATGGCGTACCATTCTGGGAAGGTGTAGGTTGATATGGGATTAACACGTGGTCAATTAAAGTCTATCGTAAAAGAATGTCTAATAGAGATTTTAGCCGAAGGTATGGGAAACAATGTCGGCGATTCAATAACTGAAGTAAAAAGAACGTCACCGCAAAATAAGCAAACGTCTACAGCGACAATCTTAAGACAAAATGCTTCCAAAACCAGAATGCAATCTAGCGCTTTAAAGGAAGCGATTCGTTTAGAAGCAGGCGGAAACGACATAATGGCGTCTATTCTAGCTGATACTGCAGAAAAAACCTTGCCAGCTATGTTAGAAAACGATAGAATGAAAGCTCCTGTAGTTACAGGAAAAATTGAAACTCTTGTTGCTGCACATGAACCTGGCGAGTTATTTGGAGAAGAAGCAGCATCGAAGTGGGCAGACTTAGCCTTTATGGGCACGCAAAAGAAATAATTTTTCGCAATTCTTTTTGTATCAGAATATTTAGCAATGTTGCACGGAGCATATATATGAAACTTACAAGTAACTTATTAAAGAAAATTATTGCAGAAGAAGTGGCAAAGTTCGGTGAGATGGAGTCTACAGAGGATCGTGCAGCTGACGCTGTAGATCTCGACGCAGACGAACTTGGTTCCGATAAGGCCCTCGAGAAGAAGATCGATTACATCAAGGCGCTTAAGATTGAAGAAACGCGCCTTCGCAATCGTCTTAAGAAGATCGTCGAGACACGCGCTCGTCTTCTTCGAAGCATCTGAAATTTGTAATCCTTGAAAGGCGGTATATTATGGGAAAACCAGGTAGCGGCAGATACACAACTTATTTACCAGTAAAAAGCTTAAAGACCGACAGGTTGGGCAAGCTTTTCAAGGGTGGTTTAAGCGGACTTTATAACGGAACAGAAACAAATTCTGGTGCTGCAGAAGCAGCCGTAGCCGTTGCGAAATCCGTGCTTAATGGCAAAGGCGACCAAGATCTATTCGGTAATGGAGTTTCGTTGACGTTCGGTGAAGCTCCAAATACGACCGAAGTAAAATGGAGCAAGGCAGGAGACCCAGCCAATCCTTATGTCGCTGATTTGTCATCACCTGGACCAGGAAAAACAGACGGCGTTGACAAGGACGCTGACCCAGGTCTCAAGCCAGAAGATATTAAGCCTACTTTTGATTCGAAGAATCCAACAGTCAATACAACATCACCTTCGGCAACCGCACCTCGACTTGGTAGTATCTCTTTGGGAGAAAATTTGCAAGGTGGTAAGAGCTCAGTTGAATAATTGCTATTCAAACGATAATTAAAAGAAGAGAGGCGTAAGAAGGTATGTCGAAACAATTATATGAAGAAGCGTTAGCGGACGTTAAGAAGTTGAAGGAAATTGCCGAAGATAATGCTAAAAAGGCATTAATAGAAGCAGTGTCTCCGCGCATCAAAGATTTGATCGAAGCCGAACTTTTAAAAGAAGCTTCGGACGACGACAAACAAGTAAGCGACGATCTTCTTTTAGACGATGGCGAAGAAGTTGCAGAAATGCCAGTTTCTATGGTCGATGCTTCACAAGCGATCGTCGATCCAGCAGTAGCAGCTGCTATGTCATTACCTGATGAAGAAGGAAAAGTAACGTTAGATTTAGACGCTATAGCCGTTACTCCTTCACCTCTCGATGCTCAATTTGAGTTAAGCAACGAATCTATCAAGTTAATCAATCCGATCGTTGAAAAAGTTAATGCAGCGACAGCTCTAAAGATTGAGTCAAAACTTTTTCAGCTTAACGAATCAGTAGAAAAGTTTCTGGATGCTAGCGTCGCTGTGAAGAAGACGACTAGCTACCAGCACAAGATTTTGGAGATGGTCTCTGAAATCGAGGCATTGTACGAATATTTGCAAGAATCTGCAGGTAACCTTCAGGACAAAGGAGTCTACGAAGGCAAGTTAGAAAAACTATACAAACAACTCAACAAGCTCGTGGAGCAATACAACATGAAAAAGAACGTGAAATCATTGACTGAGGCTGAAATAACGCTAAAACTAACAAACGTCCCCGACGAAGTTGCGGACGAACTTGACGACCTTGGAGTCGACCTCGTAACTGATGAAGAGGGTGGCGAAGAAGCACCCGAGGGCGAGGAAGCTGAAGGTGGCGAAGAACTCGACCTCGGCGGTGAAGAAGGCTCCGAGGCTGGTGAGGAAGAAGAAGGCTCCGAGGAAGGTGGCGAAGAGCTAGACCTCGGCGGTGAAGAAGAAGAAGAAAAGGCTGAGGAGGCTCAAAAAATGGAATCTAAGCGCTTAAGCGACAACACAATTGTAGAAATCGATGAATCTATGCTCCGCCGCGAGATCGCTCGTATGCGTTCTCTTCGCGAGGCAGCAGACGACGTTCAAACTTGGGGCCACGGCCCAGGCGAAGTTTCAGATGAGTTTGCAGATGAAGACATGGGCGATCCCTTCGTCGACGTCGACCTAACTCTCGAAGCCGACGATGAGAAGCAAGAAGAAGGCGACGATTCGAAGGAAGAAGGAATGCACGAAGTTGACGAGATGTCGATGGAGATGGAAGAGACATACGAGATGGAAGAGCTTGAGCAAGAAGAAGCACAAGTGAAGCAAGCCAAGGATTCTCAAAAGTCTCATGGCGATCGCGACGAGGCCCAAAGCCAAAAGCAGAATCGTATGCCAGAAGCGCAAGAACAAGACGAGACAGAAGAGAAGAAAGAGGCTCAAGACGAGAAGGTTCATGAGGCTCGCTCACGTCTCGCTCGCGAAGCTCGCGTTCAAACAGAGGCCAAGAAGAAGGCAAAGCAAGCAAAGCAAGAGCAACAAAAGGCAAAGCAGAAGTCGCAAGCCAAGCAGCTTGAGGCTCAACAACAAGCCAAGAAGGGCCAAAAAGGCAAGGCAGTACAAGCCAAGCAAGAAGCCCAAAAGCAAGCAAAGAAGGCCAAGCAATTGGGCGAAGCCTATGCTTATTACGCAAATATTTTCAACGAGTCAGTGCGACGCACTGCCAAGTTGCAATCGGTTCTTGCAGAGAGCCGCAAGGTGGCTAGCCAAAATGGCGCCGCAACAAGGTCAACGGAAGAGACCTCAACACTCCGTAAGAAGTTGGCGGAAACGAATCTGTTCAACACGAAACTACTCTATTGCAACAAGCTTCTTCAGAATGAGTCGCTCACAAAGCGCCAAAAGGCGGACATCATTGAGCGTCTCGACGAGGCAAAGAGCGAGAGAGAAGTCAAGCTTGTTTACGAAAGCCTTGTAAAGACACTCGGCGCTGCTCCTTCGAGATCTCTCTCGGAAGGAACACAAAGAGTCCTTGGTTCTTCGTCACAAGCAACACGCTCGGCATCGACTGTCATTAGCGAAGGCTACGAGGCAGATCGCTGGGCGAAGCTCGCAGGTCTTAAGTGATTCGTTTTTAACAACAGTATTTTAGGAGAAACACATGAAGCAATTTACACTACAACACCTCGCGCAAGGCATCAAAGAAAAGCACGTCGGTGCCGAGCGCGCTCGTTTGACTGAGAAGTGGAGCCGCACAGGCCTCCTCCGTGGCCTCGACGGCCAGAAGCGTGAGCTTATGTCTCAGCTTCTCGAGAACCAAGCAGCACAAGTCCTCAAGGAGAGCAACGCTCTCTCGACCGGCGGTGGTAACCTCGTTGGTTCTGGACAAATCCAAGGCTTCTCTAACATCGCATTCCCAATCGTTCGCCGCGTGTTCGGTGGCCTCGTTGCCAACGAGCTCGTTTCGATCCAACCAATGAGCCTCCCATCGGGACTCATCTTCTATCTTGATTATACCTACGGCTCCGATGTCGGCAAGCCAGCAGGACAATCTGGTGAAGTTTATTCCCGTGGCCAATCGATCTACAACAACCCAGCTGGTAAGGGCGTCCGTTCCGGATCTCTTGCAACAGGTGGTATGTACGATCTCGTTGGTACAGGTTACTCCCGCGTCACCGGCTCGATGACAGCTCTCAACTTCGCTGCAGGAACAGTCTACTCTGGTTCTTATAAGGGCGCCTCTGCTCTTACCTGGACAGACGGTGGCATCGTTGCTTCGGCAGCTGACTTCTCGGGTTCCAACGCACGTTGGCTCGACTTCGACTCGCAAGTTGAAACAGCTCTCAGCAACAACGACCTCGACTTGTTCTTCGTCTACGTTCCAACATCTGCAATCACAGCAGTGATTCCAGGCGCAGACCTCCTCGCAGTCGACCAAATCGCAATGTTCAGCGGTTACGGCGCCAATGCAACGGCATGGGGCGAGACATACCAAGGTGGAGACGGCGTCCTCAACCTTCGCCGCCTCAACAAGCGTGGTAACTTCAGCACCGGTGCAGGCTTCGTGCCAGACGCATTGAATGGTACACACATTCAAATGGTCCTCAAGGGTGCAAACGGTCTCTCCGCTTTGACAGCAGGATCCGGCGCGCTCTCTTGCGCAGTTTCGACGAGCCTCTCTGTCGACAGCAGCTCGGGTGCAACAGTCACGGTGCCATCTTTCGAATCTGACTTCGGTGCAACACCAGCTCCAGTCATTCCAGAGATCGACATCAAGATCGAGTCAATCGCGATCACTGCAGAGACCCGCAAGCTCCGTGCCAAGTGGTCTCCAGAGCTCGCACAAGACCTCAATGCATACCACTCGATGGATGCCGAGGTCGAGCTCACCTCGATTCTCTCCGAGCAAATTGCTCTCGAAATCGACCGCGAGATCCTCAACGACCTCGTGACAGCTGCTAACGGCGCCAACTACTACTGGTCGCGCGCTCCAGGCAAGTTCGTCAACAAGGCAACAGGCGCACCTGTCACCCTCGCATCGTCCCTCTCCATCGGCCCAGCCTTCACCGGTACGGTCCGTGAATGGTACGAGACCCTCATCGAGACAATCATCGATGTCGCCAACACCATCCATCGTAAGACCCTCCGCGGCTCTGCAAACTTCCTCGTTTGCGGTCCAGACGTTGCAACGATCCTCGAGGCTTCTGTGCTCTATAAGCCAAAGTTCTCCATGGACGGCGAAGGACAAGTTGGTTCGCCATTCACCATCGGTGCAGAGGCGATCGGTACACTCAGCAACCGCTTCACAGTCTACAAGGATCCTTACTTCGTTCGTAACAAGATCCTCGTCGGCTACAAGGGCGGCAGCTACCTCGAGACAGGCTACGTCTACGCACCATACGTTCCACTCATCGTGACACCAACGATCTTCGCACCAGAAGACTTCACACCACGTAAGGGCGTGATGACTCGCTACGGCAAGAAGATGGTTCGCTCCGACTTCTACGGAACCGTCACATGTCTCGACATGAATATCATATGACATGAACGTCATCTGAGTTCATAGCCTGAACATCAGCTGAATAGTTCTCTGAGAAGGCTCCTTAACGGGAGCCTTCTTAGTTTCTAGAATGTGATTTACACAATTAGTTTTATTAATATAAGAAAACCATGGTGGTAAAATTACCGATTTTATCTAGAGCCTGTGGCGACTGCACAAAGTGTTGCGAAGGATGGCTCGAGGGTATCGTGCATGGCTATAAAATGTTTCGAGGTTGTAGCTGTCATTTTTTAGAAAAGACGTGTAGCATATACGAATCCAGACCAGAGAATCCATGCAAGAGTTACAATTGTGCTTGGCTATCCGAGGACGTCATTCCAAGTTGGTTAAAACCGAATTTGTCGAATACGATAATAACGAAAAGATCAACTCGGATTCCTACCGAGGAAGGAATGAAAACGATAACGTATTACGACGTTATAGAAGCGGGAAGCAAGCTAGACTCATCGGTCCTTAATTGGTTATTGCATTGGGCGATAGACAACAAACTAAATGTTGCGTACGAATTAGAAGGTAAGGTTCACGTCGTCGGAGACGAAGACTTTAAAGGGTTGTTGAATCGATGAAGAGTCGAAGAAAACACGGACAGCCTAAACTTAACAAAGATCGATGCGAGATATGCGCGTTCGACGCCCCAGCAGCCCTAAACATTCACCACATAATTCCAAGGTGTGATCCAAGGTGCACTAATGACAACAATAATTTAGCCATCGTTTGTCACACGTGTCACGACCTAATCCACGCGGGCGAAATTACAATTATTGGAGTTTATTCGTCTACGGGTGGAAGAAAATTATTATGGTTTAGAGAAGGCGAAGTTCCGCCTCTTGAAAAAGAATTTTGGTTAATAAAAGAAAATCCATTAGTATTAAGAAAAAGAATCGCACATAAAAATAAAATTTGAAGTTAATTTCTTGTTATTTGTCATTTTTTAACCACGAGGGTATTATTACTAATATGCACACCAATAAAAAAGCCATCAAGAATAGTCTGATGCTAGCTTTAGTGTTGGGCTTCGCCGCTCACGGTTGCGAACGACCAAATCCATATAAGTTAGCAGGCGACACATCCGCTGTTTACGAAGATTGTCCGACGCCTAAAACGTCAGTAAAAACTAATAGTAGCGCATCGACGACAGGACCATCAAGCGTCGAAACAGTCGTGGGCACAACAGTCGGTCCATCGACGGTCGTAACAACAGGTCCAGACCAAAAGCAAGAAACGACAGAGCTTGATTCTCGCGAACTAGATTATTCGGAAGCTTTAAGAACAGCCAGCATCTTATTGATTGGCGATGCGCCTACTTTGTCTGAAATTTACGAATTGGGCGATTTACCACTTAATCAACAAAAAGTCAAATACGAAGAGCTCATCGACAAGAAGTTGGCTGATCCAAGGTTCGCAGCTACGCTCGTAGAATTCTTTAAGTACACATTTAAAATGGGCGGAGTCTCAACGGTCGCAGGTGAACCAACGAGAGATACTGCACCTACTTTTGCAGCGAAGATAGTGTATGAAGAAAAAGATTGGCGAAACGTCCTCGTTCAACAAACTAATACATGTCCTACTTTTAATCCTACAAACAATACCTTTACTGATGGTTCTTGCAACAATCTTCCTGTCGGTATGAATCACTCGGGCATATTGACCGATCCAGGAGTTCAAAGCCTATATTACGGAAACCTATCATTTCGTCGTAATCGTTTCTTTCACGAAACTTTTCTTTGCAGATCTGGCAACGAACAAGCTGGTGGTGAACCGACGGACCAACCACCGACGGCGGCTCCATGTAACGGTGTCGATCCAATTCCTGGATATCAAAACAAGTGGCCTGTAAACGAAATTGCCGGAGCGTGTAATGGTGGGCGCGTCGATTTCCACGCGTACAACGCCAGCAATGTTTGTTCCAATTGTCATTCAACGTGGAACCATCGCTCGCCGCTCTTTAGCCAATTTGACTCCAAGGGTATATTCCAGCAATTAACGCTCACCGGTGAATACTCGGTGTTTGTTCCGGTGAATGGATCTCCACGAGCAAAATTATCTGATTGGCTTTGCGTCGATCCATCTATCTGTCCCAACGGTGGCAACAATACGACGGCTTGGAAAAGAGTTATGAAAGTCGACGGAGTAGAAGTACCCGCACCTGCTGCTACGATCAACGAGCTTGGTCAGCAAATGGCAAAAGACGATGAAGTTATTGAGTGCGCTGTAAAAAGAGTTTGGAATTACGCGATGGGTCGAGCGGACATTACAGAAATTGGAGGTCGCTCTTGGGTGGCGTTACCAGATAGAAAAGATCCTAATCCTGAGTTGATTACGTTAACCAAGCTAGTCAAGGATTTTAGAGGTAGCGGATATAACTTAAAATCGACGTTAAGAACGATTCTTTTGTCAGACGATTTCGTGAGGTTTTAATATGAAAAACAAATTTTTGCCAGGTGTTTTGTTCGTAACGTTCTACACTTTATCTGCGGCGTGCGGTGCAGAAGCGCCAGATATTGAAGAAGGTTATTGTCCTGAAGACAACGTCTCATCGTCGACAGCAGGTGCGGGTGGAACGAATGTTTCTACGGGTAATAGCTCTGCAGAAAC
>Ga0255187_1000072_pt1 | contig 20581 bp, 22 predicted proteins | sample Miss_Cont_RepA_8_FD_183642 | JGI IMG/M metagenome (GOLD analysis project Ga0255187, IMG submission 183642) | Freshwater microbial communities from Mississippi River, Louisiana, United States - Miss_Cont_RepA_8h | ecosystem: Environmental > Aquatic > Freshwater > River | place: USA: Louisiana...
GCGACCCCCCCCCCCGTCCTTCGCCGACCGCTCCCGACCGCGCCGCGCCTGCCGCCAGCCCGTCGCCGCCGGCCACCACCAGCGCCCGCACCACCGCCAGACCAGCCGCGCCCAGGCCGAGGTCACGCCGGGCGAGGCGCACCAAACCACCACCACGCCGCGCCGATAATGCCTTTTTGCTGGGGATTCGTGCCGAAAGCGTGTGTTGCATAATCAAGCGATGGTGATGCTGGCCTTCTTCATCTCCTCCAAGAGCTGCTCCGGTGTGACGACCTGCACATGCTCCACGCGGCTGGTCGCCTCGCCGTCGAGCAACAGCTTTTTGTCCGTGAAGATGCCGACCGCAATCGGTATCTGCGCCGCGGAAATCCTCCCGGCCTCGACAGCCTCGGTCCAGTGCTCGATGCCCGCCTCGACCGCGCGCCCGAGCCGCGCCGAGAGCCTTGCTTTATATGGCTCTAGCCTGCCGTCGGCCTCGGCCCGCTTGACGAGCTGCGCAATCGTGTTGCGGCTCACCTTGAACCGCTCGGCTATTTGGCGCTGCGTCGCGCCGGCGACGAACGAGGACAGGATGGAGTCCACCAAACTCTGGTCCCGCTCCGTGAATGCACCCGAAAACGCCGCCGTGCTGGCCAGCGCGGACGAAATGCGCGCCTCCGCTTCGTCCAGGATGACGGGCAGCGCCGGCTGCTGGTCAATCTCCTGCTCTTCAGCGTCGTGCTTCACTTGTTCACCCTCCGCGCCTCAAAAAAGCGATTTGCCGACGCCAGCGGCACCACCCAGTCACGCCCGAGGCGCACCGCCTCCAGCTCACCCTGGGCGATGAGGTCGCGCAGCCAGCGACTGGAACAGCCCCACACGCGCGCGAGTTCGCCCACCTTGATGCTGGGCTCAGGCAGTCGCAGGAGCTTCATCGCGCCGCCTCTTTCAGTTTCGCCGCCCGTTCCTCCTGCCGACGCCGGTGTGCCTCAGCCAAAAACGCCGCGCCACTGGGCACCGTCGCGTCGAACTCACCGTGACGACCCAGCCAGCGCCGAAAAGCCCGGCCACGGCCGACCGTATCCCACCACCAGATGACGGAGACCGACGCGCCACCCAGGGCCGCGCCAGTCACCAGCAGCGACGCCACATCAATCACATCATGCACAGCACACCTCCGGTTTGAGTTCCTCCACCTGCGGCGCGGGCGAAAACTGCGCGTCGCACCGCGGACAAATCCCATGAGTCACCGCGCCCTCGGGCAGCTCCAATGCCAGCCCCAGCCACCCACCGCACCAGGCACACCGCCGCACGCCACAGCCGGCCGCAGCCGCAGCGAAAATGAGCCCGACCAAACCGGGGTCCGCCGCGTGTTCATGAGGTGCGCGCGCGTTCATTCCTGCCAGCTCCTTGGAATCTCCCCACGCAACCACCCGGACAACTCCTCCTGCCCGCGAAAAGTCCGGCGGCCCCAATGATAAAGCACCGCGATAAGGCCGGACGGGTAGCACTCCACATGCTGGAGCCCACCGGCTCGGCCCGGGTCCGGCTCGGAAACCTGCCGGAGAGCGTCCGGGTGCGCTGCCAGCGCCGCCATGACCTCGGCCGGAATCACGCCGGCACCTCGTTCTTCTTGTCGGCCTGCTCGCCGAAAACGTCCTTCTCCAGCGAAGCCAAGCCCCGGCTGATGGCCTTGCGGAGAATGTGGGCCGTGTGGCTTTCATCAGCCTTCACCAACCGCTCCAAGCGGCGCACATCTCGGATTTCAATGGTGGTCGCAACTTGCTTCTTCATTATGGATTCATTGGATACATTGGATAAATCCACACGTCAAGTGTGAAAATTGACAACGAGTGAAAGGGGCTTACGCTTTCTCTGAAATGGCCAAGATACAGGCAAATTGCACGGTTGACCCGGACACCTACCGCCGGCTGCAAGTCATTGCGGAAGTGGAGGGCGACAGCATTGCCACGGTGGTTGCCCGGTGCATTCAGCGCGCCCTGCCAACGCTTGAGCTGGAGTTACAACAGCCCAAGCTCACGCCGGAAATGATGGCCCAGCTTCGCGCCGGCAAATCTGTTGCCGAGGTGCTCGCCGCTCGCTTTGCTCCGTATTCAATGGCGACGACGGAGCCCGCCACGCTAAACGACCCGCCATTCCCCAAACCGCCCACCGCGCCGCCCACCGCAAAGAAACCGCGCCGCTAAAAATAAATCTTCGCCTCCGTTGCCCTGATTTCATTGGCGTTTCTTGCTGTCCTCAATTTGATTGTTTGACAATCCACTGCTGTGGTGCGATGGTCTTCCCGTTGGAGCTAATCCAACACCGACCCGGCGGGACCGGGAAATTGAAAGGCCAGACAGCATGAACACCACCACCGACCTGGAGCGCCGCAGCACGTTGACCGAGCTTTGCCGCGCTTGGCAGGACACTGAGCAAGAAATTAAAACCGCCTTCGAGGCCATCGCCCGCGCCGAGGCCCGGCTTGCGGCGGTCTTCGATGGCGGCTCCAACGCCTTCAGCGTGCAGGAACATCACGGCTACATTGACTGGAAGAACCCGGCCCACTGTCTTGAACGGCTCCAACGTCAGGCATGGCGCGCCATCACTAACCGCCTTGAGCTGCGGCCGCTGATGAGCTTGGCGCAAATTAAGGAACTGGACGCGCAGATTGAGACGGGCACCGGGCTTCCGCCGATTCGATACGAAGACTTGCTGGCCACCGTTGAAGCACTGCACAGCCGGCGCGGTGAATTTCTGCGCGAGAAGGTCCACGAGTGCTATCGCTGGCTTCGCCCGGACTGCTGGAACGCCAACCGAAAATCCTACTACGAGCCATACAAAACCAACGCCAAGAGCTTCGCGGCGGGCGTTGGGGAAAAGGTCATTATCGAATACGGCGTCGAGCGGGGTTACGGGCGCGGCTACCGAGTCAACTACCACAAGCGGGACCATCTGCGCGCGTTGGACCAGGTGTTTCATCTTTTGGACGGCAAACCCCAGCCCACCAGCTATCAAGGCGCGCTGGCCGACGCCATAGACCAGCAAACCAAGCAGAACGACACCAACACAGCCGAGACGGATTACTTCCGCGCCATCTGCTACAAGAACCAAAACCTGCATCTGGAATTTAAGCGCAAGGATTTGCTGGACCAGTTCAACGCCATCGCCGGCGGCTTTAATTTGAACGCCTGACCCGCCTCCCTGCGCACGGTCGCAGCCGTGCGCAGCCGGCGGGGCAGAACGCCCAGCAGCCACTCGGGGCCACCGAGAAAGAGAAAGCCCGAAGATGAATCCAACTAAACCCGCCAAACCCGCCCACCGACGCCTGCGCGCCAAGCTGGAAGCCCTCGCCGCCCTGGGCATTGAAGGCGAACGCACCACCGCCGCCCGCAAGCTCGCGCGCCTGCTCGCCCGCTACGACTGGCAAGCGCAGGACGCCGCACCCGCCGGGGACATCCTCGCCGGCCGCTACCAGCGCGCCGAGCATGGCCGCCCCATTGGCCGCTTTACCTGCCCGCACGTTGCCAACGCGGTAAAGTGGGCCATTGAATCCGCCTGCGGCGTGCCCTGCTCCCACTGTGCCGGCGAGCTGGTCGCGCACGCCACGCCCGACAGTTGCCGCCGGCTGGCCGCCGCTGCTCAGTCTATCGCGCAGGGCTTCACCGTCTCCTGGCAGCACTTCGCCACCGTGCCCGGCGTCGCCGCTGCCGACCAGCCGCTGTTCTTCATGGGCCTTTACGATGGCATGATGAACGAGACGCGCCCCATCGGCCAGCGCCTGCCCTCGCCCGCGCGCCGCCGGACCAGCGCCACCCGCGCCAAGCGCAACGCCGTGGCCCACGCGCCCGGCTTGGAGCTTCACCCCTACACCGTCGCCGTCGGCCTTGGCCGCCAAATCCGTTTTGCCGCGCCCCATGCGCAGCTCGTGGAGACCATCGAGCGCACCTTGGCCGGCGTCCTTCCCGCAGTCACCACCAAGTAACCACACCACCCCATGAGCCTCGAAAACAACACCAACACACCATGAAAACCAACACCTCCGAAATCGTCACTCGCCACTGCCTTCAACTGAAGGCTGAAGCGCAATGGATTCAAAAGTGGCTCCACGAATCTAATGCCGGCAAGGCGCTCCCAGAAGTGGACCGCGCCAGCCTCGGCGTCAGCCTGTCCAAACTGTTCACGCTCGCCAGCGGCGGCAGCGAACTGCGCCAGAAGCTCGGCACCAAAGCGAACTGACCTATGAGCCTCGAAAACAACACCAACGCGCAGAAAGGCCCGGAGCCGGCCGACACGTTTCTTGCCATGCGCATCACCCGCCGCCGCAAGGCCGCGTATGTCAAAGCCGCCCACCGCAGCCCGCAAAAGAAGTTGGTGGACTGGGCACAGCACCACCTCGACCAAGCCAGCAACTACCAAGAGAAAGGCACCAAATGACCCTCAAAGAAGCACTCCAATGGGCCGACACCTTCGGCCCCATTCAATCCGACCCACCCGGCGGCGACGGGCCGGCCCTGCTCACGCTCGCCGCCGAAGTCCGCCGACTGCAAAGCCTTCTCCGCAAGATTGTGGAGCAACCAGACGACCCCGCGCGCGGCGTGCGAGTCCGCCTGCCCTTCTCTCTCGAAGCAGAGGCTCGCGCTGCAAGCAACTACCAAGAGAAAGCCACCCCATGACCACCGCCCAACACCTCGACGCCGCCCTCGAACATCTCCGCGCCATCGGCCACGGCCACGAGGCCGACGAACTCACCCGCCGGCACATTGAATACGCCAGCGCCCACATCCGGCAGGCTTGGATTGCCAACGACGGCCAGCTTGCCGCCACGCCCGAAGGCACCCACAAAGCCGTCACCGGCTTCTTCAAGCTCGAAGCCGCTGCCAAGGCCAAAGCGCCCGCGCCGCTCTGCGCATAGTCCACCCGCCCAACTCAAAGGCCCGGCCCGCACCACGCGCGCCGGGCCTTCTCTCTTCTATCCTCTCCCCTCTATCCTCTCCGCCACGCGCGCCCACTCCACCGCGCTCCCACCCCGCAGCGCCTCGGCCCCTATCCATCGGCTCGTGTAGTGGCTCTGCGTCGTCGTGATGCTCCTGTGACGAAGCCAAATCTGAGCCTCCTCCAGCCGGTAGCGAATCGTCACCTGCCCACCCGCCCAGGAGCGGAGCCCGTGGTTCGTTTTCTGCAATGGCCAGCCCAGCCCGCGCAGCCACTCGCTGACGCGCCGAAACACCAAGTCGCGCCGCTCCGTCTCCGAGCCATCGAGCACCGAGCCGGCCGCCTGCCATTTCCCCGACGCCCGTGCCCGCGCCTCGAACTGAGCCCAGAACGGATTCAGCGCCACCACCCGCAGCCGCCCCGTCCCGTTCTTGACCGTCGCCTGCGCGTCGAGCTGGTGGAGACCATCGCGCACCGTGAACCACTCCCACCGCGCCTGCGCCACCTCGCCGGCCCGCAGGCCAAACGCCAGTTCGAGCCCGACCGCCGCGAACTCGTTCCAGTCCTCCAGCCCCGGCCACGCCGCGAGCACCCCGGCCATCAGCTCAGGCCCCGGCGGCTCCTGCTCGAGATCCAAGCCCTTGTCGAATCGCTCCGCGTTGCCCTCCGTGACAAACTCCACCACCTCGGGCACGTTCAGCCCCGCGTCCCGGTATCTGGCCAGCGCCGCCACCTGCACCACGCTCTTGGCCTGATTGAACACCGAATTGGCCGACCGCTTCCGACTCGCCGCCGTCACCTGGTCGAGGCTGGCACACTCCCGATTCACCGCATCAAAGAACCTCCGCGCCGTCCGCCCGCACAGCACATCCGCGCTCTCCTCCTCGGGGGCCGCAAAGCCCGCGCGCCGCAGGACATTCGCCAGCGCATTCGCCGCCGCCCGCTGATGTCCATCAGTGATGCCCAGCTCCAACCCGCGCCAGGCATCGAGCAACTCGCCCACCGTCGCCCAGTGCCGCCGCTTCTTGTTCGAGTCCACAATGCCCCATTCCTTGTCGAGCGCCGGCTGGATGAACTTCACCTTGGCCACCTGCTTGGCCGTCTCCGCCTCGTTGGTGCCCAGCGCGTGGTTGAACCGCTTGCCGTTGATGGTCCCGACCAGATACCACGGCGCAAACTTCCCAGCCCACCGCTGCCTCAAAGTGAACTCGCGCCCCGCCACCCGGAACTTCACCTTGCCCAGCTTCGGCTCCGGGTTGGTGCTTGGTGCGTCTGTTTGGTGCGTGTTCTGGTGCGCAATCATGGTTCCAAACATTCCGCTTCCGAGCGACGTTCGGCAAGCCAATTTCCGCCGCTGACCTTGATTCAGCCGCGACGCGCCCCTCACAAACCCCCTGCAAACATTGAATAAACCGCACAAAACGCCAACAAAACCGGGGAGAATACGAAGGAGGAAAGATTGGTGCCCCGGGTAGGACTCGAACCTACGACCAATTGATTAAGAGGGCAGCGGACACCCCGAAAAACACCAGCGTTTCGCGCAAATCCGGCGCTTTGGTGCGTGAGTTGGTGCTACTTCTTGGGCTTCGGCTCGTCGTGCTGCTGGAGGCCCCAGCCGAAGAGGGAGAGGATGCCCAGGGCGGTGCCTTTGGGAACGCCGTCTTCAAGCATGACCTTGTAAATATCCTCGAAGGAGAGCGGGACGGCAAGGCGCGAAAGTGTGGCCGTGGGCGTCGTCTTCTCGCCGATGACGTTCTCGCCTGTCCGAAGGTCCACCGCTGCGCCAACCACAGGCGAGAGCTTGGTGCGGAGGAATTTGGTCAGGACATCCCAGGCCGTGTCCGCACCATAAGGCAGGTCGCCGTAAAGTGAACGCACTTTGCCGGCCTGCGTCTTGGTCTCGCCTGTAATCTCCCGCGAGAGCAAGACGGTAGCCTGCGCAAGTCCGGACAGCGGATCCACGCGGGTGTTGCCGAAGCGCAGCTTGCCGAAGTCTGATGAGCGCGGGTCTGTCTCAATCTCCGCGCCGGCCATGTTCGCCAGCGCATAGACGACGGCGAGGCCACCGAGGAATCCGGCGTATTCTGCGGCGACCGCGCGCGCCACGCGGGCGCTGCCGGCCTTGCGGAGCGGCTGGCCGGTGACGAGCTGGAAGCGGCTCAACACAAGGCGCGGAGAAAAGAACACGGTGGCGAGCGTCTCGGCGGCGGCGGCGTGCTTGCCCATGTTGCCGCGCCCGGTGGACACGTTGATGAAGTTGCCCACGGCTTGCAGCTCCAAGTCCGTCAGCGGCGTTCCCTTGGCCTGGAGCCGGTCCACCAGCGCGTCAAAGCTGTCGGCGCGGAGCTTGTTGAGGAAGGTGATGTAGGCCCGCTCCGAGGAGCGCACTCCGGGCATGACGCGGGAGAGGCGCGACATGTAAATCTCCTCCATCGCGGTGAGCTTGGACGTGTCCAGCGGCGCGAGGAAGAGCTTGGCGCGGGCGTAGAGTGGCGCGTTTGGGCGGTCGCGGATTTCCTTGTCCACCATGTGCGCGCGCGTCTCGCTGGCCAAGGCGCGAAACATCGGTGCCAGCCCCGACGCGGCCCGCCGCCAGTTCATCGGGTTGAGCGTGATGAAGCCGCCTTGCCGCAGCACCGCCGACACGTCCCACGAGGCCAGCACGGCGCGGGGCACGTTCAGCACTTCCTTGGCGTGCTCGATGGCGCGCTTGGTCGGGGAGAGGCGATGGAAGCGGTCGCGCTCCAGACCTTCGCGCCACTTGGCTTTCTCCATCTCGGCCTGCGCCCGGAGCCGGAGCGTGGTCGGGTCCGTCGGGACGGGCTTGCGGACGCGTGGGGCGAAGTCACCACGGGCGAGGCGGTCGGCGTATTCGGCGGCGGAGGTGGTGAGGCGGGTGTGCAGCGCCTTCAAGGCCCGCTCCTCGGGCGTGAGCTTGGGCTTGCGCGCCTCGGCCAGCCGGCGGTTCACGTCGTCGAGTTTCTGCCGTGCCATCTCCAAGGCCGGGTCGGCCAACGGCCGAGCCACCTTCGCGCGCGACTCGGTGGACAAGTCCCCTGCCGCCAGCTTGGCCTCGCGCTCGGCGATGGACTCCTCCATCGCAGCCAGCCGGCGGGCGACGTTCTCCGCGTGCTTCTGTTCCCACGGCTTCTTGCGCGCCTCGGCCAGTTGCCGGTTCAGCGCGTCGCGCTTCTGCATCAGCTCCTCCAGCGCGGGGTCTGCCGGGCGTGACACCGCGCGGCCAGCCGGCGGCTTCGGGCCTTCGGCAATCTGCTTCTCCTTGGCGGCGATGGCTTCCTCCAGCGCGGACTTCTGCCGAGTCAAAGCAGCTTCCGCCTGCTGCCGTTGGAATTCCCCGTCCAGCTCGCGCAACTCCTGCCACTCGGCGCGCACGGCGTCGCGCCGCGCCTTGAGCGCGGCCAGCTCGGGGCTGGTGATGTCCGGCTTGGCCCGCTTGAGGTTCATCTCGCCGCCGGCAATGCGCGCCTCGTAGTCGGCGATGCTGCGCTCCACGTTGCGCATGGCCAGCTCCAGCAGTTGCGCGTCGGTGCGGCCGGGCTTGGGAACCAGTTCGTCGAGCTGGGCGCGCAGGGCGTCGCGGCGAGCTTCGAGCAGCTTGGTCTCGGCGTCGAAAGGCGCGTCCGTCTTGGACTTCACGATGCGCTCCTTGGTGGCAATCTGGTATTCGAGGTCCGCCACCTGGTGCTTGAGCCGGGTGCGGACGGCATCCAGCGCGCTCTTGAGCTGCCGGGCCGGGTCCGTGACCACCACGCCGAAGCGGCGCTTGGCCTCGTTCACCTGTTGGATGAGCCGGCGCTCCTCGTCGCTCTGGGTGCGCCGCTCCACGCCGGTCTTCTGCAACGGCTTCTTGGCCGTGATGTCTTCGAGCTTGGCCACCTGCTGCATCTGGCCCTTGAGGTCGCGGAGCTGCGCCTTGGCCGCGTCGGCATCCAGCGGTTTGAAGCGGCCGTAGCCGCTGATGGCGTCCATCGTCTCGCGCCGGCTCAACTCCATGCCGATGTCCTCGGTGAGCACCTTGTGGACGGCATCCACCAGCGCGTTGCGCTCGGTGACGCCACCGCGAACAAAGGACAAGGCCAGCTTGCGCACGTAGTCGCCGAGCAGGCCGACGGGCAACCCTTCCGCCACGCCCTTCTTCAGTCCCTCGATGACGCCCTCGCGCCGGCCCGTCTCGTCGCGCTTGCGCAGGAGCCGCTTCACCGGCTCGGACTTGTCGCCATACTTCGCGCCCTCGTTCTCCAGATGCAGGTTGGCGCGGTCCCAGGCGGCTTGGAGGTAAGGCTTCACGCCGTCGCCGAACTCGGCGGCCATCTCGATGCTGAACTTGGAGAAGTCCAGCCCGAGGCGCGCAATCTTGGCCGCGCCGATGACGCCGAGGTGGTAGATGTCCTCCGGCGTGGGGGAAAGGAACTTGCCCTTGAGGAACGCGCGCGACTTCTCCGCCTGCTTCTCCAGCTTGCCAACAATCTCCTCGGCAATCTTCACGATGCGCGGGTCGTAACTGGGCCGGCTGGCCAGCTCGCGCTTCATGTCGGCGATGGCCTCGTCGGTCATGCGCGAGGCGCGCTCCTGGGCCACCTGCTCCTCGCGCTCGACCGCCCGGCGCTCCAGGTCCGCGATGCGCTCTTGCAGTTTGGCCATGGCGGTGCGTTCCGCGTCCGTGAGCGGGGCACCGCCGAGGGCGGCGCGCTTCTCCATCTCCATCGCGGCGAGGGTGAAATCCTCGTTCGCCATCATCTTGCGGGCGGCCAGGCCGCGCCCGGTCTCGGTGCCCGCCGCCTTGTTCACGTCGTAGAGTTCGAGCAGTTGGTCGGAGAGTTCAGCCACCTGCGCCTTCAGCGACTCCACCGCTTCAAGCCGGTTGGGGAACGCCTTGCTGTCCTCGTAAGCCGCTGCCAGCTCGCGGGTGGCGCGGCCGTATTCGTTCTGCAAGTCAATCTGCCGGTGCAGCAGCAGGGCGTCCTCGGTGTCCGTGAGGGCGCGGGGCTTGGCCTTCAGCTCGGCGATGAGCCGGTCCTGCACGGCGGGGTCAACGTCCACGCGGGCCATGGCCTCGTCCCACACGCTGCCCCAGTCGCGCCGGGCGGCTTCCATGGCCGGGGGCAGGCCGCGCTTGGCGCGCTCGGCGTCCACCGTGGCGTTCTTGATGCCCGTGGGCGTGCCGGAGTTGCCCGCGAACTCGCCCGGCTTGGCCCCGCCCATGCCGGACTCGCCGAGCGCGCCGGAGTTGAGATTCGACTTGGGCGAAGGCGGGGCGAAGAGGTCTTGCGGGCCGGCGAGCAAATCGCCTTGGCCGAGGTCGCCGGTGGTGCCGGTCAAGGGCTTCGCGGCTTGCTCGGCGAGCTTGTCCTTTTGCGCCTTGGCCTCGCGTTGCGCCTGCTCTTGGGCCAGCCGGGCCTGCTGCTCTGGCACGGACTCGGCGGCGGCGAGGGAGAAGGCGGCACGCTTGCGCGCAGCCGTTTCCGAAACTAAAAGCATCGTCGTGTCGCTACCCCCGCCGTAAACGTATTCGTTCAGTTCGACCGCATCGAAGCCAGCTTCGCGAATGCGTTTTGATAGCTCCGGGAGGTTCCGATTCAATGCTTGCGCAAGTTCATCGTCGCGCAAGAATTGAATGCCCTTGGTGTCCACACCGCGTTGCTCCAGAAGCTCCTTCAACTGAACCCCACCATCGTCTGCGTCTGCACGAACCTCCGTTAAATCGAGTATCTTCTTAGGCGCGACTTCAACCTGAATAATGTTGTCCCCGAAGTTTCTGGCGTAAGATTCTGTCGAAGCCACATAGAATGGCACCGGCGGCGCGGTGTCATACTTGCCCCGCGAGGCCATGAACATCATCCTGCTTCCTCTGACCTTCGCCACCAGCTCCGGCTGCATGGGCCAGTTCTCCCATTGCGCCAGCTCGGCCTTGAGTTCGCTGATGCGTTTGACCACGCCATCCGGGTCCTTCACGTCCACGCCGAGCTTGCGCGCGGCCTCGGGGCGCTTGGCCGCGCCTTGCACGGCGCGGATCTGCTCCACGATGTCCTTCTGAAACTGGCTGGCGCGCTCCGCCTGCTCGGCCATGGTCTTCATGGCGGAGTCGTCCTTGCCGAAGAGGTCGAGGGATTCGGCGCGTTGGCCGGCCTCCGCCTTGCTGGCCTTGATGACGTTGGTGAGGAAGTCCGGGCCTTTGCCTTGCAGGGCGAACTTGCTGCCAATCTGCTGCGCGCCGGCGTCGCCGGGAGCCGCGCGGGCGATGGCTACGGCTTGTCCGTCCGTGAGCTTGTCCGCTCGCCAGAGGGCATAGACGTCATCGGTGGCAGCTTTCGCCAGGCTCCAGCCGGCATTGCCTTTAGCGCGGCTGAGTAATCCGCGCGTTCGCGCTTCGGCTTCCGTGATGGCGATGCCTTTGAAGTAGGTTGCATAGTCGGCGACTTCTCCCTGACCGTCCCTGATGTTGGCCTCGGCGTCAAATGTCAACGCCTGGTCTTTGGTGAACCCGTCGGCCTCGCGCACCACTTGGGCAGGGATGGTCTTCTCTCCCGTGCGGCGGGCGAGGTCAAAGCGATGGCGGCCGGTGATGACTTCGGTGTCCCCGTTGAGCCGCTCCCAGACGACGATGGGCGCGGTGCCCGTGCGCTGGTATTTGCCCGCGAGTTCCTGCCCGACCACGGTGCCGGTCTCCTCGGACGCGCCGCCCTTGAAGTTGGGCACGTCCTTGGAGAGCTTGAGCTTGGCGAGGGGGAACTCGACGGTCGGGACCGCCGACGGGTCAAACGCGGTGGTGGCCGCAGGTTCGGCCGGGGGCGAGAGCGGGTCTTGCCACTCGCTGCGGTTGTCTTCGCGCACGCGGGGACGTGCGGCGGGGTCGCTGCCGGCGGTGTCGAACGGACTAAACTCGATTCGTTCAGGAGGAGCCCCCGCCAGATCCGGTGCTGCTGTTGAGGTGGACACCTCGGTCGGCACGGTCTCCGGCAGGGAAGGGGGTTTGTCGAACTGGTCGAACGGGTTGGCGCGCTCGGGGCGCTCCACGCGCAGGCCGCGCTCGGGTTGCGTGCGCTCCAAGGCCAGCTCCTGCGCCGCCTGCTCCAGCCGGGTAATCGTGGCGGGGTTGTCCGTGGCTTCTTGCAGCATCCGGCCCGCTCGCTCGCCGGGCGTGGGCACGCGGGGGAGCTTGGCATGGCCGCCGACGATGGCCGCCGGCAGGATGATTTGCGCCGCTGCGCCTAGGCTTGCACGGGTGCCTTCGGACACGTCGCCGCTGCCCACGAGTTCGCCGGCCTGCGTCGCGGCCTCGGGGGCGGCTTGGGCCATCTCAGCGGTGAAGCCCATGGCCAGCGCCCGCTTGGCCACCTCGGGGCCGAGCTTGCCAGAGAGCAGGGTGTTGATGCCGGTGGGCGTGGTGAAGAACTCGGCGAAGTCTATGCCCGCGTTGGCGATGCCCGCCATGCGCTCGTCCGAGACGCCGCTGGTGCGCAGCCAGTCACGGGCCTGCTCGGTGGTGAAGCGCGGGATGGCCACGATGGGCGTGCTGCCATCCAATGGGAAAGGCTGCTGCTGCTCCGGCGGCTTGCCTAGCTCGTTCACGTTCCACGCCAGGCGCGGGATGAGGGTGAGCGGGTTGGCCTTGCTGAGAGTGTCGCCCACGTAGCCCAGCGCGTCCGCGCCGGCCATGAGAGCATCCGCCCCGTAGCCGCTGCGGCGCTCGGCCACGAGTTCACCGCGCAAGGCCCGGCCCTTGGCAGCGCGGCGCGGGTCGGGAACCTCGGCCGTGGCGGTCGCCGTGCCGCCATCGAACTGGTCGAAGGGATTCGGGCTGGCGGGGGCGTCGAACTGGTCGAAGGGGTTGGGCATGGTTCAACGTCCCAGTGCGCGGGCCGCTGCCCCGGAGCCATACTTGGCATCGAACGCCTCGCGCAGGCCGGGATTGGCGCGCAGGAACTCGACCGCACCACTCGGCGGTGCTACCGGAGCCGGGCCGGAGGCCGGCGCGGCGGGCGCGGGTGTGGCGGACGGACCGGCTTCCGCTTCGAGCCGGGCAATCTCGTCCTGCTTGCGCTTGATTTGGTTGCGCACTTGGAAGTAGGCCGCGCCGGTGAGCTTGGGCGATTTGTCCGGGTTCACCTCGGAGAGCTTGGCGGTGAGGTCGGCGATGTCCTTCTCGTTGTCGCGCACGATGCGGTGCCGCTCGATGTCTGTCATAGGCCGGGCGGTGCGGGCAGCGGCGTCCTTCTCCGAATACTTGCGGTTGGTCGGGGAGAACTCCGGGAAGAACTGCGCGCCGTTGGGACCCACGCGACCCACGGGCATCTCCACCTTCGTGCCGTCGGACATCGTGACCGTCTGCGTGCTGAGTGAAGGTGAGAAGGTTGAGCCGGGCTGCATCCCACCCAAGGAGCGCAAAAGGTTGTCCAAGTTCGGGTCTTGGCGGGTGCGCGGAAACTGGCTCATGCCCTCGATGGCAGCCATGTCGAGCGGGATGGTCGGCCCCATGCCCGCCGGAGCGGTCACACGGGGAGCGACGTAGTTCCAGAAACCGGCCACATCCTTGTCCACCGCCTGCTTCTCGCGGAGGGCGGCAGCGCGTTGCGCCAGCGTGTCCGCGTGAATCTTCTCGGCCAGGGCGGTGCTGCGCTCGGCGCGGGCGTCCGCGCCCATCTGGCGCACATTCTCGAAGCTGCGCTGGCCGGCATCCCGCATGTCCAGCAGCCAGTTGCGGTCATTCGTGATCCGGTGCTGCTGCTTCAGCTCGTCAAACTGCGCCTGCCGGTCTTGGTTTTCGAGCAGCTTGTCTTGCTTTGCCTCCTTGCGGCGTTGCTCCTGCTCCTTCTGACCAATAAATTGCTCTGCATCCACCAGCACCGCCTTCTTCTTGGCCAGCGGCAGGTTGGTGAAGTTGGAAAGGTTGGCGGCGAGCTTGGCGGCGGGGCTGTTCTCATCGGCTAAGTTCTCGTATTGGGCAAACTTCTGGAGTGAAGGCCCAAGGCTTTCCACCCGCTGAGTGACGAACTGGTCCTCTGCCTTCTGTGCCGCATACCGTTGCAAGCCTTCGGTGATGGCATTGCCCGCCTGACTGATGCCTTGGGCGAGGAACTGCCCACCTTGAAACGTGACGCCGGGGTTGTAGGCGCTGTTGGTTTCCTGCTGGGGGGTGTGGAGTGAGCGCATAGGTTCAGGGTGTCTTGCGGAAGAGTCCGCCCATGAAGCCGCCAGCGGCCGCGCCGGCGGGGCCGCCCAGCAGCCCACCGCCGATGGTGCCCAGCGCGCCGAGGCCCGCGCCAAGGATACCCGAGTTCTGGTTCGCACCGGCGATGTTGGCCGCGTTCTGCGCGTTGGCATTGAAGCCGTAGGCGTTGCCGAAGTAGCTGCTGTAGGGGTCGAACACTTGGTCCGGGCCGACGCCGGATGCCGTCTGGTAAAGCCCCTGCGGGTTGCTTCCGCTGGGACGGCCAAGGATTTGCTGGAAGGGGTCGCCGTAGAACGACTGGTTCAGCCCGATAGCCTGCGACGCTCCACGGATGCGGTCTTCGTAGAGTCCGCGCTGGCGGTCGCCCAGATACATGGCCTCTTGGAAGGCGTCGGTCGGACCCATGCCCATGCCGCGCACGCTTTGCGCCCCGCGCACGTTCTGCTCGGCTCCGCGCCGCTGGCTGGCGCTCATGGCGTAGGGGTCGGCCAGCTCCTCCATCCGCAGCGCGTTGATGCGCTTGAGCATGGCCGCACCCTCGGGATTGAGCTGGTCGTAGGCCGTGCGGGAAGCCCCGGCGAGGTTGTTCACGTCGGCGATGTCCCCGGCGCGCTGGTCGGTGAGTCCGCGCCGGGCAATACGGTCCATCTCCGGGCCGGACTCGGCCATGAGGGCGAGCATTCCGTTGTTGCCCCGGTCGCCGTAGAGAGCGGCGCGGGCGGTGTCGTTGTCGAGCTGGGTGTATTGCGGGCGATACTCACGCTCGATGTTGATGCGCGGGCCAATGTCCTTGAACGCGCCGGTGCCCTTCTCCATTTCGAGCTGCGCGCGCAGCGTATTAACGGTCTCAGCGACCGGGTCACGAGTGACAACGGGGGGCGGGTCAGGTGCGTAGAGTCCCATAGGTCAGGTTTCAGGTTTCAAGAGCAGCTCGCGGACTTGAAGAGAAATTTGGCGGCGATGCTCGTATCCACCCACGAGATAGGCCACGAGCAGGCCCAGCTCGGTGAGGTAATCGCGGAAGACCAGCGCGTGCTGGCGGCGGATGTCTTGGTGCGCCAACCACGCATCGGCATCCTGCCAGGCGTTGAGCGTGGCGCTGTGCATGGCAATGAGCGCGTCGCGGTTCCGCTGGAAGAAAGCATTGGCAGGCAGCTCAACCAGCAGCACATGAAAGAGCCGGTGATATTCGACCGGGCCGTGGTCCGCGTCCACGGCGTCATCCATGAGCCGGGCCGCATAGCAAATGGCCTGCATGTAGCCCAAGGCCGCAAGGTCACTGCCAGCGATAAGCGCACACACCCGGCGCACGCGCTCTTCGTAGCTGGCCGAGGCGGTCTGGCGGATGGGGGTCTGGAGTTCAGCGGTCATCAGATGGTGTAGCGGCGCAAGGTGAGTCGAAACATGTTCAATCCAGCGGTGTAGGTCTTCCACCAAATCGTTTGCGAGGTCTTCAGCGGCACGAGGTCAAACGGATGACCGCTGAGAAACGTGTCAATCGAGGTTCCAACGTCAGCCACAACTGAGCCCCAGACGCACGCGCACACTGTCGTGCCACCGCTTTCACCCGCGACCGCCATTTGGTTGTCGTTGTTTGTGCCGGCGGCGGCACTGCGGCCCATTGTGCCGGCCACCGCTTTGGCAATCGGCGGCACAATCGCGGCTATATTGGCGCTGGTCCACGCATTGTTGCTGCCCGTTTGGTTATTGAAGATTAGGCTGCTGGCGTTCGTTTCATCAAGCCACACCACGCGGTCCGCCTGATACATGGTGTCAAAGTCGCTGCCGGAGTCGTTGAAGACCGCGCCAAGAAGGGCTTTGTAGGTGTAGCCGGACGGCAGCGCGGCGGTCTCGACTGGATTGATGGTGCTCAACAGGGCGCTCGTGGTGGTGCCGTTGCTGATGGCCCACACGTAATACCAAGTCGTTGACTGCTCGGTGCCCGGCTCCGTGCCACCCGCGGCGCGGCCGTTGGCCCCGGTGGTAGCAACGCCTGCGGTCAGGCTGACAGCGGACGCCAACACACTGTCTCCACTTGCGTTCTTCAGCACAATTTCATCCGCCGTGATGGTGAGCTGATACGTCGGGTTGGTCGAATGGTTCTTAATAAAAAGCCCTCGGGCAACGTCGCGGACCACCGCCGGCGTGCCGTTTGCAACGGGACTTTGTAGCTGGAAGCTGGTGCCGTCATACACCACTGTCACCCACTGGCCGGCCTTGATGTCGCCGTCCGCAAGCGTTTGGTTGTAGCTTTTGACGATGGTTTTGGCGCTACCCAAGCCGCTGACTTGCAACGTGGCGGCTTCCGAGTTGATGGTGTTGGCCTTGAAGACAACGGGCACGCCGGTTAGGTCGGAGTAGGCGCGCACGCTGGGCGTGGGCGTGATGGCGTAGGCGTCCGTGCTGCCGGCATCAATGCCGACCACCACCTGCGAGCTGCCCAATGCCGAAAGCAACTGCCAGCGGATGCCGTCGTAAATGACCTCGCAATTCTGCCCAGCCCGCAAGTCGCCAGCCGCCAGCTCTACCCCAGCGGCGGTCGTAGAGTTGTAGTAGCGGAACAAGTCCTTGGTGCTGCCGCCAAACGTAATATCCACCGCTCCAGTGTTGTCCGTTGCAACCTTAAAGCGGGCAATCATGCCCTCGACCAGTGTGATGGTGTGGCCCGAGGCCGTAAGCGTAATGGTGTTGGTGCCACTGGCGGAGCAGTAAAACCACGCTCCAAAGGCTGCCTTCGCGGCAGTCACGGCGTCGTCCGTGATTTGCGACGTGTCCGCCGTGCCGCTCAACGTGACCGTGGGCGCGAAGCCCTGGTTGAGCTTCGAGTTCGTGACGCGCTCGGTGCCCACGAGCGTCTTGGCCGGCGTGACGGTTGCGGTAAGTGCCATAAATCAGCCCGAATACTTGGTGCCCATTGTCCGGTCGCCCGGGATGGCGTCCATGTTGACGCTCTTGAGAATGCACCGGCCCTGCGTGTTCGCCAAGGTGAGCTGGCAGGAATTGCCCCGCTGAACCATTTTCAGGCGAACTAATGAAGTCTGCTGAAGTTGCAGGTTCACACCGCTGCCGAGGTTAAAGCCCGCGCCCAGCGCCACGCTGTAGTCCTCCCGCCACGGGTCCCCGTGGTCGTCGTTGGCGTTGGTGCTGTCCCATGCCGTTTGGCTGATGGAGTAGGTGGTGTTGCTGCGCGTCTGCGCGGACGCCACGGTGGTAGTCTCGTTCACGCCGTCCGTGATGCCGGTGAGGGTGAAGCTGGGAGCCCATGTCTCGACCATCGCGGCCACCTGTTGGAAGCGTTTGCCATCCGGGTCCTGCATGGCGTAGCCCCGCGTGGTGACGCTGGTGCTCACGCTTTGCGTGGTGATTTGGGTGCCAGTCACAAGGTCCACATAAGCCCAGTCGAACGCGCCGGAGTTCTGGATGGTCACGCCGTTGATGGCAAAGGCGGGCAGGCTGCTCGTGCTGCTGGTCCAGCGGATGCCCCAATCCTGCTGCGTGACGGTGCCGCCCGTGGCCGCCCACGGGATGGCAGCCCAGCCGGCGAAGAGGTTGGTGCGGGCCAGCGCGGTGGTGCTGGTGCCCCAGGTAAGGCCGCTGTTCGCGCTGGCGGCCGTGCTGGCGGTCACGAGGTCGCCGCTGGAGGTGTTGAGCTGAAGCGTCTTGTCGGTGTCGGGCTGGCTCTCCACCGTGAGGTCCACGTAGGGGTTGGCAATCGTAGTGATGCGTTCGTCCTCGAAGCCTTCTTCCCACAAGCGCAACAGGCCATCAGGCGTCACGGCCACGAGCCGTTGGCGGCCTTGGATGGTGGCGGTGAGCCACTCCTTCACATGCGTCACGTAGTCCGTCTGGTCCGCGCCCGCCCAAGCGCCGGTGAGGAAGTCATAGACCGCCACGGCGGTGTTGCAGTTGTAGAACGGCACGTAGTAAAGCGTCGCGGTGGTGGCGGCTCCCAGCGTGCCGTTGAAGACCACGCTGCTGGTGCTGGCGGTGAAGAAGCCGCTGCGCGTAAGCGTGCTGGCCCCGTTGGTCAGCGTCACCTCATTGGCCCCGAACTCGAAGTAATAGACCGCGCCGCTGGTGACGGAGAGGGAGAGGTTGCCCGTGACAATGTTGTAGGTGCCGGTGGCAAGGTTGGTGTCAGTATCAATGACCCGGCCATCATCGAGCGGCAGCGCCACGTAGAGCTTGTTGTCCCAGTAGCCGATGCGGATTTGGTCCCGCAGATTCCAGTTGATGCGCGCCCACGTCGCTGCCAGCGGCGCGGAGAGCGGCAAGTCCACGCCTTTCACGCGGTTCTCCTCGGTGAGCTGCAAGCTGGTCACGCCCTTGGTGCTGACGTAGAAGAGGTCGCGGCCTACGGGCACCCACGCATTGCGCGCGACCAGACCGTGCGTGCTGGTCACGAGGTCGGATACGGCGGTCGAGTAGTCCCCGTTGCTGTCCGGCACGAGGTTGTCCACGATGCGGACGGACTTCTGCTTGAAGACCACCATTGAGATGCGCCCGAACGGCGCGAGGTCCACGATGTCGTCATCCGCCCCGTCGTTAAAGCGAAACGCCTGCTGCGGAAACTTGTAGCGGGTGTAGTTGCCGATGTCCCCGACCGCCACAAAGTCCTTCTTGGTGCCTTCGTAGATAAACGGCACGAAGACGCGGTTCTGGAAGAAGCGCGCCCCGTCGCTGTTGGGAATCACCTGCGTGCCCGTGCCGTTGCCGGCGTCGCTGCTGGTCTGCGTGACGGCCACAAAGCCCGCGCCAAAGGTCTCCATCTGGAGCGGGCTGCTGGCGGTGCCGCGCCAGAGCAGGAGCTTGTCGTAGCATTGCGTGAAGCTGACGTTGCCCGTGATGGTCTCGCCGTTCAGAGAAATCTCGCGGGACACACGGCCCTCCCCCGTGGCATACACGCGCCCCCCGGCCGCGACGAATATCCATTCCGTCCCGTTCGGGTCCGAGTAAAGAGTGGCTCCTTGAACGCTCATGCGGGTCCGTAGGTCAAATAGCCGGTCAAGGTGCCGGTGCTTGTCACGCAATCCACGCGCAAGCAATGGTTTGCCATCTCGTTGTTGAAGACCGCCGGGGCATTCACCCCGAAGGCCACCTGAAGCTCCTGGACGGTCACGCCCAAGTTGGACACATAGCTGGTGTTGGCGCGCACGCCGTTGATGATGGCTGACGCCGCATAAACGCCCACCACCCAGTCATAGGTGCCCCAGCCTTCCGCCCACGGAGCCGGATAGTCGTGGTAGATGCGCACCTGCTGCAAGCTCACCAGCTCCCCGAAGCGAATGCCAATGACGGCGTTGTTGCTGCCATCTGGAGTGAATGACCCGGAGCCAGTGCCCACGTAGGCCGCATACGCATTGGGCGGACTGACCTTGAAGACGTGCATCGCGCCCGTGGTGATGAACGGCGTGCGGCCGTCCGCCTTCATCCACGGCAGGATGGTGATGCCGGCGCGGGGCTCCACGCGGCCGTTGCGGAAGCGGCAGTTGGTGGCGCTGGCCACCATGCCCGGCGGCAGGATGTCCGGGTCCAGGCGCTCGTCCACGCCCACAAAGCCGCCGTCGCCGTCCTTGAGCGGGGCGTCATCGAGCGGCCAGTAAGCGCGGTGGCGGTTCACAAAGTCACGGTTCCGAGTAACGCATCGGCGGCGGGGCCGGCGTGGGCGGGGTGGTCTGGCAGCCGGTGACGCCCAGCGCCACCAGCACGGTCAGCAAAGCAAGTATCCGACGCATGAGGTGATTTCGGTTTGAGTGAGTTGCAGGAGGCCGAACGTGTCCGCCTGCGGCTGCGGCTCGAAGAACACCACGCGGTAATTCCCATCCGGTGCTTTCACGATGGCAAAGCAGATGGCGTGATATTCCTTGGACCCGTCGGGCTGGTAGAAGAACAAGCCAAAGGCCAGCCCCTTGTTGCTGCCCGGCGACGTGAGCGAATGCGCCAGGCTCATGTCGGCAAAGGCCCGCACGCTGAAGTTGTCGCAGTCGTTGGCCTCCGGTCGCCACACCGCCACGCCGCGCCGGTATTGCTCGGCCCAGAACCACTTGGCGAAGTCGCCACGGATATAATCCTCGTCCGGGCAGGCATACTCCCGGTCCAGCACGAACTCCAGAAACATGGGCACCGCGCCCGCCGCATTCATCACCGTTTTGACCTGTTCGGCATTCATGGCTCAGCCTTTCGCTCCAGCGCGTGGATCATTTCCTGCATCCGCGCCCCCGGGACGAACCACCCATTGACCGGCGGGAGGAAGGCTTTCCCGGCGCTCACCGGCAGCACTTGGCGGTCGGACGGAATCACCACCACCCTTCGGGTTAAGCAGCCGCAGCCGAGACTCAACGCGATCATTGACAGCAGCAGCATCTTGCTCCGCCAGTTCGCGGTCCACGTCGGCCAGCCGGTCCAGAAGCGTCGGTTCACGTTTGGGTTTCCAGAATTTCACCGCGGCCCCGACCACCACGGTCAGCAGGCCGATGA
>Ga0255187_1000076_pt1 | contig 18572 bp, 17 predicted proteins | sample Miss_Cont_RepA_8_FD_183642 | JGI IMG/M metagenome (GOLD analysis project Ga0255187, IMG submission 183642) | Freshwater microbial communities from Mississippi River, Louisiana, United States - Miss_Cont_RepA_8h | ecosystem: Environmental > Aquatic > Freshwater > River | place: USA: Louisiana...
CCGAGCAGACCGTCACGGTGCTGAAGAACGGCAACGTCTCGATGACCGAGGAGCAATGGGACAACTGGGCGGCTGGCCCGATCACCGAGGACGAGCCGTATCAGCTTGACGCCATCGCGACCAATCTCGGTCTGACCCGCGCTTGAGCAAACTCCGGTACATTGCGATCGGGGCAATCGTTGCCGCTCTGATCGCCTATATAACGTGGCGTCAGCAGCAGCAAATGATCGCTGGCCTGCCTCCGCGCATCACCTGCTCATCGCAGGCTGACGCGCAGGCAAAGGCTGGCCCGCGTGCATTCCCTGTACTTGGCACGGGCTCGATGGCTCCGTACATACCGCCCGCGGCCAAGGACAAGGATCCGAGGTCAACCGTGGTCGCCTATGCAAAACCTGGCGACAAGGGGTTTGCTGACATCCGCAAGGGAGACCTGGTGACGTATCACGCATCGTGGGCCAAGGGCTTCGTGCTGCATCAAGCCGCTCAAAAGGACTCTGGCGGCTGGATAATGTCAGGCCTGCACAATGCGCACAGCGAGTCGTTCACGCGAATCACCGAGCGGGAGTTCGTCGCTGTAATCAGCGAGGTCTACGTCTGGTAAACCATGCGTGCGCTCCTTTACCGCTACTTCCGCAAGCGCCCCCAGGTCGTCGACGCCTACCTCGCTCTGGAGGACGGCGCCTACTGCCTGAACGAAAACGGCTCCAACTTCATCGTCGAGTAACATGGCCGACCCGAAAAAGATCTCCGCGCTCCCCATCGCGACCAGCGTCAACACCAACGACTATACAATCTTGGTCGACGGCAGCACCGTGCAGAACAAGCGGGCCACGGTCGCGCAGATCATGGCGGCCTCCGGCGGTGGCACGGTCACGTCAATCGGCCTCACCGGATCCAACGGTGTCAGCGTCAGCGGCAGCCCGGTCACCTCAAGCGGCAGCATCACGGTCGGCCTCGGCGCGATCACGCCCACCTCGGTCACCGCCTCCGGCGCCGTCAGCGGATCCAACCTCACCGGCACCAACACTGGCGACCAGACGATCCAACTGCTCGGCGACGTCGAGGCCGCCGGCGGCACCGGCAACCTGACGACCAGCATCGCGACCGGCGCCGTCACCAACGCCAAGCTGGCCAACATGACTGGTCCGACCGTCAAGGGTCGCTCTGCTGGCACCGGCGCACCCAGCGACATCTCGATGGCTACGCTGGCCGGCATGCTGCCGGCGATGACCGGCGACAGCGGTTCCGGCGGCGCTGCGGGCCTCGTCCCAGCGCCCGCGGCTGGCGACGCCGCGGCCAAGACTTTCCTGCGGGCGGACGCAACATGGGCCGCGCCGGCCATCAATGACCTGCTGCCCAGCCAGGCCGCCAACAGCGGAAAATTCCTGACGACCAACGGCACCAACGTCTCCTGGGCTGCCGGCCTCGGCACCGTCAGCAGCGTGGCGCTCACCGGAGACGGCAACGTGAGCGTGTCCGGCAGCCCGATCACGACGTCCGGCACCATCAGCCTCTCGCTCTCCAACACCGGCGCCACCGCCGGCTCGTTTGGCAGCGCGACCCAGGTGCCGGTACTCACGGTCGACGCCAAGGGCCGCATCACCGCGTCCAGCTCCACGCCGATCACGTTCCCGGTCAACTCCGTCGCCGGCCGCACCGGCAACGTCACGCTCTCGGTCAACGACATCTCGGGCCTGGGTACGCTGGCGCAGCAGAACACGAACGCGCTGGCCCTCACCGGCACCGTCACGTCCTCGAGCGCGACCACGACGCACAAGTACCCGATCACGATCAACGGGACGACCTACTACCTTCTTCTCTCCAACGTCTAAACTCCCATGAACAACCAAACTCCCACTCCCGAACAAGCGTTTCAGGTCATCACGCAGGCTTGCCATGAGTTCGTCGGCAAGCGCCGCGATCACGAAATGCTTGAGCAGGCTCTTCAGGTCATCCGCGGCCTTCTTCCGAAGGCCGAATAACCCTCCGACGTCATGGCGCAGATCAGCAAAGGCTACACCTACTCAACGGTCTCACCGACCAACGAGGTCACCGCAGCCAACCTCAACCAGCTGGCCGACAATGCCACGCTGCTGAACGGCGCCATCACGGACCAGACCCTCAAATCGTCTCCGGTCGCGGCGGACCAAGTGCTGATCTACTCGGCCGCCGATGGCGCGCTGCGGAAGGCCACGGTGGGCTCGCTGCCTGACAGCGTCACCTATCCGCTTTCCGTCGCTAACGGCGGCACCGGCGCCAGCACGCTGTCCTCCGGCCAGTACCTGAAGGGCAACGGCACCGGAGCGGTCACTAGCAGCGCCACGATCCCCGGCAGCGACGTTTCCGGCAACATCACCGGCAACGCCGCCGGACTCACCGCCACCCTTGGCACCAACCGCGGCGGCACCGGGCTCGCGACCACGCCGGCCAACGGTGAGCTGCTGATCGGCAACGGCACCGGGTTCACGATGGCGACCCTCACCGCGGGCGCCAACGTGACCATCACCAACTCCTCCGGCTCAATCACCATCGCCGCGGCCGGCGGTGGCGGAGGCGGCGGTTCCGGCACGGTCACCAGCGTCAACGTCTCCGGCGGCACGACCGGCCTGTCCTTCACCGGCGGCCCGATCACGACAACCGGCACGATCACGGCGTCCGGCACCCTGGCACTGGCCAACGGTGGCACCGGCTCGACGACCGCGTCTGGCGCCAGGACTGCGCTCGGTCTTGGCACGCTGGCCACGCTCAATTCCGTCAACGACGGCTACTGGTCCGGCACTGCACTTTCCGTCGCGAACGGCGGCACCGGATCCACGACTGCTTCCGGCGCCCGCACCGCGCTTGGACTTGGCACGCTGGCCACGCTCTCGAGCGTCTCCGACGCCAACTTCACCGGCTCCCTCTCCATCGCGAAGGGCGGCACCGGCGCCGGCGATGCCGGCACGGCTCGCACCAACTTGGGGCTGGGTTCTCTCGCCACGCTGTCAACAATCAACAACGGCAACTGGTCGGGCACCGCGCTCTCCGTGGCCAACGGCGGCACGGGCGCGACCTCGGCCGGCTCTGCACGCACAAACCTGGGCCTCGGCACAATCGCCACGCAGGATTCCTCCAGCGTGTCGGCGGGCGCAATCTCGGTCACCGGCGCGATCACCGGAAATAACAGCACCGCGGAACTGAACATCTTCGGCGGCAACAGCGGATCAATCAAGGTGGTCTGCGGCGAGGATCCCTCCGCCGGCAACCTGCTCGGCTACCTCGTCCTCAACATCAACGGGAACAGCCGCAAGGTTCCGTTCTACGACCTCTGATGACAGCGCACGGACGAGACCTCGGAGGCGTGGCCGGCGCTGTGACCTCAAGCGTCGGCACCATCGTCGGATGGCAGACTCAACTGGAGTTCTGGCTGCGCATCCTATCGCTCGTCGTCGGCATCATCGCAGGTCTGTATACAATCTACCACTACGCCCGCAAAAATGCCGCTCGCCAGTGAATACATTGTGGAAGGTGAGAACGGCTTCACCGGGATGATGAGCCGGATGAACCCCCTTGAGCTGAAGCCGGGGTTCGTCAGCTACGCCCAGAACATGCGGTTCGATCAGGGGACCGCCTCGGTGCGCAAGGGCGCAAAGCGTCTCACCGCCGGCGGCGCCATCGGCCAGGACATCTACGACTCCGGCATCTACTCGGACCCGACCACCGGCGTCGAGAAGGTCGTCATGGTCGGCGCGAGCGCCATCTTCATCTACGACACCGTCGTCGCCTCGACGTCATCGGTCAGTTATCCGACCGGACGCACGATCACCGCGAGCGACAAGGTCTGCTGCTTCCAGGCCGACAACAAGTTCTTCATCCTGCGCGGAGGTCCGGCCGGAGCGCGTGTCTCGGTCACGATCACGAACTCGGGAGCCACGGCCACGGTCACGCAGACCGCGCACGGCTACGCAAACGGCACCGAGGTGACGATCACCGGAATGACCGACGCCCTTTTCAACGGGTCCTGGGTCATCAGCAACGTCACCGCGAACACCTACGACTACACGATGACCGGCACGCCAGCGTCGACCGCGGGCACGCCGTTCGCCCAGAAGGCCAAGCCTGCGCTCGTCTGGGACGGCGTCGGTTCGATCACCGTCGTCACGCAGACCGTGACCACCGGCGTCAGCGCCAACTTCCCGCCGGCCGACTTCGGAATCTATTTCCAGAACCGGATCATCGTGAAGCGCGAGCGCGACAAGATCGCCGCGTCCGATTATTTCGACTACAATACCTGGGACCTGACGTTCAACCAGTTCACGATCAACCTGGGCTCCAACGACTATATAGTCGGGTTCCAGCCGTGGCAGGAGGACAAGTTCCTTATCTTCGAACGCAACTCGATCTACTACGCCTATATCGACCCGAACGGCTACACGTCGGGCGCTTCCCCCGGCGGCAACTCGTATATCAAGTCGCTCACGTCGGAGTTCGGATGCTCGGCTCGCCGCAGCGTCGTGAATGCCGGCGAGTTCATTTTCTTCCTGTCCGACAACGGCGTGTATCTGCTCAACCCGTCGCTTGACCTGAAGCTGCTCGGCAACACGACGCCACTGTCGGACCCCATCTCGGACATCATTCGCCGCATCAACGCGAACGCCGTGCAGAACGCCGTCGGTCGCGTTTTCAACAACCGCTACTACCTGGCCGTTCCGCTCGACGCCTCCACGCGCAACAACGCCGTGCTGGTGTACTCGATGCTGAACAAGGCCTGGGAGTCGGTCGACACGTTCCCGAGCGGCATGTATATCGACAACCTGCTTGTGGCCATCTACGGCAGCGCCCGCCGGCTGTACGCCACGAACAAGGAGGGCGGCATCTTCGTGATGGAGGAACTCAACTACGACGAGTACCTGCCCACCGGCTCCGGCGTCCCGCTGCCCTTCGTCCTGCCGGCCACGCTCACGACCAGCTTCAACTCCAACGACATCCTCGGTCAGATCGTCACCCGCCGCTACTTCTACCAGACGTTCGCCGGGAAGCGGTTTTCGTATGCCGAGATGGACATGTCGATGGTCGGCTCCGACGCGCTCAACGTCGTGGCCAAGGCGGTCAACCCCGACAATTCCAGCCAGGTCTTCGCGTTCACCTCGTCCACGGCCGAGGACTACACGAAGCGTTTCCGCATCGCGAAGCGCGGCTTCGGTCTCGACTTGGAAATCAACACGACGTCCGGCCGGCCGACCATCGGCGGCCTGCGCGTCTACGCCGTGGTTCCCGGCAAGCAGGTCATCTCGGAGGACTGATGAACGCCGCCGCAAACATCAACGACCCGCTTGAGCGGATCACCGACTTTGCCGTCGCGCACGGCAAGGACGGCTGCTTCGCCGGTTGGGACCGCGAGTTCGTGCGCCAGTACATCGCCTTCCACGCGATGCAGAACACCCTCGCGCTGGTGCATGACCGCGGCGAGCCGGTGGCCATCGGCACCGCGATTCAGTGCGACCCCGACGAGATCGGCAACCGCTGGGAGTGGAAGCCCACGAACCCGAAGGGCCGCATCCTGCTCATCCTCGACGTCATCAGCTCCCGCCCGAGGGCCATCTCCCTGCTTTTTCTCAAGATGTTCCAGTTGTGGCCGCCAGGTTCAGTGCAGCGCATCTTTGCGCTTCGCCCCAGCGGCCCGCGGGAACTCACACCGCGCTACATCGCGCTAGCCGCTCAACGCTGACACGTCATGGGATCTACAACCGTACAAGCCGCCCCGCCCCGAGATTACGCGCAGGAGACTCGCGACACGCTCGCGAACCAGATCCAGCTGGCGCCACAGCTCTACGCCTCCGAGGCGCAGTACCAGCCGCTGTACACTCAGCTGGCGCTCCAGAACGCGCAGACCTCGCTGATGGGTGGCAACGGCCAGATGGGTCTCATCGACCTCTACAGCCGCATCAACCCGCAGCTGTCCCAGATCAGCGCCGCCAGCAACACCGCGCAGCGCACCGCTGACATCCAGGACGTCGAGGGCCTCGGTGCTCGCGCCAGCCAGGCATTCCTGAACGCCAACCCCGAGCTGAAAGCCCAGCTTGACCGTGCGACCGCGATGCAGAATCAGGGGCCTGGGTCGGGCCAGACGATGCTCGAGCAGCAGCTGCAGTCCGGCGTCAACTTCGCGAATCTTCAGGCCGACCGCCTGAGCGCGCAGCAGCTGGCCAACCCCACCGCGCTGCAGGCAAATCAGATCAACGCGACTCCGGTGAATCCCTACGACGCCATCCGCGTCGACGGCGGTCCCGCGATCAACGCGATGATGGTCAACAACCCGTCCATCCGCGCCGGCGAGATTCAGGGCGGGCCGCTGCAGGACAAACTCACGCAGCAGGCGATGGATGCCGGTCCCTCGGTCATCTCGCAGCGCCTGCAGCAACAGGCCCTGGACGCCATCAGCCAGGGAGGCCAGCTCTCCGAGCAGGAGATGCGCGACGCCACGCAGGCCACCCGCGCCGCCTACGCCGCCCGCGGCATGGGCCTCGGTGACCAGGCTGCCCTCGGTGAGGTGCAGAACCGGCTCATCAACCAGCGCAACCGCCAGCTCGAGAACATCGGCCTTGCCGGGCAGATCAACCAGCAGCTGCTGGGCGAGCAGGCTCAAAACCGCGGCTTCGCGCAGGGCGTCCTCGGCCAGAACGTGGCCATCCAGGGCCAAAACATCGGCAACGCTCTCGCCGCCGCGCAGGCCAATCAGGGCGCCTCTATGCAGGCCCAGCTGGCGAATCAGGGTGCAAACCTGCAGGCGCAGTCGCTGACCCGCGACCTCTCGCTCCGCGCCCAGCTCGCCAATCAGGCCGCGCAGAACGCCGCGTTCCAGCAGGCCCAGCAGATCAACGCGCAGCAGGGCATGCAGGCGCAGCTGGCCAACCAGTCCGCCAACCTGCAGGCCGGCCAGTTCAACGTGGAGGCTCTCCTCCGCGCCCAGCAGGCGAATCAGGCGGCGAACCTGCAGGCCGACCAGGCCAACGTCGCGAATTTCCTGAACGCGAATCAATTCAACACCCAGTTCAATCAGGGTGCTCGCCAGCAGTACCTGCAGAACCTCGGCCAGCTTGCGCAGCTGCAGGGCCAGAACACGGCCGCGGACCGCTCGTTTGCTGCGAATCTGGTCGGGCTACGTCAGGCCACCGCGTCGGATCCGTTTCAAGCCGTCCTCGGCCGGCCGTCCGCCGCGTTTGCGCAGGCGCAGGGCATGCAGAATCAGGGTGTCGGCCTGCAGCAGATCGCCGGCCCCGCGCTGTTCAACCCCGAGTCGAGCTACGCCAACAACATTTACGGCGGCAACCAGCAGGCGCAGAACGCCGCGAACATCGCGTCGGCCCAGGCCAGCGCGGCAAAGTTTGCCGGCCTGATGCAGGGCCTTGGATCGGCCGCAGGAGGATGGGCCGGAGCTGGATTTCCTAAGCCTGGCTGCTGGGTCGCCCGTGAAGTCTACGGCGAAACCAACCCCAAGTGGCGCCGCTTCCGCACCTGGCTGGCCACGCGGGCTCCGAGCTGGTTCCAGAAACTGTACAACAAGTTCGGACCGAGCTTCGCGCTTTGGATCTCCGACAAGCCCCGCGTCAAGGCGGTCATTCGCCGCTGGATGGACGCTCGCGTCGCAACCCTCGGAAAGGCCTGAGTCATGCGCTCCGTCTACGACAAACAAGTTCAGTTCATCTCGCCGCTTCCGCCGGGCTACACCGATGCCACCGGGCAGATCGCCCGCAGCTACGGCGGCGCCTTGGCCGGCATCGGCGAAAGCATCGGCAACGCGATCAAGCAGTACGCGCAGAACGAGGAAGAGCGTGGCATTCTTTCGAGCCAGGTCATGGGTTCGATTCAGGACGAGACTTTGCTCAAGTACCTGAAGCCTGATCGCGTTGACAGCATCTCCAAGAAGATCGAGGCCGGCACTGTCACAAATAAGGATCTCAAGGCTTTCCTGCCTGAGATCATGATCGCAAAGGAGCGGTACAATCGCGACGTACAGAAGGATCAGATAGAGACTGCTCGGAAAACCGCAGAACTGCAGCAATCCCTGGCGCAGCTTCAAATTAACGCGGCCCGACAGGACGCGACAAACGAGCGGGCGTTTACCGAAGCGTACATGGGAACGCCCAAGACGCGCCAGGAAACCGTTCAGACGCCCGTCAGCGGGCTCATGGACGCCAGTCGATACATCAACGGCGAAAACATGGCGCCTCCCGCTCTGCAGGCGCTTCAGGGTGCTTCACCGTTCTCGACCAATGTTTCCATCAAGCCTCCGGCGAAACCTATCGTGCTGCCGCAGGACAATGCTGTCCGACCGGACGTCGACATCGCTCGCTTCGCTTCGGTCGCCGGAGGCACCACGCGGGCCGCTCAACTGCCGACTCCGCAGGCCAAACCAATCGTCGAGCCCGCGCCTGCGGCAATTCAGCAGCGCGATCTGTCGGCGCCTCCCGCGTTCAACGCGACTATGCCAAAGGTCGGCCAGACCTCGCAGGCCCAGCAGACTGTCATGGCGGAAATTCCGGCCAACGAGAAGTACACGCAGTTCGTGGCCAACTACATCGCCGGCGGCGGCAAACTGAACCCGAAGTTCCTCGAGCAGGCCAAGGATGCGTTCGGCGTCGAGCCTAGCATCTCGATGAAGCCCATCAAGGACGAGAACGGAAAGCCTGTTGCGTTCGCGGTCATGGCAGACGGCAAGGTCGCGCACATCGTAAACCCGCCCAAGGTGGAGGGCCTTACGCCCAACGAGGCTCTGCAGTGGCAGAACAAGGTACGCGAGCTGACGGTAAACTTCGGAGGCCAACAGTTCCTCGCTCCCTCGCTTCAGGAAGCGAAGGAGTTCCGCGACGCAGTTGGAAACGCAGCCGACGTTGTCGAGGATGTGAAACAACTGATCGCCTTGACCGATACTCCAGGCGTTCGCACGCCTGGCACGGAAGCCAACAAGTTGGCCAACGGCATCGCGACGCGACTGCAGGGCAAGCTCCGCGTTGCCATCACCGGCCCCGGCGCGGTGAATGAGTCGGAGTACGCCATGCTTCGTGAGATCATCTCAAATCCGACGAAACTGTTTAGCATCGACAGCAACACCAAGGCGTCGCTGCAAAGCCTGGGTGCGTTTACTCAACGGAATCTTCTGAACAAGGCGCGCACGCTTGGATTCGAGGACGCGGGGTCGGCAAAGCTGACCACCGGAGAAGTCAGCCAGCCGGGATCGGTCGTTCAGTACAACACCAAGGGTCAACGCATCAAATAATGAGCGCACCGATTCGCGTTGAGCTTCCATCTCGAGGCGCGGTGCTGGAGTTCGAGGCTGGCACGCCTGAGTCCGTAATCAGCTCAGTCATCCGCCGCGACTTCTCGCGGAACGGGTCGGACGTGGCTTTTGATTTGAGCCAGGATGCCAAGTTCGACCGCAGCATGACGGTCGACGATTTCAAGCTGTACGAGCAGTACATGCAGGAAAAGAAGTCGAACTTCCTAGATACTGCCGCCTCCGCCGCGGGTTCAGTAGCACAAGTGCTCGGGAAAGGTCTGCTCGGACTTTTTGAGTCCCAAAACCTCAACCCGGCAGTTGCAGCCGGAACTGTGGTCGAGGCTGGTGCCCAAGGCACTCGTCAGCTGTACGGAATGCTCGCTCAGGCCGAGGATCCCAGCTCGGTGTTTTTTCGGTTCAAGGACTGGATCAACGGAACCGGAAAGCCGGAGGAACGCCTGAATCAGTGGAAAGAGGCTCGCGAATTTGCGCGCAAGACCGAGGCCCTCGACAAAGGCGACGACACCGTCACCGGCATTCCATCCGAATACGTCAACAACGACGTCAAGAACGCCCTGGCCCTAGTGGCCGACCCGACTCTCCTGATTCCTGGAATTGGCGAGGCTATGGGAGCCAGCCGACTTGCCAGTAGGGCTTTTGGAGCCGGCCTAGAGGCGGGCGCCAAAGCGGCGCGCCTGGTCACTGCCCCGGTTGCCGGCGCGGTTGACGCAGCAACTGAAGCCGCGTTGCGCGCCAGTGGTCCGAATGCCGCTGCCCTTCGAGGAGCAGCCGCGGCCACCGGAATCACCGGCGTCGTCATGGGCGTGCCTGGCGTTCGTGAGGCCGCCGGATTGGTGGGCGGCATCAAGCTGGCCGACAAGGTGGCTGAAATCGCCGCCAGGGCGGGAGAAAACCTAGCCGAGGGAGGCAGTCGCATCGGGCCGATGGAAGCCGTCGGAATGGCTCCAAACGCCGGGAAAATTGACCGCGCAGTAGGTGTCGTCGGCCGCTACGGTGGAGACCGTGCGATTGACCTCGGTCTCGCCGGAGCCGCCGGCGCGCTCGAGGGCTCCGCAATCGGCGCCGGCCTCGGCTACTTGTCCGGCGGAGCGGAGGGTGCTGCTGCCGGCTTTGGAAGTGGCGGAGTACTCGGTGGAGCCGCTGGCACCGGGGTCAGGGCGTTTGATACCGCGAGAGGAAAGGTGGCGGCGGAAAACCGCGCTGCTGACTTCCGCCGGTTCCTGGAGAATGCCGATGAACCAACCAGGAAGAACTTTGAGTTGATCGCCGAACGCGACGGGCTGGATGCGGCGGTCAACACGATGGACATCCGCAATCTCCTGCAAGGATCGCTTAAGGACGCGACCTTCACGGTGCTGGATGACGTCGCATTCAAGGAACGCTTTGGCAATGACGCCCGCGGCGTGCAGGTGATAAATGCTGGCCAGCCCGAGGTCGTCATCAACTCGAGCAAGATGGCCAGCAACTATACCGCCGGCCATGAGCTGTTCCATGCTCTGGACTCGGTCGAGCAGCTGCGCCCGCAGGCCGAGCGAATTAAGCAGGAGATCGTCGGCACGTTCGTAACCCAGCCGGACGGCAAAGTCGTCCAGGCCAGCGAGGGACTGTTGTCGCCCAGCGAGGTCGAGGCGCGTTTTGACGAGTACAAGTCCAAGGCGCCGGCAAATCCTGAATGGGAGAAGGCAAGCACGTTCGCCGAAAAGGCGCGCCTGGTGTCCAACGAGCTGGGCGCTGAATACATGGGACGCCTGATCTCCGGCAGCAATCCAGACGAGATGCTGCGCGGATTCAGCGGCGTGACTCGGCACCTTCTCGACATGGCTCTTACGCGGGACGCCAACAGCCGCCTGCGCCAGCTGGCCGATGGCCTCGGCCTCGGCGCCAAGCCGGTCGAGTCAATCGTCTTCAAAGACCTCCAGGCCGCCAGCCCCGCGCTGAACGGAATGCTGCGCGACCTGGTGCGCGCACGCCGCAACCTGGCAGAACGCATGATGCTGGCCGACGCAACCGGCGTCGTGATCCAGAAGAAGGACATCAACTCGCCAGTCGTGGCGCAGAAGGCACTTGAGATGGGCGTCGCCGCCCGCAATGCGGACGGAAGCGTTTCACTCAAACCGGACGACGTGCTCGCCAAGGAAGACGCCTCCAACACCGAGGCGCTGCGCAATGTCGTCGCCACCACGCCGGTGGCCGACGTCACCAAACCGCATCTGCGCGTCGTGGACGACAAGATCGTTGGCAGCGGAATCTCGCCCGAGCAGCTCGCGGCAATCCAGTCCGCTCCTGGCATGTCCAACAAGCTGCGCGAGGCGCTGACGCACTTCTCCAATTCCGTTCTGGCGCAGGCCAAGGCCGGCGAAGGCAACGTGCTGTTTATGGAGTACGGCGCTGCCACCAAGCGCGTGAAAAGCCGCCTGACGGGAAAATGGACGAGCCGCTATTCCTCAGGCATCCGCGTGTCCCAGCGCGAGGTCGCACCTTACAGCCTCTACATCTCCGAAGCCGGCAACCCGGTGGCCAAGGTGGTCGACATCTCCAAGTTGCGTGCGGACGCCAGTGATCTGGCGTCCCGCGGTCGACTCGGTCCCTACGCCGCAGACATGAACGGCTTTCTGGCCGATTCGGTGCGCTACTTCGACAACATCTCGGACCCGAACGGGGTGCGCACGAGGGATTTGCCTGGCATGACGCCGGACAAGGCCGCGTTCCTCAATCAGCACTTCGGCCAGGATGAAAAGGGCGGCGCCAAGTTCATCCGCGACATCCGCCTCGACCGCATCATTCAGATTCGCCCGACCGGCGAGCGCATCGCCGCGTCCGAGCTGGCGTGGCAGCGGCAGAAGGTGAACTGGATGCCCTCGGAGAAGATGCCGGAGGGCGAGGTGTGGTCTAGCCCGCAGAAATTCCGCGTAGTAAAAACTCCTTCTGGAAAATTTCATCTCTACGGGCCTGACGGTCAGCGTGTCGGAGTTTACGACACCCAGGGCAAAGCCGAGGCGAAGGCTGAAAAAGAAGCCAACCTTGGACGGTCCCTTTCTGAAATTAAGAGAGACCTTGGACCGGAAGACAGGAAGGCGCTTATTGACGCAGAAAAGCGAATTACTCAGGTCGCCCGCGAAAACCCAGAAGCGGTTCGGTTGGTTATTCAGCGAGATCAGTCCGGCATGCCGAAGATCGCTTTGTTGGAGGACGCAGACGGGAATCCGGTGCTCGACGACAAGGGTCGTCAAAAGCGCGGCGTAGTTTTTGAAAAGGTTTCCTACGATCTCCGCGATGCACCCGGCCTAAGCCGCGTCGACGATGTTGCCGTAAAGCAAGGCGCCGACCTTTTGGAAAAGGACGCCAAGCAGTCACTTCAGCGTTCTTCGATTCGCAAGGGTCTCGGTTGGTACCAGCGCATGCGCGAATTTTTCCAGCGAGAGCTAGGTGCCAACATTGAAGTGTTTGGCCAGCTGCTCGGCGCTACTTCTGCAAGGACGCCGGTAGACACGAATTTCCGTCAGGCTCTCGAAGCACTCAAGCTATTCAGCTCCGGCGCCTACGACGACTTGGTGCAGCGTTATCATGAGCACGTCACTCGCGTGAAACAGGACGCTGCTTCTGGCAAGCTGTTCGAAGACTGGAAACAGGAGAATCAGGGCAAGTCCATCAGCCAATTCTCTCTCAACGACGAGGTCAGGAAACGCATCAACGATTTCGACGAGGTGCCGTTGCGCTCCAACGGCGCTAAGTACAACGCAAACTCGAAGAAAGTGCTTCAGGTTCTCTACGGTAACTGGGTCGAACAGACCAAGGGACCGAAGACGCCAAACTTTGCCGGCAATCTCACCGGGCGCACCCTGGCCGCCACCATTGACGTCTGGGCTGCGCGCAATCTGCGCCGCTTGTTGTACGAGGGAAAACGCAAACAGTGGCGCCTGCTGCCAGAGCAAGAGACCGGAGTGGACTATCTGCTCGACAAGAACGGCACCTACGGCGGCGACTTCGTTTTCGCGCAGAAGATTTACGAAGAGGTTGGCCGTCGGTTGAACATCAATCCCGACGATCTTCAGGCGCTGATGTGGTTTGCCGAAAAGGATGTGTGGGACCGCAACGGTTGGACTAATTCCGTGGGCGGTGAAAAATCGTCTTTCGATAAAGAGGCCGGAAAACTGAATCTGCGCCGCTATCAGGCTGGCGTGACCACATTCCGTGACGAGGCCACTTACTCACCCGAGCGTCAGCGTGCAGCAGCAAACGAGATCCGAGAAGCGATCAACAAGCTCGAGGTCGACCGCTACGGTCGAGGCACCAAGGAGCCTGGCTCAGTTGTCTCTCGCGTCACGTTTACCGAGGGTCTGTACGGAGACGTGATCGAGCCGTCTCTGGACGTAGAGTTTTCCCTGCAGCGGCGCACCAATCCGATGCCGGTTTTGCAGAAGCTCGTCGACATCGCTTCTCGACCAGAAAGCCTGCAGACCGACGTGTTCCTTTCGAAACTGGTCGAAAGTGATCACGCCAACGCTCGTCCAGGCATGGAAATCGGGTTCAAAAAGCCGGCTTCCCAACAGGATATTCAAGCGGTGATGAAGGTCTTCCGCGAGAATGGCATAGACGGTTTCACCGTTGCCAAAGATCAGAATGGAAAAACCATCGGGATCAGGACACAGTATGTTCCAGAGATTTCTGGACGTTACGACGCACAACACTTAGACCCACAAAACTTCACCACTTTCGCCAAGGACTGGATGGCCAACGCCAGAAAGGCCAAGGCTGCGCTCGACGGCGACAACATCAGCTATGCAAACGAAGCCCACTTCTCAACCCACGTCGTCGGCCGCGAAGAATACGGTCGAAAATTCTCCGAAGACTTACTCGGAGCTAGCACGTCAGATGAACTGGGGCGGCGCCGCCGCGCAATCGAAGCAGGGTCGGGAGAAGTACTTCGCGGGGACAGTGGCGGACAAACGCCCGAGCGACCAGGATCTGGAAATGCTGGCCGAGATGATGCGGGGCAGGCAGCGACTTCCGTAGGCCAGGCGCAGTTCATGCCGGCTGGCGATCTGCCCGCTTTCGCTCAACGTGTCGCGGGTTCTGGTCTGGAGCTTGACCTTAAAGATCCGGTTTGGTCGGACGCCATCAAGCAATACGGAACAAAGGCCGCGGGGTTTGCGAATGGCCTCGGCAAAACGGACAAATTGTCGAAAGCCCTGCGCGAGTCTCAGGGTCTTAATTTGTGGGAGAACATGACCCCATCGGAGCAGGTGGCCGAGTTCCGAGCCGCTGCCATCCGAGACCTCCGCGTGGCCAGCCAAGAAGCTACTAACCCCACCGACTATTTGCTGAACCGTGCGCTTGATCCGCTCGACCCGATGAGCGGTCTTTACAAGGCGCTGCTCAAGAGGTCTGGAGCAGAGATCAAGAAAGACTCAATTCGCGTGTCAGATTCGACGCGCCAGAAAATAAACGGAACCAACGCAGGTTTAATTCAGCTGATGCCAGAGGCCATGCCCAACGGCACGGTCTACCGCAGCAATGTCGGGTTCAACGTCGTCAACAAAGCCGGCGGCAAGTACCGCGTTTACTCGCCAGTCGGCATACTCGTAGGCGTGGCCAACTCGCTCGAGGAATCGCAACGCATGATCGAAAGGAAGGCCAAGTGAGCATCACCGACATCCTGTTCAACGCCGCCGGCGGCGGCATCTTCGGCAGCATACTTCACCTCGGCACCTCGGTTTTCGAGACCTGGCGCAAGAAGAAGGACGCCGAGGTCGAAATCATGCTGCTCAATGCCAAGGTTCAGGCCGCCGAGCGCGAGGCAGCCTGGAATGCTTTCGCTAAGAGCCAGGAGAACGCCGGCGCCCTGCAGATTCCGGCGAGCGCCTCGCCGCTCATCGCCAACGTCTACCTCGGCGTCGACGCCTTCCGCAACTTCACTCGGCCCGGCCTGACTTGGGCGCTGCTGCTGGTGCTCGTCTACGTGTTCAGCGTGTCGCCCGAGGCCGCCCGCCAGCAGATGCTCGGCGAGATCACCTTCGGCGCGTTCACGGCCCTGTTCTGGTGGTTTGGCAGTCGGTACTCACGTAAGTGAACCTCCGCGGGACGAAGCTCCGGCGGCTGTTCTGGGACATCGAGACGTCCCCGAACATCGTCCTGTCGTGGCGCACGGGGTACAAAATCAACATCGACCACGACAACATCCTCCACGAACGCACGATCATCTGCATCGGCTACAAGTGGGAGGGCGAGGGAAAGGTTCACGCGCTGACCTGGGACGAGAAGCAGGACGACCGGACGATGCTGGAGGAGTTCCTGAAAGTTGCCGCCGGTGCCGACGAGCTGGTGGCCCACAACGGCGACAACTTCGACCTGCCCTGGGTGAAAGCCCGCTGCGTTCACCACGGACTGTTGACTTTCCCCGACTACAAGACCGTCGACACGCTGCAGTGGGCCAGGCGCAGGTTCCTCTTCAACAGCAACCGGCTGGACTACCTCGGCAAGTTCCTGGGCGTCGGCGGCAAGATCAAGATCGAGTTCGGCCTGTGGAAGGCCGTCGTGCTGGAGCGCGATGAAGACGCTCTGCAGCGCATGGTGCGGTACTGCAAACGGGACGTCGCGATGCTGGAGAAGGTCTACGCGAAGCTGGCGCCGCACGTTTCGCACAAGACGCACGCCGGCGTGCTGGCCGGCAAGGACAAGTGGTCTTGCCCGGCGTGCGCTTCGCTGGAAGTGTTTGTCCAACGCGGTGTCCGAGTCACCGCCGACGGCACGAAACGGTACGGCATGCAGTGCAAAAAATGCCATCGGTCTTTTCGGATCTCGGAGACGGCGCACGGCCATTTTCTGGAGGCAAAGCGCCTAAAGTCAGAAAACCAACACAAGGCCGCCGCGTAACTCGTTGACAATCAGACGCTCAATTACTGACTCGAAATCAGGCGTGCCCGAAAGGGTACCGTGGGTTCGAATCCCACCCTCTCCGCCAAGGAGTTACGTAAAAAAAGCCCCCTGAAAAAGGGGGTTTTTTTGTGCCACTTACAAAAGTCGGGGGTAAATTTCGGTGACATTTTCCCCCTCTGAAGGTGTAGTGATTTTTGAAGCACCTCGGACTTTTGCTCAGGTGTCGATGACCGACGCCTGATTGATAGTCAGGGAAGATTTTCATGACACGCTCCAACTACGCCCTCACGCCCTCGCAACGCAACGATGCACGCAAGGCCCTGGCCCTGCTGGCGCCTTTCAATCTCACGCTGGAACAGGCCGCCATGCTGGCCATGAACCGCCGCGCCAATCTGAAGATCGCCCTAGTGGAAGCAGTGGCCGACGAGTTCCTGCGCAGTCGCCTCACCTCTGGGCGCCGCAACGCCACCTACAGCTGGTACGAAGAACGAATCAACACCATCGTCGCGAAGTTCGGTGACCGGCAGATGGCCAGTGTCACTCGAGGCGAGTTCAAGGAGTGGCTCGAGCAACTGACGGAGAGCGCATCATCGCGGGCGGCCACCGCCCGAGCCGCTCGAGCGTTCTGGCGCTACGCACTGCACAAGGATCCGCCGCTCGTTCATGAGGTCGTGACGCAGGGGTTGGAATTTCAGGCACCAGCCAACGGAGGCGAAGGCTCCACGAAATTCCTGACGGTGCCGCAGTGCAGGCAGCTGTTGGACAAGTGCCAGCCCCGGCTGCGATCCGCCCTGGCGCTGATGCTCTTCGCCGGAATCCGGCCGGAGGAGATGGCCGGCGACAACAAGCCGCAGCTGCGCTGGGAGTTCGTCAACTGCGACGAAAAGATCATCCGCGTACCAGGCGAGATCGCCAAGACAGGCGCCACGCGAGTGATGGAGAACCTGCCGGACACCTTGTGGCGCTGGCTCACTCCTGGCCGGCCAAACGAAGACGTCCTTCCGACTACCAGGCGCACGTTCGTCTACTGCTGCCGTGAATCCGCGGGCATGGCCAAGTGGCCGCAGGACTGCCTGCGTCACTCCTTCGCGACCTACGCCGTGGCCCTCACCAACAATCCCGGCCAGGTGGCGATTTGGCTCGGCCACAACGGCAACCCGACGATGCTGTACCGCCATTACCGCGGGCTGACGACCAAGGCTGAAGCAGATAAATTTTTTGCGCTTCGCCCATAGGGTGGTACAGCCGGTGTCTCACCCTGCTAGGTATTGTCCGCGGAATCACCTGAGAAATACGTGTTTCCCGTTCTTGTCGGTGCGGGAAGCCGAAATTTGCTGCGAATCCCGCCATGCCCTTCAGTCCCAAAAGACCAGCGACGCTTGATGCGACCTTTTATCGTTCCGCACTGCGCATCGCGCTCACTTACCTGTCTCCCGTCGAGCTTTCCGAGTACGACCGCCGCGTCCGCCGGCTGCGTGCGCCAGCGCGTCCGTCTTCAAAAGCAAAGCGTTCCTCGTAATCTCGCTCTGCAGCAGCTCGGCCACCCACTCGCTGAGTGATCGGTAGCCCATCTCGCGAGCCAGCGCGATAGCCTGCTCCTTGATCTGCGGATCAAGGGTCAGGTTGGTCGGCCGGTTGCGGCGCTCCGGCTTAATTCGAAACGATTTCACTGGGGCCGTTATGCGCATACCGATGCGCGCCGTCAATTTTTTCTTGAGTGTGCGCACACTCATGCGCATTCGGTTGCGCGTTCACTACTGGATTCCCCGATGAGACGCACCGGAAAACCCACGAACCTGTATCTGAATCCCCGCCTCAAAGCGGACGCCCTCGAGGCAGCCCGCGAGAGGTACAACTGCTCGCTCTCCGAATTGGTGGAGCGACTTCTCGCGAGGGAAATCTCGTTGAAGCGCGGAGTGCTCACTCTTCGTGCCCGTTAATTCATAAATATGAAATCAGTCATTACCGTCATCGCCGGCATCTTTGCCGTTGTCGCCTTCGCCTTCTTCGCCGTCGCCGCCGGCGTCGAGTTCGTGATCCGCGGCAAGGAAATCCTCACGGACATCGAGTGATGCTCACGCCGGAGGACATCGACGCCATCGCTCGCCGCGTGGTTGAGCTGCAGGCCGAGCGCCAGCCGGCGCCGGTGCGCGACGTGCTCAACGTCCGCGAGGCCATCGCGTTCATCGGCAAGGATCACCTGGCCAACCCAGAGCGGGCGTTCCTGCGGTGGCGAAAGCAGCACCAGCTGCGCCCCTGCGCGAAAGGCCGGTACTCGCTCCGCTCACTCAAAGCAGCCCTCGAGCGCGAACAGCGCAAAACCTTCTACCCCCACGCGGCATGAACGCCGACACCAAACTCTTCCTCGCCCTCATCACCGTATTCGGCTGCGGCATCGCGCTGGTCGCGGTGGGCCTCG
>Ga0255187_1000102_pt1 | contig 15436 bp, 15 predicted proteins | sample Miss_Cont_RepA_8_FD_183642 | JGI IMG/M metagenome (GOLD analysis project Ga0255187, IMG submission 183642) | Freshwater microbial communities from Mississippi River, Louisiana, United States - Miss_Cont_RepA_8h | ecosystem: Environmental > Aquatic > Freshwater > River | place: USA: Louisiana...
AAATACTGAGCTTCCAGCAATGCCTAATAACACAACAATCAAAGAAAGGTGGAAGAGCAAATTACCAGTCTCTCTTAAGTAGCCTTTCTCTGCTGCTATTGAATCACCTGTTTTTGAAATCCTAAATCTATTTTTCTTTAACCACGCTTCAGCTCTCTCTAGGCTGGCAGGGCTTACTTGAAAGCCCTCCATAGTGTTTAGAAGTGAAGGAGCGCTAGGAGGAGCTTTAAATATCTCTTTAAAGTAATGAAAAGATCTAGGCAATACACAGCCAACTAGAGAGATGAATAAAAGCAGATAGATGGCAGAGAACCATGGCGAGCCATAGACATCAAATAAATAGAAGCGATCTAGCCACTTTGCCCCAGCTGGATCATCATCAAAGTATTCGCGAACTTTTAGCGGGCTCTGGGTTCGCTGCGGAAATATCGATCCAGGAATTGAGGCGATGCCAAGCAATAGAAGCAAAATCAGAGCTGTGCGCATACTTGTTAATTGACGCCATAGATAGCGAAGAAGTGATGTAGTTCCTAGCTCTGGCGCACTCATTAGATCACCGGAATGAAGGAGCTAATGGTGCCGCGTAGCGATGCCATTAAATCTTCCCAGAGGCCAAATACTTGAAGTAACCCAATGGCTATCAGAAACACTCCTCCAATAATTGAAATTAACTGACCTCTTTGGATTAGATAGCGACGAAACTTAGTAGAGCGCTCTAGAAAGAGTGCAAAGAAGATAAATGGGGCGCCAAGGCCGATGCAATAAAAGAGTGAAAGAATTGCTCCACGCATGGCACTTGCCTCAATTAAGGCTAAGGTCTGCACAGCGCCAAGTGTTGGGCCAATACATGGAGTCCAACCAAGTCCAAACATAAACCCAAGAATTGGCGCACTTATTAACCCTGTTGAGGCAACAAAAGGGAATTTAAAGGATCTATAGAACTTCTCGGAAAAAAGAAAGATTAATCCGAAGAAAATTGTTAAGACTCCAAGTAGGCGAGTAAGACCTGATGTCCTACTCAATATTGCATCACCTAGCGCGCCAAAAGCTAGGCCATAGGTCATAAATAGAAATGCAAATCCAAGAACAAATAAGAAGGAACCTAGAAGAAGGCGCCCTTTAGATGCAAAAGCTCCTGAGACATAACCTAAATAACCTGGAAGAAGTGGCAAAACACATGGAGAAGCAAAAGAAATTAGCCCTGCAATAAGTGCGACTAGGCTTGCAGCTAGAAGACTGCCATCAAAAACCTGATTTACTAAAAAATCACTCATCGCTCTTCACTCTTTCAATCAACTCTTTCAAAGAGGAGTAGGTGACTTCGCCACTAATTCTTGCAGCAACACGGGACTTGCTATCAATTATTAATGTTGTTGGAATGGCATTTGGGATCAACTGCCCATGAAATTCAAGCAAAATAGCATCATCAGTTAGCGAGGGATAGGTAATGCCAAAGCGATCAACAAATGATTGCGCAGCAACTTTTGTGTCCCTAGTTAGAACACCTAGAAATTGGACCTCTGGATAGGCAAGGGATAGTTCTTGCAAAGCTTCTGCCTCTGCTCGGCAGGGAGAGCACCAAGAGGCCCAAACATTGAGAACTAATAGCCTCCCTGGATCTGATTTAAAGCTTCCACCGCTTAAAGTTGGTCCAGAAATATTTGGAGCTTCTTTTCTCTTATCCGGCGAGATATATGTGGCAACACCGTTTCCTGAAATAAATGCCTGTTCATCACCGCTAGTAACTCCTTTACTTGAACACGCCATTAGCAGTGGAATAAGAAGTAGAATTAAAAGTTTTCTCATTTTTTATTATCTGGAAGTAGATGCCTTGCAGGTTCACTATAGGTAAGACCTAGAACTTTCCCATTCTTATCAAAGTGAATACTTGTCACTGAGGCGAGAGTGCATTGACGCTTTCTTGGATCATGAAGAAAAGATCTTCCCTCTATTGATGAACGCATAATCCAAATCGGTAATTGATGTGAAACAAGTAATGCATCTTTTCCGTCTGCTGCTAGACGGGCATCGTTAACTGCCTTACTCATTCGAGATACTTGCGCTTTATAAGGCTCGCCCCAAGACGGGCGCCAAGGATTCCAAAGATGGCGCCAAGTAGTTGGGTGTTTTAATGCGCCTGAAACATCAAATGGTTTTCCTTCAAAGATATTTTCAGCTTCGATTAAATTTTCATCTGTTTTAATTACCAAGCCATGTTGCGCTGCAATCGGCGCAGCAGTTTGCTGTGCTCGCTCAAGTGGGGATGCATAAATTGCTCCGAGTGAAAGCTCTTTACTCCAGGCCGCTACAGCCTTAGCCATTTCATGGCCTCGCTCTGAAAGTTTCCAGCCAGGTTGGCGGCCATAGAGAATATTTTTTGGGTTCTCAACTTGGCCATGGCGAAGGAGATGAACACTCTGTGAAATTGCTGCCTCATCGCTCATAGCCTTAAGCATAAAGGCAGAAGTAATACCGCGCTTTTCGCTACTCTGACTACATGCCACGGATAGCTTTCTTTGATGTAGATAACACAATTACCCGTGGATCGACCCTCTATTTTCTTGGTAAGGGTATGTATAACCGAGGTTTTTTCACCAAGCGAGATATCGGGGCATGGGTTCTTGCCAACATTCGCTTTCGTATGACTGGAACTGAAAAGTCAGAAGTTATTAGCCGCTTTCAAAAGGCTGCAACAGATTTCATTGGTGGCCATGATGTAAAAGAGATTCGAATAATTGGAGAGGAAATCTATAGTGAATTTGTCTCGCCATCTATCTGGCAAGGAACAATTGAGCTTGCAAAAGAGCATTTAAGTTCTGGAGATGAAGTCTGGCTAGTTACAGCATCCCCTGAGGACTTTGCAAATTTAATTGCAGAGCGCCTTGGTTTTACTGGAGCCATTGGAACAAAGGCTGAAATTAAAGATGGTAAATACACTGGAAATCTAAATGGAAAACTTCTTCATGGCAAAGAAAAAGCAATTGCAATTACTGAATTAACAAAAGCGCGGGGGATTAATCTTAAAGATTGTTTTGCTTACTCTGACTCTCACAACGATCTTCCGCTTTTAAGTGCTGTGGGCTATCCCAGAGCGATTAACCCTGATGCCAAACTTCGTATTATTGCATTTTCTCAGAGCTGGCCGGTACATGATTTTAGAAGGCTACGCTGGTTAAATCGATTCATTGGTCCTTTTATCTCTCGTCTAGCTGGATTTTGGGTTTATGTAACCTCAAGACAGAAGAGATCTTCCAAATAATCTTCCAAGCAGACAAAGGCTTTACTTCTTCGGTAATGTAAGCCAGTTATGTCGCTAACAGGTGTATTAAATAGTTCATCCGGCTTTGGCCCTACCTTTGCTGCTGAACTTAGAGAGCGAAGTGATGAAGATTTAGAGAAGTTATTTACTCTCCGCCCAGATTTAATTACCCCCATTCCTGCAGATATGAGCTCTCTTGCAACCCGAGCCTGCTCAGCTCCTAGCCTGCTTAGAGCCCTTGAAACGCTAAATCAATGGCAATACCAAGTACTTGAAGTATGTGCTGCGCTAAGAGATCCATTCACAATTAAGGAAGTAGTAGCACTTAGCGACAAAGCAAGCCAAGAGGTAATTCTTCACTTGAGATCACTTGCTCTTATCTATTCAGATGGCGTTGGTTTTAGATTACCGAGAGCTGTAAGAGATTTGCTTGGAAATGAGCCTGCCGGTCTTGGACCGGAGTCAGCTACAAAAATTGATTTTAAGTTAATTGAGAAAGCACCAGCAGGTGCTAAAGAAGTTTTAGAGAAATTAACTTGGGGACCGCCTAGAGGGCAAGTTGGAGATATTAGAAAAAAAGGAACCCCAATAAATTGGCTTCTAGATAATAATTTATTGATTCCTATTGATACCTCGACTGTTGCTCTTGCCAGAGAGGTTGGAATTTATCTTCGAGGAAATAAAGTTCATAAAGAACTATTAACAACAGAGCCAAAAATTACTGGAGTGGCTACTAAAGATGTGGATACTCAGCGGGCAGCACTTGCTTCTATTTCAAATACCCTGCGCTGGGTTACTGAGCTACTTAATTTCTGGTCAGAGGAATCACCAAGTGCTCGCCAATCTGGTGGGCTTGGAGTAAGAGATCTAAAGAAAGCGGCAGATCATCTTGGAGTTGAGGAGAGCTGTGCTGCATTTATTGCAGAGATTGCTTATCTTTCTGGATTAATAAACCTAGAGGCGGATGGACAGATAATTCCCACCACTCTCTTTGATCTCTGGCAGAACAAAGATCCAGAGGCTCAATGGATTGAGCTGGTAAGTCTTTGGAAAGTAACTTCAAGGGTTGCAGGTCTTGTCGGCAGAAGTGAATCTAGAAATTTAACTGCTTTGAGCAGCGAATTAGATAGAAGTAATGCCAGCTTGATTAGAAATCTAACTTTAGATTTACTTCTTCAAAACCCTGGAGTATCAGCTAGCCCCGAGAGTGTGAAAGCAGCTGTTCTATGGCGCTATCCACACAGGCGAGGTATTTCAATAACTCCAGAGTTAGTGCAATGGACTCTTCGAGAAGCTGAGTGGTTGGGAATTACAGGCGGTGGAGCGCTATCGCCATATGGAGAGAGCCTTTTGAAAGATGAAGAAAACTTAGGGATCAATGGCGCGCTTCCAAAACCAGTTGAACATATTTTAGTTCAGGCAGATAACACAGCTATCGCGCCAGGGCCGTTAACAATCGAGGTTGCTCGAATGCTCTCAACTTTTGCAGATATTGAAAGTCGAGGCGGTGCAACTGTCTATCGCTTTAGTGAGAGTTCGATTCGTCGCGGCCTTGATCATGGACATTCAGGTGAGGAGATTAGAGCTTTCTTGAATAAAGTTTCCAAGAGCGCAATTCCTCAACCGTTGGAGTATTTGATTGGAGATGTGGCAAAGAAACATGGAAAGCTTAGAGTTGGTTACGCCAATACCTATATTCGCTGTGAAGATCAGAGTTTGATTGCAGCAATTACAGGTGACAAAAGACTCTCTCACATAACTTTTCGACAAATTGCTCCAGAGATTTTGATATGTGATAGCGAAAGTGGCGAATTAATGGAGGAGTTAAGAGGGGCTGGGTATTTTCCTGCTGGAGAAAATGCCAAAGGAAGTGTGATTAACATGCCAATAGCTAATCGTTCCAAATCAAGACCTAAACCACCGCGAGTAATTGGAGAGTTAAGTAGACCTTCATCTGCAATATTAAGTGTTGCAATTAGAACACTTAGAACTGGCGAGCGAGCAGCTGAGCAGCGCCCCGTTGGCCAAATCCCTAGAACCACCGCTAATGAAACTATGGATCTACTCAATGAGTATTTAGGGAAAGGCGTTTCACTGCGAATTGGCTATGCCGATACCAATGGTGGGGTTTCGCTTCGAATCATTGACCCGCTCTCGATTTCGCTTGGAACCTTGGTAGCTAGAGACCATGCCACTAATGCCATAACCCCTTTCAAAATAGCCCGAATAACGGGGGTCACTACAGCATGAGTAACGATTACGGCAGACTTCACCTATGAGAGAAGAGATGCTCAAAGACCTACAAACGCTTGTTGAGTGCGAGAGCCCAAGTAGTGATCTTGCTGCTTGCGCAAAAGTATTAGAGGTTGCAAATCAAATTACAGCGAAAGTAATTGGCACAAGCGCAGAGATAATTCAAGAATCAGGAAGGCCAGTTTATTGGTTGGGAAGCAAGAACCCAGAAGTTGTTCTGCTAACTCACCTTGATACCGTTTGGCCGATTGGATCCTTTGCTCCGCTCTGGAGAGTCGATGGTGATATTGCATCTGGTCCTGGAGTCTTTGATATGAAATCAGGTTTTATTCAAGCGCTATATGCAATGCGTGGCCAAGACATTAACCGTGTTGCTCTTATTGCAACAACGGATGAAGAGACTGGCTCTGCTACTTCACGCAAATTAATTGAAGAAGTTAGTAAAAAAGCAAAAGCAGTTTTAGTGATGGAAGCATCTCTTGATGGAAAGTTAAAGATTGGTCGCAAGGGAACTTCTATGTATCAAATAACAATTCATGGCAGAGCAGCTCATGCTGGTCTTGAACCAGAAAAAGGAATTAATGCAACTGTTGAGATTTCTAAGATTGTTGGCAAATTAATTGCTCTAGAAAATAGAGAGCTAGGAACTAGCGTCGTTCCAACTGTTATGACTTCAGGAAGCACAACTAATACTGTTCCAGCTCTTGCAAGCCTTGATGTTGATTCTAGATCTTTCACAATGGCCGAGATGAAGCGAGTAGAGCAAGCAATTATAAGTTTAAGGCCAGAAAATAAAGATGCTCGAATTGAAATTACTGGCGGAATTAATCGACCTCCAATGGAAACCACTGCAAGTAGCGAGCTCTACGAGCTAGCTGAGAAGGTTGCGGTGAAACTTGAAATGTTGCCGCTTGGATCAGCAAGTGTTGGCGGGGCAAGTGATGGGAACTTTGCAGCAATACACACCAAAGTCCTTGATGGGCTTGGAGCACTTGGCGGTGGAGCCCATGCAAATAATGAGCATATATTGGTCTCTCATCTTGAGCCTCGCTCAAATCTAATTGCTGCTCTTATTAAAGAAATACTTCTATGACTCAAGGTCCTTTAATAGTTCAAAGTGACAAAACTCTGCTTCTAGATATTGATCATCCACTCTCTGCAGAATGTCGCCAAGCAATTGCTCCCTTTGCAGAGCTTGAGAAATCACCTGAACATATTCACACCTATCGCTTAACCTCACTAGGTTTATGGAATGCAAGAGCATCGGGACATGATGCAGAACAAGTTATTGATACCTTACTTAAATACTCAAGATATGCCGTAGCGCACGCTCTACTACTTGATATCGCAGATGTAATGGGACGATATGGCAGGTTAAGAATTGAATCTCATCCAGTACATGGTCTAGTTCTTATCTCAACTGATGTAGCAGTATTAACTGAAGTTATGCGTGCAAAAAAAGTAGCTCCGCTTCTTGGGACAAAAGTTGATGATGAAACTGTAACTGTTCACCCAAGTCAGAGAGGACATCTAAAACAAGCCCTCCTTCGCCTAGGTTGGCCAGCTGAGGATTTTGCAGGATATGTTGATGGGCAAGCACACGCTATTTCACTTAATGAAGATGGTTGGAAACTTAGGGAGTATCAAAGACTTGCTGCAGAAGGTTTCTGGCATGGTGGCTCTGGTGTTGTGGTACTTCCATGCGGGGCAGGAAAAACTCTTGTGGGAGCAGCTGCGATGGCTCATGCTCAAGCCACAACTTTGATTCTGGTAACAAATACTGTTGCTGCAAGACAGTGGCGAGATGAGTTGATAAAGCGCACATCGCTAAATGAAGATGAGATTGGCGAATACTCAGGAGCAAAGAAAGAAATTCGCCCAGTAACGATTGCTACTTATCAAGTGATGACTACAAGAAAGAAGGGTCTATACGCTCATTTAGACCTCTTTGATTCCCATGATTGGGGCTTAATTATTTATGATGAGGTTCATCTTCTCCCCGCCCCTATCTTTAGATTTACTGCAGATATTCAATCTCGTCGCCGTTTAGGCCTTACTGCAACCTTAGTTCGCGAAGATGGGATGGAGGGTGAAGTCTTCTCTCTAATTGGCCCTAAGAGATTTGATGTTCCTTGGAAAGAGATTGAAGCTCAAGGCTATATCGCCCCTGCAGATTGCGTTGAGGTTAGAGTCACGCTAACTGATCATGAGAGATTAACTTATGCCACAGCTGAACAAGAAGATAAATATCGCACCTGCGCAACGACAGCTACCAAGAAAAATGTAGTCCTTGCCTTAGCAAAGCAGCATGAAGATGATCAGGTATTAATTATTGGGCAATACATTTCACAGATTGATGAAATAGCAGCTGACTTATCAGTTCCAATAATTAAAGGTGATACTCCAGTAAAAGAACGTGAAGAGTTATATGCCTTATTTAGAAGTGGCGAGATTAAATGTTTAGTTGTCTCCAAAGTCGCTAACTTCTCAATCGATTTACCAGAAGCATCTATTGCTATCCAAGTCTCTGGCACCTTTGGTTCAAGACAGGAGGAGGCTCAACGGTTAGGGCGAATACTTAGACCTAAGGCAGATGGCAGAGGAGCGCGCTTCTACTCACTGGTGGCAAGAGACACTATTGATCAAGACTTTGCTCAAAATAGGCAGAGATTCTTAGCAGAGCAGGGTTATTCATATCGCATTATTGATGCTGACGAAGTACTGCCTCGCTAAAGCGCTTCTTATCAACCCTGAAATAATCATGTTTGGCCCCATTAATCATAGTTACTGGGACCTCCTCTCCATAGAGTGATTCCAGCTCGGCATTGCCATCAATATTAATAACTTCTAAATCAAAAGATATCTCTGATAAAACTTCTCTAACAATCTCTTCTGCTTCATGACAGAGATGACAGTTCTGCCTAGAGAAAATAATAACCTTTGCCTTCATGAACTCAATTCTATTGAGCGATCATGAGCTACCTTCATCGCCTGAAAAATTAACTCATCAAGAGATGAGTCGGCAAAACTCTTTAGCGCAGCAGCTGTTGTGCCATTAGGGCTGGTGACATTTTCTCGAAGTGTTGCTAGTTCTTTGCCACTCTTTTCCACCATCAACGCAGCTCCAATAAGCGTCTGGCTAGCTAGGGTTGTGGCATCCTGGCGACTAATACCTAAACGCTCTGCTGCTTTAATTATTGCCTCAGTAAATGCAAAGAAATATGCCGGCCCTGATCCGCTAGTTGCTGTCACCGCATCTTGAAGTTTCTCATCAACAACTATTACCTCGCCAGCTTTTGCAAGAAATCCCTTTACCCATTCTTGATCTATTGAAGTCGCATTACTTCCAAGGCTCACAGCTGACATTCCAGCTCCCATAACCATTGGAGTATTTGGCATAACTCTAATTACTCGTGAGCCCCCACCTAAATTATCTTCTATCGCCTTAATCCTAATTCCAGCAGCAAAGGAGACAATTAGCGCCGAATCAGTGGCAGAGCTAGGAAGTTCTTTAATGGTAGTTAGAAAGTCTTGTGGTTTCACAGCAATTAAAACTGCATCTAATAAGAGCTGCTGGTCTAGCTCTTTAACTCCATATTTCTTGATAATTTCATCTCGCCTCTCGCCTCTCTTTTCGGCGATAAAAAGTGAGTCTTTTGATAGGCCAGAGCGGAGTAATACTTCAATTAATGCCTCACCTATTACCCCTGTGCCAATAATGCCTATCTTTGAAAAAGCCATATGACAAGGCTACACGCGAGCCCTACTATTGCCGCCCATGAGTGAATTCCCCAGTACTTTTGCCCGCGAATGGGCAGAGTTTCCTAACCCAGAGAACGCAGCTGAGATATTTAAGTGCGACCTTACCTGGCTTACCTCTTATTGGAATTGTATTTTCGGAAATGGCTGCCAAGGAATAGATAAAGACTTAGCAGATCACGGCTGCTGTAGTGATGGCGCTTATTATTATGACAAAGCAGATGAAGTCCGTGTAACAGCAGTAGCTAAGCGACTTACTAAATCGCTCTGGCAAAACTATGACGTTGCTCGAAAGGGTAAGCAGTTTAAAATTAGTGAGCTCGGTTTAGATAATGATCGTAAAACTAAGAAGGTTAATAAGACCTGCATCTTCTTCAATGAAGCCAGTTTTAGTAAAGAGTACTTTGGGTGCGCTCTCCATCATTTAGCAATAAAAGAAGATAAACATTTTATTGAGACTAAGCCTGATATCTGTTGGCAGCTTCCGATACGCCGCTCTTGGGAGAGTAGAAGTGTTGGTGATGATAAGTATGAAGTAATAGTTATTGGTGAGTACACCCGCCAGGCTTGGGGTGATGGTGGAGCGGATATGGATTGGTACTGCTCCTCAAATACCCAGGCTCATGATGGAGCAGAGCCGGTTTATCTCTCAAATAAGCAAGAATTAATTAAGTTGATGAATCTGCCGGCCTATGAGAAATTAGCAGAACTATGCAGCGCAAGAATTGCAGCGATGAATAACCGTAAGATTAAACACTTGCCACTTTATGTGATTCACCCAGCAACAAAGGCTGCTAAGGGATAGCTTTTTATTTCCTGCGCCGAGAAACCGGTGGCATTACTCGATCTAATAATTCTTGCGCTACTAAAGTTACATCACCTTTAGCCTTGCTTAGATTACTTTCAAATCCTTTTAAGATTTCAACAATTGCTGGCTCACTTAATGAGCCTAGAAGTGGGCCATATTTATCTTGAAATAGGTTGGTTAAAGTCCTGCTTATCGCCCCTGCCAATTCAACTCTAGCTTCATCTAGAGAGACTTCACCTCGCTGACCCGTATTAATACTTAGCGAGGGCTTCTCACGCTGAGCACGGAGGTAGGCCGCCTTAAGATTTACTGAGTCCATAATCACCTATCCTCTCAGACCGATAGCATTTGTGCTTATGAGGGCCAGAAGATTGTATTTGCGCGCAGTATTTCTGATCTTCGCATTCTCCTTAACGCTCATCACTCCAATTACCGCCCCAGCTCTAACTTTTAAAAGTATTCCAGCCACTCAATGGGGATATATCTATGGCTCTGGCAAAAGTGCAAATTTAACTACCGCATGGCAAAGCCCAAGAGTTGAGATTGGTAAAGCGCTCTCTAAATGGAACCTGGAATATATTGGAGTTCCAGATGATGCAAAGCCAGCATTTAAATATGCGGTAGATATTTGGGCATCATATTTTGAATCAAGCGTTCCAATCGAAGTTAAAGCTTATTGGGAGCCGCTGGAGATAAACGGAGTCTTAGGTTCTGCTAGGCCTGGAGACTTTTTCAACTCATTTGATGGCGCCCCTGATAATGATCTCTGGTATCCATCAATTTTTGCAGATCGACTTGCTGGAAAAGATCTTGCTCCTGGTAAGGCAGATATTATTTTACGTTTTAATTCCAACGCCATGTGGCATATTGAATTAGATGGAAAGCCAGGCAGATTTGCCTATGATCTATCAAGCACTGTCCTTCATGAAATCGGCCATGGATTAGGTTTTCTCTCTAACGCTGAATATGACAGATTCTTTAATACTGGCTATTTAATCCAGCCCACTCCCTATGATGCCTATGTTCAACTCCCAGATGGTCGACTATTTACTGACTTTTGTGCCCGCTCAGTTGAGCTTGGTAAAGCTATGACCGCTCCGCTATTTTGGAGTGGAGCTAAAGGCATTGCTGCAAATAATGGCGTTAAGCCAAGGCTTTATTCTCCAAGCCCCTATGAGGAGGGGTCATCGATAACCCATCTTGATGAAGCCACCTTTTCAAATTCTTCTTTAAATTCAATTATGACTCCAGTGCTAGATCGTGGCGAGGTCTTTAGAAGCCCAGGAAGTATTGCTCTAGCGATGATTGAAGATATGTTGCTTAAGCCTCCTGCAAATAAAGCGCAATCACTTCCTGCAAAACCTGTTGATGTGCGAGCCTTAGTTGGCGATAAGTATGTGATCCTGACATTTGATTCACCAAACTGTAGAAGGCTAGATCGAGTCACAGGATACAAAATTACGATAAATCCAAGTGGGCAAGAGCGAGAATTTACCTCAAGCCCTGCCCGGATTACTGGGCTATCAAATGGGCAGAGTTACTCATTTACTATCAAAGCTAAAAACGATAATGGCGAATCAGATGCCGTGACCAGTAATGAGGTAAAGCCGCAGGCTGGCTCGAAAGCTAAAACTATTGATAGCAGAGCTGATGTTAAATCACTTGCCTCTGGAATATATAAAAAGCAGTCTGTTATTGCCTACTCTGATGCCATAACTGGCAATCTAAAACTAGCAACACTAGTTAATAACTCTTGGAAAGTATCAATAGTTGATGGCATATCAACTGCGGGCGGGAGATCAGATAGAAATCTAGCTGGACCAGTATCTCTCTGCGTCTCAGGAAGTAAGAGCAATGAGAAACTCCATATTTTCTATACCGATACCGAAAATAAGGATCTTCGCCATGCCTCCTTTGATGGCAAAAAGTGGCGTTATGAGGTGGTCGATGGCAATGGTGAAGATGTCCAAGATTATAAAGAGAGCTCAAGGCGCAAAACTGCAAGTGATGTAAGTATCGCTAATGCCTGCGCTGTTACACCAGCTGGTCTTCAAGTCTTCTATCGCGATGAATCTCAAGGAATATTACTAGGAGCTGCTTTAAGTAAATCTGGTTGGATATATGAAATTGTTGATGGAGATCGCACAAGTGATAATAGAACAACAGGAGATGTTGGTTTCTCTCTTAGCGCTACATCTAGCGGTAAGAGCGTGTATCTTCTATATGACTCAGTTCTAACTCTTTCCTCGTCTAATTTTGCTACCCAAGGTGAAGTTAGATTGGCTAAACGAAATTCAATATTTCCTGAAGATTGGCGATACAGCACTTTAGATGGTCCAGAAAATGGAGTGGCAGTTGCAGGTTATGACGTCTCTATTGCTAGCTATGGCAATCGAGTTGCTGCTAGTTGGTTAAGTGCTAGCGGCCTTCGTCTACCAAACCCTGATGAGGTGAGTTTTACACTCATTGATGAGGATGAATCTCCTACCCGCGTTACAACCCAAGCTCATGGAACTCCGGGTGCTCCACTACTAATTGATGCCAAGGGGCTTTTGTTTGGATGTCAAAAGAGACTCTGTTCTCTTGGCTCTTATAGCTCCACTCCAAAAATAACTAATGGCGCCATCCTTAACGGTGTTAAAGATAGCGCCATAGTGACAATAAATAAGATCCGCTATGCGATTACCTCATTTGATAAGAGGCTCGTCCTAGTAAAGATCTAAATTACTTCTTATTTCTACGCTGAATACGAGTCTTCTTTAGAAGCTTCTTATGCTTCTTCTTAGCCATGCGCTTGCGGCGCTTTTTGACTACTGAACCCATGCTCTCAACTCCTTCTTATTTAAGCCAAGGTTAGCCGAAAATAAGAGCGCTTATGCCAATACCTGAGGGATTATCTAAAGAACTTATTTATTTTACAAACATTTATCGAGCCGCCCATGAGAATCGAACTCATGACCTTCGCTTTACGAGAGCGACGCTCTACCGACTGAGCTAGGGCGGCGATGCGTTAAAGGCTATTAAATTAGGATTTAATCCAAGCGTACAACGCCATTAGGCGTTGCGAGATGAACCGCCACAAGCCCAGTCTGACCATCGTTAGCCTCTGGCAAAACCCATTGAATTTCAACGCCATCAAATGCTTTGGAGAGATCTGAGCCGAGCCACTCTTCAATTGTCTTCTCATCTCCTGAAATCTCAATCTTTACTATCTCAGCAACTGCCTTCCCGTCATTTGAAGGGTGATCACTTGACATCCATTGGATGAAGAAAGGTAGTTGTGAATCATCTAGAGTTCCGAGAACTCCTAGCTGCTTCCACTTTAACTCAGAACCATCAGGACGCTTTCTAGAACCATCAACTGCTAAGCGTCCAAGGCGGTTTTCAATCGGTGATAAATCCTCGGTTGAAACTACCCAGGTTAACCAACCTCCACCTTCATTTGCGCGCTGTGAAACTACGCGACCAAATGGTGAGGCATCAGCAGCTGGATGATCTAAAGGACAGACAACTTCAAGATAGTGACCATTTTTTAGAGCGAGTGTGAAATTACGAGTTCCAAATCTTGGGTGAATTCCACCATCTGTAAAGGCTGAACCAATCCGAGAGCCAATCCTTTGAACTACATCTACTAGTTGATCATGGGTTGCTGCATAAGAGATATGGTCTAAGCGCATGGGCAGATGATGCCGAAAGCTACTTCAAAGCGCAAAACAAGGATTCAAGAGTTGAAAGGGGGGCAGAGTTACGTCCAAGGTTGGCTCGAGCCTCTAGGAGCGCCTCAATCTGCTCAATACTGCGCTTAGCAGGGCTGGCCTTGGCTAACTCTGTTATCTCTTGCCTAAAGTCAATATTTAGAATCTCTTGACTCCCACTTTGAATCAAGAGGATATCTCGATAAAGGCTAGCAATATCTAATAGCGCTCCATCAATATTGTCACGGATCGCCCTAGTTGTACTGGATTTCTGTTCCTTCTCTAGATCTTTAATTGCTTTTGCTCCACCAGAGATCATCCCTCTACCGGTGCCTTGATATGCATCTTGTAACTGCTGAAGCTGTTTACTATCTCGCTCAGAGTTTTCACTCTCTGCCTGCTCTTGAGCAATATCTAATAGGCGCGCAGCAGCTTTAAAGCAGGAGCTAATGTCTTTGAGTAAAAAAATAAGTGAGAGTATCTCTCGTCTCCTTGATTGCGCGCCTTGGTTAGTGGCAATAAATCTTGCTCGCCCAATGTGGCCTTGAGATACTCGGGCAGCAAAGGCTGCGTTCTTTGAATCAACGCCAGTATTCTTAATTAAGAACTCTTCAACACTTAGCGTTGACGGGGTTCTTAATTGCAGATGCCTACAACGAGAGCGGATAGTTACTGAAACATCGGTAAGTGTTGGCGCACATAAAAGCCAGAGAGTATGTGTCTCTGGTTCTTCAATTGTTTTTAGGAGCGCATTAGCTGCAGTTTCAGTTAATCTATCTGCGTCTTCAATAATTACAATCCGCCAAGGTCCAACAGATGGCGACCAGGCAGATCTTGAAATTAACTCGCGGACCTCTTCTGCTTTTATTGAAAGTCCACTGGGATTGAAACGCTCTAAATCAATATGAGTCCCAGCAAGAACTGTCTGGCAATCTAAACACTTCCCGCAACCACCATCACTACAGAGCAGCGCTGCGGCAAAAGCTACTGCAGCATTTGATCTTCCAGAGCCAGCAGGGCCGACAAAGAGCCAGGTATGAACCATCTCCTGGGTGCTCTTGCCGCTCTTAGCCGCTTCAACTGCCCCTTTAAGTCTTCCAACTACCTCGCTCTGGCCAACTAATGAGTCAAAGATACTCATGGTCTTTTAACTGATAACTGCGAGATTCTCGCGGTAATCTCTTTATGAATTTCAATTATTGGCTTTCGAGCATCAATAACTAGATATCGCTCTGGATCAACATTAGCTAGTTGTAGATACTCATTACGGACTCTATTGTGAAAATCTATTGATTCACTCTCTAGACGATCAGCGCTTTTAATCCGGGATAAACCAATATCTGCAGGTTGATCTAAAATAATAGTTAAAGTTGGAAAGAGTGACTCTGTGGCCCAACGATTAATTCGAGCTACTTCATTAGATGAGAGAATACGACCAGCTCCCTGATAGGCGATAGAGGAGTCAAAGTATCGGTCGGTGATGACAACATCTCCACGCTCTAGAGCTGGACGGATTAGCGAGTAGACATGATGGGCCCGATCTGCTGCATAGAGAAGCGCTTCAGATCTTGGGGAGATCTCTCCGGTGTCATTATCAAGAAGGATCTTTCGCAATCCTTTTCCTAACTCTGTTCCCCCTGGCTCTCTACTTAAAATTACAGA
>Ga0255187_1000114_pt1 | contig 14501 bp, 15 predicted proteins | sample Miss_Cont_RepA_8_FD_183642 | JGI IMG/M metagenome (GOLD analysis project Ga0255187, IMG submission 183642) | Freshwater microbial communities from Mississippi River, Louisiana, United States - Miss_Cont_RepA_8h | ecosystem: Environmental > Aquatic > Freshwater > River | place: USA: Louisiana...
CTATTCCAGTGCTGCTAAACGAATGCCTGAAGCGAGTAGAGCCGCCGCTGAAGCAAACCGGCGTCACGATTGAGCTGGACATTAAAGAAGGCGCTACGCATGCAGAGAAGGCTGAGGCTATCTTTAATGCGGTGTCTACCGGCACTATCACTATCGAATCAGGACAAATGCTCATCGGCATGATTAAAGACACGCTAAGCATTGTCGAGTCAACAGAACTCGTTAAGCGCTTAGAAGAAATTGAAAAGTCACTAAGCGAAAGGGGCTAGTATGATAGTAACATCAACAAACAGCCCATTTGTATTCGGTGAGTCATTTCGACAACCTCAACCCTATGTCATGGGCATAAAGCTTAATGGCGGTACTGTGGTGACTGAGCAGCGGGTTGGCGGCGTCTGGGTTAATACCGGAGACGCATACGGAGCTGATGGCTCTTATGTGCTGACTACGGGTCCAGGTGGCGTTGCTTTTAGGGTTGTTGTTACTGGTGCTGCAGTGGTGGAGATTTAACATGATTGGTATATCAAACAAAGGCATCTCAGGTGATTCCGCTGGAGCGAACCTCCATGAGGCGTTTGTTGATTTAACACTGCAAACAGGTGCGCCACTTGATACGCCTATTCAGGTTAAGTATGGACCGGCAAAGACATCGCCAAACAGTATACTAAGCATGGATGCGGCAGGTACGCTGACCATCTTAAAGGGTGGGCCATTCTTATTTAAAAGTCGTTTGCGAGCTTCACGCTCAGGCGCTGCTGGTACGTCAAGCTTATTCTTCTGGGTCGAAATCAGCACCAATGACGGAGTGAGTTGGTCAATCCTTGGTAACACGATTGACATCAGACTTGAGAACGCCAATCAGCAGGATGTGTTTTTCGACTTCTCGTCATTAACACTTCAAAAAGGGATAAAGCTTCGCTCTATGTTTGCAAGAAACTCAACCGGCACAAACTATGGTGACCTGACGCCATCAGCACCAAGTTTAGCACTGCAAACGTATGGTCTAACCACAGCTCCAAGCGCTCAGCTGAGCGTTTACACCAGCAATAATTACAACTACGCTTAACCAATACGCTTGACACAATGGCGCGATAACAGGTTACAGACTAGCCGTCTCCAGCTGCAGTAGCTTCCTGTTTGAAATTGTGTACTGACCCGCCTTGTGCGGGTTTTTTCTTTTGGCTGCGCAAAATTGGGCAGCGAGATTTTTCACGCGCTAATTTCAGCGCATCAAAAAACATCCTAGTTTGAATGGTTTTTTTATAATGAACCGCACATAATAAAGTTTCACTTCATTAGGGGTGATTTTTAAATGCTATTTAGAAAGCTGCGCAATTTTGCGCAGCATCGTCAATCGTCACCATAAAAATTTCTCGTTATCAATAAAAAAGCCCACTTGATAAACTGCTCCTGTCAGATGGTCTGACTAACAAGAGGTTTATCAAATGGGCAAATTAATTATTGCAGATTCAGAAGTTACCATCAATAAAGACGGCATGTATTGCCTGAACGACTTGCACCGGATAGCTGTTGCGAATGGGCAGGCGACTGAGAGCCAAAGACCTAGCGTTTTCGTGGCATCACAAAAGGATTTTATTGATGCTGTAAATTCCGAAGCAGTTACAGATGCTTCGGTCAAAACCGTAAAAGGTGGCAAGTCTGGGACGTATGCAGTTGAACTGGTTGCAATGAAGTATGCAGGCTGGATTAATCCGCGCTATGAAGTGCAAGTTTACAAGGCAGTGCAAGCGCTCAAACATGGTGACATTGAAAAAGCCGTCGAATTGTCCGGCAGCAAGAAAGCAGCAACAGCGCTTGATGACATGCGAAAGGCAAAAGCGATTGAAATGCAACTGTCTAACGCGCAGAAGATTTACGAACTGCTGCCGCATCTTGGTGATTCATCGCGGCAAGTAATTGCAGCAACCCTGGTTAACCCTGTTGCTGGTCAAGATGTTATCCCGCTGCCAAAAGTAGAGAACAAACTCTACACGACAACAGAGCTGGCAAAAGAACTTGAAATGACAGGCGCAATGCTAGGTCGAATCGCCAACATGCACGGCATGAAGTCAGAAAGCTATGGCGAATACCGGTTAAGCAAATCACAGCACTCAGATAAACAGGTTGAGCAGTGGTTCTGGAATGAAGCTGGCAGAATTGCTATGCGCGATATTGTTGATAGGCAGCGCAGCTGCTAAACTAACCAAGCCAACCAAACAGGAGCAAAGCATGACAGGAACATCAACCAAACCAAAGGACAAGAAGCCGTCAAATGACAGCCGAAAGCCTCGCGGTAAATAATCAAGACTTGCTAATCGGTTCAGCGTGGCTCCTTGTTGGGCTGCTGCTGAACTGCAAGTCATTAGTTATGTTGTTGTGCATGGCGGTATACCTGATAATCCAAAACATCACGCCGCGCAACTTTGACGCCTTTATTATTTGCTCAGTTCTGTACTTCTACTTTTCAAATCAAAACTTTATCAAATTGCCATCAGCTTTTCGGTTTGCCTTTATCTGTTTCGGTTTCGTATACTTAGCCGGAGCGGTTGACCAGTTTTTGTATTATCACTTTGACCGCGACACAAGATTTGACAGGATCCAGCCTTACCTAGTCACTGTAATTAATGCTTACGTGCTGGCGTATCTGCTTAGCGATTGGAGGCGCAATAATGTTGTTGGACTTGCTAATTATTGCGCTATGCGGTATCGGCGGTATAAAATCAGTGATACACATTTACACAAACTACCGAGCGCTAAAAGATGAAACACCAACTGACAGACCTTCTGATGATAATCAGTGACCACGGCAACGCATTCGCTGCAAAATTCATTAACGGACTTGGGGCTGTCAGTATCGGCTCCGGCGCTACACTTGGCGCTGTTGCGGTATCCTCACCGCAAGTTATCGAGCAATCCTCACTGCCAACCATCGCGGCAACGGTATCAATCATCGGCGGTTTGACGTTTATCGCTAAAAACATTTTTGATATGTATTTGGCATGGCGTAAACGAGATAAATGAAACGCCTCACCGCAGCAAAGCTTGACGCCATTGAAGCCAAGGCGAAAGCCGCAGCGCCAACATCATCCCGCATTTACAACACTGTTTTCGGCATCGTCTGTCCGCAGAAAGGTCATCTGTACAACCTGATGTTCGCCAATGGAGATTGGGTGCGGACTGACGTTGTTAAGGCTGATGTTTATATCGCTGCAAAACTTGAATGCGTCCTAAAGTCCCGCAAGCGGTTTATTGTCGTCGTTGGTGGTAGGGGTTCAGGGAAATCTGTTCAGGTTTTAGACATCGCAATGGCTGGAGTTAAAGACCTTGGCGACAAGGTTTACTGTTTGCGCGAATTTCAAAACAGCTTGGAAGATTCGGTTCATAGCCTGATTACCGCTGAATACGGGCGCTTAGGCTTTGAAGGGTTTAGCACACAAAACAACATCATATTTCATGAGTCAGGTGGAGAGTTTAAGTTTAAGGGCTTGGCCCGCAATCCGGCGTCAATCAAATCAGCAGCTGGATTCCGCCGCTTTCTGGTTGAAGAAGCGCAAACAATCAGTAAAGAGTCGCTTGAACAGCTAACGCCAACAGCGCGTAACAAGGCCCGTGCTGGTTTGCCGCTTAAATTCCTTGTCGATACTGAAGAGCAAGAAAACGAGCATATCAGCGACATTAACCAAGTGCAGTTGATATTCATTGCAAACCCTGCATCATCAGCCGACCCGTTTAGCCAGCGATTTATCGTGCCGTTCAAGCACGAGTTAGAGCGTCATGGTTTTTATGAGGATGAGCTACACCTAATCGTCCAAATGAATCATAGCGACAACCCTTGGTTTGAAGAGTCGGGGCTTGAAGCTGAACGACAGTACGATTTTGACAACCTACCAGCCGCATCATACCGGCATGTATGGGAAGGTGATTTTAACGACCACGTTGACAACGCACTGATTCCGTCCGAGTGGTTTAACGCAGCCATCGACGCGCATATCAAACTTGGCTTTAAACCGCAAGGCGCTAAAGTTGCAGGGCATGACCCGTCAGACCAAGGTGATGACGCCAAAGGCTTTGCAATGCGTCAAGGCTCTGTTGTTACGTGCGTTAAAGAAATTACCAACGCAGACGCATACCAAGGCTGTGACGTTGCGTTGGGTTGGGCTTTTGCTGAGCAGGCTGATTACTTCATCTGGGACGCTGACGGACTGGGCGCAACGCTGCGCCAGCACATTAGCAACATATCATCCGGGAAACGCTGTGCGCTTCAGATGTTCCGTGGTTCAGAGTCTGCTGATAATCCGGATGTGCTTTATTCGTTTGACAATAAAGGCGTACCAATCCGCAACCCTGCCAAAAACGAGGACGTGTTCAGAAACAAACGCGCTCAGTATTACTGGGCGTTGCGCGACAGGTTTTACAACACGTACCGCGCTATCACTCGCGGAGAATACATAGACCCTGACCAGATGATTAGCATTGACAGCTCAGGCGTTGAAAACATTGATGCGCTACGCTCGGAAGTTTGCCGGATACCGCTAAAACAAAACAACAACGGCTACATTCAGGTGATGAGCAAGATTGAAATGCGAGCGCTCAAGATACCATCACCAAACATGGCTGACGCGCTAATGATGACGTTTGCTAATACGTCTGTTATCGTTCAAAATAGACAGAACGTTTATATACCTAAGCCAATGGCGCGAATGGGGCGGCGATGAAATTTAACCACCGAAAACTAAGTTTTGAGACCATTCGAAAATGGTTCGACACTGACTACACGTTCAGCCAAGTCACGCGAGAGCGCTCGGCAGGTGACATGGCTTTTTTCTGGATTACGCATTGGGATGACGGTTTATTGGCGGACAGCCCGCTGCTGTATCGAGGTGAGTTTGACATGCTGCGCCGTGCGTATCGCGACGTAATGGCTGACATGCGAGCCAACCCGATTGAGGCTGACTTTCATCCGGTTGACGGCACAGACCCGAACGCCGCTGATTTGATTGATGGCATTTACCGCGCATCCAGTCGGCGCAATACCAGTAAAGAAGCATTTGACCACGCCAGCACTGAGCAGATTATCAGCGGCATTGGCGGGTGGCGCATTTACACTGAGTACGAGTCTGACAAAGAAAACAACCGCAACCAGGTTATTAACCGCCAGCCAATCTTCGAATTCAACAACACAGTTTTCTTCGACGCCAACGCCAAGCGCATCGACAAGTCGGACGCAAGGCGCTGTACCGTCCTTGTGCCGTACACGCCTGAAGGTTACTGCGATTTGGTGTACGACCTGACCGGCGAAGAAAAAGACGTTGCACAGCTCAAAATGAGCAGCTTTACAGCGCCGGAAAACGGCTGGGCGTTTCCTTGGCTGCATTCCGGTGGCTCAAACGACATTATTTATGTTGGCGAGTTTTACTATCGGTACAAAGAAAAAATCCGCATCCAGTACTACCGCGATATGTTCGGCACTACGCACACGCATGAAGTTAAGCGCGGCACGCCAGCCGGAGAAGTACCTGAGCAGTTTTTAGAAATGGGCGCGGAGCTTGTCAGCGAAAAAGATATTGAGCGATGGGTTGTTGATAAGTACATCGTGAGCGGTGAGGGTATTCTAGGCAAACCGTACCGCATTGCTGGAGGACATATTCCAATTATCCCGCAGTACGGGGACCGCGCTTACATTCAGGGCGTTGAGCATTGGGAAGGTATCGTTAAGTCAGCCAAAGACCCGCAGATGCTGCGCGACTTTGCCATGAGCTATTTGGCAGACGTTGTTAGCCGCTCGCCGCGCATCAAGCCGATTTACCTACCTGAGCAAATTCAGGGGTTTGAGTGGATGCATGAACAATCAGGCATTGACTCAGCGCTTCCATATGCACTGCAAAACGGATTTGATGCAAACGGACGTGAGCTTCCTTTTGGTCCTGTTGGTACAACGCCTGAACAGCCTCTGCCGTCAGCGCTTCAGCAGTTGCTACCGGAAGTTCGGCAGGCCATTGAAGATGTCGCTAATCCTGGGCTGCCAAACAATGTTGCAGACCCTGACTTATCCGGCAAGGCGCTCAACACTTTGACGGCAATGTTTGACCAGCAATCAATGGTTTACCAAGAGCACCGGAAATACGCAGTGCGCCGTGACGCTGAAATCTTTGCTGCAATGATGGCTGAGATTAACGACACGCAACGTAAAGCTGTGATGATCACGCCTGACGGCAACCGAAAAGATGTTGAACTTCAGTACGAAGAACTGAACATGCTAACCGGCGAGATTGAAGTTAAAAACAGCCTGTATGATACCCGCTTTGATGTTTATGCTGACATCGGACCATCATACGAGTCTACCAAGGAAAAGAACAAGGAAATGCTCGATACGATGGCGGTGTCAGCGGCACAGCTCGACCCTGAGCTGGCACGAATCGCCATGATGAAGCGCGTACGCTTGGAAGATGGCGCAGAAATGCAAGACATTCGAGAATGGGCTGGTCGCCAACTGGTGCTGATGGGTATTCGAAAACCTGAAACCGAAGAAGAACAGCAGGCGCTAATGGCTGCGCAGGAAGCGCAAGCAAGCCAGCAAGACCCGAACATGGCGCTTGCAATGGCTGAACAGATGAAAGCGCAGAACGGCGCAATCAAGAATCAGATTGACCAGTTCCGCGCGGAGACAGACCGCATGGCGGTTATGGTTGATGCTGAAAAAGCTGGCGCTGAGATTAGTTACAAGCAAGTACAGGCGCAGTCGTTGCGAGTCGGTGACGCTGTTAAACTAAGGCAAAGTGCGAGGGCAACCAATGGCATGCAGTAAAAAGAAGAAAGGCGGCACTAAGCCGCCCAAGATGAAGTGATGACAGCCTGCTTATGCAGGCTTTTTGTTGGCTGTCGGAACCTTGACGCTGACGATTTATTGACGCCAGTATTTTGACGGTACATAATAGAAGTACGCACCAATGCGGCAAAATTGGACCTTACTAGCAGGCAGCTAGGTTTATCGTACATAGCGAGTAAAAATCTATGCAAACACTTGATGAATTGAGAGCCGAGAATGCGGCAGGTGAGCAGCAACCTGAATTGGAGCCGGTTGAGCAGCCTGAGCAGGAAGAAACCGAAACAGAAGAACAGTCAGCCGAAGCGCAAGGCGAGCAGGAAACTGAAGAGGTTGAAGAGTGGCTCAAAGATACATCGCAGGCCGTACCGCTTGCAAAACACGTTGAGCTAAAGCACAAGCTTAAAGCGCGTATTTCGGAAAAGGATGACGAGCTGCAAAAGCTGCGGCAAGAGGTTGAGGCGTTACGTTCTGGCGCAGTACAGCCACAACAGGCCAAACCTGTAATGCCAAAGCTTTCAGATTTCGACTTTGACGAAGACCGACACGCGCAGGCAATGGCAGAGTATTTCGCAAGCATTGCGCAAAACACGCTGTCACAAAGCCAAGCAACTGAGCAGCAGCGATTAGCGCAACAGAAGTTAGAGCAGGCAGTAGACGGCCACTATGAACGAGCGGCGGAGTTAATTAAATCCGGCAAGATTGACGCAGAAAAGTACCAGACAGCAGATAAACGAGTTCGCGTTGAGCTTGGAAACCTGTTTGGCAACTTAGAGCAAGGTGACGCTGTAGCTGACACCATGCTTGCGCGTTTAGGCGCTGGCAGTGAAAAAGTAATGGTACACCTTGGCGTTAACTCAACCGCTTTGAATGAGCTGAAGACGAAGCTTAGAGAAGACCCGACAGGATTGGATGCAATGCTGTACTTGGGCGAGCTTAAAGCCAAGTTCAATGCTCAAACAAATAAACTTAGCAAGGCACCGAAGCCGGATACGCCGTTAACTGGCGATGTTTCTGTAGGTAGTTTAAGCGCGGCTGGATTGGAAAAAGCATACAAAGCAGCGCTTGACAAAAACGACGGGCAGAAAGCATACGACTTGAAACGGACTGCGAAGGCTAAAGGTGTAAACACCTCAAACTGGTAAGGAGCCAATCATGGCAGCTTTAAATAGTGCAAAAATTGCACAAGTTATTTTTGAAGAAGTGGTGGAAACCCACGAAGCGCAAACTCAAATGTTAGGCTTGGTTGATAGCTTTACAGCTGCAGCCGGTTCGCTGCAAAACAGCGGTAACTACGTTTGGCGTCCAGCGCAAATGCACCGCCCTGTACTGGATGGATGGGATTTAACAGGCCAAGACCAAGGCATCATTGAAGAAACCTATCCGGCAATTTTGGGTACACCGAAGAACGACTATGTTGTTTTACGTGCGGACGATTTGCGTGACGAGTCTTTCTGGCGTAAAGCCGGCCGCGAATCAGGCATGAAACAAGCGTCAACGCTGAACAAGTCAGTCGCTGATACTATCGTCAATACTGGTTCACTGGCTTACACAACCAACACAACCAGCGGCTTCAACTTTATCGCGCAAGCTCAAACCATTATGGATGAGCGCCAGTTGGTTGCAGATGACCGCAAGTTCATCCTGTCGCCGCGCGATAACCTGGCATATGCGACTGAGCTGTCTGGCCGTCAAACGCTGCAAGGTCGTCCGGCTACCGTGTGGGAGACTGGTCAGTTGGCGCAAAACGTTGCTGGCTTTGACGTGTACACAGGTTCTTACTTGTCACGTTTGGCCGGTGGTGCAGACCCTGCGACTACAGTTACCGCTAACGTTTCGCTGAAACCAGAGTCTGGCTCAGTATCAGCGACCGGCGTTGTAACTAACGTTGACTATCGCGTCGGTACTATCCCTGTGACCAGCTCAGCGGCTTACAATGTTGGCGACATCGTGACGTTTGGCACTGTGCAGTCTGTTGGCTTAACTGACAAAACGCCAACTGGTCAGTTGATGACTTTCCGTATCGTTGCCAAGCCAACCGGCACCAGCGTTCAGGTTTATCCAAAACCAATCGCGCTGAATGACGCTGCCTTGTCAACACTGGAAAAGGCATACGCCAACATCAACACGCAAATCACGTCCGGTATGCAGATGAACCGCGTAAACACTGCAGCAAGCTCAGCGCCGTCTGTGTTCTTTGGCAAGAACTCAATCGAAGTGTTCCACGGCGAAATTCCTGCTCAGCTGTTCAGCCAGTACGGCGGCCAGCGCGTGATTTCTGAAACGCTGAAGTCTGGTCAGAAGATGTATATGCTGTTCGACGCCAACAGCACCAAGATGGAATTCCAATTCCGTATCTTCACTTGGTACGGCGTGACGAACAAAAACCCCTCAGCAAACGGTGTTGCTATTCGGGTGTAGTTTTACACAAAATCAAGAGGGCGCTTCATGCGCCCTTTTTTATGCCTGATTGCCGTGGTCCGACCACTGCGCTATACTGAACAAAACTAGGAGACATGCCATGTACGAAGCATACAACCCTGAAACAGGCGAGCTTGAGCGCGTTGACCTTGACGAACTGCAGCGCCGACTAGATGACGGCTCGTTAGTGTCTAGCTTGGAGCAGAAGCGCAAGCGCCGGACAAGCAAAGAGGCGGCAGAAGATGAAGACAAAGGCTGAGATTATAAGCGACGCTTTTTCAATGCTGCTCATGACCGGCATCACTGTTGAAGCGACGCCGGAAGATGCTTTTTTAGCATACAACCGTCTGAAGGACTTGATGGCAGAGCTTGAAAGCCGAAATCTGCAAACGGGCTTTACCACGCTTGATGACGACATTAACGCGCCGTCAGGTCTTCAACCGTGGATGAATTACGCAATATCTTCAGCACTTGCACTGCGCATCTGTTCAGATTTTGGCGTGTTGCCATCACCGGCACTGACTCAGCTGTCGTCGTCTGCAATGAACAATTTGTCATCACGTCTTGCACGGGTTAACGAAATCCAGTATCCATCACGCATGCCAGTTGGTTCGGGCCAGCGGTGGCTTGGTCGGTTCCGTGACCATTACGGACAGGCTGCGCAATATCCAAACACAGCAGCAACACAAAGCGCTGTGCAGTATTCGTCCGGTCAATACAAGATTGATTTTTCTCCATACCTGAAACCAGATGAAGCGATAACCGGCTTTACGCAAACCGCAACAAGCGGAATCAATGTCTTGTCGGCGTCGTTTGACGGCAATATCGTTTCGCTCGAAATCCAGTTTCAGGCTTCAGTCGTCGGGCAAGTTAACATTGTTGCGACTGGCGACATGGGAACCGTTGTTCCGCGCACGCTCGACTTCAACATCAACAACCAGCAGCAAATCGGGGTGGTGTAATGGAGCAAGTTACGCTGCCAATCATCCGAGGCGATAGCATTACAGCTGACACGGACTACACGGATTTTATACCGCTTAATCTGACTGCTGTTGCAAAGCCAATCCTAGGAGCTGCCGGATACCTGATTAGCCATGACGGGCTGACAGAGGTTGCTGCTGTTGTTGGTGAAGACAGGGGTGGATTCTACGATGACCGGCGCGGGTATCACGTTCGCGTTATAGGCAACACGCTTTATAAACTGGTTGGCAACACTCTAGTAAAAGTCGGTCAAATCGCTGGCGATGGTCAATGCAGCTTTACTTATTCATTCAACTGGACAGCCATCTTGTCAGGTGGCTATGTCTATCTGTACAACGGCACCAAGCTTGAGCTGCTGACCGACACGGACCTAAAACGCCCGCTCGACATGGATTGGATCGACTCATATTTTTTCTACACCGACGGCGAGTACATCTACCACAGCCAGATAAACGACGAAAAGCTAGTTGACCCGCTACAATTTGCCACAGCTGAGATTATGCCAGATAAGTCGGTTGGCGTTATGCGGACACCGGACAACCTGATGATGGTGTTTGGTCGGTACTCAATTGAGTATTTCATTAACCAGGCCAACGAGCAGTTTGCATTTAGTCGCATTGCGCAAAAATCCATTAGCGGCGGCATTTGCGGCACTCACTGCAAAACGATGGTTGGCGATACTGTGTTTATCCTTGGCGGCAAGAAAAACGAATCACCGTCAATTCATGCCATCCAATCATCAATGCTTGAGTCTGTTTCCACGCGCTCTATTGATAAGATTCTGGCGCAGTACACCGATGATGAACTATCGCAGGCCGTGCTTGAAAGCCGGACGGATAAGCGGGACCAGTTTTTGATTGTGAGACTGTTGCGACACACGCTGCTGTTAAACCTGTCTGCTGCAAAGGCTATTGGACTGCAGGACGCATGGAGTCAACTGAGCTACGGCATAAACAAAGCGCCATGGCTTGGCCGTAATGGCGTCTATGACCCTATGCAGGCTGCTTGGATTTATGGCTCAAAGCTAGGAGCTGTTTACAAGCTCGACGCAACCACAGCATCGCAGGGATTGGAGCAAACCGAGTTCGAGGTAAGGACTCCGCTGATTGAGTCAGCCAGCAAGCGGATTGCGCAAGTGCAGGTCAATACCGTTTCTGGTTTTGGTGCAAAGACGACTGCTGCACTTAGCTTGACCAATGAGGGCTTGGCGTTTCAGCGCGAAAACTGGCTGCTGTACGGGACCATTGGCGAGTACGACCGGCACTTTATATTCCGCCGCATCGGCTTCACGCCTAAAGACCTATCGTTCAGGCTGCGTGGTGTATCTCGGCATAAAGTTAACTTCTGCAACTTCACGGTGACTTATGGCGATTAAAATAGGCTCTATCGACTACGCACCAACAGAGGCGGACATCAAGCGCATGCTGACTTCTGGTAACTGGCAGGCTTTATTGTCAAGGGACTACGCAGGCGTAAAGCAAAGCGTAGGCTCTACGATAAACCAAACCAACAATAACTCAGTAAGCATTGAGCAGCTTGACGGCAGGCTGACAACCGCTGAAGGTCAGATTGTACAAATCATCGGGCGTGTTGACGAGCTTGAAGCGGGGCTTGATACCCACGTCGCGGACCGCTCAGCGCATGGCGCGACCGGAAACATCGTTGGTACGCTTGATTTTTGTACCACGGCAATCGGCGGTGTGGTACTGCTTGGTGGCGCCGTGCCAAACGCTTATAACCCTGGTGCGTCTGTGCCTAGCGGCGTCGGTCCTGCACCGGCTACATACGACCAAGCATACACGGATGAGCAGTCAGCAAACATCAACGGGCTGATTAACTCCGTCGCTGAAGTGGCGACGATGGCAACGAACGCTATAAACACACTAAACGCTTTACTTGCTGCACTTCGAGCGGCTAAGCAAATAGCGCCATGATTAGACAAGCTACGCTGCTTGAAGTTGCGCATTATTTATCCGAACGCGGCATCCGGATGCAGCCAAACCCAAGGACTGAGCTTTGCTTGGTGGTGGAAGCTGGCAATGCATCAATGCTGTTAGTGGTATCACCAATGGACCACGCGCAAGCTGAAGTTCATGTGTGTTGTCCGAGGCGATATATCAGAGCGCTACCTGATTTGGTATCAGCCGGTTTTGATTACTGCAAGAAGCAAGGGTTTAAGGTTTTATTCACTACGACAAACAAGCGCCAAATAATTGACAACACCGTCAAAAAATTGGGCTTTATGCTTGTCTGCGAGTACAATGATACAAACGTGTATCGGAGGGTTTTGTAATGCTTGGAAACGCAATTTTCGCAAACAACGCAGCGAAAAACCAAGAGCGAGCAATCAGGGATGCTGCAAGCCAATCAACCGCACTGCAGCGGGAAATGTTTGAAAAGGGCTTGGAGCTTACTGCGCCGTTTCGTGAAGCTGGCGCTTCGGCTTTACCAGGATTGCAACGGGCGGCTAATGCAGAACTTACGCCTTTTGCCTTTGATTACAACGCATACTTTGCAAGCCCTGAGTATGCAGCCATGTCTCAGCAGGCGCAAAACAACGTACTGGCAAACGCATCAATGACAGGCGGCATGCGCTCAGGCGGTAATCAGGTCGCGCTATCTGCTATTGCGCCACAACTTGCACAGCAAGGGCGTCAAAATGCGATGAACGAATACCAGCTCAATCAAGCCGCCGAAATGGATAGGTATAACCGACTGTCAGGTTTGGCTGGCTTGGGCATGGGCCTGTCTGGTCAGGCGGCATCTCAAGCCGGTCAGTTTGGCGCAGCTGCTGGAAATAACGCCTTACTTGCTGGCCAAGCTCGCGGCAACAGATACTTGAATCAAGCCAATCTAATGAAAGGATTAACCACCGACATTATGGGCGCATTTAATCCGATGGGAGGCGTAATCTAATGACAGACCCGTTCAGCGGCGGCATTATGCCGCAGGTGATTCAGAATCGCCAAGGCTTGCAGAATCTACAAGCGCAACAACAGGAAATGCAGCGACTGCAACAGCAGCAACAGATGCAAGACGAAGGTATGCGGTTGCTTGAGCAGTATCAGGCTGGTTTGCAGCAGGGCAAGCCAGACCAATCATTGCTATACAGCGCCGTGCTGAAATCCCCAACTGCTGCGCAAAATGTGTTAAACGCAGTTGGTATTGTTGACAAGCAGCAAAAGACTCAAGCAGCTACCGATGTGGTGACGCTAATGTCAGCCATTGATAACCCGCAAGCGTTTTTTAAAGCTGTTGCACAGCGCTCAGCTGCAATTAAAGCTCGCGGCGGCGACCCTTCTGACACACTTGAAATGGCGAAGCGCTATCAAGCTGGCGATGTGACTGGCGTTAAAAACGACCTGATGATTGCGGGTGCAGCGCTGGCGAATGAAGGCTTGCTAAAGCCGGAGTTGATTGGGTTGGGCGGCGGCGCTGAGCCTATGACGGCATACCAGCAAGCGTCAACAGACTTAAAACGCCAAGAGCTGGAGCTTCGCAGGCAGGAAAAGGCTACTGAAACTCAGCTTAAAGTTCTTGAAGCAAGAATGAAGAAAGAAGACAACGAGCTGAAGCGCCAAGACTTGCAATTAAAGATTGATGAGCAGAAGCAAAAACTAGATGACGCAAGGCGCGGCAGAGAAACAGCCTCAAATGAAAAAGAAGCGGGCTTGGAGTCGGCAAGGATGAACATTGACAATATGCTGAACTCGGTTTCTAGAGTTATGCAGACGCCGCTCGACGTTATAGAGAATGCCACTGGCCCTGTTGACCAGATGATCCCAACGCTTCAACAGTCTACCGCAGATTTTGAAGAGCTGGTTGAAACTCTTGGTAGTCAGGCGTTTTTGTCTCAAATCCCATTAATTAAAGGCATGGGGCAACTATCTAATGCTGAGGGTGAAAAACTACAGGCGGCATTTCAGAATTTTAGCCTGAGACAGTCACCAGAAAGGTTGATGGAAAACCTTAAAGAAGGTCAGCGCTTACTGTTAAAAGCTCGCTCAAACATTGCGAAGCAGTACGGTAAACCAGAAAGCAAACCGGATGTACCATCTGCCGAACTAACAGACGACGACATCATGAAACAATACGGGCTGCAATAATGGCAACAGAACAGCAATACAAAGACGCGCTGATTAAGGCGCACAGGGCAGGTGATACACGCGCCGCTGAGTTGTTTGCTCGAAAGATAAAAGAGCTTCGAGCGCCGTTACAGACGGATGCGCAGGGCGAGCCTGTATTGTCGATGGGCGCGGAGTTGCCACAAAGACCG
>Ga0255187_1000118_pt1 | contig 14157 bp, 33 predicted proteins | sample Miss_Cont_RepA_8_FD_183642 | JGI IMG/M metagenome (GOLD analysis project Ga0255187, IMG submission 183642) | Freshwater microbial communities from Mississippi River, Louisiana, United States - Miss_Cont_RepA_8h | ecosystem: Environmental > Aquatic > Freshwater > River | place: USA: Louisiana...
CACTGGCATCAGTTACTTGCATCTCAAGAAAGATAAGTTTGGACCTTCTTCTCCGCTTATTATAAATGTTGTATTAGCGTCAGTTGATGTAGCTAGTATCTGGTCACCAGCATATAGTATATAAACCATATCATCAGTAATAGTGTCACCATGATTTAATGATAATGAGTATATATCTACAGTAGATGCAGTTGAAGCTACATACTTCTGTACAAGAACGTCATAATTAGTTACGGAGTTTGAGAATCTTATATAATTTATAGCACAAACATTTTGAGATCTACACTCGTATAGTATTGTGCTAGTTAAGCCAACCGTTCCTTCGTTACTAATAAGAGCCATTACGTTATTATTATTTAGTTTTACTTTTTAGTTTTATATAATTAACGTATTAGATATAAAATTATATGTAGTTGATGCATCAATAACTATTTCTAAATCTGCATACCATGTACCGTTAGGTGGATATTCAAACATCCATTGTAATCCATCAGAAATGAATGGATTTTCAGTTTGCATTCTATCATCTAGGTAAAGAGTACCCTTCATTGATAATGGAACAACGTCATTTTTTAATAAAAAATATAGATATACATTAGGTTCTAATAATGGATCATAAGTTAAAATAGGTAATACTTGTAAAATAGATGATGCATTATTATTAACATCATTAGATGAAGATCCAATACCAGTTGATACACCTACAAAAGTACCCATCTTACCAAAGAGCTATAATGTCAGTAGCTGATGTAGTAGAAGAAAATACTCTAATAACTTGAACAGGTAAAAAAGAACCTGCTGCAACATTAGTAAATGTAACGTCATCACCACCTGCCGTTAAAACTCTAATTATACCTCCAGATCCAGAGTATAGAATACAAGGCCATACTTCAGTTGGATATCCAACATAAGGAATGTTAACATTGTCGTTTGGGGTAACTGGAGCTGCTCTTTCTACCTGTAATTTTTGATATGCCATCTTTTTTTATTTTTTTGTGCTTTTACCATTAGCTCCGTTCCTAGCTCTATTCCTAGTTGGAGACTCAAGTACAAATTTACCATTTTTTTTCATACTAACATCAGAACCTCCCTTGCCATCAATTCCTCTCTTTCTTCTCTCCTTAGTGTGCTCTGCTCTGTAGTTCTTTTCAGACTCGCTTTTATTAAGCTCCCTCTGATACTCTCTCCTCTTCTCCGCTGCTTTCGGGTTGCTTGCGTAGTACTTGGATGTCTTGCTCTGTCCCATAGAATATCTTATTAATTAATAGGTTTGGGTTGTTTAGTTTTTCTTTTCTTTCATTGCATCCACAGTCTTCCCCAGCCACAGCCTTAACAATGCTCTCTATTCCAGTTGCCTTTGTTATAGCATGAACGGTGTCTCCGAATCCGTAGTGCTTTTTAATTATAATCATTTTCTGTACTTTGCAGTTTTTTCAGCTATTCTTTTTGGTTGCTTTACAACGCTACCAGTCCCCCCTCCTTGTCTCTTAGCTCTCGTAGTAGCAGCATACTCAGATGGACTTAATGACTCAATTGCCTTCTTTGGTAGATAACGCTCACCAGTTTCTTTGCTTGGCTTGCCACTTTTTGTTGTCCACTCTTGCTTTGTCCACTTAGATAAGCTGTTTGACTCGGACTTCTTTCCTGCATATTTACCCCCTGCCTCTTTATACTTAGCGACTGCTATCTGTGCCTTTCTTGCAGACCACTGACCTGGGTCACCACCCTTGCTTCCAGACTTAACGCTAGAAACAATACGACTCCATAACTCTGGATTTTTCTTTTTGGCTACAGACATTTTATGATCCTTTAACCCATTTCTTGCTTGGAGATGCGGTCTTGCTTGGTGACCACTTTACCTTGTCTGCCCAGTATGCAGCACTCATCTTGCCTTTTGCAATGTTCTTTGCGTGACGGCTCTTGAATGCCTCACGCTGACCTGCTGTCTGATTGGTCTTAACTCCCTGCTGTCCAAATCTAATGGTTTTAACCTCATCACCCTGCTTTGCCACAACAATGTGACTCTTTGTTGGGTGACTTGGAGTTCTTTTAGGTTTATTAAAACCTTCAACACCAGCTCTTTCTAGCCTTGGATCTTTCATTTCTTATAAGGATTTTCTTTGTGCCATTTTCTAGTTGCAGCTATACCTTGTTTAACTGTTTTAGCTTTTGCTACTTTGGTTAAGTTAATGGTGTCCCACTTTCCTTTATCTTTTGTTGTGTGACTAACCATTATATCACCTGGATTACCTTCTCCTATTTTATTAGTTTTTTTGTAAATCCTATGCTTTTCTCCATCAGCAACAATAGTAGCCATACTATTTTTTCTTTGGCATTTTTTTCATAGCGGCCTTCATACCATACTCCTTAATCATTTCTTTTTTAGACTCAGACTTTTCGTGCTTCATCTTGGCAGATTTGCTAGCATATTTCTCGCCAGTCTTTTTTTCAGTTACCATCTTTTTCATTATCTAGGATTTATTTTGTTATCTCTAATTACTCTTTTGACAGGCTGTCCTTCTTTGTTGTATCTAGTTCTCTCCATTCTACTTCCTCCGCTAGGCATGTTGTATCTTTCTGTCTCAACCATTCCTCCGCCAACAGTAGGTCTTTCAGTCATGGTACCCTGAACCTCTTGTCCATCAAACTCACTTGATATATCATATTTTCTTCGTTTAAGAACATCAATGGCTTTATTCTTAAATGGTATATTATTATAATTAATGCCATTCTGCATTCTATCATCAATGCGTTTTTGAATACCGCCTATCATTGCGCCTTTCATTCCACTTTCTATAGCATCTACTACTGGAATATATGGCTTTTGAATAATCTTCTCGGTACGTCTTAATTCTGAAATAGGCTCAGTAAATGAATGAACTATTTTTGACCTCTTTTTGTATATTGATACAGGCTCAATTGTTTGATTACTAGCTGGTTTAGTACCATTAGTTTTTACACCTGGAGTTGTATTAGATGTTACTCTTTTAGCCTTTTTATCTGGACCTGTAGTTTGAGATGTGGTTCTATTTTTCATAACTTTGTTTTTTATGATACAAATATAATAAAAAATGAAAATAATAAAAAGAAGAAGAAAACGTGTCGATAAAATATACTATGGTAGGGACACCAAGTTCGACTTTTTAAAGAACTGGGGTATAGTTAGAAAGTGGGCTAGATTTCAATATGGACTTAAGTCATCTGCCGATATAGACATGCTGCTATTTCTTTACTCAGAAAAGATATTCACTAGATCAAGGTTTAAAGAGTACTCAGCATTTATGAGCTGGGATAAAAATAAGTTTGATAGACTATTGAGAGAAGGCTTTATTGTTATATGGAGAAAAAGAAAATACGGAGAGAGCAACCTGTATGAACTATCGTTTCAGTCAAAGAAGATGATTGCCAGTATGTATAGAAAGCTAATTGGGCTAGAACCCTTCCCTGAAACTCCGAGACGTAATAAGGTATTTAAACCAAACGGCTCATACTCAGAGAGGATGCTAGCCCAAGCTATAAGAAAGTTTAACTCTGACTTTAAAGAACGCAAACAACATCCTTCTCCTGAAGGACAGTAAACCTGTTGCTATCTATTACAACGTCATAAGAGTGAACCTTATCGAACATTATCTTGTCACCAATTGATATTCCAACAACGTTTATTCCTGGCTCTACAACAACTCCGTAGTGATATCTCATGTCTTGATACTCCTCACCACTTAGTATTAGGCCACTCTTGGCTGTCTTCTGTTCTACAACCTTCTCTATCAATAGAAATTTATTTAGGACTTTCATCTGCTCTAATGTTTGTTATAATTGCGTTAGTACTCATAATTGTTGTGGCAACAGATACAGCGTTAAGCAGTGCATTCTTTGTAACCTTAGTCGGGTCAATAATTCCCATCTTAATCATGTCACCAAAACGCTCACCCTTTACATCGTATCCATGTCCCTTATCAAATATACCCATGGCTATCTCGGTTGGCTTCTTACCAGCGTTAATGAGTATCTGATCAAATGGAGCCAGTAGTGCGTCATGCATAATCCTTGCAGCAACATCAAACTCATCGTAAATCATTGCAGCACACTCAGACAGTGCAACACCACCGCCAGGTAGAATACCATCCTCAAGTGCGGCCATAACAGCGTACACAGCGTCATCAATCCTGTCTCTCTTCTCCTTCTGCTCAATGTCACTCTGTGCACCTACATATATAACACCAACACCGCCAGATATATTGGCTATCCTCTCTCTAATAAAGTCTTTCTCTTCTTTGTTGTCTGTCTGATCAACCATTGCCTTGAGGTCGGCAATATGCCTGTCAATGTCATCCTTAAAGTCTGCGTGGTGCATAAACACTGTAACGTCTTTCTTAATAATGATTTTTGATGCCTTGCCCAAGTCAGACAATCCTATTATTGATAGGTCATCACCAGTGTCCTCGCTAAAGTATGTGCCTCCAAGAGCTACAGCTAAGTCTTTCAATAAGTCCTTCTGTCTGTAACCAAAAGAAGGAGGTATGATATTGCATGCCTTAATCTTTCCTTGGTAAACATTAACGTTTAGTGTCTGTAGTGCGTTTGGACCTAGATTACCAATGATTAATAACGACTTGCCCTGAGATACGATAGGAGCCAACACCTTCTCTAAGTTGGAGATATTGTTTATCTCGTGATCACAAATCAATACATACGGATTATCAAGGACACACTCTTGCTTCTTTTGATCCGTGACAAAGTATGGAGATGTGTACCCCCTCTCTATCCTCATTCCATTTATAATCTCAACCCTTGTCTCAGAGTTCATGCTGTTCTCAACAGTAACAAGTGGCACCCAAGAAAATGCATCTCCAATCATCTTGCCAAGCTCATTGTCATTGTTAGCTGATATAGTGGCTACGTCATAAAGCCTTCTGCCGTTAACTTTCTTAGACATCTTGTCAAGCTTTGCCACAACCTTCTTGGATAAAGACGATATTCCACGTATCACCTCAGTTACATTGTGCTCAGGTGTTAAATACTTGTCAGCTGCGTCAATAATTGCCTCTGCAAGTACAATTGATGTCGTTGTACCATCACCAGCAACAGTTGCCGTCTTGTCAGCAGCCTGTCTCATCATCATAACGGCTAGGTTCTCGGTAGGATCATACAAATTGATAGACTTTGCTACAGTAACACCGTCCTTTGTGACGGTAATACCACCTACATGGTTCTCAGACTCTATTAATACCGTCCTACCTCTAGCACCTAGAGTACTTTTTACTGCTCCAGCTATCTTTTTGATGCCAGATTTCAACTTTTTTTGGCCATCATCGCCAAAATGGATTTCTTTTACTATCATTTTATTGAATTTTAGTTCAAATTTACTAATTTTTTACTTTACAAAACAAAAAAAGGGGTCATTGACCCCCATTTTTATATTTTTTATGACAAATTATTGTACAGATCTATTTTTTCTGTTCTGTCTTTCTAACTTTTGTCTGTTAATTGCTGTTACAATCTTAGACTGAAGTGTATTTCTGTTAGTAGCATTTGCCATGGATGATTTAAAAGAACTTTTAGCCTCTTCATATTGTTTTGAACCTGCATAACCATACTGTTTGTCTATTGTGTATAGCTTGTTTTTAGATTCTCCTCCCTTTTTTAGAGCAAAAAATCCACTGTCATACTTTTTGTTTTCTGTATTCTCTCTCTCTGTTATTATTTTTTCTCCCTTACTGTTAGTTACTACCTTATTAAGTGGACTAAGGTTTCCAGACTCATCAGTCTTCATGAATTTACCAGGCATAACCTTACCAGACTCATCCTTGTACTCTCCAGTCCAAACTTTTGACTCATAAACTCGCATTGGATCAACCTTCTCTTGAGCACTTGCAAGACCAGCAACGTTCTCTCTGCCTGCATATTTTCTGGCCTCTTTTATTTTTTTAATGGCAGCCTTAGAGTAATTAAAGTCTCCCTCAAACATAGCACTCCTCTTATCTTGTCTTGCCTGCTTAGTTAAACCTCTTAACTGCTCCTCGGTCATGCCTCTAAAATCCTGACCCTTATATGATCCTACTTCGTATGTTTTCCAAAGCCTTCTTTCTCTAGTATTATGTTTACCTATAGGAACAAGTGTAGTAGTTTTCACTGTCCTAGATGATTTCTTAATACCTCCAGATTCTTTTATTCCTGGAGATTTATCTTTTACTCTTATAGTCTTAGATTTATACTTTGGCTCTTTGAAGTCCCAACCCTCAACCCTCTCTACAACATTCTCAGTAACCTTAGTCTTCTTAGGTTTTGGTGGTTCAGTTGGAGTTGTAACTGCTGCCTGTGTAGCTGCTGGTGTTTCTTCAACTGCATCTTTTTTCATTGTACTAGGATGTTGTCCATATGATCCAAATGTAGCACCAAACTTCCTTTGTGTTTCATCTGTACTAAATAATTCAATTGATCCCTCTGGAGCCTGACCTTTAACCGATGCCATAAGTGCATCATAATCTTTTTTTGGAATAGATGCCTTTAGTTTTCTAGCCTCAGCATTTTGCTGAGTTAACAAGCGATTGTACATCTTTGAACCTGGCTTGTAGTTTATATCAAACGCTGGAACATCTACACCAGAACTTGTTTTTTCAGTTCTAATTATAGGCTCATCATACTCCTCAGAAAGTTTGTCTGTTTTTCCAGAAATATAGTTAATTACTTCATTTGGATATTTTCTTCCAATACCTCTAGCCTTGTAGTCATTCATTATAGTATTGAAGTCACCACGTTTATACATTTCTCTAAACTCAGGCCAGCTACTATATGTGGCTTTTGCACCTCCTCCTATATCTACTACTGTACCAGATACCTTTGGATCAGCTATTCTGTTACCAGTTTGTGGGTCTGTTGTTTTAGGGGATGACATTGTTCTCCCGTATTTCATCATTGCCATTTGAAAACAAATTTTAAAATTAATAGATTAATATGTACCTCATAGTAATCATAATCGTCCTCCTTTCCATATACCTCAAAACCAATGTTGAGTCCTACGGGTATCATGTTATGAATTTCTAGAAGCATATTCTTTTACAAATTTAGCAATTTTTTCTTCATTGCTTTTTATTAGCATCAAGTTCTTCTTGATTGTTTTCTTGCTCTTTGGCTTAGGATAATCCTTCTTAGCTCTTGCCATTTCTTTTTTTTGTCAAATATACAGAATTTTTGGGTAATGGGGGGGATTGACGCGAGCCAGGCAAAACGGAAAACCGTTTAAAATTCATGGGGGGGGTGTTGATTTCCAAACTTTCATTCGGATTTTTTGGCTTTTTGCCTGTATGCCATTTGGCGCGTCCATGCCTACCAATATGTTACAATACTTATGTACATACATACACATTCTATCCTGTCGGACGTTCTGCATGTCGGTAGGTAGGTAGGTAGGTCTGTTGTATAATTTACATTATGTTAAATAGAATTAACATTCGTTAACATTTGATGTTGCTTTACTGATGCGTTATCGTACCTGTTGGCATCCCTGTAGATGGAGGGCAACACCTATTCCAATGTCCAGGATAGTTACATTTTTACACCCAATATTATGTAATATCCTGAAAGCCTTGCCTAGCTTACGTTTCAGAGATTTTAATCCGTATACCAAACCCGTCATCTACGTAGTTCTACTTAGTATGTACTACGTAGTTATACGTAAATCGTTCTACGTAGTTCTACGTATTTTTCAATCTAACTGAAAAAAAAATGTATCATTTAGAAATAGTGTTACGTTATTTGTGTCAGAAAGGGCGACCAAACGAGGTCAACAGCCGAGTTGAGACCGCGGACTTATTATAGCGAGGAGCGTACATCTCTCTAACCTGTACACGTGATAGGCAACACGTTCGAATGACGCGAAGATTGTAGTAGCGTGAATCGTAAAAGGTCACTCCCCCAACCGAGGGTATTAGTATCGGCACTGCAAACCCAAGCAGGAGGTGGACGAATAGCCGTCAGCGACATTAGTCAAGACGTGATTCAATGCAACCGAAAAATAGGTACACTCAAGGATAGCTTGAGCGTGAAATGACATAACCAAAGGTCGGACGCGAAAAAAAATAACCAAAAAAAACTAGGTGTAGTTAGAATGGCTAATTAATGGAAGCGATATCCACTACACCACTAACCAATAAATCAAATGTATATGTCAAGTAAAATCATCAAAATTGATGGAATCTTCGAGGTATGGGGATTCTTCAACAATGGAGTGCTAGTTAGAACACAACGTGTACGCATCCCATTTTCGCATCGTTAATTATTAACCAATAAATCAAGTAATATGAAAGCAGTAATTTTTTCAATCGGAATGGTAATGACAACAATCGGAATAGTGTTACCTGTTGTATCTAGTGTAACGGGATTCTTAATGGATACCAAAGGACACGCAATGATAGTAGTGTATGTGTTATTCGCTGGAATCGTAGGAGGGGGATTATTAATCAAAAAGTCTAACATTTAAAACAGGAAATCATGAAAGAATTAATCGATAGAATTGAACACGACATCAAATGTGCTGAAGTAAGAAGAGATGCATTTGACAAAGGTAGTCACGGATACGAATTCAACAAAGGTATTGTACTAGCTTTAAAAGGAGTGTTATTTGACATGAAAGAATTAAAATTAATCAAATAAAAAATAGAAATCATGAATACAAAACAATTTATCTACGAGTCTATGGTGAATTATCTTAAGACTTGCTATTCAGGTGCATATGGTCAACTAAACACTATTGATGTATACAGTGTATTCAAAGATAGAACTGATGAGGTAGTAAAATACCTCCACGAGACAGGTATGATACGCACAGAAAGTTACGGAGGTAGAGGTGGTAGCTATCGTGGTATCGGTGGGACATATGCCATTCAAGATGCAGAGTTACGTGCCATGTGTGAAGATGCATGGGAAAGTAATGCAAACAGAAAAAGAAGTTTAAATAGTTGGTAATAATTAAAATCCAGGAATCATGAAAATAACATTTGTAGATTTAACACCATATTGCAAATTTGTAGAGAATCTAGGTAGCTCAGACCTAGAGAGTGCAATAAAGGTACACGATGCATACTTAAGAAATTGCCATGGCGAATCAATAATGGACATAGGAATGAATCAATACACAGGCTATGTTTACTTTGCCCTAGACAATGGAATATCAATAGCATCATGTTTTGGTCAAGATGTAGAATACATCAAGGTTGATTTTGAAACTGGAAAGGAGGAATTTTTTAACACATATCAAGAAGCAATATCATGATAGCATACAGCATTATAATCAAAAGCTTTTATGGTGATTTGAAAACCATAAAGAAAACATTCAACGATGAAAACCACATGAAAAATTGGTGGGCAATGATGAATAGAAAAGGAATAAAAATTATGGACGTTTTTAAAATTGATTAACCATGAAACGAAAATTTAAAATTAGATTCCACCTTGGTAAAGGTGAGAACTATATGAAGTGGAGGATAGAAGATATCACAAACAAAAAGGTTTGGTTCTTTGACCCGTCAGAGTTTGAAGCAGTAATTATAAACGGAAAACTTTACAATCAAAAATCAGCTGCAAACAAGATAAACCAGGGATCAAATAAAACAGTATGTGCATGGATTATGGCGGAAGATGTGGTGATGTACTCAATAGAAAATCTATGGATGAGGGGTCAGGTATCATACAATCCAAGAGTAATGCCACATTGGATAGACAACAACGGCAACAATGCTGACAAGTTAGAATTTGAAAGAATGCACATTGTAGAACGTAAAATATTTACACCATGAAAACACTATTTGCAGTACACCATGTGTTCGATTGTTTAGACTACAACGAGCACCACTACTTCACATCATACGATGATGCGTATGACCATTTCTCAGAAATCGTAGACGAACTAAAACGAACGGGAGACATATGTGAAGTCTACACTGAACTAGGTGACGAGTTCTATGTACAATTTAAGAACGGATTAGAAAAAGTATACATACAAGAAATAAATTTATAGCCATGAAACAAGAAATCATTGAAAAATTAGTAAAACATTATCGCACAAGTGGATGCGATAGGTATGGTCAATTATCTACAATATCAGCAAGACAAATTGCTAAAACTGACGAGGAAATGGATGTGCTAAAAGAAATCGTACAGGTTGCGTTAGTTGGATATCAATACGGGACTTACGAGGGAATATTCCCTTGGGGCGGATTTAAAGATAAAGAAGTAGAGCAAATGTGTAAAGAAGCATTCGCTAAAAATCGCGATAGAAATAACCGCAACAACTGGTAAAAACAATTAAAATCTATAACCATGAGAGTAATAAGAATCAACACAACAGCTTGGTCTGACGAGGACTTTTTCCTTGTGACCACACTTGACGATGACCAAATAGCTGAGGTCATTCAACCAATCGTTAACTTAGAGCGAGATGGATACGAGCAGTACGACAACGATACATTGGTTCAAGCATTAAAAGATCGATTCCCGTTGGAATACATAGACAGCTATACCGAATTTGATAATCTTAAATTTTAATACCATGAACGAAATAAATAAAGCAAAGCAAGTACTCCGCGAGGCAGGGTACTATGTAGACAACCTATGGAGCATTCAAGATGTGCGTGACGATAACAACGAACTAACGGACGAACAAAAGATGCATGCGTTAGACATGGCGTTTATAAATGAATACACAATAGAACAAATATTCTATGCCATAGACGTATCAGTTGAAATAATAACCGAAAAAATAAAGTAACCATGACAACAGAACAAAGATTAGAGCTAGCGTGTGAGCTGGCTCACAGCAGGACGTTATACGAGTCGGGAGACATATGTAATAGCGAGGATGATATGTACGATGGAGAGAACTATACTGAAGAGATTCAAGATAGGTTCAACGAGTGGTACGACTACTATTTAACACAAATCGATAAAATAATAGAACTATGAAAACAATAGGAGTAAACATATCTCTTGACAACGTAGTACAACTATATGTAGGTAAAACAGATAAATGTACATGCGGATGTCGAGGGTACTACGTAATAACTGAAAAGCAACGTGATGAACGAATCAAGAAGGATGGCGTTGAGTTGTATGGTGACGACAAAGAGATACTAGATGCAATGGATGAGATATCAAAGCACAAAGATGTCATTGTAAGTGTACTATTCGATGAGATTCAATTCAAAACGGAAAAATATATATTATTCATTAAAATCAAATAATCATGAGAGTAATTAAAATAAACACAACGGCATGGGAAGAAGAGGACTTCTACCTAGTCACAACGCTTGATGACAATCAGATATCTGACATCATTCAACCAATCGTTAGTTCTAGCAGTGAATACGACAACGAAACACTAGTCAATGCGCTCAAGAAAGAATATCCATTCGACTTCATAAGCGTAGCTGAGTTTGACCAATTAATATTCACGAGCCTATGACAACAAGAGCGGAGTTCTTGATTGAACTAATAGATTTAACGGGAAATTCAACCAAGTTGTTGGAGCTGGTGTGCGACCTATCGAAGGACGTTCCCGAAGAAAAGTTAAAAGAATTAATAACCAAAATAAAATCAAAATGAAAGATCAAATTTTAGCAAAGGGCAACAGGATGTTTTCTGTAACCTTTATCAAGAAGGATGGTTCTCTTAGAAGAATGGTCGCAAGGCTAGGAGTTCGAAAGGGAGTAAAGGGTGTAGGAATGTCGTTCAATCCATCGGACAAGGGACTAATGGTTGTGTTCGACATGCACAAGAAAGAATTTAGAATGATTAATTTAAACACTATAACTGAATTAAAATGAAAGCAAACACATATCTACCACTATTTAGTGGTTTCTACGGGTCAATTTGGAGCGAACCATGTTTTGATGGTGAAGAGGACTACTACAACATACCTGAAGATAAATGCTTCGAGGACTTTATTGATTGGAATATATACTACCAAGACATCGCAAAGAAGTACTGTGATTTCGTTGAAGGCAGTCTATCTGATTTTGTTTCAAGTATAAATTTCGAAAGCATACAAAGTCCAAGATTCTATAACTTTTCAAACGACTCAATTAATTGCGAGATTGAGTTTAACGATTCCCTGGTTGATCAATACATAGCGGACAACTATGATGCGTTTAGTAAGTACATCATAGACAAGTACACAAGCCGAGATGGGTTCATATCGTTCTACGAGAACGATGCACCCCAGTGGCTAGATGGATGGAAAGAAGATAGTCACAAGGTAGGGAGCATACTAAACTTCATTTGCATTAACGAAGAGATAGAAGAGCCATACTATTTTGATGACCTACACATCTCCATGTACTACACAGACGAAATATCACAGCATCACATAACTGATGATTGTGATGAGAGTAAATAACTAAAACTACAGCCATGAAAACAATAGGCAAAATGACCATGATATTCGTACTATTTGTATGGATTCTAAGCAAAAGAAAAATCGACATTCCAGAAGACACGCATAACTATCTGACTATCAGTCTATTGGGGATAACGATAATGTTTCTAGTGTTGACCGATGTTGATTCAAAATAAAATCAACACAACTTAAACCCTTTATTTACAAGGACTTACGCTTAAAAATGTCGAAATGTCAATTTTTTGCCCAAAATATTCAGAAATATTTTTTTCTATATATTATTATACTATATATATATATTTTTTTTTATTTTCGAATTAGGGTATAAAAATTAACATTTTAACATTATCCTAGTAAAATCAAGGGTTTAAGAAAAAAAAATCAACACAAAACCAACATAAACCAACATTTTTAACTAAAAATCAACACTATGAATAAAATAAAAATAGGAAGCGACTTCTCTGGAGTAGGAGCATTCAATCAAGCCTTGATGAGATTAGGCATTAATTATCATGAAGTTTTTGCCTGTGATATGGACAAGTATGCTCGTCAGACATTCACTCAAAATTATGGTGAACCTGACTACTTTCCAATGAATGTGTATGATAGAGAGATACCATCAGAAAGCCTAGATATCTATATGACTTCACCCCCATGTCAAGCATTCAGTATGGCAGGGAAGAGGTTAGGTAAAGAGGATGAGAGAGGTATCCTATTCTTTAATAGCTTAGAGTTCATCAGGGTCAACAAGCCACGTTTTTTTATATTTGAGAACGTTAGGGGTTTACTATCTCACGACAAGACAAACAAGAAGGACAAGATAGGTAGAACATTCCAAGAGTGGATTGATCACTTGGGAGGCAAGTCAGTCAATGGTATAGCCACGATGATGCCTACAGAAGACTCAGTGCCTTACCATTTGCATTGGAAAGTATTGAATGCAAAGAAGCATGGAGTACCTCAGAACAGGGAGAGAGTATTTTTAGTTGGCATACGTGATGACCAAGACAACACGTTTACCTGGCCAGAGGAGGAGGAGCTAACCAAGAGGCTCAAGGATGTGCTTGAGGATAATGTTGATGACAAGTATTTTTTAAGTGAGAAGATGATTAACGGATTCACCAAGCACAACGACAACCACAACGAGAAGGGAACAGGATTTATATTTACACCCAAAGATGGTGATGACGTTGCTAGTTGTATTAGAGCAAATTCAGCTTTATGCCCTACTGACAATAGCATAAGAATTACATCAGCCACATCAAAAGGATACGAAGAGGCAACTGAGGGAGACAGCATCAACTTCTCAGTGCCTAACAGTCAAACCAGGAGAGGCAGAGTGTGGAAGGGAGTAGCTCAGACGTTAGATACAGCTTGCAATCAGGGGGTCATTCAATACAACTGCAAAAGGCTAAATGAGACCATTCAGCAAAATGACCTGCCTATAGGTATGCCTAAAGTAATAGACACGTACAACAGAAAAGTTCAGGACCACTCACCTACACTAACAGAGCCACATCACAACACAACTAGGTTATGGGACGGAGTGAAAATAAGACGGCTAACCCCACGTGAATGTTTTAGATTGATGGATTTCCCTGATACCTTTACATGGCCTGTATCAGATAGTCAAGCCTATAAGCAGGCAGGAAATTCCATTGTAGTTAGAGTGCTAGAGAAAATCATTAAAAATTTACCATTATGAAAGCAAAAGTAAATCCGTTCTACCGATCAATAATCCTATCAGTAGGTGATGAATTTGTAGA
>Ga0255187_1000119_pt1 | contig 14117 bp, 13 predicted proteins | sample Miss_Cont_RepA_8_FD_183642 | JGI IMG/M metagenome (GOLD analysis project Ga0255187, IMG submission 183642) | Freshwater microbial communities from Mississippi River, Louisiana, United States - Miss_Cont_RepA_8h | ecosystem: Environmental > Aquatic > Freshwater > River | place: USA: Louisiana...
AAGATAAGGGGCGTTACTCATTGATTCCATTCCGCCTGCGAGAACGATCTCATGGTCACCCATGAGAACCGAAGATGCGGCTAATTGGACGGCCTTCAGCCCTGAGCCACAAACTTTATTAATGGTTAGTGCAGAGGATGAAACATCCATGCCCCCTCGTAAAGAGGCTTGACGGGCAGGGGCCTGTCCAACACCTGCGGATAAGACGTTGCCCAAAATAGCTTCGGTGGGTTTTACATTGGGGTACTTAGATAAGAGACCTTGAATAACTTGCGCGCATAAGTCGGGGGCAGAAAGAGAGGATAGGGCTCCTTGAAACTTCCCGATCGGGCTTCTTAAACAATCGATAATGACCGCCTTAGTCATAGCAAGACTCCTAATTTACAACGATGCGAGTGACGAGTAGTTCATTGATGAAACGCAAGGCGAGTAGAGCAAATAAAGTACTCAGATCAAGCGGTCCTAACTTAGGAATTAATCTTTGAAATGGTAGTAAGATGGGCTCCACGACGGCATTCAGGATACGAAACCATGTCGCAGAGGGGTTAGGTGAGAACCAAGTGGAGATGGCCCAAATAAAAATAAGCAAAGACCACAATGATATAATGTTAGAAAGTAAAACTACCAGAAACTGAATCATTTTTTTCCTTAGTTTTCATCTTACTACTACGAGCAAACAATGAGAATTGGAATCAGCTGTTATTCGACTTTTGGGGGTTCCGGATCGGTTGCTAGTGAAATTGGTATTGGGCTTTCAAACCGGGGCCACGAGGTCCATATTCTCAGTTCAGCCATACCGCCTCGACTTAATATTCATAGAAACGAAGTATATTTCCATGAGGTGACGCCTAGCCCCTATCCATTGTTCGAATCGCCTCTTTATGGGGATGCCCTTGCTTCTAAAATGGCGGATATTACCCAGAAATATAATTTGGACATCATCCATGCCCACTACGCAATCCCACATGCTTCATCGGCCTTATTGGCCAAAATGGCCTGCGATAACAAGGTGAAAGTTGTGACCACATTACACGGGACCGACATCACTATTGTCGGCGCCGACCCCAGTTATTTTCCTATGGTCCGGTTAGCCATCAAACAAAGTGATGCGGTTACGGCGGTATCTCGCTTTTTAAAGAACCAGACAATCGAAACCTTTGGGGTCGGTGATCAGATCGAAGTCATTTCAAATTTTGTCTGTAGCCATGATTTGATCTACACCCAACACGAAAATCAAACAACACCGTTACACGAAGTCCCGAGCCTTATCCATGTCTCTAACTTCAGGCCAGTCAAAAGAGTCTTAGACGTAGTCAAAATCTATGAAAAAGTGAGAATGACGTCACCGTGTAATCTCATTTTGATTGGCGATGGACCCGATCGCTCTGAAATCGAAACCTACTGTCGAAAATTGCCTTTTTGGAATGATATTCATTTTTTAGGAAAACAAAACCAAGTTGAGAATTACCTAGCAAAATCGAGTGTTTTCATTTTGCCAAGCGAAACAGAAAGCTTTGGTTTGTCAGCCCTAGAAGCAATGTCATTGGGGGTTCCTGTGGTGGCGACTGCGATCGGAGGGCTGCCCGAGCTCATTCGCGATAAAATCGATGGCTTCTTGCACCCCTTAGGGGATATTGATTCAATGGCGCGTAGTGTTTCATCCCTACTTGAGGATAAAGTTTTACGATCACAAATGAGTGTGTCATCAAAAAAACGAGCTTTTGATTCATTCGGAGAAAAACACGTGATTGATGCCTACGAAGCAATCTATCAGCGCGTGTTAAGTCCTAAGTAAGGACTACCCATATTACCTGGGGCTCGTTAAACTAAGAGCACGGCTGGATAGCTCAGGTGGTTAGAGCGAGGGTCTCATAATCCCTAGGTCGGCAGTTCGAGTCTGCCTCCAGCCACCATTCAGATCTTTAAGGTTTAGCGTTGAGTGGATAAACTCAATGTGGCCCCTTAGCTCAGTGGTCAGAGCTGGCGGCTCATAACCGCTTGGTCGTAGGTTCGAACCCTACAGGGGCCACCACTGACCACCTTCGGGCGTATTTCGATCGTTTGAGACAAAGTCCCAAAGTTGATAGATACGATTGTATAGATCTTGGACACTTTGGGCCTCAAGAAGAAACTGTCTTTCAACGGGATCAATTCTCATAGACATTGCGATGGTGTTAAGAAGAACCTCATCTTTTAAGCCAGACTCTAGAAGTTCTTGGATTTCTGACTTAAGATCGTCTTCTGTATTTAACTGAATCACGTAATCCATAAAACGATTTTGTAACGTTATCCGTTGTTCGGCAGTTAAACCTTTTTCATCCTGAAAGATCCGCGGTGAAGTATAGGCTTGTCGATAAAGCTTTCCGTCTAAAGTCTCCTTAATGTCGACTAGAGCCATTCCATGGACCAGAATATTCCAGCAACCATCGGGAAGGGGATCAGCTCGGACAATGCGAACCATACATCCAATAGGGTAGTAGTTTGAATTTGAGTTCCCCTCGGAGACCGATGCATCTTTAATTTGTGTGATAACAAAGGTTCCATGACTCGAAACTATGTCTTTTAGCATCTCCCGGTACCTTGGCTCAAAAATATGGAGCGGCATAAAGGTATGGGGGAAAAGGACAATATTTGGAAGTGGGAAAATGGGTAATATCGTAGGTATCATTAGGAATCTCATTTTACCTTTTAGGGAGATCAATTGGACCATCAAGCCATAAAAAGCACCCTAAATCAGGTTGTTAAGGCTTCAGAGAGGGCCGTAGGTAATCTTTTGCATACGCTCGATCCCCTGGCTTTAGCGGATTGGGCTACATCGGTTCAAAAAAGCTCGGGAAGGGTGATTTTTAGCGGGGTAGGTAAATCGGGTGTAATTGCACAAAAAATTGCAGCGACGATGGCCTCACTTGGAACAGCTTCAGCCTTTATACACCCCACGGACGCTCTTCACGGGGATCTTGGGAATATAAGTCATGAGGATCATCTGGTGGTCTTGTCCAATAGCGGTGAAAGCGAGGAATTATCGCGGCTGATAAACAGTACCAAGCGACTGAAAATCAAAATTGCACTGATTACTTCTAATAAAAACTCAGAACTTGGAAAACACTCAGATTGGGTTTTTTCTTATGTGCTACCGGAAGGCGAAGGGTCCCCGAATGGGTTATCTGCACCCATGGCAAGTTCTGCCTGTCAGTTAACAATCGGAGATTGCCTTAGTGCCGTATTGGCCAATCTGAAGGGTTTTACGGGTGAAATGTTTTCCTTAAACCACCCGGGTGGAAGTATTGGATCTAAATTATTGAAAGTACGAGACGTTATGAATACGGTCTATCCAACAGTCCAGTGTGAAGATAACTTAATCACGGTTTTATCTAAATCAACTGAGGGGCGACTAGGGATGGTGGTGGTTCTAGAGAAGGACAACAAGTTGGTGGGGGTCATTTCCGATGGTGACGTCCGAAGAGCCATACAAAAGAATGAGGATAAAGCTCATTTATTAACTGCCAAAACCATGATGTCCATCAACCCGATCACGATGGAGCAAGACAATTTAGCTATCGATGCAGCCAACCTCATGGAGGTGAAGAAGATAACGTTTATATGCGTGACCGAAGGGAAGAACCCAGTTGGAGTTCTCCATATCCATGATTTGCTTAGGTTAAAAGTCCTATGATTTGTTTGATGTTTGATTATAGGTTACATAATATACATTATCATAACTATCAATATTAATGATGATATTTCAACGATATCTATTAAAAACTTGGTTTTATCCCTTAGTGGGCGCTGTGGTTTTTTATGGCGCTTTAATAGTCACCAACGAAGCCATGGCTCTTTCGAAAGAAGTATTTATTCAGGGTGCTTCTATTCTCTGGTTGGCCCTTTTACTCTTATCTTCTCTACCCGAACTACTGTCCATTATCTTACCTATAGCATCCCTTATAGCTGGATTGGTCGGAACTCAATCACTTTCAGTTAATTCAGAGGTTGTCGCTGCTCAAGGCGTGGGGGTCGGGTATCAAAACTGGATCAAGTCCTGGGCTATTTTTGCCACTCTAGTTCTTGGAGTGGGTTTATTAAATTCTCACTACCTAACGCCTTGGTCAAATTCAAAACAACAGATTTTTAGGGATTCAATGTCTGAAACCCTTAAAACGAGGATAGTTAAACCCGGCGGTCTGCCTTGGAGTCCTCCAACTAATCCCAACATGACAATTTGGAGTGATTTCAAGGGAAATACTCATATCGTAGAGGTCCGTCCAAATGAAGTTCAGCACATGATTGGCCAAGACATAAAATACACCTTTATCAATAACTATGACGGTTCTTCCAATGCTTCCATTGACCTTAAAAATCTTAACGGAGCTCTTTACCAACAAAGCAACGATTCCATTATTCTTGTCGACCAAAAGGAACAGACTTTAATGTTTCAGGTTCCACCCCCAAAGAGAATCTGGAAGTCTACCCCTCTTCGTACCGTAACCACCTCATCTCTTTATGAATTGAAATCTTCGTCGCTAGAAACCGTTCAGAATTCTAAGATTCGAGACATCGAATTATCAAGACGATGGTCCCTACCGTTTGCCTCGGTGGCATTCCTTTTACTTGGCATATCAATAGGATTCCGTCACCCTCGGTTCAAAAAGTCTAGCAGTGCTATCACGGCTCTTCTTTCGGTTTTGGTCTATTACTTCCTGTACCGCTATATGGAAAATCTCTACTCAGTTGCCGATAATCTATCTTCGTTGATTTTGTATGCAACGTTAATCCTAGCATTCGTCATTGCTAGCTATGCTTTCTACGTAAGCCTTAGACCCATTCAATCAAAGAAGACATTACTGAAAACACCATTAATGAGGTTCAACAAATCTAAAGACGGGCTAATAGGATTTCGTAAGCGTCTGGATTCCTTGATGGAATCAGGGCGTAGTCAGTTTTATGGAACGAACCGAACTCTAGTTAAGTATTTCAGTTCCTCCCTCCTTAAAAACTGGCTTGTTGTGACATTATCTATTCTGTTGATACATCTTGTGATTACGTTTTCAAATCTTGCCAACGATATCATTAAAAACAATCAATCATTTTTACTTTTCTTCAAGTACTGGATAATCTCTCTGCCCGAGTTTTTGACGATTGTCGGTCCTATTATTTTTCTCGCTTCTGCAGCGTTAACCCTAACTGAAAAATCAATATCAAGAGAGTGGGTAGCCCTTAAATCAAGCGGGGTGAATCTTTTCGATTTAATGAAGTTTGCTTACCCTGCCCTGTCTATCCTGCTAGGAATGTCTTTACTCTTTTCTCTATGGGTAGGTCCAGCAACGATTACTACGGGTGACCGTCTATACCGACAAATACTTGGCCGTACTCCCATTTCAACTCAACCACCAAACGATAGCTGGGTTACCCTCAAGACGGAAATATCAAAACCAACCACTCTTTGGTTCGCGTCACCCCAACAAGGTCTTCGTTGGGGATTTCCTCTTTCAAATTACTTGGAGTCAGATCCAATTATCAAATTCAATGAGCGCAATGGATACAGCACCGTTTTTGATTGGAATGGGCAACGACGCGAAAATCCAAATTCATGGGACGTCTATTTCCCTAGTAAAGCTTTAAGGACGATTTCATCACCCGCCACAACCTCGACAATTGACCTAGTGTCATGGGCCCTGCTCTCTAATGACCCTGAGCGCAACTATGAACTCATCAATCGTCTACTCGGCTGGCTTCTCGGCCCTCTTCTACTATTTGCATTCCTTTCTTACAGTTTACCGGATCCAAAACAGGGTAGAACTCGTGCTCTAGGCACTATTCTTTTTTCAAGTTTATTATTTTTTGGGATCAACTCTATTATCGTCGGAGCTACCCAGACGGGAGAGATACCAGTTTGGTGGGGAACCCTGGCGCCTCTAGTATTCTTATTTGCCATTGGACTCATTCGGCATAATCAAGTTCATACTTAAATCATGTTCCATTCATTTAGAAGATTCACCCAATCCTTAAGTTTTATGTTTTTTCTCTTTGCCCCTTTTTTTGATATCTTTCGATTTGATATTAGAAATAATGAATTTATTTTCCTCGGTAACCATTATTCTTTTACAACTTCAAATGGAATTTATTTAGCCCTTGGATTTATATCGTCATTATTAGTCTTTATTATCCTTAGTTATACGAAAGGGCGTGTATTTTGTGGCTGGTCATGCCCTTATGGAAGTGTCATCGAATTTTTTAACGCAATTCGAACTGTGTTCGGATCAGGTACGAATCGCGCAGTTTATGACTTTATCAAAAGATCAGACGCACACCGAATCCTAGCTCAAGTCCTTAGTGTAGTTTTTTTGCTCATAGGACCAATCATTATTGCACTGGGGCTTTCTGCTTACCTTGTAAATCCTTCGCGCATTCTCACTATCATTATGAATCCCTCAGCACTAAATAGCGAAGCAGCTCTAGGCTCATGGATACTTCTTTTTTCAGTATTGACATGGATTGTTGGGTTTATTGTACGATTTGATTTCTGTAGAATTGTGTGTATCTATGGGATGGGACAATCCATCATTTATAGCTCTAACGACCAAGATAAGACACTGAGACCCAGGTTTAACTCAGATCTAAGTGAATGCGGGTCTTGCACAGCATGTGTTAATACATGCTTTGTTGATCTTGATCCTAGATCTGAATCTCTGTTCATCGGCTACGGCGAGGGTTGTTTCAATTGTGGCGATTGTGCAGATGTATGCTCAGTGGTCCAAAACCACAGAGGAAAAGATTCTTTAATTACATTTAGGAGTAATAAACAATGAGGCTATCTAATGACGAATGGAAGAAAAAACTTACCGCTCAACAGTACAGAGTGCTTATTGAAAAAGGGACTGATCCAAGATTTATGAGTTTCGAGTTTGGGGATGACGTAAGTATTTTATCCTGTGTAGGTTGCCAAAATCCCCTTTTTGCCGTCAGTGATAAATATGAATCCTCATCAGGTTGGCCAAGTTTTATCAGACCAGTTAACGATACCGCCTTAGAAGAAATGCCTGATTTTACCCATGGCATGAATCGTATAGAGGTAATCTGCTCAAAATGTAAGGGGCACTTAGGGCACGTATTTGATGATGGCCCTAAACCGACAGGTAAAAGGTATTGTATTAATGGAAGTATCCTGTCCAAGTAACTTCAGGTCTATTTATTAAGGGTAGCTTTTAAGTTAAGCCGGACATTTAAGCTATTAGTGGAGGCGCCGGTCGGATTCGAACCGACGTATACAGGATTTGCAGTCCCGGACCTTACCACTTGGCGACGGCGCCGATAATACAAGGAATGGAGCGGGTAATGGGATTTGAACCCACGACTTCAACCTTGGCAAGGTTGCACTCTACCACTGAGTTATACCCGCAGAAGTTTAATAATAACAGTATGCGCTCCTTAAAACTAGTTCATAGAAAAGTATCTAATTATTAGTAATCTGTGAATGATTGGAGTGCTTAGTTGACCCCTTTACCAACCCTTATCATCACCCTAGGAGACCCTTCCGGTATTGGTCCGGAAATACTGCTTAAATCACTACCGCAGTTAACTCATCGAGCAAAAATAGTAATTATTGGAAGTCGCGCTGGTGTTGAGCTGTTTTCTAAAAGCGAAAATAATGTCTATAAATGGCTATGGGGCGATCCACCCTTTTCAATCGCGAACTCAATGGAGTCATTTGGTTTTTATCTAATCGATTCTAATTCTGACAAAATGCACTCTGCTGTATGGCTTGATCCCTACCCTCTTTCATTGAATAAATTAAAATTAGGTTTACCATCCGCCAATTCTGGTAAGTCATCAATGGAAGCATTGGTCCTCGCTACGCGATTAATGAGTAGTCATAAAGCGGATGCACTCGTCACATTACCCATATCTAAAACTTCAATAATAGCCACGGGAGAGAGTTTTACTGGTCATACAGGTTATTTAATGGAAGCGACAAATTCAAAGTATACGCAAATGATATTTATGAGTCCAAAAATGAAGGTGGCTCTTCATACAGTCCATATGAGTTTAAAAAGAGTCATTGAGAGTATGGATGCAGAATCCATTTCTCAGAGTATCGAGTTTAGTGTGGGATCCTTCATCGAACTGATGGGTACTTCTAACTTTAGGATTGGCGTTGCAGCTTTAAACCCTCATGCCGGAGAAAATGGGGCTTTTGGAAATGAGGATTCACTAATAGAGGAAGCTGTCAGGGGTTCGATTGCTAAGTTCAAAAAAAACAATTATTCACTGGATGTTGAAAAGTTTGGGTCCTCGATTTACTCAAAATATAAACCACACCATCCGTGGAACCCCTACCCTCATCAGGAAATGGTAAAAAGGGAGGATGGTCTTAGGATTGAAGGTCCACTAGCTGCTGATTCAGTGTTCAAACGATCCTATGATGGTGAATTTGACCTTGTAGTTGCCATGTATCACGATCAAGGACTAATACCGATAAAATTTGCAGAACCAACTCTCGCTGTAAATGTAACTTTTGGCCTCCCGTTTGTTCGAACAAGCCCCGATCACGGGACAGGATTCGATATTGCTGGTTTAGGAATCGCCGATCATCGTAATTTTCAAGAAGCTTCGAGGCTAGCCCTTAGATTGTCCATGCGCTCAAAAGGCCTATTCGAATAGTGTTATCTCTAGTTTGAAAGATCAGTAGCATAATAAAATATTAGAGGTGTCACTTGTCATTCATAGCAGTTATATTGGCTGCCGGTAACAGCAAGAGAATGGTTTCTTCTAGGTCAAAGGTGTTGCACGAAATCCTTGGTGACTCCTCTCTCTTATGGGCTCTAAGAGCTATTCCGAAAGAAGTAAAAAATACGGTCATCGTGATCAACAAGAATCACGATGAAATAAAGCGCCTGGTTAAGGTTTGGGAAGACAAGAAACTTTTCAGTACAAGCGTTTACTTTGCCGTTCAGTCCTCGACAGTCGGTACAGCCCACGCATTGCTTTCAGCTAAACCATTAATCGACAAATTTAATGCAACCAATGTCCTTATTATGAGTGCCGATGTTCCACTAATAATGGAATCTAGCTTATCCAAACTTATAAAGAAGTGCCCATCGTTAGCCGTCGCAGATTTCATTGAACCAAATGGATATGGAAGGATTTTCTTAAAAAAAGATGGAATACATTTGGCTTCCATCGTAGAGGACCTAGATACGAATAAAATGCAATCCCGTCATCGGGTTGTGAATGGAGGTATCTATGCTCTTCCTTGTAAAAAGATTTTTCCTTTATTAAAAATGGTTAAAAATACCAACAAGCAAAAAGAATTTTATCTAACTGATGCAATCAATATACTTGCAGAAAATCAAAAGATTGAATCAGTACCTATCGACTCGCAAGAATTATTTGGATTGAATACTCGAACCGATCTTTCACTTCTTCAAAACTATGCAAAAAACAGAGTGAATAGTAGATGGTTGAAAAGCGGGGTAACTATTTTAGATCCCTCTACAACGTTCATAGGCCCTCGAGTTAAGATAGGCTCCGATGTTTTGATTGAGCCCAATGTTACTTTAATTGGGGCCGTAACCATTGGTACCGGTAGCATAATCCAAGCTGGATCACGAATTGAAGATTCCAAAATTGGAAATCACACCGTTATTAAGCCTTACACCCTCATCGATCGCTCGGTACTAACAAATCATGTTGTTGTAGGCCCCTTCGCACGTTTAAGGGAGGGCACTGAGTTATCAGATCATGTTCAAATAGGAAATTTTGTGGAAACCAAGAAGGCTAAGATATCTAAGGGCAGTAAGGCTAACCATCTTACTTACCTTGGGGATGTATCAATTGGAACTAATTCCAATATCGGAGCAGGAGTCATAACCTGCAACTATGACGGGCTCAAGAAGCACAAAACAGTTATCGGTGATAATGTATTTATTGGCAGCGATACGCAGATAATTGCCCCAATCAAAGTCGGCGATGGAACTCTTGTGGCAGCGGGTACAACCGTAACCGTGGATATTCCCTCCCACCATAAGGCTAAAAGTCGCGTTCCTCAAGTAAACCGACCCCTTAAAAAGGCGAAGAAATAGATGGTATCTTTTGTGGAATTTCTAGGGGCAAAAATCATATCTAACGTTTCGTCTTTTGGTGATTTTATTCTTGTCAGCATTAGATGTTTCAGAAGTATTTTCAAGCGGCCCTTTGATACTAATTACTTTTTGAACCAATGTTCTTTTGTAGGTGTTTCATCTGTACCTGTTGTTTTAATGACCTCTCTTTCAGTCAGCATGGTATTTGCTGTTCAATTAGCCTTTGGTTTCAAGCAATTTCAAGCTGAAGGCTTGGCGAGTCAAGTCGAGGGGCTCGCTGTTATTAGAGAATTAGCACCAGTAATTACCGGGTTAATGCTTGCTGGACGCGTTGGATCGGCAATGGCCGCTGAGATCGGTACCATGCGAATAACCGAGCAAATCGATGCCTTAGAGTGTTTAGCCACTGATCCCATTCATTATTTATTTGTGCCAAGATTCTTGGCTGCAATTTTAATGCTGCCTATGTTGACAATACTTTCAATCTATATAAGCTTTTGGGGGGGTCATTTCATATTAGTTAATCTATCATTTCAGAGTTCAGACTTTTATACATCAGAGTTCTTTAAGTTAATATCCTCTTCGGATTTACGGATTGCTCTTATCAAAGCCTTCGTATTTGGTGTAATCATCTCTCTTGTTGGTTGCTGGAAAGGCTTCAGAACCGAGGGGGGCGCAGTTGGAGTCGGCGCGGCGCCTACCAGCAGTGTTGTTACATCAAGTCTATGGATATTGATTGCTGACTTTGTTCTAACAAAACTTCTTTTGGTCTAACTTATGCCTATGATCAAACTTCATAATGTGTCAAAGGCTTTTGACCAAAATAAGGTTCTCGATCGTATTTCACTCGAGGTAGAAGAATCTGAGAGTTTAGTTATCCTAGGGGGATCGGGCACAGGAAAAACAGTACTACTAAAAGTCATATTAGGCCTTCTTAGACCCAATGATGGAAACATTTTTGTCGACGGTGCTCGGGTCAACATTGATCAACCCACTGCCCTATTTGAAATAAGAAAGAAAATCGGAATGTGTTTCCAGATGGCAGCTCTATTTGATTCAATGACTGTTCTGGAAAATATTTCATTCGGCTTATCTCGACATACGAATTACTCGTCCGTGCAAATCCGATCGAGAGTCGACGAGTGCTTAACCTTAGTTGGCCTAAGAGACACCGCCACCCTTTACCCCTCGGAACTATCAGGGGGCATGAAACGTCGAGTCGGATTCGCAAGAGCCATTGCGCTAAAGCCTAAGATCCTTCTTTTTGATGAACCTACAACAGGGCTCGATCCTGTAATGACTGATGTAATTTCTAAAGTTATTACAGATTTAAGAAGTGAGTTACGAGCGACGACAATTACTATCACGCATGATTTAAAGGTGGCGTTTAACATTGGCCAGAATATATCCCTGCTGCATAGAGGTTCAATAGTTGCCTCAGGAAGCCCCCAAGGTTTTGCATCGAACCAAGATCCCTTGGTCGTTCAATTCATAAAAGGAACATCCGAGGGCCCTTTTCTTGCCGATCCTCCCCCGAAATCACAAATAACGATATGATTAAATACTCTTATGGATTAATAAAAAACAATGAAGACAGAGTTTAAAGTCGGCATTTTCTTCCTAGCTACCATTGCTGCATTGGTCACTTTAGTCTTATCTCTAGAAAAACTAGGGATATCTTCTAGACAAGATACAAATATTTATACGGCTTATTTTGATCAAGTTGCCGGCTTGAGTCGACAAAGTGACGTTCGGGCAGCAGGTGTTCGAGTTGGTAAAGTGGAGTCCATTAATCTCGAGGGTAACAAGGCAAAAGTTGTTTTTTCTCTACCTAAAAATATAAATGTCTATTCAGACGCTCATGTAAGCCTGGTGTCGCTTGGCATACTCGGTGAGAAGTATATTGATTTTTCTAACGGTAGATTAACAAATACAAATTTAGAATCAGGATCAACGTTGAAAACAGTTCAGGGGACTGGGTTGGATGAATTAGTGAATGTCCTAATAGACGTTGGGAAAGATATGAAAGCTATCACGGAAAGTCTTAACGGCGAAGGCGGTAAGTTGACATCCATTATGGATAATTTGGATGTTATGACTTCCGACTTGAGAGTACGAATTCCCCGACTAGCCGAAGACTTTCAGAACGCTGCTCGAACCTTCAATGCATTCATTAAAGATAACGAAACAGAAACCTCAGGGGCCATCAAAGACTTTAGGTTACTCGCAACAAAGTTCCAAGTCACAGCAGATAACCTTAACGCCATGAGTCAGAAGATTAATAGTGGCGAGGGTACGCTTGGTAAACTTTTAAATGATGGTTCAACAGGTGAAAAGATCAACAAGACTCTCGATTCACTAGAGTCGGCTCTGAGTGGCTATTCCAATCTGGACCTCAGGCTTGATGCTTCTGCTGCTTACTGGGCAGATAGAAGCGATGCGCGTGCCGGACTCAGGATTGAAATGGCTCCGCAGAATGACTACTGGTACAGCCTAGATCTAAATAGTTCCCCGGACGGTAAGAACTCAAAGGTAACCAGAACAACTACCAGTATTGATCCCATTACAGGGCTTCCGACAGGAATCGTTTCATCACAGTCAACAAGCATATCGGATAAAACCGTATCACTGTCGGCAGCCTTCAACAAAAAAGTAGGTAATGTTGTCTTCTCTGCCGGTATTTTTGATGGCAAGGGTGGCGGTTCCATCGAGGTGAGAAATTTGAATGACACCCTAAGATTGGGTTTTACTGCGTACGATTTTTCTAAAGATTCATCCATCAATAAAAATAATCCCAGATATCGTTTTACCTCTAGCTATCAGTTCTACAAGAATTTCTATATCCAAGCTGGTGTTCAGGATTTCGCCAATAAGGACTATCGAACAATGTTCGTGGGTGGCGGTATTCGTTGGAAAGATGAGGATCTTAAGAAGCTCCTGGGTCTTGCCGCTGTTGGAAGATAGAAGTGGAATCCATCAGTATTCAACCCCTTATTGGCTCAAGGCTTTTTAGGAGCGTAAGGTTCGGCATCCCTTTCATAGTCCTAGTTGTTTCGCTTTATCTTTTTCTTGAAACAAGAAATAACTTTGCCTCATGGTATTTAATTCTTACCATAACTTCCCTTCTGGCTATTGAATTGTCAATGAGAGAGGGAGAGCGCTACATTGCTTCCCACAGCTCCATTATGCGCGTCGATCTATTTTTTGTAGATGCACTTAGACCCATATTTAAACTCATAAAAAGGGAAGAGGTTTTTCTCATGAGTTTCTTCAGATGGAATAATGAAAAGGTTTATAAATGTTTCGTGGACTCAAAGTCGAAGAAAACACTTTTACTTCTCCCGCATTGCATTCAATGGTCTAACTGTACTGCACCTATCCTCGAAAAAATGGCTTCCTGTTACAACTGTGGTCTATGCCACATCGAAAATCTTGTAGAAGACACCGTCCAAGAACAGTGGGATGTAAGAATTACGAATCGAAGTTATAAGGCGTACATCGAAGCTATGAAAACAAACCCAGATCTCATCGTTGCTGTAAGTTGTACCGATCGTCTTCTGAAGGGGGTTCGAAAACTTCTCAATTATCCATCCTTTTTGATTCCATTAGAGCTTCCTTTTGGCATGTGTGTGGATGCAACTTTTAATTACGACCATCTCACATCAGCAATGTCCTTACTCGCGCAAAGACGAAATACGAATAATCCTCCGATTAAAATACTAAAGCACGGCTAATGTCTATCGATATAAGACCATATATCATGCATTTGAGGCCTAAAGAGTGGCCTATCGTTGGACTTCATTTGATTGCTGGCATGCTCTGTTCAAAGAACTTTGATTTTCATGATGCCGCCAGGTCTACATTCATATTTATATTACTTCTTAACGGCGGAACTCTCGCCTTAAATTCCTCTTACGACAATGATGAGGGTGATATCGCTTTCTTGAATAACCCACCCAAGCCACCCAAGTATCTCAAACACTTTGGTCTATTACTTTTATCTTTATCTCTCTTTGCTTCAATGTTAGAAGCGAATAAAAC
>Ga0255187_1000126_pt1 | contig 13197 bp, 29 predicted proteins | sample Miss_Cont_RepA_8_FD_183642 | JGI IMG/M metagenome (GOLD analysis project Ga0255187, IMG submission 183642) | Freshwater microbial communities from Mississippi River, Louisiana, United States - Miss_Cont_RepA_8h | ecosystem: Environmental > Aquatic > Freshwater > River | place: USA: Louisiana...
CTCGGCGCTGTCGTTCGAGGACGCGGTCGCGCTGTACAGCCGCTGTGTGCAGGCGGCGATTCAGCACTTCGCCAAGGCGTGTGAGCAGGCGGAGATCCCGGTTGACGGCGCGTCGGTGCAGTCGGCCGCGGCGACCCTCTTCATCCGGACCAGCAAGTGACGGCCCCGGTCAGAGGGGGAGAGAGGGGCACCGAGGCCGCGGCGCTGGAGGCCGTCGCGGAGTTGCAGGCCGAGGTGCGGGCGCTCCGGGAGCACCTGACCCGGATGGAGCAGTGGGTGTTCGCGGTCGATGTCAGTGTCACGGAACTCGACGCCGATGTCAGCCGCCGCTTCCGGGGGATGGAGTCCTAATGCGGTGCGAGAAGGCGCTCTGCCGGGCCGCACTGGAGATCACGATTGACCGGCTGGGGCGGACCATCGCCCGGTGCCCGACGTGTACGCGGCGTCGGGCCGGGCGGTGTGTCCAGTGCAATGCCCCGCGGTGGTCCAAGCACGCGTGGGGCAAGTATTGCACCACCTGCGCGAAGGCCGCGAACGACCGGGCGGGCCGGAAGTATCAGGTCAACAACGTCGAGATGCTCCGAGAAAAGGCCCGGCTTCGGATGGCGAAGCGTCGGCAGCAGGCCCGGGCCGGAAGGGCGCTGGTGTCCGGCACCGAACGAGCGGCGCACCTGAACCGCTGGCTGGCTGAGCACCGCACCCCGGAGCAACGCAAGGCCATTGCCAGCCGCGCGAGTAAAGCCAGATGGCAGAAGTTTTATCAACGGCAGATGCTTCGTAAAATGCAGGAACACCAAGAGAGGAGATGACCATGGACTATCACGGACCAAGTGCTGAGGCAGGACTGACGGCGCAAGAGTACCGCGAGACGATGGACGAGTACTACGCGGAGCTGGACGATCGGATGGACTACGCTGATACCCCAGACGAGGAGGAGGAGGAGACTGATGACGAATGAGACGACGACGGAGATCGACTGGAAGCGAGCGATGGCCGATGCCGAGTGGCTGGCAGGAAGCACCGCGGACACCGCGGAGCGGAACCTTGCCATGGCATATCTGGCCGTTCGGCGGGCAGAAATGGAAAACGTGATAGCGTGGCAGCGCAAACAGCGCGAAAAGGAGTCGCTGCGATGAGCCCTACCATCACGAACAAGCACGGCCTGCCCGAGGCGCTGGTGCGGGCGGTACAGAATGACCCGTATTCCGCGGGCGCATCGGACATCAGCGTCACGAAGCTGATCGACAGCCCCCAGCGCCGGCAGTTGCTGATGAATCACGTTGCGCTCATCGAGGAGGATGTCTCCGAGCGCATCTGGAGCTTGCTGGGACAGGCGGTGCATCACATTCTGGAGCGGGCCGGCACGGACACGATGGTTGAGGAGCGGCTCTACGCCGAGGTCGATGGCTGGACGCTGTCCGGGCAGTTCGACCGCCTCCACCTGGCCTCGAAGACGCTCTCGGACTACAAGGTCACGACGACCTACAAGGCCAAGGGCGACGACAACTGGACGCGCCAGCTGAACGTGCTCCGCTGGCTGGCGTTCCAGAACGGCCTGATCGTCGATCACTTGGAGATCGTCGCCATCTTCCGGGACTTCCGAAAGTCCGAGGTGGACCGCAACCCAGAGTACCCCCAGCAGGCCGTCAAGGTTATCCCCGTTTCGGTATGGCCGCTGGACGAGACGGAGGCGTACATCCGCGAGCGCGTCCGACTGCATCAGCTGGCGCAGGCTGGCGAGGCGGAGGTCTGGTGCTCGGACGAGGAGCGGTGGTACACGGGGGATAAGTGGGCGCTGGTCAAGCCCGGCGGGAAGCGGGCGCTGCGGGTGCTGGACGAGAAGCCGGACGAGGTGCCCGAGGGCCTCGTCTTGGAGCACCGCCCCGGGATCTATCGGCGGTGTGAGCAGTACTGCGAGGTCGCCAAGTGGTGCTCGCAGTGGCAGGATAACCCCCTACTGGAGGCACGATGAAGCCCCCCAATCTTGAGCGTCGAGCGCAGGTGAAGGCCCTGTACGAGAGCGGTCTGTCGGTGCGCCAGATCGCGGCGCAGGTCGGTGTGACCTTTCAGGCGGTGCAGAGTATGCTGGCTCGGATGGGCGTCCCGCGGCGGCCGCGAGGCGGCAACCAGGGCCCGCACAGCCGCCACAAGAAGTAGCTAACGGGTAGATAGCTACCCCTTGGCCCGGGTATCCGGCCAGAACGGGTAGATAGATACCACTTCCACCAGAGGAGGACTGATGAGAATCACCAAGAAGAGCATCCTGACGGGCAAGACGCGGACGATTGACCTCCCCATTACCGAGGCCCAGCTGGCCCGATATCACGCCGGGGAGGCGCTGATTCAGGACATCCTGCCCCACCTGACGCCGGCCGAGCGGGAGTTCCTCATGACGGGGATTACGGACGAGGAGTGGGCGGTGGCGATGGGGCCGGACGAGGGGGAGGAATAATGCGATTTGCATATGCCGATCCGCCGTATCTCGGATGCGGAGCAAAGCTGTATGGCTACCCGGAATGGGATTCCGTTGAGCGTCACGCAAAGTTGATTCGGTTTTTAGAGAAGAACTATCCAGATGGGTGGGCAATGTCTATGCACACCCCAAGCATTACGGCCATTGCGTCTCACCTTCCCCCGGATGTGCGATGGGCTGCGTGGGTTAAGCCATTCGCTGTTTTTCGTCCAGGCGTTAATCCGGCCTATGCCTGGGAGCCAGTTGTCTGGAGAGGCGGTAGGACAAAGCGTAGCCGAAAGGAGGACACCGTAAGAGACTGGCACTCTGAGGTCATTGCGATGAAGCGTGGGGTTCCCGGCGCGAAGCCGCCAGGATTTGCAGCATGGATTGTCTCTCTTCTCGGTGCAGATGTAAAGAAGGGCGACACTATTGACGACCTGTTTTGTGGGTCCGGCGCGATGCTCGGCGTCTGGCGCCCAGCGGAGATTCCCAATGCCTAATCTCTCGATCATCCCCGCTGCCGCCGTGATGGACCGCGAGTTGACCCCCACCCAGCTCCGGGTGCTCTGCGCGATTGGCATCCACACGGACAAGCTGGGCGGGAACGTCTGGACCTCGGTGCGGACGCTCGCCAAGGAGGCGAACGTGGCCGAGCGGACGGTCCAGGCGGCCTGCGCCGTGCTGGTCGAGCGGGGCTACCTGAAGGTCGTCCCACGGGTCGGCACGACCAACCTCTACGAGGTGCAACTGGATGCAGGGGTGCACCCCGTTGCGGGGGAGGGGGTGCAGGAGCTACTGCGGGGGAGGGGTGCACCAGCTGCTGCACCCAAACGACCCCAGAGAACGACCCCAAAGAGCAACGAGTCGAGCGAGGCGGAGCGGGCGGTCCTGCAAGCGCTGTGGACCAAGTATCCCAAGCGCCCGGAACCTCATTCCTTCCCCGCCGCGCTGAAGGCGTTGGTCCCGGTCCTTCGCGCCGGGGTGGATGGGGCGCGGATCGTCCGGGCGGTGGAGCGATACGCCACGCACTGCCAGCTCAACAAGACCGAGCCGCAGTATGTGAAGTCGATGCCGCGGTTCTTCGCGGACGAGTTCTGGCGGGCGTACGATGTGGTGCTGGTTCACGGCCGGACGCGAGAGGAGTGGGCCCGATCCGGGCAGGACGTAGCGAAGTTCGATGCGATGGCGGCCACCCTAACACAGAGGAGCGCATGAAACGGACGCGGAACGTGCTATGCTGGCGGTGCGACGGCGACGGAAACTTGACAGATGACGACGGCCATCCCAGATTCTGCCCGACCTGCCTCGGGATGGGGCAGCTCGCGGAGAACCTTCCTTCAGGAGAGGAGCAGACCGATGAGACGGAGAGTTGGTACCAGACGCCCCAAGCCAGCACCGCCCGTGACCCCCAGCCGGCTCGATTCACTGATCCCATGTGACGACGGCGTGGACCGCCCCTTGGTGCTGGACTGGACGACCCAGCACCAGGGCAACCGGGTGACACGGCGGTTCTACCCAGAGCACTGGGCCAAGGTGCAGTACGCTCGGTGGGTGCAGGAGACGTTCGGAGGGACCCGTGGCGCATAACATCGACCTGCCGCGCCACCGCTACATCCACGTCATCGAGTCCGCGGTGCATCGGGGCGGGGCCAAGGACAAGACCCTTCCCTGCGTGTGGTGGGGGATGAGTGCCACACCGGGCCGGATGTTCGGGTGTCACATCCTGCTGGAATCCGGCGCGATGGTCGTGGACCTTCCGCTTCACGCGCTCCGGCACAAGGCCGACGCCACGCAGATCTGGACCTGCGACAAGGCCCAGCGGTGGGACGCCTATGGCTGGTCCATCGAGGCGCACGAGCCGGCGTATCTGACGGGCCTCGACTGCCGGGTGCTGACCGATGACCACCGGCACGTCGCGGACATCGGGGAGCTGTGGTTCCTGCTGGATCATGTGTCAGACGGCTACTCGCTGGAGCCGGGGCAGCATAAGCATCACTGGATGGTGGCGCTGTATGACGGCGTGTTCACCTGCGTCCCGCAGGACCAGGTGCTGGTCAGCGAGAAGAGCTTCACGAAGCCGGGCGGTATCCCGCCCATCAAGCGACAGACTCGTGTGTGGAGTTGCGAATGAGCGGCAAAGGTAGCGTAAGGCGACCGCCCTCCGTTTCAGAGGCGGAGTGGGCGGCGAACTGGAATCGAATCTTCCGAGGAGAGACGGAACACAATGCAGACGATGGATCAGCGTGGTGTGCTGGCGCAGGCCCTGATGCGGCGCAGCGGGACCAAGAAGACGGGCAAGACGATTGCGTTCAAGTGCCCACGCCATAACGACGGCACCGCGAGTGCGTGGCTGGGCGACCACCAGTGGGGGTGCTCGGCCTGCGGGTTCACCGAGCACTTCGACACCTTGGCTGGCGAGCTGGGCGTCACCCTCCCCGAGCGCACGGCCCGTGGCCTGACGCTCTCGGAGTACGCCGAGCGGAAGGGATTGTCACTGGACACGTTACGCCGCGCCGGGGTCGAGGAGCGGGTGGGCAAGTTCGGGGACGCGCTGGTCGCCATCCCCTACCGCAACGCCGATGGTCAGGTCATTCGGACCAAACTGCGGACGCAGAAGGGGACCTTCTGGGACCGCGACGGCGAAGGCGCCCCGCTGTACGGGCAGGATGTCCTCGCGCAGGCCCCCATCACGGCTCCCGTTATCATCGTCGAGGGCGAGTCGGACTGCCACGCGGGCTGGCAGCACGGACTCTGCGTGGTCGGCCTGCCCGGCGCCTCGCAGTGGCGTTCGGACTACGCGCCGCTCCTGTCGGGCCGCGAGGTGTACGTCTGGCAGGAGCCGGACGAAGGCGGGGCCACGCTGGTCGCCGCCGTCGCCAAGGACCTGCCCAAGGCCAAGGTGATCCGCGAGGTGCAGCTGGAGGGCACCCCGGTCAAGGACCTCTGCGATCTGCACCAGCGGCTCGACCGCGAGGCGTTCGGCAAGGTCTGGCGTTCGCTCGTGCAGGCGGCCACGCCCATCGGGGCCGAGGGGCCGGCGGTGGTCTTCGATTCCATCTCCGGCGATACGCTCCAGCACCTGCTCGACGAGAAGCTGGCCCCCATCGACGCGGTGCCGACGATGCTCCCGATGTGGAACACGATGTGCCGCGGTGGGGGCGGTGGGATTGGGCTGGCCCGCGGCTGGTTCGTGACCATCGGCGCCAACACCGGCACCGGCAAGTCGCTCATCGGGCTCAACCTGGCGCACGAGGCGGTGCGGCACGGCGAGGTGCCGACGTTCCTCTCGCTGGAGATGTCGCGCTCGGAGCTGGCGACCCGCTACCTTGCGATTGCCGCGGGGGTGCCGGTCGTCGAACTGGAGCAGGGGCCGGGGTTCCGGGGCGAGACGTACGCCACGGCCCAGCGGCGGGTGAATGAGTTGCGGGAGCAGACCGGGGGGCACCTGCTGGTGAACCGCCGTCCGCTGTCCCGCCTCACCGATGTCACGGCCTGCATCAAGCACTACGCCGAGAACCACGGGAGCCGGTACTTCGTGCTGGACTATCTCCAGCTGGTCTGGACCGCCAACGCGCACTCGATCCACGACCGGATGGAACTGGTCGCGCACCAGCTCCGCGACCTGACGCACACGCTCGGCGTCACGCTAATCGCGCTCTCGCAGTTCAACCGCCAGACTTCGGCGGCCCGAAGCGAACGTCCGGTGGCGCAGGGGTTGATGGGCGGGAGCGCCATCGAGAACGATAGCCATCAGGTGCTGCTGTTCGACCACTCGCGGTTCGAGCGGTCGGGGAGTCAGGCGGACACCTGGCTCATCGTGGACAAGAATCGGCACGGGAGCGTCGATGACATCCCGGTGCGGTGGGACTACACCACGCTCCGCCTGTTGCCGCGGACGATGAGCATCGAAGAGCAAGAGCAGATTCACGGACGCTTGACCACTTACGGGAGGATGAAGTGAGCGACATGACCTTTGTGGAGTTGTTCGCTGGGGTCGGCGGGATGAGTCGCGGGCTGGAGATGGCGGGCTGGCGGTGCGTCGGCCACGCCGAGTGGGATGACCACGCCCGGGCCGTGCTTCGTCGGCAGTGGCCCGAGGTGCCGTTGTGGGGCGATGTCTCCCAACTCAATGGGCACGACCTCGTGCAGGAGGTGGGGCCATTCACGATGCTGACCTTCGGGGCCCCGTGTCAGGACTTCTCGATTGCCGGGAAGCGCTCGGGGATGGACGGCGAGCGATCCGTGCTGGTGCTGGATGCGCTCCGGATTTGGGAAGAATCGCAGGCGCCGTTCGCGCTGTATGAGAATGTGGTGGGTATGTTATCCTCAAACAAGGGAGAAGACTTTGCTGCCATCCTTTCCGTATTCGTCGGAGACGCTGTCGCTGTTCCCGCCCGAGGGTGGCGAGGCGGCGGTGGTGTCGTGCGTGGTCGTCGCGGAGTCGCCGCGTGGCGGGTACTGGACGCTCAGTACTTCGGGGTACCGCAGCGCCGACGCCGTGTCTTTGTCCTCGGTGTTAGAGGCGGAGGGGTCGATCCCGCCGAAGTACTATCTCTCTTCGAGGGCGTGTCAGGGAATTTTAAGAAGAAGCGAACGTCGGGGCAAGCAGCTCCCGCCGATACTGGAGCAAGCGCTGCGTTTGCGGTCAACATCTCCAACGGAGAGCCACGACTCTCCGACGTGATGGGGACGCTGCAGGCGCGTGCGACTTCGGGTGGCATCGGGAGCGGAGCGCAGATGAACGCCGTCCTCGCTTTCGCACAGAACACCCGCGATGAGGTCAGGGTTATACCTGGTGACAAGGTGTGTGCATTGGCGGCAGAAGCTGGGATGAAACAGACGAACTATATCTTGACCTATGACGCCCGAGGCAACGGCGAGGGTGTTGGCGACAACACCCTCTCTGGCGACCACCAGAACCGCGTGACCGACTACACCGCCATCGTCCTCCGCAACCGCGAGGGCAAGCCCGGCGGCGGGAAGGGGCCGCTGTTGAGTCCCGAGCGTGAGCGAACGCTCGGGACGGCGAACGATCAAGTGGTGTTTGCGATGGCGAGTGGGCAGGCCAACGCAGAGGTGACGCAAGACATCGCTCCATCGCTCACCCTGCTTCACGAGGCCCCGATTGCGTTCACCCCTGGCGTCCCCCGCCGCCTCACCCCGGTCGAGTGCGAGCGGCTGATGGGCTGGCCTGATGGCTGGACAGCGCAGGGCCTCGACGCTCAAGGCCGGCCCTACGCGCTCTCCGATACCGCCCGCTACAAGGCGTGCGGGAACGGCGTGGCCTCTCCGGTGGCGGCGTGGATTGGGTTCCGGCTCCGCGAAGCCTTGACGGGCGGCTCGTGGGAGGTGACCGATGCCTGACGCGCTGACGTTCTCCGTGCCGTGGGCCGCGCTCTGCTCCGACAACCGCAAGTTCGTGAGCGGCTCCTTCATCCTGACGAAAGAGTACCGCGCCAGCAAGGAACTCATCGGCCAGCTCGCCCTCGCCGCCGCTCGGAAGGCCAAGTGGGTGCGGCAGGAGGGCCCGCTGGCGTTCGAGTGCGTGGTGCGGGAGCCGGATCGTCGGCGGCGCGATCTCAACTGGTCGAAGAACTGCCGGGACGGGATCACGCAGGGCGAGGGCGTGTGGTGGGATGACAGCCAGGTGCGGTGGGAACTCTGGCGGTTTGATGAGTCCGGGCCGCCGGACAAGACGACCGCCGGGGCCACAATCACCATCCGGGTACTTGACAACTTCCGGGATATGCCAGATACTGGGGACGATGCCCACCCCCCGCTGGGACGACCCGGACAGCTTCGGCCCGCACCTGCCGACGGACTACAACGCCCGCGGCGTGTTCGCGGAGGGGCCGCAGCCCCCGTCGAACCCGCTGGCGCGGTTACAGGGCGGGCGGGGGGCGGACGCGGGGAAGCAGGCGCTCCCCGCCAACGTCGCCCGCGTGGTGCTGTCGCGGGAGGGGCGGAGTCGGGGCCGGCTGAAGCTGGCGCTATTCGTCCACAAGCCAAAGCCGCCCGCGCATCCCGTCGTCACGAGCGTCCGGAATGAGCCCGCCGATGAACGGCCCGAGTAAGCGCCGGATGCAGGTCGAGGCGTGGGGGGTGGCGCTGACCATCGTGATCGTCGGCTGGTGCTTCGTTGGTGGCCTCTGGATGGGGGCCAAGTTGCTGTGGGCCCTTGCGCGGATGGCGCTCGGGGTGTAGCTTTCTGGGGCCGGGGCAACCTGGCACTCTCCTCCTCTGACACGGCACCCCACCCGGATGACTCCGCGGTGGGGTGTTCGTGTCTTCGGGGTCAGGGCTGGTCGTCCTCCCACCACGCCAGCGACCACTCGACCACGGCGATCCCGGCGAGGATGGCGGCGGGCGCCAGCAGCAGGAGGAGCGTCACGGCTCGTCCGCCATCGTCAGGCCAACGAGGAACAGCGTCACCGCCAGCGCGAGGAGGGCCAGCATCACGCGCCCCCTGACTTGGCGGCGGCATTGGCGGCCTTCTCGGCCTGTCGCTTGGCGTCCTTCGCCGCCCAGTAGCGGTGCCAGCGGGCGTCATACCGCGCCTTGCGTTGCTTCGCCAGCTTGGCCCGCTCATCCGGCGTCATCGCGGCCTCACGGGCGCGTCGAGCCGCCTCGGTCGCCAGCCGTGCCGCGACCTTCCGACGCTGCACCTCGGGATCGCGGAGGCGCTCGGCGGCTTTGGCGCGGGTGCCGGGATCGCGGAAGCCGGGGGCTTTCGGGAGCGGAATGGGCTGTCCGTCGAGGTAGAGGCAGTTCGGCGGCAGGAGGGGCCAGCGTTCGAGTACCTGGAAGACGATCGACCGCTCCGATGTCCCAGAGAAGGCGCCCATATTCCGCGGCGCGGTGCCGGGGAGGTGGAGCGTAACGTGTCGCGTTATCATCGGGCCTCCTGCGCTTGCTTCGCGGCTCGCTTCGCCGCCTGTCGCGCCGCATCCTTTGCGGCCCAGTACGTCCGCCAGCGTTCTTGCGCGTAGTGCCGGCGGATGATGGCGAGGTGTTCCCGCTTGCGGCGGGTGGCCTCGTCGCTCGGCTCGGGCGGACGCTTGGCGGCCTGCTCGGCGGCCTCCTTCGCCGCCTCCTTTGCTGCCAGCGATCGCGCCCGCATAACATCGGCGGGTTTCCACCAATGCGATTTCCCGCCCTCGCGGGTGGTGGCGGTGCGGACGACGGGCTGGACGCCCCACCGCGCCATCCGTTGCGTGAAGCCACGGGCGGGGCAGCCCCAGAGGGCCGCCGCGTCCCGGCTGCGGAGGAGTCCGTCGGTCACAGGTCCAGGTCCCCCGGGTGCAGCTCCTCGTCGGGGATGTAGCCGTTCCACCCGTCGCGGTACGCCTCGATAATCCCGTCCGCCAGGATTTTCAGGCGGCGGCGTTCGTCGGCGGGGAGCGGCTCGGCGTTCAGGTAGGCGTACACGACTTTGAGGATGGGCCGCCACCGGGGGGTGGGCGGCACGTTGGCGGGGTCGGGGAAGGGGAAGGCGGGGGCGGTCACGGGGTGGCCTCCTCGGCGGTGTCGGGGTATTGCGCGTAACAGGCCGTCACGCGCTTATTTTCGCTTGCCATCTGCTTATAGATCGCGTGTTCGTCGGTCGCGTTCACGATCAGCGTGTCCTCGGAGCGCAGCGGGTCGTCGGCGTGCCGGAACCAGACCCGGAACCAGCGGCGGGTAGCGGTCATGGGTCACATCTCCAGGTTTACGGCGTGACCACCGACCGCATCGACCGCCAGCCGCACCAGTTCCTCGGTGTCTGGCCCCTCGGGGTTAAACCCCCGGATCGTATGCACCAGGGCCTCGACCGCGATTTCCGGCTCGATTATCGTATACGCTGCGTCTCCCCATGTCGCGTGGTGCTCTAGGAACGCTTCGGCCTCTTCGCGCTCCCTCTGCGTCAGTTCCAGGTCGTGCAGGATGGCGGACCAGTTGCGATAGGTGAGCGTGTGGGTCTGGATCATGACGCGAAGTCCTCCGGGATGAAGCGGGGGCCATCGGTGAACGTGTCGGGCTCTGGATAAATCAGGAAAGCGTTCGCCCGGAGGCGGTTTGGCTCGACCGGGGCGGTCGGGTACGGGTTGCTTCGCACAAGGCCGAGCCGTCGCCGGGGCTTGCCTTGTGGCGTGTAGATAGCTGTCGTGTCGGAGAAAACCTCCCGCCACACTCGCGCCACGTCCTCGGCTTCCTGTTGCGTTGCGCCCATCGCGTAGGCGATTAGCTCGCCCTCCTTCCGGCTTTCATCCTCCGATCCGTCCGAGTGGCACGGGACGGTCACGAATATAACGGGGTACATCGGCATAGCGGTTCCTCTCTCTGGGGATGATGCGCCGGGGGCGGGGTGCCCCCGGTCGCGGGGTGGGGTGACTAGCGGACCGCGCCGACAGCGGCGGCGTCATCTAGGCCGCGCAGATAGGCGTCGATCCGGCTATACAGCTCACGGGCGGGGACGTGTCCGCTGTATAGCACGTCCCGCTCCCCCGTGCCTTCCTCTGCCATCTGGTGCAGGGACCAGCCCCCATACGCGCCAGACAGCAGGAACGCGCCGGCGTTCGGCGTGTAGCTGCCGTCGGGCTGTTTCGTGTAGGGCTCGGTCGGATGGCCCGTCGTGATATTGAGACGGCGAACCAGCCCGTCCAAGTCGCGGCGCGTGATGCGGGTGGACATAGTGCGGTTCTCCTCTGTGGTTGGTTGGGTTAGACGCGATACTTACGGGACACCATGCGGGCGAGCCGGGCGATAGCTCGGGGATCGCCCTGGATATGCGTGGCCTCGGACGTATGCTCCCCCGTCCGATAGTCGGCCTCGGCCTCATGAAAAATCGTGAGCGCGTCATGCCGGACGTGTATCCCCACGGGATACCCGCGAGAGCCAATCTCTGAAAGGGCCTCACGGAACGTGACGCGCTCGCCCTCGACTACCCATCCAGTTTCCGCAAAATCGCCATGCTCTGCCGATTCCTCTGTCACAACGTCAAAAGATACCGAGAGGGAAAGTGTCGTGGGCATGCTGCCTATCTCCTTGTGTGGTGAGTGAGTCAACTATACAGCGGGAACGGGGCGGCGCAATCGGAGGAACCCCTACACGGGCAGCGGGGGAATGATGATATCGGCCCGCGCCCCGTCCCGTCGCTTGACAACCTCTGCGCCGTCAATCTCCCAGACACGGCGGCGCGCCTCATCCAGGGGGAACGTGCCGACGTACTGAAGGGGTCCGTGATAGACAACCCGTCCCGCCGTGTCAAACATAGGGAACGGGGGCTCGGCGCGCTCGACTAACCGCAGCCCCGCGAAATCGAGGGTCCGTTGATTTATCATCATCATATCCCCAGGATGTCGAGCAGCGCCAGAAAGGCGAACGCAAACGTCATCACAAGCGCGGGCCCGTTCCGGTCGAGCCACGCCGGCGGGCGATCCTCCCGCCGGGGAAGGGGTTCCCATTGCTCCGGGCGCATTATCGGCCCCCCTTCGCCGCGGATTCACGCTTGGCTAGGTATTGCGCTCGCGCTATTGCGATGCTTTTTCCGTCATCTGTCAGGGCGTAGGAGCTATCCGGCGTCGAATGGGTAATCCCCGCGCGATAGACGACGAACGCGCCGTGCGCCGTGCCTACCCAAATCGACCCCGATTCGAAGATGATGTCAGATTCGCGCATTAGCGGACCCCCCTCGCGCCCATCATGGCGGCATCCGACCTGCCCACATTCGGCACAGTAGTCCTCGGGGGCAAGTTCGGTGACGTCATCGGGGTCCACGCTGTAGTCCCTATCATCTCCGACCATCCGCACCACAAGGTTTCCCGTTCGAACCTCGTAGCCCGACCACTCGGTGTCCTCGTCGGGCTCGGTTTCCCATCCCCGCACCCAAAAAGCGACTCCTTCCCATCCCTTGACGCTGTATGCTCCAGCGTTGAACCCCTCGGCGGTTTCGTAGTGTTTCGCGCGCATATCTTCCCCCGTCTCTGTGGTGCCGGATGCCGTCCGGCGCGGTCCTGCCATGCCATGCGCCTAGCGTTGCACTAGGTCCGGGCTGCCTCCCCCCGCATGGGTCCGACGTTACTCCTCCCGAGCTGCCTCTATTGCGTCTGCTTCGCTGGCATAGGGTCCGCACGGATCGCCGTCCGGCATGCATCCAGGGAACCCAAACTGATAATACCAACCCTCCCCATAGACTCCCGTCTCGCCGGGTTCATAGTCGGGGTCGGCTCCCCTATTCCACTCATGCGCTTCCGTTGCGTCTAGGTAGAATATCTCGACATTGGGGAGGGAATACGTCTCATGCTCACGGGACGGGTCGCTATAAACGTAGGACATGGGCTAGGTTCCTCTGTGGGTGAGTGGGTTACTTGACGGGGAAAATGGCGCGAGACTGAAGGTCGAGAGCCGCGTTTAGGATACGCTCCAGAATGTCTGCGCGAACCGTCGCCATGTCGTGCCGATTGATGCGGATATCGTCGTCCGTGATGTCAGGGACAAGGTGTCCTGCCATGTTCACAAGGTCCGCGTGCAACGCGGCACGACGAACGCTGGCCCTCTCTTCATAGTCTACTGGCATACTTTCCCCCTGTGGATAGTGAGCGCGCCGCATCATGCGGCACGGGGGGAAGATACGATAGTAGACAGGGGACGCAAGCCTGGGAACATTAGGATTGCATTAGGATTGCATTAGGGTCCGGTGAGAGGCTTGCCCCCGTGCCTCCAATGCCCCTCGCCCCCGTGCGTGTTCGTTAGCGTTGCACAAT
>Ga0255187_1000129_pt1 | contig 13064 bp, 16 predicted proteins | sample Miss_Cont_RepA_8_FD_183642 | JGI IMG/M metagenome (GOLD analysis project Ga0255187, IMG submission 183642) | Freshwater microbial communities from Mississippi River, Louisiana, United States - Miss_Cont_RepA_8h | ecosystem: Environmental > Aquatic > Freshwater > River | place: USA: Louisiana...
TCGCGGAGAGGCTGAAGTCGCGGTAAACCTGCGTCGTGTCCACCCCGTCCACCCACGCAAACTCCACCGCGCGCCGGGGCGGGGCCAGCCGACGGACAGATCGGGCGCCGTTCTGGAGGGTAGTGACCTCCTGCGCGTGCTGGGTCGCCAGCGTCCGGCCTCGGCTGTACTCCGTCCCGAACGGGAGTAGCGGGCCGATCACGACCGAGCCGAGCGCCAGATAGCCGGGGCTGCCCGCGTCCTGCGACAGCGCCGCGACTCGCACCCGGTAGTAGCGATACAGGGTGGTGACGCTCCAGGCGATGCCCGTCGCGGCAGGCCGGATGATCGCCAGCGTGCCGGACGCGGGGGCAGAGGGGGCGCCATCGATCCGGAGCTTCATCGGCTTCCCGGTCGCCGCCCAGACGCCCTCTTCGTTGCCGAGGATCTCCCGCACATAGGTTGTCCCGCCGCTCTCCATGATCGCCCAGCCGCCCGCGAGCTCATCCAGCGCCGCATAGTCGGGGCCAGTCGTGCCACCGTTGCGGGTCACGATGTCGCCGCTGCGGGAGAAGGTGAGGCCGGACATGCCCGAAGCGCAGTCGAGGCTGACGAGGGTTGTCCATGTCGCGTTGTCGGGGCTGCCCTCCAGCTCCACGGTGCGGCACAGCGGGCGGGAGACATGCAGGCCGATGGCGGGGGAGAGCAGGGAGGTTGTGCCGACGCCGGTATCCCAGACGATGCTCTGCGCCGTCGTTCCGGTGCTGCGCCAGCCGCGCCGGGGAGAAGGTTGGATCAGCGGGTCAAGCGCATCGCCCCCGTAGGTGTGGCGCAGCGGGACTTGCCAGAGATCGCCGCCATAGACCGGGGCGCGGGTGGCGCGGACGGACAGGCCGGAGGAGACGTAGACCGGGGAGACACCGAGGGGGCGCCCGGTGATGCCGCTGACGATGCTGTGATAGAAGCCGCCTGCCGGGTCGGTGTAGTGAGAAACGCCAATGAAGCCCCACGTTGCGGTGCTGGCGTTGGTGCTGTTGGTTCCCCACTCAAACAGGGCGGAGGCAGCGACCGAGGCAGAGACGGGGGTGACCTGCTGCCAGAGCGTCCACTCGGTTGCGGTTGTCAGTTTGTACCATACATAAACCTTGTCCAGATTCATGTAGATCTGCCAGTCGTAGGCAGTCGCCGCCGTCAGCCCGGTCAGGTCAGATCCGAGGGTCGCACCGGCGTTGTTGACATCGATCATGCGCGCCGATGTCGCCTCAAATCGGATCTTGACGTTGTGCTCCGTCGTTGCCCCATCGGTGCAGAGCGCGTGCACGAAACTGTCGTCAGCGGTGCGGCTGCCCCCGCTGTTCTGTGTGTGCGTGAACAGCGCGAGCAACACCCCGGAGTCTCCGCCCGTGACTGCATACTCATCCTGCGCCGCGCCCGCAAAGGACTGCTGAAATCCGGTGCTGACCAGAGATCCCACGGATGCCCCGGTACGCGTCCAGCCCGCCACGGACTGCGGGATGATGAACGGGACATAGCAGATGCCATAGGGGGTGGCGTCGTTGTACTGCCCGAAGGTGGCCTCCGCGAAGGTCGTTGACGACCAGCCGCCGAGCGTCAACATCCCGATGCTGCCCGTCTTGGGCGCTGCCGTCCCCTCGTAGCTCGACAGCAGGCGCAGCCCGCCTGTATGCGGGGCGAGGGCGAAAGCGACCATCCTCTTGGAGTCGTCATCCCAGGAAAGCGGCTCTGCATCCCATGATGCCGTGGGATCTGACCAGAGCAGGTCTGTTGAGTACCCGCTGCTGCTGTCCGCAGTCGGGGGCGGGTTGAACTGGATCAGTTTGACGCGACACCCCGGAGAGGCGCCGGAGGAACGGAACGCACAATAGATGCTCCCATCCTGTGCGACACAGGCGGCGATGTAGGCGCGGTCGTTGTCGATATCGACGGCGACGTTTCCGGCTGCGCTGTGTACCAGCCGGATGTAGGTGTCCACATTGAACGGTGAGAACGGCCCGCTCTTGGTGGTGAAGCGCAGATAGGTGTGCGAGTCCTCCACATAGAGCATCCCCACCCCGCCGCCGGGGAGCGCCACAAGCACAGCGCCGCGCGCATTGAGGGGGAGGTCAACGCCGACCCAGTTTGCGCCCATGCTGTCACTGACGTAGTGATATGCCTGATTGGCGGCGATCTGGACGAGGCAGGTCAGATAGCCCCCGTGATAGACGACGCGTAGCCCTGCTGTTGTGGTGATGCCGGTCAGCACCAGCCCGCCCGCCTCCTTGACCGTCTGCGTCCAGGTGGTTCCGTTATCGCTGCTCTGCGAGACGTTCATAAACAGAATCGAGTTGCGGCGGGTCAAATAGAAACACAAGATACGCCCGTCGGGCAGTTGGACGAGCGCTGGCCCCATATCGAAGCTGGCGAGGCTGTAGGTCAGATAGGTGTCGGAAGCGATCTCCACCTCGCTCCCAGCAGCGGCCTCCGGTGCGTACCGCTTGCACCGGATGACCGTGGACGCGCCGGAGGTCTGCCGCACATAGGCGATCAGCAGGCTTCCATCCTGAAGGGAGAGGGCGCAGGGCTGCGCGTAGGTCAGGGTGGCGCTCTCATAGGCCGCCCACTCAAACCGGGTGACGACGCGGGGCGGCAGCCATCCCCGCTGCGTCGAGGGGGTGGAGGGATCAAGGGGTGACCAGAGGATCTGACCGGCTCCCTGTCCCGGCAACGAGGTTCCGGCGCGGGAGACATCGATCCAGCACTCGGCATAGCTGCTGCCCGCCGACCCGCCGACTGCATCTGCCGCCCCGGTGTATGCCTCCAGCCGGGCGCGCGGGGTGTCCTCTGCGGTCGGGGTATCGTAGGACGGGGACGCCTCGGAGGTTGTGCTGATGCGGTTCGCTTCACAGATGCGGGCGTCATGGAGCAGCAGACCGCGCAGGGATTCAGGGACGTATTCCATCAACGACTCCGGCTGTATGGGTTGACGCGGCCCGCAGGCCGGACGGTCAGATCCCGCAGGGGGCCGGATCTGTTCGCGCTGTTCGCCGTCAGGGCGCTGTAGCCCTTATGCCCGATGGTGAACTGTGTCACAACCGGAGCGCCCGCGCCGCTCTGCCCGGCAAAGGTGGCGCGGGCTGCGTCCATGCCGCCGAGGGCTTGGACAGCAGAGGCGGGCGCCACAAGCTCGGACTGCGGTTCAATCATGGCGAGCTGCTGATCGGGCAGGTAGCCGGAACGGAAGGACGGCGGCGGCGTGGAGAGGATCGCGGTGACCTGTGCGGCCCCGGCGACTCCGGCAGCGACGGCAGCGATCTGTGGCAGCGGCGGGGGGAGGGGGAGGGCGAGGGCGTTGCTGATGGCGCGGGCGGTGTTGATCGTTGCCTCTGCGACGGCGGCGCCTTGCTGGATGCCGAACAGCGCCTTCAGCCCGGCCTTGCTCTCTGTGATGCCCGCTTCCATCAGCGACCCGGCGAGGCTGGAGACCGACCCCAGCAGATCGGCGGCGACGGAGAGTTGCGCGTCCGCCGCCTCTGCTTCCATCTGGCGCTGCTTCTCCATCGCAGCGGCGTTCTCCTCCGCGATGGCGGCGTTACCCTCCGCGATGATCGCGCCCTTGTCCCGCTGGTATCGCTGCTCCAGGGCCAGCCGCGCATCCCGCCCCGCCTGCTCAATCTCCGCCTGCTTCAGCTCGTTGCCCTCGGCTGCGGCAAGCTGCTCCGTCAGGCTGGCGTTCAGCGCAGCCATCTGATCGGCGCGGGCTTGGTCGAGGGCTTCCATCTCCGTCAACCGGTCGCTGTTGGCTTCCCGCTCAATGTCGCGGAGGGAGGCGACCCCGGCGGCGTACTGCTCCTCTGCGGCGGCGCGAGCCTTCAGCAGTTCTGTCAGATCCGCTTCGGCTTCTGCCCTGGCGCGTGCGGCAAGCTCAGCAGCCTTCTCCACCTCGATGGCCCCGGAGGTCGCGGCCTTTCCCTGCTGCTTCGCCTTCCCGAGTTTCTCATGGGCTTCCCGGTTCTCCCGCAGCGCGTCAGAGGTGCGCGTCAGCCCATCTTGCAGCGCCCCTTCTTCAGTGTTGAACTCATCGGTGGAGATCGTCAGACCATCAATGATCTGCGCGGCCATGTTGTATTCTTGAAGCGGCAACGCCTCCCCGATGTCCCCGACGAGCGCCGACACCTGACCGGTGATGCTCGACTGCGCTGCCCGGAGTTCTGACAGCCGCTTCCGGGTCGCCTCGGTCGCTGCCTGATACTGCTCCAGCCCGGCGATCCCGGCGTCAATCATGGCGGACTGCGCTTCGGTCATCAGCCCGAGTTCAACCTTAGCTCCCCGGATCGCCGCTTCGGTGTCGGCGTAGAGCGGGGCAGTCGCGGCGGTGAGGGCGTTCTGCTCCTCCGTCAGCCGGGTAGCGGTCGCGGCTTCCTCGTTCCAGCCGACGTAGGCAGCGGAGACGAGGGCGACGGCAGAGAGCAGGGCGCCGAGGGCGAAGGCGGCGGCAGTCGCGCTGACACCAAGAGCAGCGGCAGCCTCGGCAGCCAGCTCCCCAACGTCCGCGACATCGGCCAGCCCCCGCGCGCTGTCCGCAGCGGCAGGGGAGAGCATAGAGAGCGCCCCGGCTGCCTTCGCTGCCGATCCGCCCGCCTTCCCCATCGAATCACCGACGCGCCCGGCCTCGTCGTTCAGCGCCTTCATCTTCTTGTCGGCGGTGTCGGCAGCCGCCCCCGTGGACGCGAGCGCCTTGTTCGCGGTCGCAGTCCGGCGGTGAGTTGGGAGGTGTCCCCGGTGAAGGTAACTTTTACATTGGTCGCGGCGGGCATGGCTACCTCAGAGGATCAGGGGGGCGGCGGTGACGGAGGGGCCGCCCCCGGTCGGGCGCAGGCGCTGAGGCTTCGATGGGCGGGCGAGTTCTGCGACGATGGCGGCGGTCATCTGCTCCACCGCGATAGGCCAGAGGGTGTCGGTGACCTCCCCGATCAGCCGGTCGGCGTAGCTCCCTTCTCCCCGGCGCCGCTCGACTGCGCCGACGTAGGGGGCGCCGGTGTCCCAGCTCTTTGCGTCGTTGGAGATCGTCATGCCGATGCTGTCTGCTTCGGTCGTCTGGATCTTGCCCTTCCACTTCGCCAGCGACACATTCCGGGGAGCAGTCGGCGGGCGCCCCTTGTACTTCCAGCCAACCCACTTCGATGTGATGAAGGAGAGCGCGTCTGTCTGGAAGCGGCGCAGCGGCTTGCGCTCGGCATCGGCCAGCCGCCTCTGGATCTGATTGCTGAAGTTGACCGTTGTGGTGGCGGTGACGGACATGTCTACCTCCGCCCCATTGTAGCCGGTGCGACGGGTCGGCGGGAGGCTTCCATGCGGCGCGCTTCCTTCTGTCGGCGGTTGACCTCCTCAGCATTGATCGCGGCCATGAGTTCCAGCCGCAGGTCATCGGCGTAGCGGGTGACGACCTCTGGGATCAGCGTCTCGTAGAGCGGGGAGGTTTCCCCCTTGCGATGAACGAAGGTGACATGATCGGCATCGTTCTCCAGGTCAAAGCCGATCTGTGGATAGTGAACGTGAAGCTCATACCCCCACGCATCCCGGCTGGTTCCGGTGTCCACCGGCCATGCGTCCTGGATGTCCTCCACGATCAGATCCGCATAGTCTCGTAGGATGCCAACCTCCTTCGCTGTCAGGCTACGCGGGCGCCCGTGGCTCTGGAGCAGGTAGGTAGCGATGCTCTGGAGCAGGACGGGGTAGCGGAACATCAGGAGCCGCCCCGGAGCATGGCTACCAGATCGATGCGGTTCGGGTCGGGGCGCTTCGCTGGGGTGGCAGCCTTCTGCGCCCGCGCGTACAGCCAGCCGAGGAGGCGCCCTTGCGCTTCGGGGGTCAGGTCGTAGGCCGCGTCAGGATGCCCCATGTACTCCACTCCTGCCCCGGTCAGGAGGTAGTCAACGGCGCCATCCGGGGCGCAGAAAAATCCCGCGTCTTGATCGCCCCGTCCATCGTCGCATAGAGGCGCCCGTTGATCTCGGTCAGGCAGGCAGCCCCGGCGGTAATGATCTCGATCAGCGACCAGCCGAGGTCGTCAGACAGGTACATGACCGCATCAGCAGGGACGGACGGGGAGGGCATCGGGCCGGTCTGACAGGCGGCGATGATGTCCGCCCACAGCGGCAGCGCATCGATCTGCTCCTCCAGCGTCGTACCACGGGGAGCGGTCGCAGCGCGCTTGGAGAGGGCGAGGGCTGTCCGGTAGTCCGGCATCCGGTAGTCCACCCCAGCATGGTTCCAGTTGCGCGCGCTCATGCCAGCACCCCGGCGGCGCGCAGCTTCTCCATCAGGGCGGGGTCGGCGGCAGCAGCATTGAGCAGGGCAGTCGTGTTGACGATCCGGGTTCCGGCGGGCGCGGGATGGACATAGGGGATGGGGGCGCCGTCGCGCTGTACCCAGACGGTGATCACATCGCCGCTCCGGCCTGCGATCCGCATCTGCCGGATCTTCAGCGCGCGCTTGACCTTCTCGGCATCATCAGCGGAGAGGTGTGCGAAGCCACCCCGGCGGCGGCGCACTTCCTGCGGCTGCCGCCAATCGGGGTAGAGGGCGTCAAGGGTCTGTTCGCACTCTGCGATCTCGTCGGCGTACCGCGAGGGGGGAGAATCTGGAGTCGGCATAGCGGACGCTCCGGGTAACGGTGAGGGGTGGGTTAGTTGTCGCGGCCCAGGATCAGCACCTCGAAGGTCGCGGCGGACGCGCTGCCCCCGGTGATGATGGCGAGGATGTCGGTGCTGCCTGCGGCGGCGGGGACGCCCGCGATGTTGTACCACAGGAAGAACGCGCCGCCCCCGGTCGCGTCGGCGGTGCTGTCCGAGGGGATGATGTTGCGGTCGCTGACATCCTTCCAGACACCCCGGTCATTGGCGAGGACGCCGAACCCGTTGGTAGCGTGCGGCCCGATCTCCAGACGGTTCGCGGCGACGCTGGAGAGGTTGCGGACGTAGATCAGCACCACTTCATCGAAGTTGATGACATCGCCGCTGGTGTCGGTGAGAGTGCCGATCAGGTCGATAGAGGTTGTGGTGCTGGCGGCGATGCCGGTGTAGCGCTTGTACCACGACTTGTTGATCTGGCCGTCCGAGGTGCCGGTCGCCATGCGGACATTGGTGAGGATGTTTGTGCGGATCGGGCCTCTGGACACCCCGGCGGTGAACAGTTCGGTGGCCAGAAGGTTTAGATCGAGGCTGGCGGTGAAGGTGCTGGACATGTGCGGCTCCGATCAGAAGACGGTGGGGAAGGGCTGGTGACAGACGCCCGTGACGCTGACGCTGGAGGGGTCGCCCTCCTGAATCGTGGCGCGAAGGACGGTGTTGGGGAAGGTGAGGCCGCGATCCGCCTCGCCGTTCCAGGTGCCGTCAATGGTGTAGGTGACCGTCCAGGTGCGGACATCGCTGTCCGTAGTCGTGGTCGTCATGCCCGCCGCGACGGTGCCGGAGAGATCCATGCAGAGGTCAGGGAGGGTCAGGTTGGTAGCGTTCGGCAGGTCGCGCAGGTAGATGCTGAACCCGATGCTGATCGGCTGGTCATCGCCCCGGCGGATGGTCGGGGAGGCGGTGAAGCGCCCCCGGTCGAGCGGCGCGGTCAGGTTGTAGCCGGGGATGGAGGCGTTCAGGTCGCCCGCCTCCTTCGCCACGGTGTAGGTCGTGGTTCCGTCGGTGATCGTGATGATCGCATCTTGTTTGGTGCGGACGGCGTTGCTTTCAGCCATGTCAGGCTCCTGCGGTGTATCGGTAGAAGGTGAAGGTCAGGGCGCAGGTCTGCCACTCCGCCGAGGCGCGGGACTGCCCCCGCTGCGTCCCAACGTACTGCGGGCGGTACAGCCGGAGGAGAGGAGAGGTGCGGATACGGCGCCGGATGGCTTCCTCCCAGCGCCAGAACCCATAGGTGGATTCGGTCTGATTGAGGGGCTGCGTGCGGTACATGCCATGCAGCACGACCGTCAGCACCATCCCTTCTGTCTCCCGGCCTCGCGTATCCCGCGCGTTGTCCTCGGAGGGGAAGGTCACGACTGCGCCCCGGTGCTGGTACTGCTCCGGGATGGGGGCGCCGTCCTCGGGGTCAACGGGGATGCGGTCAATGATGCGGCAGGCTCCGGCGTTGTCGCCTGTCTCCAGTGCCTCATCCGTCAGGGCGGTGTAGCCTGGGGGGATCTGAGGGGTCAGGAGGGTGACGATAGCGCGGTGGATCTCCTCCAGGGTCTGGATGTCAGAGGAGAGGCCGGGCTGCTGTCCGGGGGTGCCGCTCATCAGTACCGCCCCCAGCCGTAGCCGTAGCCGTTGCCCCGCAGGTTGCCGGAGGTCAGCATGATCGGGGCGTTGCTGCTCTCCTGCGCGCTGTTGTCAACGGTGCCGGTTTCCGCCTTGTCATAGCGGAACTTGAGCGCCTTCATCTCATCCTGCGCCATGTTCTCATATCGATCAGTCAGATCCGCATAGCGACCCGACCCCGCCGACGAGGAGAACGCGCGGAAGATGAGGCTCAGCGCATAGTACAGGTGCGCGTCCCGCAGCGCCCAAACGTCAAAGATCAGCTCCGGTCGCCGCCCCCGCTGGATGAGCTTCCGTTCGATCCACCCCTGCGCCTCATCCAGCCACGTTCCATAGGTCGTGTAGCCGGGAGGCCGGAGGTTTGCGAGCTGGGGATGCGCGCCGATGAGGTCAGCGTCGGTGAGGGTGGGGTGGTAGGCCCGCCGGCAGAGGTAGCCGGTGACCTGGAAGGTGTAGTCCACGCCCCCGACCGTCAACGTCCAGACCTCCAACCACTGATCAGTCAGGCTGGCAGAGTCGGGGATGGTCGCGGCAGCAAGCGCATAGGTGCAGGAATAGCCACCGCTGCCCAGAGTCGTGGCAGCGGTGGCAGCGAGGATAACGGTTGCCCCGTCCCATATCGCCACCGTCGCGGCAGAAGGGGTCTGCACGGTGCCGGTGAGCGTGTCAGTGACCGTCAACGTCAGCGTTGTAGCGCGGTTGCGCTCTACGCTGCGGGGACGGGTGAGGGCGAGGGCGAGGCTCATCTGTCTACTTCAGCGCAAAGGCGTAGAACTTCTCGCCCGCCGTCACGGTCATCTTGACGTTGGTGGCGTCATGCGCGCCGGGGACGAAGGTGCAGGCGCCGCCGGAGAGACCGGAGGGCGCCCACCAGACCAGCGAGGGCGTGGAGCCGAGGCTGTGCGGGATGTCCATCGAAGCGCCTGTCCCGGTCTGCTCTGCCGAGGTGAACCGGGAGCCGGGGGCGATGCCGCCCTGGAGGAGCAGCGGCTTGCCAACGGTGACGCTCTCGCTGCTGTTGGTGGTGACGAACTTCAGATAGGAGTTCGCACCCTCCTTGATGTCCAGCGCCGTCGCGGTGTTGTCCGTGAGGCTGATGACCGTCGGGGCGAAGCTTGACAGGTTGACGATGGGCGCCCAGGTGCCGCTGGTGTTGGTCGCGGCGTAGAGCAGCGTCCCAGCGGCGGCGGTGCCGTCGGTGCGGATGTAGATCTCGCCCGCAACGAAGGCGTTGTGATCGGGGGCGCCAGAACCGGCGGTGACCGGGATCACGCTGGCGATGTCGTTGGTATCGCCGTTCTTGGCGAAGCCGACGACAGTGAAAGTCTGCGCCTTGCGGTTGCGGAGGCAGGATGCGTCAATGACGGGGGCGGTGGACATTTCGGGGGCATCTCCCAGGGTTGGCACCCACTCCGGGTGCGGGGGTTACTTGCGGTCGCGGTCAACGCGGCGGGCGGTGTCGCGCGCCTTCTGCTCAGCGTCGGCGGGCTTGACCCCGCTCTCCACGAGTCGGCGGGCGAGGTCATCCATCGCCTTCCGCCCGTTCGGGTGTTCGCCGCTCATTCAGACACCGGCATGGTCAGGCGGGCGGAGGGGGTGACGGAGAGGGATTCGGTCAGCGCCGCCCACGCCTTCTCCATGCGCTTGATACGCTCCTGCCGCGCCTTGACGCCTGCCGCGAGGTGCGGGTTAGAGGTCGCGGCGTTGATGGTGCGCTCCAGGGCGGTACGCTCCACCTCCATCAACTGCACATAGACCGGCTGCGGGATCTGGGGGATGATGCCGTTGTCCACGAGCCAGCGGCGGAACTCCCTGAACAGGGCGGCGGCGTCATGGGCGACGGCGGCGCCGTTCCCGAGGATCGTGTAGGTGACGCCCTCCACCTTGCCGGGGGTACGCTCGACAGCGAACACCCACGCCTTGCCCCCGCCAACGCAGGGATAGGCGCGGACGTAGTTCTTCCAGGGGCCGAGCCGGTGATCGGTCGGCTCCAGGATGATCGCGCCCTTGCGAGCCAGACCGGTACGGAGGGGGGCGTCATCTACGCCGATGGGGCGCCCGTTGCGGTCGAGGACAGCGCGGACGCCGTTGACCCCGGCGGTGCTGATCTGCTCGTCGAGGATGGGGAGGAAGCCGCCGTCGGCGCCCTCCACGAACTCCCATCCGGTCGGGAAGTGACTGTAGAACCAGCGCGGGCGGGCCTCGCCTGGGGGCAGCATCCCTTCCTCGACAGACGAGGGGGACGGGGCGCGGGGGGCAGCGATCGTTACGGTAGGCATATCGAACTCCGAAGATCAGGGGAGAGGGAGGGGGAGCAGCCGGATCACGCGTCGGTGGTGATCTTCACGGCGCGGGCATCCTCGGCCTCGGCAACGCCGGGGTACATGTTGAGGATCATGCTGGACATGGCGTTCTCGGCATCCCGGTCGCGCTCGATGAACATCTCCGGGGACTGCATGATGATGTCGGCGGGGTTGATCATGGAGCTGGAGAGGAGCTGCGCCACATCCCCGAGGGTGTAGGCGAAGGCGCCCTGCGAGAACATGCAGCCCTGCCGGTCGGCGCCTGCGTTGGCCGTCCGCACCTTGTCGCTCTGGTAGACCTTGACCCCGAGCAGGTCACCACGGAAGGCCACACCCGGATTCTTGAACATCCCCTGGATGTCCTCCCGGAACTGGATCGCGCCGCCCTCGCCCCGGATGCTCTCGATCAGGTCGTTAACCTGAACGTTGTGCAACACCGCTGCGAGCTGCTGCGGGTTGTTGGCGAGGTTCAGCGTGTAGATCGCGTTGAAGAAGTCGTTGGCGCTCATGTTGACGCCGCTCGTCCCGACGTTGCCGCTGACGCCGGAGAACAGCCCGGTGAGCAGGGAGGCGAGGGTCTGATCCACGCAGAGGGTCAGCGCGGCCACGACCGTCTCCAGCGTGACGGGGGCGCCCCGGCTGGTGATGCCGAACAGGTCGGTGGGCTGCATCTTCAGGATGTAGCGGCTCGGGGTCAGGTCGAAGTTGCCGGTTGCCAGGGCGGTGTTCGATGCGCCGCCGCTGGTCTCGCTGGAGGCCGCCGCAGCGGTGTACGCCATGCTGACCTTGGCGACGTTCAGCGTAGACGAGGGGCCGGTCAGGGGCCGGAACTCCATCAGATCCCGCAGGCCCGCCTGATTGTCGTACAGGTTGACATGCAGCATCGCCGCCAAAATCTTGGCGATACGGCCACCGTCGGTGATCAGGGTCGCGTAGGAAACTTCATTCGCCATCGGGGACTCCAGGGAAGGGAGGAGGTTGCTGTCTCTCTGCCTACACCCTGTATCGGCGGGCGCCCGGTGGCGATACAGATACCATTACCGGTATCGGGCCATCCGTCAAGGGGCGTCGCTCCACATGGCATCGTCTGAACAGGGGACGGTGAAGGTCTGTCCCGCGTCGTTCCAGAATCGCATCTGCTCCCAATGCGCCCCGATGCCCCGGAGTCGCCGGAGGATGGCGGTCATCCCGTCGAAGTCCGAGCGGTCAAAGCGGTATCCGGGGAGCGGCTTCACCGTTCCGCTCCCGACGCTCCGCAGGGTGACGAACACAGAGCGGCACAGGCAGAGGCGCATTGACCATTTCGGCGCCTCGGTTCTCCACTCGGTTTCCCACTCGTCAGCGTGGTCAACGTACCCCTCCCCTGCTGCCCGCTTGGCAACATAGGCCGGGATCTGGCTGGTGAACCAGATCGAACCCGCCTCTGCTTTGGTGAGATCCATGCCCATTACTTGATGCCGTACCGTGCTTTGGCCGCAGGGAGGTTCCTGACCATATCATCAAAGCTCATGGCATCGATCTCCGCATCGGTCAGCCCGCCCGACCGCGCCGGGGGTGCGCCAGTGCGGGAGGCGCCGCCGTTGGGGTCGGACTTGGGGGGCGGCTTCGTGACGGGGGGCGCAGCGGCTTCCTTCGCGGGCGGCTTCGCAGCAGCGGCGGGCGCATCGTCGCGCAGGTAGGAGCGCAGCCACCGGGTACCGGCGCCGTCGTTCGCCTCGCGCTGCGCCTTCAGCCACTCGGTGAGGCCGGGGCGCTTGCCCTCGGCGTCGGGCTTGACTGCGCTGTACCGGGACAGCACTTCTTCCCGCGTCTCGGCGTCGTCGGCGAAGCCATGCCGGTAGAGGGCGCCGTCGAGCTGCGCTTCGATGATGCGGGGGGCGAACTGTGCCTCCACTTCCTGCCGGATCTGATCGCGGATCGGCTTCAGCGCTTCGGGGTCGGTGGCGCGGGCCTTCGCAGCCTTCAGCTCCTCCCGCGTCAGCTTGTGGGCAGAGAGGGGGATGAAGGGCTTGCCGTCAATGTCCTGGTAGACATGCGCCCCGATCTCGGGGTCGAACTCTCCGAGGCGCAGGGCGCGCCCGTTGACATCGGTGACGGTCTGCGGCGGGGTGTGGACGGCGGGGGGCGTTTCATCGGTAGGCATGTCGAACTCCGAAGGTTAGGTGCAGGGTGTCAGTCAACGTATCGTCTCAGGATGGAGTGCGCCCATGTGCGCCCCGGATCGCCGCCCCATCCGTTCCAAGCTTGCCAGCCCTTGCCCTTGTCAGCCCAGGTGGCGCCCTGCTTGTCCGAGGCGTGGCGGGTGAAGTAGTTAGCCATCCGGCGGATCGTGTCGAGGCTGACGGGGCGGCGGTTGGAGAGGTCGCGGGCGCGGGCGATGCCTACCGGCGTCATGCCCCGGTTAGACGGTGCGGAGAGCGCGCGCACCTCCAGCGCAGCAGCAGCGGCAGTAGCGACGGGGGCGGGCGGGGTGAAGGTG
>Ga0255187_1000132_pt1 | contig 12905 bp, 13 predicted proteins | sample Miss_Cont_RepA_8_FD_183642 | JGI IMG/M metagenome (GOLD analysis project Ga0255187, IMG submission 183642) | Freshwater microbial communities from Mississippi River, Louisiana, United States - Miss_Cont_RepA_8h | ecosystem: Environmental > Aquatic > Freshwater > River | place: USA: Louisiana...
CCGCACACGAACTATCGCACTCGCCCGCGTAGTGAGGACTCGACGGACAAGAGGCAGGAACAATCTGAAGACCCGACTGAGAGTGCTCAAAATACCGTAATTCTGATGACGAGAAAGCGGAGCGACCGTTTGCGATGACAGTACCAGCAATGAGTACCGCTGCAGCAAGAACAAGAAGAGCGGTGCTCTGCGCAGTAATTCTTTTTAACGACAAGGAGCGGTTACTCATGGTGCGTAGACCCATTATACCCCGCCGCCTGAGCTGCGGAGCCTATCATGTGCATATTGTGGATGACGGAACTTCGGAACGAATCAATTCCCTCAGCAGCAATTAAGGGATCATTCCCCGGATACGCGCGAGTCCAGTCGCGCGCTTCCAAATGCTGACTTGCTTCAGCGGCGAGCCGCGCCATCATGCGCGCATCCTCCATGCTGCCGATCTCATAGAGCGCGATTGCCGCAGTATTGAGAAGCCAGGGACTCGAAGGATTTTCTTCGAGCCCGCGCGCAGTTAACACTGCCGCTTCTCGTGCCTTCCCCGCCTTTAAGAGCACCCACGCATAGTCGTTGATGGCAGCCCAATTATGAGGGTCGTGCACGAGATACTTCTCGTAAAAGTCTGCCGAAGATGCATAGTCGCCGCGATACGCATCGACGAGAGCACTGATATAGAATGACGAGGGTGAAGGTTGCGTATTCATCTCTAATTCGAGCGCAATGAGAGAGCGCGCGGTCTCGAAATCCCCGCGTAGGAATGCGACACGCGCCATCTGGTGGTAGAGAAACGGCGTCGCATCATCTTTGCTCAGTGCACTTTCAAAGTACGTCGACGCGCGATCAAGCCCATATGTTGATGTGTTCGCGGAGTCAAAGTACTGCGTCCCTTTTGTATAAGCATCGTGTGCATCAAGGACGTTGGCCAGCATGTAGTCCCTGGTAATCAACCCTGTCCTTGTCATAGTAAAGAATAAGAACCCCATGCCAAGTATAGAAAAAAGTACTGCGACAAGTACTCGGTCTATACGTCGAGGCCGTTCAAATTTCTGCATAGGTGCAGTTACTCACTAAATCCCGACAGAAATTATGCGATCTACCGCTGCGTCAAACTCCGGAGAGATCTTCGCCATTCGCTGCACGTTCCGCCACAATTTACCGTCGATCTCATAGGTATGGAGGTTAATGAGAAACCGGGCGAATCGCGTACGCGCTGGTGAATCCACATCATCGAGCTCAACCGCAAGACGCGCAAGGTACTCACGGGAAATCTCCTGATCTTCCTCGATGGCATTTGTATGCTGTGCAGCAAAGAGCAAACTGTAGAAGTTGTACTCGTACGCAAGTACATCTTGCTTTCTGTTTTGCAAATCAGCGATAAGCGAATCGAACGCCTCACGATATTGCGCATCATACGGCGCTCCCACGGCCCGTGCCAACCTCGCCAGCGTCATCGCTCGCCAATACCTATAGATGATGTAGCGGGTACTATCGACAATCTCCGGCTCATCGCTGATCTCTTTCTGTATAAGTTCATCCGCGAGCGTCAAATATTTCTTACTCTCTTCAAGATACTGTTCTCTAGTCGATGTGGCCAAGCTTTTATCGAGGATCTGCTCTGAGTACCAGCGCACAACGCGAATCGCAGCATACGATGTAGGATAGAGACTTAATGAGTATTCTGCTAAGTTTTTCGCCGAGAGATCCGGATCGCCCGGTGCGAGATATTTACTAAAAGGGCGTTCCTGGTAAATGGCTTCAAACACCGCAGGATCACGCCCCGACCCACAGAACGCAGATGACATTTGATTGAGCGCCATGACACGGACACGAACATCCACCTCAGGGTCCCAGAACACTTCTTTCAGATCGTTCAACGCTTCAATCTTGTCATTAATGTCGCCAGTCATCTTAAATTCGACGTTCCAGACGTTGATATCCGCTAAGGCTCTCCGCTCTTTGGTGGTCTCTGTTGAACGTATTTCATCTCGTAAGCGGAGCGCTTCCTCAAGATTTCCCGATCGCCGCGCATTAACTATTTCTATCGGCGTATCAGGAACCCACCGCTGCGCGGTATCCGGAGAAAGCTGAAAATAGAAATAAGCGAACCCTGCGATAATCGCGAGAATTGCGGCGGCAAAAATGCTGTACATTTTCCGCGCCGACGTGGCGTAACTCGTCGTATCAGGTAAGTGAATATCCTCTGGCATAGATATCTATCGATGCACTAGCAGCCATCATCGTCATCTCCGCCACTGCAGCTATCACAGCCACCACCGCAACTGCCACAGCCGTAGTAAGAACCTTGGTAATACCCTTCGTAGTAGCTCTGATAATAGCCCTGATAGTATCCTTGATAGTATGCCTGGCTATATACGCCATAACTCGTCTGTGAATAATATGCCGACTGGGAATAGTAGCTCGCCTGATCATAGGGTGGTATATCGGCATGGGCCACATCAGTGCCACTCAATCCTTGTGAAGGTCGCTGATCGATAATTCGCGACGAACCAAAGAAGACTGCAATGAAACCAAGAACGACCATACTCGAAGAAAGCAGTGCAGATGCGTACTGCTTCATCAACACGACGAGCCGGTCCATGGGACACATTATCCCCTCTTGAGGGCAATTTGGAAAGCGCTCGTGTGGATAATGGGTTTATAGCGACCGACACTATATACTCCAGACATATGTTTTTGAGCGGGTATCCGTTGCTACATGATGCGCGCCTGGGCCATTCTCCGGCAGGTCGCGCTCTTCGCTACCTCGAAGCTAAGTTTGGGTACATTTCCTTCGTGCCTTCGCGTTCCGTCTCGGCCCTCTCTCCTGATCTATTACGGGAGGCTCAGCTCCTAGAGCGAAGCGGTATCATTACTGCGCACCATAGAGTGCCGGCACCTCCTGACGAGCCTCAAGTATTTAGTGTACGCATTATGTACGGTGGTCATGCTCGTGAGAATGCGGGCGGGAGTTCTTTCTTTTCGGAAGATGACGCATTTTCCCGCGCACTTTCCGAGGCACTTGAACGCTATTTGTGGCACGAAACATCCGATTACTTCGACGCCCCGCTCACCGCAAGCGAAGAAGAGCTCCTTATGAAAAAGGTACCACACGTAGCCCTGTCTTACATTTCCGGCCTACCTCACCGGACAGGAGAGTCCTCGTCGATACACGAGCGACACAAAGCATCATTACTTTGGATTCGCGGACAATCCCTGACTGATAGCAAACGAACCTATCTCCCAGCACAGCTCGTGAGCGGCCCTCAGGTTCGCTCCCGCAGCGAGCCAATATTGAGGCCGCATACAACAACAGGATTAGCGACGCATTTTTCTCGGCAGACGGCGCGCCTCAACGGAATATTAGAAATCGTGGAACGAGACGCGTTCATGATTTCATGGTTGAACAGACTGGCTCCAGACATTCTCCCCCTTGAGATACTCACAGAAAACAATCCGCGCCTAATGAAAAGCCTGTCTTCCTGTGAACGGTATCGCCTCCGCCCATACGTCCTTCGACTCCTGACCGATGCACCCACGCACGCGATCGCGATAATCCTCGAAGACATTACCGGTGGTACCCCACGATTTTCCGCGGGGCTAAAAGCCCATTACTCACTCGATGCAGCTGTGACCGGGGCTCTTCTTGAGGCGCTCCGCGCACGCGTGAACTCGCGACTCGACACAGAAGCACCCGACGCGCGCAAGGACGCTCATCGCGCGAGACTACGTTATTGGAGAAACGCAGACCATGCAAAACAATTGGAGTGGATGCTTTCGGGGCGTACCAGTCCCATCACTGAAGCGCCATGGTCCCGCGATGGTGAGAATGAGCATTTTGCGCGACTCATCGAATGGTGCCGTTCAAAGCGATACAACTGCATTGCGGTGCCACTGGGAACTTCACGAAAGAACGTCACGAAGCGTTTCGTAGAAATGATGATCATTCCCCAACTGCACCCATTACCGATTCACGAGAAAGACTTCTCAGACGATAACCCGCGACTCGTAGAGGTACCGAGACATTTTGGTAACCCTGCGCGGGACCAGACGTTTAACCGTATCCCTCACCCCTTTGTATAACCCTATGGATGCATTCTTTCACGAGCTACACACATATCTTCGTCGCTCTCTTTACCATGTAAATCCTCAGGGCAAATGGAGGTCGCCGGCGAAAACGTACGAGCGGATGCCTGCAATCGCGCTTCCCTCCCCGTCTCCCTCCCGTAGCCTCGATGAAGTACTTCTGTCACGCTCCTCAGCACAAAGCGGGACCGCCGAAGGAATCCTCTCTCTTCGGGAATGCGGGACACTTTTTGGGCTGAGCATGGGTCGCAGCTCAGGCTCATCCCGTACATACCCATCTGCAGGTGCCTTGTACCCTATTGAGACCTATATTATCGGCCGCATCGAAGGTTATTCCGATGAAGATTCTGTCTTCCATTATGACCCGCATCGGCACATGCTTGAGCATCTCTGGGTTTTAGCCCCCTTTTCTCGCGATGATCTCCTGAAGGGAGAGACTCCTTCGCATTCTCATCTTGTAGTGTTCACATCCGTCTGGGGGCGCTCTGCGGCAAAATATGGTTCTGTTGCATACAATCATGTACTCATCGAGATGGGACACATGAGCCAAAATGCACTTCTCGTCGCGACCAGTCTGAATCTTAAGTCACGCCCACTGTCCGGATTTGCGGACGAAAAGATTGCTCGGGTTTTGGACATTGATCCTCGACATGAGACTCCGATTCATGTCATAACACTTTCTCCGTAGTCGAGCCCCTGTAGCCGCATCGCATAAGTGATATTCTGCGTGCGTGGACAACCGTACTAGCAGCACCTCATTGCCATTAGTCATGAGTGCGTTCATGACGCGGGCAATACGCGCCTATCGCACCATATTCTCTATCCACGAAATTGAGGACACCCCAACGCTTCAGTGGGTATGCGGCGCATTGCTCTTCTTCTTCTTCATCACCTTTGCCTCGTGGGTCGGTGATTCCAATCTGACGATTGAATCCGCGGCGGCGGGCAAATCGGTATGCTGGCCCTACATTCCCGACTGCGGAACCCTTTATTTTCTTCACGACCCGAGCACCGACTATTCGCAAACAACTTTCTACATGGCGCTCTACGCGCTCATGCTCACCGGCGTCTGGAGCATGTGGAAAAAAAGTTGGCACGTTGTCCACGCGATCATCTTCGCGCTCTTCGCGTGGAAAACACTTGTCGTGTTCGCACTCTCCTATACCCACGCCGACCCCTATCATTACTATCATCTCATTTTGACCGCGCTATTGCTTTTTGTTCCTCATAAAGAGTTCTTCCTCAAGACAGGATTCGTTCTCCTGTACTTCATGTCGGTGACGACGAAACTCAACTCCACCTGGATCCTCGGGACGTACTTCACGTCATTGAAGCCAGGCCTCCCACTCTTGCCAGATGCCCTGACAGCACTCTTCACGAATTTCGTGATATTCATGCAGATGATTGGCTCATGGTTTCTGCTATCACGTCACCGACTGCTCCAGCGAACCGTATTCGTTTTCTTTCTTGCTTTTCATCTCTATTCGGGAGTATTCGTCATGTATACATACCCGAGCGTATCACTCCCGAGTCTCATCATTCTTTTCGGTCCCCTGTATAGACATACTCCAATCCCGTTCGGTGCGAGAACCATTGCCGGTTGGTCCATTATCGGTCTCGTCATTCTGTTCCAGGCGATTGGCTTCATTCTTCCCGGCGATCGCCGACTCACTCTCGAACACAACCGCTTCGGCATGTTCATGTTCGATGCGAATCATCAGTGCCAAGTCGATGTCGACACGTATTACCGAGAGAACCCGCCCAATCTCAGTGCCGGAGGAACAGGCACGTGCGGTGACTTTTTCTGCATTACGGAACATTCGCTACACGATATGGACGGCGCGACCATGCGACACGTCAGGTACGAATCGCCGATATCGTGGAATCGCTGCGATCCATACGTCTGGTGGGCTAAATTACACTCCCGCTGTTCAGTAGATCCGGCCATCGATCGTATCGCATTGACGATCAATCATTCGATAAACGGCGGACCATTCGTGCGGACGGTAGAAACCGGGAATATTTGTGCGGAGACCTATCGTCTTTTCGAGCGAAATATGTGGATACATTCACCACCAGACACAGAAATCATCGGATTCCCTGTAGAAAACAGTTATAGGTAGCTACCATATGAGCACATCAAGCACACTGATTGTTTTACAAGGGCTTGCCGGAAACGAACCGACACACCTCAACACGCTGCAGATCTTCCTGCTCCCGCATCTTGATGTCATGACTGCGCTTTGGGTCGCCGCATGGTGGGCAACAGCTTCGGTACTCCTCATCGTCTATCTGAAAAGTCTGCTGGGCGACATGAAATCATAGATATGAATCCTACTCTCGAACGTTTCCGGAAAGATATTGCAGAGAAAGCGTATGTACGCGCGTCCTCAAAAACCCCGATCGTAAGTCAAAGCGGCGAGCGGTTCTCGCGATGGCTCTTTGATTTCCGCGCTCTCCTCCTCTCGCCAGAATGGATCGATGCCTATGCAGAGATATTCTGGGAGAAATATGCTCAGCACTATCCCTTCCAGGTCGCCGGCATGGAGACGAGTGGGATCCCGCTAGTAACAGCCATCGTGATGAAGAGCGTTCAGAGAGGTATGCCGGTCAACGGATTCTTCCTGCGTAAGTCACGCAAGAAAACAGGCCTCATGAAATTCGTCGAGGGAACCCCGAATACGGAAAAAGTAATTCTGGTCGACGATCTCATAAATTCGGGCCAGACTCTAGAAAAGGAGTGTGTGATTCTCGCCGATCACAGTCTGACCGTCTCAAACATATTTGTCATTCTCTCGTTTCGCGACAGAAGCGCTTATGCATCCTTCAATGAGAAGGGTGTTGCGCTGTCGTGCCTCTTCACTCTCGAGGATTTTGATCTGCCCCTGCATGCTACGAAATCAGATCTTATCCCTCGTGATGATTTTGAGGTCGTGTGGCGCTATCGTGCCCCAGCACCAAGTCATCACCTCGTAGTGCCGAAATCGGCACCTGTTTTTGACGGTGAACGTACCTATTTCGGCTGTACAGACGGTATCTTCCGGGCGATTAACGCCGTTGACGGGACTCTTGCGTGGTCATTCAAAACAGGACGCCACTCGAAAGAAAAAGGTATTCTTTCATCGCCTCTGCTCCACACAGGGGTTCTCTACTTTGGGGCGTACGACGGCAATGTCTATGCACTTGATGCTGCAACAGGCCGGGAACGCTGGCGCTATAGCGACGCCGACTGGGTGGGCTCCTCCCCCGCAATCTCATCTCGAGAGGGCATGCTTTTTATCGGACTGGAGTTCGGCTTATTCCAGAAACAAGGCGGTTTAGCCGCGCTTTCACTAAGCGACGGAACGCTTTTGTGGCAGCATACGTTCCCTGAGTTCGTGCATAGCTCACCTCTCTTTATTCCTGAAGAAGAATTGGTGGTGATCGGCTGCAACGATAATACGGTGCGCGCATTTTCCAGCCGCGGCATTGCGCGCTGGACAATATGTACGCAGGGTGCTCACAAGGCCTCATTCAGCTATGATTCCGTGCGCCGCTGCCTTGTGTTCGGATGTATGGGAGGAGGCATCTATGCCGTCTACGCTCCGACCGGCTCCATAGTTTTCAGCAGAAGCGCAGATGCTGGCATTTACTCAACACCACTACTCATCGACAACATGATGTATGTGGCAACGCTCGACAAGAAGATATACGCCCTAAACCTCGATACAGCGCGATATGAGTGGGTAACCGAAACAAGTGGGCGAATTTTCGCGTCTCCGGTATCTTTCCGCGGATCCTTATGGTGCGGATCAAATGACGGACGCCTGTATCGTATCAATCCCCATTCAGGGAAAATCGAGAGTTTTTTTCAGACATCCGAGCGGATCGTTAATAAGATTGTGTTTGACGAGAAAACGGGACACCTTTATGTGCCGACACACGCAAACGAACTCTATAAACTCCACATCAGACATGAGAATGCGCCAGCCGTGTGATGGCTGGCGCTTCTGTCACCGCGACGCGTCATCGACTAGCGACGCGGCCGCGAGCGGTAGACATTGCCCTTCTTCCCTGGGGCGCCGAACGCCGGATTGCTGCGCTTGCAAAACAGCGACGGCTTGGCCGGCCGGCAGTTGTTGTTCTGCAAGCAACTGACGCACGCGGCGAGCGAGGCTTCATTGGGACAGAACGAGCAGTTCCACCGGCCCTGCGCGCCGGTCTCGGACACCACACCGAACGAGAGCGCGAGCATAGCGAATGTCGCTGCAGCGAAAATCCTGAGCATGACTTTTCTCCTCTTTGAAGTCGAGCGGAACCGTCCACCCGCAACCACCACGATTATGCTGAAAAATTGGTGCGTGTCAACAGCCTCCTTAGTAGTCTCTGTGCACTACTTATGAGAACATCCCTGTATGAGACCCTTCGAGATTGCCCCTGAATTCATAGAAGAAGACAACCGTGTACGTCGCACACGTAATCCCGTGACCGCAGAGCAGATGCACAACAAACACGAAGCCCTCCTTCCAGAAGAGTACGCAAAGAATCGTCGTATTCTAGATCTCGGATGCGGCATCGGTGCCTCAGGCCACTGGGGACTGTCTTTTGGTGCCGCACACTACGTCGGCGTCGAGATGCAGCAGACATATGCCGATACTGCACGTAAACTCTTGAATAGGTACCATCCTGAGAAGTCGACCATATATAACGAATCACTGGATACCTGGCTCACCCATAACACTGAGCACTTTGATGTGATACTCCTATTGGCGTCTCTTCACTTCTTTACGGATTACTACACGATACTCAGGTCTGCATGCGCGAGAACTGACATCCTGCTAGTAGAAGAATCGCGACCAGATCCGCGTCTCTTCCATCCCCAAACAGCAGGAGTTCAGTTTCTCGAGAATCAGACCCTGAATCTTGCCGACGAAGACTCGTCAGCGATCGGACGAGGCGTGAAAATTTCTCCAACAGGACTCGCGTTCATTCTGAAGGACTTTGGCTTCTCTTACGCTGAAATGCTTGTCCCGAAACCTATCACCATGTCGCGTGACGTATACGCACCGGGCAACGAGCGGTACCTGATGCGCTTCCACAGAGACGAGCAGCACGCTACGCCGCACAGAGGCTTCGCCGAAGATCTGACCATTCACCCGCGTAAACCGTGGTAGAAGCTACATGACAGACTCCTGGACATTTGATGATAACGTTGCGCGCGATTTCGATGCTCATGCACGTGCTCATATCCCCCACTATGAAGAAGTTGTGGCGAAAAGCGTCGCGCTTATCTCATCTCTTTTTCCTGACCTGCATTCGACGCGAATCATAGATATCGGATCCGCAACAGGTTATACCCTAGAGAAGCTGCGTGCGTGCGGTTATCAGAATGTCTATGGCGTCGACAGCTCCGCCGACATGCTCCACCACTCGCGAGTTACAGAGAACCTCATTCATGCGACAGAGTTACCCACCGAACATGGACCGTTCCACGCCGTTATTGCGAACTGGACACTGCATTTCGTCGAGGCTCGCGAGAAATACCTTGGCACTATACGCGATTCACTTGCCCCCCAGGGCATACTCGTTCTGTCCGAAAAGATGCTCGCGAGCGAGCTCGTGCATGAGCACTATCATCTGTTCAAGAAAGAACAAGGGGTTCCTTCAGAAATAATCGAGCTAAAAGCACGTGCACTTGAGGGAGTTCTCACGCCGAAACCTCTAGAATGGTATCTCACAACGCTTCAGAACCTTAACTTCCGCGATATTGAGATAATCGACGCTTCATGGAATTTCAAGACATTATTGTGCCGCACCTAGGTCCGACTAGTGGCTCCTCTCTCTATATACGCGTATACTGACCCAATGTCGCAACACAATATCTTGGTGGATACTGGCGAACAGATAGTTCTCGCGACTCATCCTCATCTTCCTGCTATCGTATTCGTAAGTGAATGGACGCTTGATACAACATTCGTACCGGCCGCTGACGACCCTCATCACATCGGCACATTCCCTCTTATACAGACACCTCCCGCTGAGGTACCGCAATGGAGCTGGAATCCAAAATCACGGACCGTCGTCCCCACAAACAACACATTAATCACGCCCGCCATCCGCTCACGGGCGGAGCTCGCCTTTCAAAAGATCTCGACGGTCTCGTTCATGATCCACCGGATCAACTACCTACGCTCGAAAGTAAATACCGGATTTCTCGCCCAAGAAGCAATCTACTTGAAGAAATACCTCGAGGCTCAACGCCTCGTCGATCAATCATTCAGCGAGGAAGCAGTTGCACAATCGCCCTACGTGGTGAGCTACGCGGATCTGTGCGGCATCTCCGTCGAAAAAGCAACGGCGGAGATTCTACTCCAGGCAAAGCTCGATCACGAATTCCTCGCCAAAACCGAGTTATTGCGCTTACGTTTCTTTTCTCGTGTCCGTCGCGCAGCTTCTGATGCCGAGATCATAGATATCCTGGCCTCCTTCCGTAGCGAAGCTTCTTCATAATCATGTCGTCCGATTTTATTTACATCCGCCCATCGATTCTGCGTCGCCTTGCGCGCAAGGGCCACTATCCTGATGTTGATCTATTTTCCGGATTCGGGAAGCTATATGGTGGATGGATTCTCCCGATTGATCGCACCGGGACGATACGTACCCCTGCACGTTCACAACTCATTTTCCCCCTGCCTGTATTCAGACAATTCACTAAAAGTTACGAGGATGTCTGTAACGATCGCGCCCGAGAGATACTCATGCAGGCAGAAACATTAAACGTCTCTCTGTATGTTCTCTATTCAGGAGGCATCGATAGCACCGCCGTAATCGTATCGCTTCTAAAGAATGCGTCCCCGTCTCAGAAAGAACGTATCATCGTGCTTCTTTCGCACGAATCAATCATCGAGAATCCGAACTTTTACGAAGATCACATAAAGCACAATCTGCGCGTCGACTCGAGCAACTTGTTCCCTTACCTGCTCGGAGGCACTGACATGATCGTCTCTGGAGAAAACAATGATCAGGTAATGGGGTCAGACAAAGCAGGTCGACTTATCGCGCGATATGGCGCGGAAATCATTCATAAGCCATATCATCGTGACCTGTTTACCGAATTCTGGGGCACAACTTTCAAAGAAAACTCGCGCGCAACTACATTCTACGTGGATATGTTCGAGAAACTCATGCACGCAGCGCCAATGCAGATTTCCACGAACTTCGAATACCTCTGGTGGATTAACTTCGCTCTGAAATGGCAAGCAGTCTTCGCGTACACCGTGCTATTTACCGCCCCACGGAACGCACACAAGATCACCGCCGATTATCTCCATAATCGCTTTCTCTCTTTCTATAACACTGACGAATTCCAGCTGTGGAGCATGAACAACCTCGACAAACGGATCAAAGACAGCTGGAAAACCTACAAGTGGGTCACGAAAGATCTTATATATGCCTTCAATCGTGACGCAGAATATCGCGACCACAAAATGAAGCGAGGGTCGCGGGCAAATATTACGCGACAACAACTCCCCTACGAAGCACTGGCGCTCGACGGAACGCTCGTCAGTAATCGTGACCCGATCGAATATTACAACCCCGATAACAGCTTCGTCATCCTATAGGGGTCGCCTGCATTTTCCTGCGAGACGTCTTTCTTCTCGTTGCATATGCGGCTGATTGGATTATGCTGATTCGCGGCCTGTTCTTCATCAGGCACAACTGAGGAGGTTCACGTGAACTGGGAACTCGCCTTCATCGTTGCACTCGTCGGGAGTTGCCTCGTCGGCATACTCTGGGCATGGCAGCAACAGCAAAGCGTCGAAGGGTACCTCGTCGCTCATCGCGGCATCAATCTGGTAACCGGCGGTCTCTCGACCGGCGCCGGATGGATCCACGCACCTGCCGTTCTTGTGTCGGGACTCTTTCTGTATCGAGGGCCGTGGCACTTTGCTGCGTTCTTCGTACCGAACGTGTGCGCACTCTTGCTCCAGGCATGGCTCGCGCCGCGCATCAGAGCAAAGATGCGCGAGACGGATCAGAAGTGGTACACCATGGCGCAGGCAATCGGTGCCATCTATGGGAGCCCCTTCGTGCGAAGCATGATGTTCATTGCAACATTCTTCGCACTCGCACTGGCTGTCGGCTACACTTTCGCCGGCATCCGACAGTGGGTTGAGCAACTCTGGGGTTTCGCAGCCCATGAGATAGCGATGACACTTGGCGCCTTGTCTCTCCTGTTCGTGGTGTTTACGGGCCTGCCCGCAGCCATCAAGAGCGACAAGATGAAAATGTCCGTCATCGGCATCGGCATGATCGCCACCCTCGGTCTCTTCGGCCTTGTGACGCTGGGCGCGACACAGGCCGTTGGCTCACCTCTTTCCCCACAGGAAAGCGGACTGACCCCCGGGCAAGTGCTTTGGTTTGTGGGTATACCGTTTGCGGCTTCCCTCTTGGGCGGCCCTATGTGTAACCCAGACCTTCCCGAACGACTTCTCGCGATCGAAGAGAAGTCGGTACGACTCGCGTATTTGCAGGGCGCCATGTACTTCGCACTGGCCACACTGACCTTCGGCCTTTTCGGGTACATCGCGCGAGAACTTGGCTTGGCCCTCAAACCGGGTCAGCTGCCTATCGTTCTTGTCGTGCAGCACCTGCTCCCTGGATGGGGGGTGTACGCAGTCACGATCGCGATCATCATCATCCTCACCATGGCTCTCGCTTCTCTTCTGGCGAGCGCTGGCGATGTGGTGTCAATCGAGATCGTACAACGCTTCTTTCGGCCGCACGCAAGCGACCGAGAGACAATTGCCTGGAGCCGTATCAGCATGCTTGCCGTTATCATCATC